>MTKZ01009654.1_pt1 | contig 19104 bp, 15 predicted proteins | sample 1042781 | NCBI WGS metagenome assembly MTKZ01 (sample SAMN06212207, study PRJNA360539) | anaerobic digester metagenome | biome: Wastewater treatment plant; material: sludge; isolation source: anaerobic digester fed with sludge from wastewater treatment plant | place: Denmark: WWTP Viborg ... | reverse complement strand
ACTGACTTTCCGGCAGTGAAGTTCACCTACAGCAAGCCTGACATGGAAGAGGGTTACCCGGGCAACGTCGTTGCTGAGGTTGTATACACCTGGACCGACGATGACGAACTTATCATGGATTACAAGGTCACAACTGACCGCAGGACAGTGATCAACATTACGAACCATGCATATTTCAACCTGCACGGCACAGGCAATGGTGACATCCTTGATCACGAGGCACTCATCAGGGCATCGGCATTCACGCCGGTTGATTCGACCCTCATTCCCACCGGGGAACTGAGGCCTGTGGAAGGGACTCCGTTTGATTTCCGCACTCCTCATCTGATTGGCGAGAGGATCGGTGAGGCATATGACCAGCTCGTCCTGGGCGGAGGGTATGACCACAACTTTGTACTCGACAATGTTGAGCAGGTTGATGCCGAGGTCTACGATCCGTCAACCGGCAGGGTTATCCAGGTTATCACAGATCAGCCGGGTGTTCAGCTTTACACCGGCAACTTCCTTGACGGCACCCAGACCGGCCGCGGAGGCAAGGTCTACCAGTACCGTTCGGGATTCTGCCTTGAGACGCAGCATTATCCTGACAGTCCAAACCAGGCATCCTTTCCGCCAGTCATCCTGACCCCGGAGGAGCCTTTCATGTCAAGCACTACCTATAAGTTCGGGGTAAGGTAGAAGGTCTGAAGGTCTGAGGGTCTGAGGGTCCGGGAAAATTAAGGCTTAGTCTCATAAATAATAACAGGCAGTAATTAACTCTACTGCCTGTTATTTTTACCACTGCCTATTGCCTCTTGCCTCTTGCCTTATCTTGATGCTGCGGAATGCGACCTCATTCCCGTGATCCTGGAGCAGGATGTGCCCATGTTCCGCTTCACCGAAGCCGGCAAAAACCTTGTATTTGCTTTCGCTGACAAGCTTGCGGTACTCCTCGCTGCCCCTTTCGTATTCCAGCACCTTGAAACCGTTCAGCCAGTGCTCCACATGACCGTTCACCGATACTATATGTGCTGCATTCCACTGACCCACACCGTTGAAACGCTTGTTGGCAGCAGGAATGAGATCATAGAGTGAAGAGAGAGTACGGTTGCCGTCACGGCCCATCTTCGCGTCGGGGTGACGCTGGTCATCGAGTATCTGGTACTCAAGTCCTATGGCTGAGCCTGCCGTCGGATAGGCTTCTGATACGAAATACTTTACCCCGCTGTTTGCTCCTTCAGTGATCATGAACTCGAAGAACAGGTCGAAGTTGCCGTACTGATCAATGGTGACGATGTCACCACCGCCCTGTGACTCGGCACCTCCGGAAGCGAGTACTTTAAGGCAGCCGTTCTCAATGACCCATCCTGATTCCGGGAAGGCATCCTTGTGAGCCCCTCTCCATCCGGCTGAAGAAGTACCGTCAAACAGCAGCTTCCATCCATCTGCTTTTTCCCGTTCAGTGAGGGTGTTGGGGATGAAATTTGCCTGGAATATTTTTGTCGTGTCGGGTAACGCAAGTTTTTCGAGATTTTCAGTGGCTATCCTGATGTTTTTCCACATGACCTTCGTCCCGGCCAGTTCCCGGCTCACGGCATGCACCTGGAACGCTATGAACCCTGAAGAATCGGCATCGTCAGCCAGGTCAGCGACAGGGATACCGTTGATCCATGTCCTGATCCTGTTGCCGATTGCCTCCACCCGGTAGCTGTTCCAGCCATGCCGGTCAAATGATCTGACGGCTGCGACATTGTTCGGTGTGACGGGGTATAGCCATCCCCGTCGTGCTTCGTCATAGATTCCGCCGCTCCAGCCCCTGTCTGTGGGATCAATTTCCACCTGGTATCCGTAAACCAGGGTTCTGTCACCGTTTTCGGTGCTGTGACTCCTGACCTGTACGCCCGAGTTGAGAATGGTATCTGCCTTCACTTCAAACTCAAGGATAAAATCTGAGTACTCTTCTGAAGTGCACATGAAGCTGTTCGGGGTGTCAGGGGTGGATATTCCGACCATCACACCGTCTTCAACCGTGAATTGTGCCTGTCCGCCTTTCTGGACGAATCCTGTAAAGTCTTTTCCGTTGAAGAGGTCATGCCAGCCTGACTGACCGCATCCGGTCAGCAAAAGAGTCAGAAGAACAGCAGGGAGAAGGAGTCTTGCTTTCATAGTTTTATGATTAGTATTTGGGAAATTTCCACGGTTCGTTGTAATAAGGCATTATCAGAGCATTGGCATCAGCTTCGCCGAACATGTTTGATGGGTTGTCCCAGGTCAGGGGTTTGCCCAGCCTGCATGAGACGTTTGCAAGGTGTGTCATCTTGGCAACCCGGGCTCCTATCTCAACATCAGCGTTTGGCAGATTGCGGGTTGAAATGCAGTCAAGGAAATTTGCGATGTGTGAGGCGAGTCCACCTCCGGCCACGGCCTGCCCTTCGATCTGCTCGGATTTCTTCATGAGGGGTACGGCTTCCATGCGCGGTGCTGAATCCACCTCCGGGATGACCTCCCAGCCGTTGCGGTCAATCAGCAGGGTGCCGTTCTCGCCGATGAAAGCCAGACCGTGTTCACGTCCGTAAGGGCCGTCCTTGATTCCGCAGGCGTGGTCCCAGCTGATGGTGAAATCATCATAAACATACGAGGCCAGGAGCGTATCAGGTGTCTCCATGGCATCACCCGGATAAGCAAATTTGCCACCGGCGGTATAAACGGCTTTCGGGAGGTCAGCCTTCATCCCAAGAAGGGCATAGTCGAGCAGGTGTACCCCCCAGTCTGACATAAGTCCGCCTGCATAATCCCAGAAATAGCGGAAGTTATAGTGGAACCGGTTCGGGTTGAACGGTCTGTGTCTGGCCGGGCCGAGCCACATATCGTAGTCAACTCCGGCAGGTACAGTACCGTCAGGCTGCACGGGCAAAGTCTTTTTCCAGATCATGTATGCCCAGACCTTTACCGTTCTGATCCGTCCCAGTTTACCTGAGTGGATAAAGGCAACAGCATCCTGCCAGTGGGGATCGCTACGCTGCCACTGGCCTGTCTGTACCACGCGCTTATTATTACGGGCTGCCCTGACCATGGCGTCACACTCGGCTATGGAGTTGGCGAGCGGCTTCTCACAGTAGACATCTTTGCCGGCCTCCATGGCCGAGATTGCCTGCAGGCAATGCCAGTGGTCGGGGGTGCCGATGATAACGGCATCCACATCCGGGTTGTCCATAACCCTTCTCCAGTCCTTCACAATCTGTGACGGCCGCTTCCCGGAGATCTTTTCCGTATCAGCGGCTCTTTTATAAAGCCATTCGTTATCGATGTCGCAAATGGAGACGCACTCCACCTGTGGAAATTTCAGGAAGGTCTCGAGGTCTGACCAGCCCATGTTACGGCCGCCGATCAGCGCCACCCTGATTTTGTCTGAGGGGTTCACCCTTCTTCCGGTTGCTCCGTAGAGTGAAGCCACTGATCCCAGGCCTGCAATTCCGGCTGAAGCCAGGAGGCTGTTTTTCACAAAGTCTCTTCTCTTGCTCATGATCTGATTGCTGTTTGGGAGCCCGGCAAAAAGCCGGGTCTGTTCCCAAAGGTAATAATTCATATCAAAGGATAAACAAAGGAGATGAGCTCCCTTTCAGGAGAGCTCACCATAATTTAACTTGCCCCGGCTGTTAGCTGAAGTTATTGTGTGAATTTCGCCCGTAAGGGCAGGCGGGGTATCAGAATAAACCCAATTAGTGATATCTTTATCAGTATAAAAATATCCAAAGAATGAAAAGACCAGCCGCCCTTCTGTTTGCAGTTTTGCTGTTTGTGTCAGTCAGCGCTCAGCAATATCCGTTTCTTGATACCGGGCTTTCATTTGAAAAGCGGGTTGATGACCTTGTCTCGCGCATGACTGTCGAGGAGAAGGCAGCGCAGCTTCTTTACACTGCTCCTGCCATTACGCGGCTGGGCATTCCGGAGTACAATTGGTGGAATGAGGCACTGCACGGGGTTGCCAGGGCGGGGCACGCAACTGTTTTTCCGCAGTCGATTACTTTTGCAAACAGCTGGGATGAAGAGCTGATGCTTGATGTAGCCAATGCCATATCGGATGAGGCAAGGGCAAAGCACCACGAATTTGTGAGAAGAGGTGACCGTGGCATATATCACGGGCTGACNNTTGAGGTTTGTGCAGGGGATGCAGGGATCTGATCCGAAGTATCTAAAAACCATAGCAACCGCGAAGCATTATGCAGTTCATTCGGGCCCTGAGCCCTTAAGACATAAGTTCAATGCGGTGATCAGCGAGCGTGACCTTCGCGAGACATATCTGCCTGCGTTTCGCACCCTGGTGAAGGAAGGGAAGGTCTACTCGGTGATGGGTGCCTACAACCAGTTCAGGGACCACCCGGCATGCGCCAATGATGAGCTTTACGGCATTCTGCGAAATGAGTGGGGTTTTGACGGTTACATTGTCTCAGACTGCTGGGCGGTATCTGATTTTTACAATTTCCAGGGGTACGCTGCGGGCCCGGTCGAAGCGGCCGCAATGGCTCTGAAAGCGGGTACTGACCTCGAGTGCGGGGTAGACTACAACCACCTGACGGAGGCCCTGAAGAAGGGGCTGATAACAGAGGCGGATATTGACCGTTCGGCACGAAGGGTGATGCTGGCCAGGTTCAGGCTCGGGATGTTCGATCCTGACAGTATTGTTGATTATGCTCAGATACCATATCAGGCAAATTGCTCGGATTACAACCGGTCACTTGCCAGGAAGGCGGCCCGGGAATCAATTGTTCTACTCAAGAACAGCAACGGAACCCTCCCCCTGAGCAGGGATATCCGCACTGTGGCTGTAATCGGTCCCAACGCAGCCAGCCATGAGGCGCTCGTGGGCAATTACAACGGCATTCCAAAGGACCCGGTCAGCCTGCTTGAGGGAATAAAGGCCAAACTCAGGCCTGATGCTGCGGTTCTATATGCAGAGGGGAGTGACCTGGCGACCGGAATGCATAACCTGGTACCAATACCATCCAGATATTTGCGTACACCTGACGGCAAACAGGGAGTACTGGGCGCTTACTACACGTCACGTGAAATGAAGGGCGAGCCTCTTTTCACCCGCACCGATGACATGATTGACTTCTACTGGGACAATGATTCACCTCATTCGCTCATGCCGGTAAATGACTTCGGCATTCACTGGGTTGCCGATCTGGTTCCGCCGGTGACAGGCACGTATTATCTTGGCACATGGGGTTCATCGGGTTATACCATTATCCTCGAAGGAGATACCCTCCTTTCCTTCTACAATGAACATCATGCAGCCATACGGGAAGTGCCGATGGATCTCAGGGCGGGAGAGAAATACAGGGTTGAGGTACTCTACCGCAACCACGGCGGTGATGCCGATATGGAACTCCTCTGGAGCATGCCGCGCGATGACATGAAAGCTAACGCGGTGGAAGCAGCCTCACAGGCTGATGCAGTAATTGTTGCACTGGGTCTCTCTCCCCGGCTCGAGGGGGAGGAGCTGAACCTGAAACTCGAAGGTTTCGAAGGGGGAGACAGAACCACCCTCGGCCTGCCCGCCATCCAGGAAGAGCTGCTGGCAGCGCTGCTCGCCACCGGGAAGCCGGTTGTGGTGGTGCTGATGAACGGCAGCCCGGTTTCTTCCCTGCAGGCCCATGAAAAAGCCACGGCTGTGCTACTGGCAGGTTACCCCGGCGTGGAGGGGGGCAACGCGATAGCTGATGTCCTCTTCGGTGATTACAACCCGGCCGGGCGACTGCCTGTCACCTACTACAGGTCGGTTGACCAGCTGCCTCCTTTTGAAGATTATGATATGGATAACCGCACCTACAGGTATTTCAGGGGAACACCCCTTTATCCTTTTGGGTACGGATTGAGTTATACCACCTTTGCCTATTCGGACCTCGTGGTGCCGGCAAAGACCGTCGCCGGTACAGAGGTAAAGGTGAGTGTGACTGTCGCCAACATCGGGAAAATGACAGGCGACGAGGTAGTACAGCTTTATCTGACTGATGAGAAAGCCACTACGCCGAGACCTCTCAGACAGCTTGAAGGGTTCGACCGGATTACCCTGAGGCCCGGGGAGAGCAGAAGGGTTGAGTTTACCCTGAAACCGGAGCAGTTCTCAATGTTCAACAATAAGGATACAAGGGTTATTGAGCCCGGATGGTTTACCGTCAGTGTGGGAGGAGGGCAGCCGGGGACGGCGGTGACTGGTGCTGAAGGTCATGCTCAGGTCATGACTGCAAGGTTCAGGCTTACAGGGAAAGAGGTTGTTATGAAAGAATAACATCGGCGGCGAAATTGACCAGCCGGATGGCGGCTCATTGTCAGGGGAATAAATTCTTAAACGGCTTAAACAATAGGAGAGGCCTGTCCGTTTATTAGCTGTGACAGCGATTGAAAAAAATAAAAGGCGCACCGGCTGGGTAGTCATTCTCACCGCAGTGACAATGGTGGTGGAGATAATTGCCGGGTTGCTTACAGGCTCCATGGCCCTGCTGGCCGACGGCATTCACATGGGTTCGCATGTACTGGCCATAGGGCTCAGCTGGGCTGCATACGTGCTTGTTCAGAAGCTCTCCGCCAACCCCTCGTTTACCGGCAGCAAGGAGAAGATACTGACTCTTTCAGGTTACACCAGCGGACTCATACTTCTTATTTTTGCCGGAATGATAATTGCCGGCGCCGTGGGGCGGTTCATAAACCCGCGGATCATTGAGTACCGTGAGGCCATCATGATAGCCTTTATCGGTCTCGGGGTGAATATACTCAGCGCCTTTCTGCTGCATCATGATCATGAAGAGGCTGATAACAATATCAGGGCGGCATACCTTCACGTGCTGGCTGACGCAATTACCAGCGTGGCAGCCATCCTGGGACTGGTCACTGCAATGATCTGGGGACTGCCCTATGTAGATGCAATAGCAGCCCTCATCAGTTCGGCAGTCATCATCAGGTGGTCACTCGGACTGCTAAGAGACTCCGGCAGAGAGCTTATCGCCTGAGTTTACTAAAAAATGTTAAATAGGCTAAACATGAGATATGTCATCATAAGCACAGTGTTTGAGCCTTACATTTGCAAGTACCTAATTAGTGTAACTCTTACACTTTAGTCTTCATACGGATTTGTTGCGACAAATACCGTCCTATTAGACAGTTTAGGTTTTAGGGGTTATTTTAAGTGCCGCCCCGGGTTACCGGGGCGGCATTCTTTGTGTGTGCCCGGCATGGGCGATAACTATAGGGTGAGAGTCCCGAGCGCGCCCTGACAATGGGAGGCGTTAGCTGAAGACAGGGGTGATTATCAGTCAGCCGGATTGATTTCAATGGTTATCTTTGTCCGGAAACAGTAAAATGATGTTGCCCCCGGAGTTTCTTGAACGGATTGAAAGTCAGGCCTATATTGATGCCCGTGGCCTCGCCGGGGCGCTTGGCGGGCCGTCTGCCGCCTCAGTGCGGGTCAACAGGCTGAAGTGGCCTCACAATGTAACCGGCTATGATGCGGTGGAGTGGGAGCCTGATGGGTTTTATCTTCCTGGCCGGCCCCTGTATACCAGTGATCCGCTGTTTCATTCAGGGGTCTATTACCCTCAGGAGTCCTCGGGGATGTTTACCGGAGAGATGTTCCGGCAGGTGACAGCCGGGCAGGGCGGTCTCCGGGTGCTTGATCTCTGCGGTGCCCCGGGCGGAAAGAGCACCCATATTGCCTCCCTTCTCGGAGATGACGGGCTGCTGGTAGCGAATGAAGTCATCAGGTCACGTTCTGCCATTCTTGCAGAGAACATAACCAAGTGGGGGACAGGCAATGTCATCGTGACGAATGCTGATCCTTCGCGCTTTGTGCAGCTTCCCGGTTTCTTTGATGTGGTGGTTGCTGATACGCCCTGTTCGGGCGAAGGGATGTTCCGCTCAGCCGTTGCAGTCAGGGAATGGTCATTGCAGAATGCAAATCTCTGCTGCGAACGTCAGAGGAGGATAATTATGGAGGTATGGCCTGCACTTAAACCCGGAGGCATGCTGATCTATTCAACCTGCACATTCAACCCTGCTGAAAACGAGGAAAATGTCGAATGGATAAGGGAGGGTACCGGTGCTGAGCCTGTCATGATAAGCCTTCCTCCGGGCAGTCCGGTGGTACCGGTGAGGTACGGAGGTACAGAGGGTTACGGGTTTCATCCCGGCAGGGTCAGGGGAGAAGGATTTTTCATTGCCGCACTACGAAAGCCTGTGAGGCCGGTTCAGGGGGAGCGGGTGTCCGGCGGCAGGAAAAGTGTCTTGAAGCCTTCGCCGGAGGCTTTTGAAAGGACCATGTCCCTTGCAGACTTTGACCGTGGAAGGGTGATTATGCACGAGGGCCGCATCATTGCCCTGGCGGCGGATGCCGGCCTTTTCGGATTCATTGAAGCAAGGCTGCCGGTAATCAAGGCAGGGACAATGATCGGTGAACTGAAGAAGAATGACCTGGTACCGGCGCATGACCTGGCAATGTCAGTGAGGCAGAGGCAGGAAGCATGGACGAGGCACTCACTTTCACGTGAGGAGGCTCTGGTTTTCCTCAGGCTGGAGTCGATGAACGGCTCCTCGATGCCCGCGGGGAGAGTTCTGCTGACCTATCGTGATGTGCCTCTGGGCTTCGTGAAGAACCTGGGCAACAGGGTCAATAACGGTTATCCCCAGGGGTGGCGCATCAGGATGGAAAAAGAAACCGTAATAACTGAGATTTTATAAATCATTCTTTGTTGAACTAAACTATCACAACAGATAATTGTTCTTGTGAAAAGGAATTAAAACTTAATTTTATCCCAAACAATTATTTCCCCTATGAAAACAGACATCGAGATCGCTCAGAGTGCCTCAATAAGGCCTGTCACCGAGGTTGCACAGAAGCTGGGACTTAAGGAGGATGACCTTGAACTGTACGGAAAGTACAAAGCCAAGCTGCCGCTTTCTCTTATTGACGAGAAAAAGGCGGCGCGTGCAAAGCTCATACTTGTTACAGCAATCACTCCCACGCCTGCCGGTGAAGGAAAGACCACCACTTCAATCGGACTGGCACAGGGTCTCAACCAGCTGGGTAAAAGAGCCACCGTGGTGCTGAGGGAGCCGTCTCTGGGACCTGTTTTCGGCATAAAGGGAGGGGCAGCCGGTGGCGGGTATTCACAGGTGATACCCATGGAGGACATAAACCTCCATTTTACCGGTGATCTGTCTGCCGTTGAGAAAGCTCACAACCTTCTGGCTGCAATGATTGACAACAACATACAGTCGTCGGAGGGAAACCTTGGCATTGATCCGCGGACCATTGCATGGAAGAGGGTAATGGATATGAATGACCGTGCTCTCCGTGACGTGGTGATTGGTCTGGGCGGGACGGCCCAGGGTGTTCCCAGGGAGACAGGATTTGATATAACGGCTGCCTCCGAGGTGATGGCAATTCTGTGCCTGGCAACGAGCATCAGTGATCTCAAGGAGCGGCTTGGAAATATTTTCATCGGTTACACATACGCAGGCAAACCGGTTTTTGCGCGTGATCTTCGTGCCCAGGGTGCTATGGCTGCACTCCTCAAGGATGCCCTGAAGCCCAACCTGGTTCAGACACTTGAAGGCACTCCCGCCATTATTCACGGCGGTCCGTTTGCAAACATTGCCCAGGGTACCAACTCCATACTGGCAACAAAGATGGGGCTCTCGCTCAGTGACTATGTGGTCACCGAGGCAGGTTTTGCCAGCGAGCTGGGCGCCGAGAAGTTTTTCAACATCAAGTCGCAGGTAGGTAAGCTGAAAACCAACGCGGTTGTGATAGTTGCCACCATCAGGGCTCTGAAGTATCACGGAGGGGTCAGGCTCTCCGAACTTGCCAATGAAAACCTCGAAGCACTGAAGAAAGGTTTTGAGAATCTTGACAAGCANNTCCGATACAGAGGCTGAGATTGAACTGCTTAAGAAATACTGCGAGGAGCACAATGTCAGGGTGGCTGTCAATTCAGCCTGGGCTGACGGGGGAAAGGGAGCCGTTGAGCTTGCCAATGCCGTCATTGAAGCCTCCGACGCATGCACTGACTGTTTTACCCCGCTATATGACCTTGCGTGGCCGCTGGAGAAGAAGATTGAGACAATCACCACCCTCATGTACGGTGCAAGAAATGTGGAATACACCCTGGAGGCAAAAGAACAGCTCAAAAAGATTTCCGAGCTTGGCCTTGACAGCCTCGCAGTGTGCATCGCCAAAACCCAGAAATCGCTCTCTGATGACCAGGCCAGGCGCAACAGGCCCAGGGATTTCACCATCCGAATCCGTAAGGTGGAACTGTCATCAGGAGCCGGATTCATTGTGCCGATAGCCGGATCCATCATGCGCATGCCGGGTCTGCCGGCAATACCCTCGGCAGAGAAGATAGACATAGACGACAGGGGACAGATTAGCGGATTATTCTGATCAAGGCATTTCCTGAAATATCGGCAGCCATTCTTGCAGGCGGACGGGCTTCCCGCTTCGGCGGAAGAAACAAGGCGCTGATACCTGTCGATGGCGTCACGGTCATCTCGCGTACCATCAGCCTTCTAGAGCCTCTCTTCAGTGAGATGATTGTTGCAGGCTGGCCTCCTGATGACCCGCTCCCGGGTGATGTCATACTTGTGCATGACAATTACGGGGGAGTGGGGCCTCTGGCCGGCATCGAGGCGGCACTGAGGGTGGTTCGCTCACCCGTCCTGTTCGTATTCGGTGGCGACATGCCATGGCTCTCTGAAGAGCTCATAAGAGCACAGGCCAATGAGTTTCTCAATAATCCTCCGGATATTCTTGTTGCCAGGTCAGGCGGACTTGCCGAACCGCTTCACTCCCTTTACAGCCGTAAAATCCATCCTGCCCTGGTCGGTCATATCGAAGGAGGCGGCAGCAATGCCATCATTGATTTCTATAAACTTGCTGACACACGATATTTTGATCTCCCCCTGACCCGGGAGGCACGTAAAGCCCTGACGAACATCAACAGGCCGGAAGATTTGCTGATATGATCCTGATTTTTTCTTATTTTTGATCAGGACCTTAAGAAATCAGCCATGCGAAATTCTATCCTTCTCATGATCGTGGCAGCAGCGCTCCTTAGCTCATGCCGGAAATACCATGATTACAGCAAGACGGAATGGACGGAAAAGGATTTACCGGAATGGGAAGACCTGACGGTAAATACCATAAATACTGTCACTCCCCATGCCTCAATGGTGAGCCATCCTGACAACTCTTCAGCACTGAAGGCGAAGTGGCGCGAATCGGTCAATGTGCTGTCGCTCGACGGGAAGTGGAAATTCAACTATTCTCCGGCACCTGCCGGGCGCCCTTATTGGTTTTTCAGGGAGGATTTTGACACACGCCAGTGGGGTGAGATAGAGGTTCCTTCGACATGGGAGAGGGAAGGGCACGGGACAGCCTATTATGTAAACTCGGGCTACACCTTCCCGGTGAATCCGCCCTTCATTAACCATTCTGATAACCCGGTGGGCTCGTATAAGCGCTCATTTACAATACCATCCGGCTGGAAGGAGAAGGAGGTCTTTCTCAACTTTGACGGTGTGAGCTCGGCCTTCAATGTCTGGATCAACGGGGAAAAGGTGGGTTACAGCGAGGACAGCAAAACTACAGCCGAATTCAATATCACCCCGTTCCTCAGGAAGGGTAAAAACAATATTGCTGTAGAAGTTTACCGCTACTCTGACGGCAGTTACCTGGAGTGCCAGGATTTTTTCAGGCTGAGCGGCATTCAGCGGTCAGTCTGGTTGCATGCCAGGCCGAAGACGTATATCCGTGATTATTTCGCCGTACCGACACTGGTAAATGAGTACACTGACGGTCTCCTGAACCTGACCGTTGAGCTGGCCGGAAACGAAAGGCGGCCTTCCGAGATGCGTCTCGAGGCAGGGCTGTTTGACGGGGAGACGAAGATATTCGCTGAGACCAGGGATGTGGAGGCGTTTGACAGCCTGGCCGTAGTGGAACTCACCGCCGAAGTGCCGGATGTCAATCCGTGGTCTGCCGAGTCACCCTCGCTCTATACGCTTGTAATTACCCTTGCTGACAGCCGCGGGAGGGTGCTTGAGAGCGTCTCATCCAGGATAGGTTTCCGTACTTCCGAAGTGAAGGGGGGACGGTTCCTGCTAAACGGGAAGGCAATTTATCTCAAGGGGACAAATATGCACGAGCATGACCCGGTGCGCGGTCACTCAATAGACGAGGCGCTGATGCTGAAGGACATAAGGCTGATGAAGATGAACAATATCAACGCCGTGCGTACCTCTCACTACCCGCAGCCTGAAAGATTCTATGAACTGTGCGATGAGTACGGACTTTACCTCATTGACGAGGCAAACATCGAGTCGCACGGCATTGGCTATCATCCTGACATTACCCTGGCCAACAGGCCTGAGTGGCTCGGGCAGCATATGTTTCGTACCGTCAGAATGGTGGAACGCGATAAGAATCACCCTTCAGTAATCATATGGTCATTGGGCAATGAAGCCGGTGACGGCCAGAATTTCGTTGAGACCTACAAATGGATCAAGGGAAGGGATGAAAGCAGGCCTGTTCAGTATGAAAGAGCTGAGAAATCGACCCGCACCAATGAGAGGCATACTGACATCTGGTGCCCGATGTATCCTCCCATAGAGAGAGTTGAGTCATATGCCCTCAGTGAAGGACAACCAGGTTTCGACCGTCCGTATATAATGTGCGAGTATGCCCATTCAATGGGTAACAGCACTGGTAACCTGCAGGATTACTGGGATGTGATTGAAAAGTACGGGATACTGCAGGGAGGGTTTATATGGGACTGGGTTGACCAGGGATTGCTTGAGACCAGCGAGGAGGGGGAGGAGTATTTTGCCTATGGCGGTGATTACGGCGAGGTGGGGTCACCCAGTGACGGCAACTTCTGCTGCAACGGGCTGGTGGGGCCTGACCGCACGCCACACCCCGCGCTCACCGAAGTCAAAAAGGTCTACCAGTATGTGGGATTCAACCCGGCGGACCTTACCAGGGGACTGGTCACCATTTCCAATAAGTATGACTTCACAAATCTCTCATATTTCACAATCAACTGGGAGGTGCTGGCCAACGGAATCCTCTTCCGCTCCGGCAACCTTAGACAGATCAGCCTGGAGCCGGGTGACTCGCTCACTGTGGAGATACCCTGGGGGGACATTGCGCCGGCGCCGGATACCGAGTATCATCTTAACCTGCATGTTTCGCGCTCCGATGAGTGGGGGATTGTGCCGCAGGATCACATGTACGCCTCGGAACAGATGCTTTTGCCGTTCCATGCTGCGGCAAAGACTGCTGCATCCTCTGTGGCTTCTGTGGCTGCCGGAGCATCGGGGGAAGAAAGCCTTGCACTCATCGATACGCGGACTGAGGGATCTGACCTGACATTTGCCGGTGAAGGTTTCGAGGTGGTGTTTGACATGGCTGCCGGGGTGATGAAGTCATACAGGGTTGCAGGCCAGGAACTGATCATGTCAGGTCCCCGTCCCGACTTCTGGAGGGCCCCCATTGACAATGACTACGGCAACGGCATGGAGAAAAGAAACGCTCCGTGGCGGGAGGCAGGAGGCAGGGCAGTGCTGAAATCAGCCCGCATCAGCCAGCCCGGCATGGGCAGCGCAGGGGTGGAGTTCACCTTCGACATCCCAGGTGACGGAGGGAAGAAGATAGCAGGTCTGGTGACGGGGTATACGGTTCATGCGGGAGGTTCGGTTGAAGTATCATTCAACTTAACCAAAACTGATATGAGCCTCGAAGAGATTCCCAGGGTGGGGATGCAGATGCTCCTTCCCGGGAGGTTCGTTGACCTCTCCTGGTTCGGCCGGGGGCCGCATGAAAACTATGCTGACCGGAAGACATCCGCCTTCGCCGGAGTATATGAAAGCTCGGTGGCTGATCAGTATGTTCCTTACGTAAGGCCACAGGAGAACGGATACAAAACCGACACACGGTGGCTGAATGTGACCGACGGAAGCGGGAAGGGAATCCGGTTTGAGGGTGAGCCCATGTTCTCCTTTGCAGCGATGAATTACCTGCATGAGGATTTCGAGTCGCAGGGCAGCCTGGCAGGATACAGGCCCGATGCCAAACTGGCTAACAGACATATCAGTGATGTCATTCCGCGCGACCTGGTACGTGTTAATATTGACTACGGACAGATGGGTGTGGGAGGTGATAACTCATGGGGTGCGCGCACACACCCGCAGTACTGCCTCACTGCCAGGGAATACCGGTACGGGTTCAGAATGGTACCGCTGAAATAGTGGCACCCCGGCACAGTCACCAGTGCCGGTTTCAGCCTGAAACAACTGGTTTTTTACTTCTTTGCCGGCGATATTTCCACCTTCAGCATGCTGTTGCTTCCGGTAACGATATTGTCGACATTGTAGACGAGAGGTTGTGAGAGGTATTTTCTGTCAGCCCTGACCACCACCATTCCGCGTGCAGGCACGGTAAACGTTGCCGGCGCTCCCTCGGGGCCCCCTGAGAGTTTCATGGGGATTTCTGAAGAGTTGCAGAGCTCAAACCAGATCCTGGTGCCGTCATCCTTAAAAGGTGCTCCTGCAGTTATCACCGATCTGAACAGCGGTGCAGCTATCTCTTCAAGTGCTGCGAGATTATCACCGTACCATACTGCAGTTCTTCGTGCGAACATCGCTTCCTTGAGAGATTCTCCGGTACGTTCTTTAGCAAATACCAGTGTCATGGGCCTGTGAGAGTATTCCGGAGCAGCGTATCCCTCGCTGATCACGTCATGAAAATCGCTGTTTCCCATGACAGCCAGCTTGTTGTCGCGACACATATCCATCACCAACGGGTAGTACTCGACATGATTGTAATACTCGATTCCGTGCAGCCACCCCTTTTCAATCAGTTCCCTGTGCACATCGTACATCCGCGGTATTCCGTCAGGCTGCTGGCTTTTCCATCCAGGGTGGTTCCACTGGATGAATGCGCCCTGGGCCACTGCGGCTTCGATTACCTTCATGAAGTCATCCTTTACCAGCGAGTCCGGTTCTGAAATAAACAGTGCGTTGAGGTGGCCGGGAGGCATCTTGCGGGTTATCTCCGAACCCTTGACGAGGATGATGTTATAATCAGCTGCCGTTGCAGAAGCTATCTTCCAGGCAGCGCTGTGGTCAACAGGTATGTATTGTTTATGCGGCTGATATTCAATATGGTCTGTGATTGAAATGACATCAAGACCATCTCGCCACGCTTCGCCGACCCGGTATATGGGCCAGACGTTTCCGTCGGAAAAGACAGTGTGCATGTGAAAGTCGCATTTCAGGGTCACATAGCCTGGCAGTTCGGGAACGCTGAGCATGCGCCGCTGGGCCTGCAGTGACATGGTGCCCAGTAATAAAAGCGATAATGTAAAGAGTCTGATTTTCATATATTTGGGATTTGCGATTTGCGAATTGCGATTGATTTTTTCATTGCCTAATGCCTAATACCTACTGCCTGGATCCGTTCCCTGCCGCGTCCCGTCCTTTCAGGATAAGGCGGTCATAAAGGTAAAGCAGAACACTGGCGGCAATGGCGATGGCAGTAAAGAGTATCCAGACACGCGAGGGGCTATATGTATCCCACAGGTATCGTGTCAGTTGATGCGAGTCCATTCCGAAGAGCTCCTGTGCCCTGTTAAAGTAGTCGGTCTGGGTGAAGCTTCCGGAAATTTCAGGGATATCAAATCCCTTTTCCTCCACTGCCTTTTTCAGGAGGAACAGTTTGTCAGCCCTTACCTCGTATGGTTTGCCGGATATCCATCCGGCACCCAGGTGGCCAAGGGCTATCGGCAGGAAGGCAGTACCCATGTAGAGAGCCTTTCTGTCAGGCGGAGCAATTCCGCCGAGATATTCCTGCACCTTGGGTGAAGAAGCCATCTCGCCGATGCCGAAAATCAGAACGCCAAGGACTATTATCCAGGGATTGAGGTTTGCAAACATCATTCCCAGTCCGAAAGCCAGGATAAAGATCCCGGTCATGATACTGTTCAGGGGCCTGAGCCTGGCCGTTATCGATGAGATAATCAGCTGGAAGAGAATGATAAAGAATGACGCGAGGCTTGAGATTGTGACTGTGGTTATGGTTCCGGGTTTAAGTCCCAGGGAGGCTGACATCCCGTCGAGGTTCACCCATGACTCCAGGAAGACGGGGAATGAGTAATAAAGCTGGTTATAAGCCGTCCAGAAGACACCTATGATAAGCAGAAAGAGCAGGAAACGCCAGTCGGTAAGGGTTACCCCGATATTTCTGAATGCTATCCCTATATTTTTGACGAAACTGTTCCCGTTCCCTGTCACGGCAGGTTCCTTGTAGAAGAAGATGGTGAGAAGGAGGTTGAGGGTCATGGCTGCGATGGACATATAGAACACCGAGTCCCAGTTGTTCCTGTAAAGCAGGCTGGCGACAAACGGGCCGATGAAGCCGCCGATATTCACCACCATATAGAATATTCCGAATCCGAGAGATGCTGTCTCCCTGTCAGTGACGCGGGCCACGGTCCCGGATATAAGCGGTTTGAAGAGAGCGCCTGCTACAGCCAGGAGGATGAAGGCGGCGAAAATGGAACCGAATGTTTCGAACCGGCTCAGCATGAAGAATGAGATGACATAGGTGATGAATGAAGTAATCAGCACCTTTTTGTACCCGACCCTGTCGGCAACGGCACCGGTGATAACGGGAAGGAAATACAGAATCATTGAGGCGGTACCCATTATGGTTCCCTTTTCCACGTTTGTGAACCCCAGGGCTCCGTCCTCTTTAGGAGTGGTGAGGTAAAGCGCTATGAATCCGTTGTAGAAGGCATACCAGCCCCACCGTTCGAACAGCTCAATGATGTTTGATATCCAGAATAATCGCGGGAATTTTTTCAATGACTGGGTAAAGCTGCTCATCAGGTTTGTTTTGCGGGTTTAAATTTATGAAATATGTATTACTGTCTTACAGTTGTTCTTTAACCGATGGTTTCTGCGGAGGCATAGAAATAAGCCTCCTTCCTGTCTGCGTCATCCCATGTATATACCCTCCTCTTGCCGAACCTGCTCATGAAGCCGGTCAGCGCGGCATCACCGGCGCACATGGTGGTATGTACCAGCAGGGTCATCGACAGCACCCATTTCCACCAGGGTGGAGAGAGGAGGATGGCTGCCAGGATAGCGACTGTAATCAGGATGAAGGGCGTGGATGCAACCAGCGAGAAGAGTCTCTTATCTGCGACGAATCTGTGCGCCGTTACGTAAATGATTCCCTGGCGCAGGTCTGCCCCGAATCTTATGTCGCGGGCTCCTGCAAGGAGGAAGGGTATCAGGTGCGAACCCTCATGCACCGGGACCAGCAACAGCGGGATCAGTATCAGTCCGGCAGCAAGTCCGGCGACAATCCGCGGCTCTTCCGGGTGGTATGCCACTCCCGGCCAGAACCATACTGACAGAAAGATGGTTGCAGCAAAGGTGATCCAGATACGGAGCATCGGCCTGGTATACCTGGTCATCTCCCCGAGCACAAAAGGACCGATCTCATCGTACGGAAGGGTCAGTACCTTCTCATACAATGAAGGGTCATCAAGCTGGTCTGTATCCGGTGTATGTTTCATGAGTTCCCAAAGATAGCTGATAGCTGTTTATACATAATGACAATGCTCACTTTTACCTTCCCGTGAACCCTTTGGCACGACAATTGGTTAAATTTGCAGGTAATTATGAAAAGAGTGGTTATCATACTGCTCCTTGGTTTTCTTCATGCGGGCGTTTACGGACAGAGGAATGACACTGTTGTGGCTGACACTGTTGTGGCTGACACTGTCATGGCGCCGGTGCATGTGCTTAAGACTGCGACATTTGACGGGCAGACTTATCCGTTTGTGGAGCTGAAAGAGATTATTGTCATCGGAAAGATGCCAAGAGGAGTCAGGTTTGATTACCGCAGGCATGCCCGTCTTGTTTATAATGTGCGTCGTGTTTATCCGTTTGCGCTGATAGTCAGGGATGAGTTCGGCCGGATAAACAGGCTTCTTGAGACTCTTCCGACTGATCGTGCAAAGCGTGATTTCCTGCAGTCTTATGAGAAGGATTTACTGGCGCAGTATGAGGGAGATATAAGAAAACTGACCTTCACCCAGGGAAAGATACTCATCAAGCTGATTGACAGGGAGACTCAGAATACATCGTATGATCTCATAAGGCAGTACCGCGGAAAGTTTTCCGCCACCTTCTGGCAGGGTGTGGCCCGCATCTTTGGTGCCAACCTTAAGTCAAACTATGACCCAAATGGCGATGACTATCTTATAGAATATATCGTCAGGGAGATTGAGGCCGGGCGGTTATGACGGTCTTTTGCCGGTCAGTCCAATCTGATCCCGGGTTATGCTTTTTTGCCGGTCAGTTCAATCAGGGCTTTTACCACTGCTTCAGCATCGCGGGCTATCTCTGAGATAGTAGCATTGATCATATAGCATGGTGCTGTTACAATGAGGTTTTTCCTGTCTATGGTCACCTCACCATGTTGCCGGTTTTCGTGTTTTCCGCCCAGTTTACCAATGTCAGCTGCGGTTTGCCGGTCATTACCTATTGTCACCGTCACATCACCAAGCACCTTTGCAATAAGCACGGGTGAGATGCACAGCGCCCCTATCGGTTTGCCGGCACTGTGAGTGGAGCGTATGGTTTTCTCCACCACCCTGTCGACATGGCAGTCAGGGCCGTCAAAGGCGTAGGTGCAGAGATTTTTGGCCACGCCGAATCCTCCGGGGAAGATGAGAGTGTCAAAATCTTCGGCCCTGTAGTCGGTGAGGGGGCTGATTTTGCCTCTTGCTATACGTGCCGCCTCGGTGAGTACGTTGCGTGACTCCTTCATCTCCTCTCCGGTTATGTGGTTGATTACGTGATGTTGTGCCACATTGGGCGCAAATATATGGAAGGTGCCGCCAAGTTTGTCTATGGCATACATGGTCATCACGGCCTCGTGTATCTCGGCACCGTCCCTGACGCCGCACCCGGCAAGAACTACTGCTGCTTTCATATATATGGTATGTTTTTTAAGCGTAATAAAGGTAGAAAAATCCCTGATCCTTTCCATTTTCA
>MTKZ01035324.1_pt1 | contig 19148 bp, 16 predicted proteins | sample 1042781 | NCBI WGS metagenome assembly MTKZ01 (sample SAMN06212207, study PRJNA360539) | anaerobic digester metagenome | biome: Wastewater treatment plant; material: sludge; isolation source: anaerobic digester fed with sludge from wastewater treatment plant | place: Denmark: WWTP Viborg ... | reverse complement strand
CCGGCCACGTGGCGCACCTGGATTACGACGCGATGCCGCGCTGCACCTACACCCATCCGCAAATTGCCAGCATGGGCTTGACCGAGGCGCAGGCCAAAGACAAAGGCCACGAGGTTAAAGTGAGCAAGTTCCCGTTCCGCGCCATTGGCAAGGCCCTGGCCATGAACGACCACGAAGGTTTTGTGAAAATTGTGGCCGATGCGAAATATGGCGAAATTCTGGGCGTGCACATGATTGGCCCCGAAGTGACCGAGCTTTTGCCAGAGTTTGTGCTGGCCCGCAACGCAGAGCTTACGCCAGATGAGATCGCGCATGCGGTGCACGCGCACCCCACCCTGAGCGAAGCAGNNTTGATGGAAGCCGCGCACGGCATCAGCGGCTCGCCCATTCACATTTAACGGGTGGCTGGCAAACCCAACCCAGCCAGATGGGTTCTTCTGGGGGCGCTGCTGTGCGCCGGATGCGCCGCGCCCGCGCAAATTTTGCCAACGCCGCGGGCCAGCGCGCCGGCCCGCGCAGAAATACCCGCGCCAACGCCATCGGCCACGCCCGCCCCGCTGTTTGATGGCGCCCGCGCCTACGCCTGGGTGACGCGCCAGGTGGCGCACGGGCCGCGCATCACGGGCACGGCGGGCAACCGCGCTTTGGGCGATGAGATTTTGGCCGAGCTTGCGGCGCAGGGCTGGCGCGCTCTGGCGCAAGACTTTAGCTACAAAAACACCGCCGCCCGCAACCTCATCGGCACAAAAACAAACCCGCAAAGCAAAGAATGGGTGGTGCTGGGCGCGCATTACGACACGCGCAAACGCGCCGACCAAGACCCCATCCACCCAGACCAGCCCGTGCCGGGCGCAAACGACGCCGCCAGCGGCGCCGCGGTTTTGCTGGAGCTGGCGCGGGTGGTGGATGTGAACGCGGCGGGCAAAAACATTGCGCTGGTCTTTTTTGATGCCGAGGATAACGGCGACCTGGACGGCTGGGATTGGATTGTTGGCTCAGAGTATTTTGCAGCGCACCTGAGCCAAACCCTGCCCGTAACGCCCTCTGCGGTTGTGGTTTTGGACATGATCGGCGACAAAGACCTGAACATTTTTTACGAGAAAAATTCTGACCCGGCGTTGAGCGCCCAAATTTGGGGTGCGGCCCAGCGGCTGGGGTTTTCTGGGCAATTTATCCCATCCGCCAAGTGGAGCATGGAAGATGACCACACCCCGTTTTTGCGGCGCGGCATCCGCGCGGTGGATGTGATTGATTTTGATTATCCCGACTGGCACCGCGTGACCGACACGCCCGACAAAGTGAGCGCAGACAGCTTGTTCCGCGTGGGGCGCACCATGCAGGCATGGCTGGAATTGAAATAGCGCCTGTAAAATTCAGGTTGAAGCAGACAAAAGCGCAAAAACATGGCAGAAAACTCAACACAAAAAACGGCTCTCATCACCGGCGCAAACCGGGGCATTGGCTTTGCAGCGGCGCAGGCGCTGGCGCAGCGCGGCTGGCGGGTTCTGCTCACCTCGCGCGATAAAAAACGCGGCGAGGAGGCCGCGCAGGCCATCCGGGCGGCCATCCCAAATGCCCGCGTCGAGGCGTTGCCGCTTGATCTTTCATCTTTGGCGGGCGTGCGCCGTTTTGCGGATGGGTTTCTGGCGGTGGGTTACCCGCTGCATGCCCTCGTGAACAACGCGGGCGTCATCGGCTCCACCGGCCCCATTCGCTTCACGGCAGATGGGTTTGAGGAGGAGTTTGGCGTCAACGACCTCGGTCATTTTCTCCTCACCAGCCTGCTCATGCCCGCGTTACGCGCTTCTGCGCCGGCGCGGGTGATTGTGGTCTCATCCATCCGCCACATGCCGGGCAAGGGCGGCCCCGGCGCAAATTTTGACTTTGACAATTTGAAAGGCGAAAAGTCGTATCAGCCGCGCATCACGTATAACAACACCAAATTGGCAAATGTGTGGTTTGCCTACGAGTTCAACCGGCGCATGGCGGGCAGCGGCGTGACCGCCACGCCCATTTGCCCTGGCTTTGTGCCAGAAACGCTTGGATCGCAACAAACCGGCGCAAAACGTTTTTTTTACAACCGCGTTTTGCGGCTGGTGCCGGGGGCGCGCGGCGTCCAAACTTCTGGCGAGGAAATTGCGGCCTATGCCAGCGATCCGGCCATCCACACCGGCGCGTTTTACGCCAGCGGCAAAGAATTTCGCTCCAGCGAGGCGTCTTACGATGAAGCCAAAGCCGCCCAGCTCTGGGATTTGAGCGAAAAATGGGTGGGGTTGAAGTAAAGATTGAATTGATATGTATGAATGAGTTAGCCACCTAAGTTCTAAAATGTTGTAAATAGGAGATATTAATTTGAATTCACAAATCCGTTACAGCTCATTTCCCAGAACGAGACCTTCCCCAATTTTTGTTAAAAGCATTGTTGATGTTTTCAAAGCTAACGAAGCCGCTATCTCAACCATTCAACTTAAGAAAGGTTTAGAAAGCAATCAAGTTCTCGGTGTGTTAAGTAACGGGCTTGCAGAAGTCGGTTTTGCAGTTGAAACAGGAAAAACTGCCGATAAAAAATTACATCGCCCAGTTTTTTATGGCGAAAACAATGAGCCAACTTTGCGGTATGAGATAGACGCTTTCCATGCAGATTGGCAATGTGGTTTAGAAGTTGAAGCTGGAAGGGCAATTCTTGGCAACGCACTTTTTAGAGATTTATTTCAAGCGATGGTGATGGTAGATGTAAATCATCTTTGCCTTGCAGTGTCGAATGTTTACAAATACAAAAGCAGTGGCAAAGATATGAGCAGTAAAGATTACGAAAAGGCCATTTCAATTGCAGACGCGCTTTTTGGCCATAATCGTGCTCAAATCCCCTATGGACTCACTATCATAGGCTATTGACTTTTGAACAAGTAGATTTTGAAATGCAAAGAGTCTTTCATATCAAAACGGCGTCTACCAAACCATGCACTTAACGTTGGGAATTCTGCGTCGTTTTCGAGCATTTTTCTGGCTGGTCGGCTTAGTTGTCCCCACCCTAGCGCAGACAACATAAACCGTTATGCAGGATAAAAAACCCGCTCAGCTTGTTCGTTCGTGTCACTATTCCAAAATTCCTTCCAGCCGCGCCTTCATCGCGGGCCATTCATCATCAAGGATGGAGTAATACACCGATGAGCGCTGGTAGCCATCGGGCATGATCATATTTTTGCGAATAACGCCCTCTTTCACCGCGCCCAGCCGCTCAATGGCGCGTTGAGAGCGCTCGTTGCGCACATCGGTTTTTATTTGCACGCGAATGCAGCCCCAGGTTTCAAAGGCGTGGGTGAGTTGCAGATATTTGGCCTCGGTGTTGGCGGCGGTGCGGCGGTGCGCCATGCCCAGCCAACTGCCGCCAATTTCCACGTTGCGATCCTGCCGGTGAATATCCATGAAGCGGGTGGCGCCAATGGCTTTGCCAGAGGCCAGGTCAATCGTGGCGAAGGGAAGATCATTGCCCGCGCTCTGGCGGCGCAGCATTTCCTCCACCCACCAGCGCACGCGCTCTTGCGTGTCAATTGGGCCATACGGCATAAAAAACCAAATGCCAGGGTCCATGGCGTGCGGGGTCAGATCGGCCACATGCGCCAGCGAGATCGGCTCCAGCCGCACGTGTTTACCCGTGAGCGTCACGGGTTGAATGTTCATGTAAGACATTTTTGGAAATTAAGAATTAAACGGGAGTTTTGGATTAAAAAAAAGCCTGTCATTCTGAGGAGCGCAACGGCGCGAAGCAAAGCTGTGCGACCCTTCGGCAAGCTCAGGGCAGGCTGAATCTCTGCGAAATCCTGACTAAGAAAGAATTAGCCAGAGATTCTTCGCTCCCTCCGGTCGCTCAGAATGACATATTTCACTTCATTTTGCTTATCCAAAACTCACGTAAACTGAAACTGGACTTACGCAAAGCTAAATGTAAATCACTCAAAAAACGATGAAGTGTCATGCTGGGCGGAGCGAAGCATCTCTAGCTAACTCATTCTTAGACTAAATTTGCCAGCGACCCTTCGCTATCACTCAGGGTGACAAGTATTACTTTTTCGTGAATAACAGGTTTTGCGTAAGTCCAGTTAAAAATTAAACGAGAGTTGCGAATCTATCAACCTCGCAGGTTGGCCCGCACGATTTTGGAAAACCGAGGCTTTGCGGGCCAACCTGCGAGGTTTTAATAAAAAGATTGCGCCGCAAGATTTCTTATTTCCTGCGCTTCGCTATTTTTCAATACGCACATCCACCGAAAGCTCTGGCTGAATTTCCAGTTGGCTGCGATATTCGGTGAGCAGCCCGCTCACCAGCAGGGTGTCGCCCACTTTGAGCGTTTGCGAAAATGGCAATTGCTGCCACACCTCAAACAAGGTCGCATCAATTTCCGCGCCATCATCCAGCGTGATGCGCGTAACGGTTTTGGATGGGCGCAGGTCGCTGACCACGCCGCGCACCGTGACCCATTGGCCCAGCAAATCTTTGCTCAGCGCCGCCACCGGGCGCACCTCATCGGCCAAAGCGGGCTGGGTGATGGCGATGTCCTCGGTGCGGCTGAGCGCGAGTTGTTTGGCGTCGCGGTATTCGGTCACGCCCGCCGTCACGCTGATCCAATCACCGGGTTTGATGCTGAGCGGCGCAGCGCTTTGCAATGTGGCATCGGCCTGCGCATTACCCTTCCGCAAAGAAATGATTTTTAGCCCGCCCGCGTCTTTTATTTTGCGCGCCTGCCCGCTGGTGATGGCCCTCTCGCCCACATTGAGCGCCTGCAACCCGGCCAGCTCAATTTTGAGGGCGGGCATTGGTTCAACGAGGAGGGCCTCGGCGGTGTTGAGCGTGAGCGTGGGTTCATCGTCTCGCACGCGCAGGGTTCCTTCTACCGCAATTTTGTGGCCGGGCATGGGGATGGCCCCTGCATTTGCCAACGCCTGCGCCGCCGCGCGATACGCGAACACCCGCATCTCGCCGGTGTCATCGCGCACACGAAACGAAAGGTAATCGTTTTGGGGCGAGAGCGAAGGATACGCCGGCACCACGCCTTCCAGCCGCACATACGCAAAATTCATGCTGGGCGTGATGGCCGAAATGACGGTGATGGGCCGCGCCTGCGCCCGCGAAGCCATCACCAGCGCGGCCACACCCGCCACCGCGAGTATGACCACCAGCGCGCGAACCAAACGCATTTCTCTAATTACGAATTACGAATTACAAATTACGAATTTTGTAAAAGCGCAGGCTCTTAATTCGTAATTTGTAATTTGTAATTGCTAATTGGCTGGCGGCGGCACGGGCAGGTCTTCTACCTTTGTGTTCACCCATTTGTCACCCTCGGTGATCAGCATGATGGGAATGCCCTCGCGGATGGGATATTTACGCCCGCAGGTTTCATCTATCAGCCACACTTCTTTGTAAAGCGTGAGCTTGCCTGGGTCATCGCCCGGCTGGCGGGTGCTGCCAGAAACGCAATACGGGCAGCGCAAAATGTCTAGAAGTTCAGTGCTAATTGATGCCATGCGGGTATTGTAACGGAAATTGGCCATGCACTTCTATTTCAGACGGAGGACGGAAGACGGATTATTTTGACCGTCCTCCGTCCCCCGTCCATCGTCTTGTGATACAACTCTGCCCATGAGCGAAATGACCGAGAAAGACCTGCTGGCCGCGCGGAACAGGCGCTACCGCCGCCTGCAAACCTTGCGCTGCAAAAATGCCAACGACATTCGCGCGTTTGTGAATGACATGGGCGTGTGTTTGCTTTTCCCGGTGCAAGGTCTGGAAATGCCAAACGTGTATCAGGCGGTGGCGGGGTTTGATAAAGAAACCACCTCCAAGCACGACGACCCCACCATTTCGCTCACCTGGGGCACGAAGGATGAATCGCTGGGCAAACGCTGGTGGTATTACGGCAAACTTTTGCGCGGCAAGGCCACCCTCGTCTCGCTGGAGCTTTTCCCCGCCTTTTACGCCCTCTCCGAAAACTTTGGCTCCGAAGATGACTACCTGCTGGAATACGAGGCGGGCACGCTGAGCAACGATGCCAAACGCATTTACGAGGCGCTGCAAAAAGAAGGCAAACTGCACGCCATTCAGCTAAAACGCGCATCTGGGATGTATGGCGATGAAAACAAAACGCGCTTTGACCGCGCATTAACCGAATTGCAAACCGGCCTAAAGGTGATGCCGGTGGGCGTGGCCCAGGCGGGCGCGTGGCATTATGCCTTTATCTACGAGATCGTGTCACGCCATTTGCCAGAGGAATGCGCCGCCGCGCAGGCGCTCACCCGCCCGCAGGCGCGAGACATGATTTTGGCGCGGCACATGAAGAACGTGATTCAAGCCACGCCGCAAGAGTTGAAGAAAGTGTTTGGGAAGATTCTGATTTGACGGGAGACGGGAGACGGCTGAAAATTCCCGTCTTCCGTCCTCTGTCCTCCGTCTTCATCAAAGCGGTCAAACCCCTTGATCTCAACTCACCCTATCCAACGCCGCGGCAAAAATGTGCAGCGCGTCGTTGATCTGCTGCTCACTCACCATCAGCGGCGGCACCCAACGAATCACGTTGGCATACGGCCCGCAGGTCAGGGTGATGAGTTTTTGGTCAAACAAAGATTTGTGAATCGCCTGCATCACGGCGCTGTTCGGGTTGCCATCTTTGTCCACAAATTCTGTGCCCACCATGCAGCCCAGCCCGCGCACATCGCCAATCACATGGAAGTCTTTTTGCAGCTCGCGCAAGCCGGCCATCAACTGCGCCCCGCGCGCCGCGGCGTTCTCAACCAACTTCTCATCGCGCATCACGCGGATGGTTTCTACCGCCGCCGCAGCCGAGACGATGTTCGGGCCGTAGGTTCCCCCGTGCGAACCGCTGGGCCACTTCGCCATCAACTCGCGCCGCGAGGCAATCGCGCTGAGCGGCAGGCCGCTGGCCAGCCCTTTCGCCATCACCACGATGTCTGGCACGATGTCAAAATACTCCATGGCGAACCATTTGCCGGTGCGCCCAAACCCGGTTTGCACTTCGTCCAAAATCATCAAAATGCCGTGTTCATCGCAAATTTGGCGCAATTCTTTTAGAAAGGAAACCGGCGGGACGACATAGCCGCCCTCGCCCAAAACCGGCTCCACCAAAATGGCCGCTGTTTCGGATGGGGCTGTTTGCGTTTTAAGAATCCAGCGCACGCGGTCGGCGGCCCAATTGCAACATTTGCCGTCATCGTGCGGGTTGCTGGCGCTCAGCTCGGCCCGCTCGGCGTGGGTCATGGTGCGGGTGCTGATGGGGCAGTGGTAGCAGTTGGCATACGGCGCGGCAAACACGCCGGAGGGCAGCGGCTGAAATCCCGCGCGGTAGCCCACCTTGCTCATGGTGAGCGCCATCGCCATGTGCGTGCGCCCGTGAAACCCGCCCTCAAATGCGATGATGTTGGGCCGGCCGGTGGCGGCCTTGGCCAGCTTCACCGCCGCCTCAATCGCCTCGGCGCCAGAGTTGCTAAAGAAAAATGTGTCGAGCGAGGACGGCAGGATGGTCTTGAGTTCATCCACCAGCTCCAGCACGGCCTTGCCCGTGCCAATGCCAAGCTGGGCGTGCAAAATTTTGGCCGCCTGATTCTGCACCGCCTTGACGATGCGCGGGTGGGCGTGGCCGGTGTTTGTTACCGCAATGCCGCTGCCAAAATCCAAGTAACGGTTGCCGTGCGTGTCGTAGAGATAGGCGCCTTCGCCGTGGTCAATATCCACGTCGAACCAGCGCGACCAGACCGGGTAGAGATTGTCCTTGCTCATGGCGGGCAAGTATACGGCGAATGGGAAAATATGCCGCCAAAGCCAAACCAAATAATCTTTAATGTAAGTTTTAGACAAGAACAGGGGTTAGAAAATTGAGCAAAAGTTAAGAAGTCGGACTGCTTGCCGGGCAAGTTTATGGCTTGCGCAAGTCTTAGCAGTCCGATTTCTGAGCGCGCTACAAATTTATCCAAAACCCACGTTAAAAAGCAACCTTACCCGCCTCTCACCGCCCGCGTGGCGAAGTAGCCGGGCATGTATTTGGCGGTCTCGGAGGCGTGATGCGGCAATTCCTCAAACCCGGTGATGACAAAGCCAGCCTCCAGTTGCCCGGCAATTTGCTCGGTCATGGTGTGGCTAAATTCAAACGGTGCATCGCCAAACGCGGCTTCTTTTTCCTCTGGTGTCAAATGAGCCGCATCCGAGTACGGCAGGCTAAAGCGCACTTTTAATTCGCCGGTTTTGTCCATCAACGCCGTGTCAAAAATGTAAAGATCGGGATTCATAAACCCAACCAGCAGCGCCCCGCTCGGGCGCAGCACACGGGCGCACTCGCGCCAGACCGGGCGCAGCTCCGGGCAAAACACGTTGGAGACCGGGTTAAAAATCAGGTCAAAGCTGGCATCGGCAAACATAGATAAATCGCGCATGTCGCCCTGCATAGTTCGCAGATCAAGGCCGTCGCGGATGGCCACGAAGCGGTCGCGTTCAAGCTGGGCAGCCGAGTTGTCAAACACGGTCACGTTTGCGCCCGCCGCGGCCAGCGTTGGCCCTTGCTGGCCGCCTCCGCTGGCAAGACACAACACGTCTTTGCCGCGCAAGAAACNNTCGCCCCGCCTGGCGCGGGCGATCACCTCGCTGCTCACCGGTTGCGTCCACTCGTTGCCCTGCGCCACCTCGCGATCCCACGCCGCGCTGTTATACGAAACAATATCGGATGTGTTCATGATAAATAAGAAATAAGAAAAAACGGCTCATCTTCCGAACGGATGGACAGGCATTTGACAAGAGTTTGTCTTTTTCACCGCAGAGGCGCGGAGACGCGAAGAATTCTCTCTTTTTCTGCGTCTTTACGCCTCTGCGGTGAAAGATAAAAAAAAGCGATCTCATTTTTCCTCAGCCCAGTTTTTCAGGAGATGCGCCAAAAAATTACGCGCCGGGCGCAAGAGGCTGCGCCTCCCCGGCGAACAAAAAACTGTTTACCTCGCTCAGCGAGCCGCACACCCGCCACGCCAGCACGGCCACCTCGGGCGGGGGCTGAACCTGATCTGGCACGATGATGACGCGAATATGGGCCGCCACCGCCGCCCGCGCGCCGGGAACGGCGTCCTCCAGCACAACACATGCCTCCGGCGGCTGGCCCAGTTTGCTCGCTGCCGCCAGAAAAATATCCGGCGCGGGTTTGCCGCGTTTCACTTCGTCACCGCACACAACCGCGTTAAAAAAATGAATAAGCCCCGCTATTTGCAATTTATGCAGGGCCAGATCGCGATACGTGGACGTGGCGATGGCTCTTGGGATGCCCCGCGCATCCAGCGCGTTCAGCAAATCGCGCGCGCCCTCTTTTACCGGCACGGCGCGCTCATAGGCCTGGCGCAAAAGCTCGTTTTTGCGGCTGGCAATTTGGCGGATGGCGCTCTCGGTCAGGTTATGCGCCTCGCAAAGATACTGGTTTGTGTCGGCGCTGGTGCGCCCAATAATTTGAGGGTAAACATCTTCGCGAAGCGTTACCCCGGCCTCGGCAAACGCCCGCGACCAGGCCGTGTGGGCGATGGGTTCCGTGTCTAACAAAAGGCCATCCATATCAAAGATGACGGCCCGCGGATGAAATTTTTGCATTGCGCAAGAATTGTATCCGCGCCAGATGCGCCGCCCGCCGGGTCCGCATCTGCCAAAGTTAAAACCATTTTGGGGAGATAAAGATTATTTTTTAGTAATGATAAACTTTCCCTTTATTAAACCCCTCCTCTGGGCCGCGAAGCATCCCGAGGCGGTTCGCGGTGTTATTTTATTGAAATCACGCACACAGGATTTTTCTAATGGACAAAGAGAGTTTGCTTAATTTGTACCGCCAAATGCTCCTCATCCGCAATTTTGAGGACAAATCGGCGGAGATGTATGCCAGCGCCAAAATCGCTGGTTTTTTGCATCTGTATAACGGGCAAGAGGCGGTTGCGGTCGGCTCAATCTCGGCATTAAACCCAGACGATGAAATCATGGTCAACTACCGCGATCATGGCTGGGCGCTGGCGCGCGGCGCAAGCCCCCGCGCGGTGATGGCCGAGCTGTATGGCCGAAGCGGCGGCACAACCGGCGGGCGCGGCGGCAGCATGCACCTGGTGGATGTGGATCATCACTTCTGGGGCGGCTACGCCATCGTGGGCGGGCAAACCGTGCTGGGCGCAGGGCTGGCCGTGGCCGCGCAATATTTTGGCACGGGGCGCGTCACGCTCTGCACCATGGGCGATGGGTCTACGAACATCGGAACGTTCCACGCGGGCATGAACTGGGCCAAGTTGTGGAATCTGCCGGTCATCTTCATGGTGGAAAACAACCAATACGCGATGGGCACGGCGTATGACGTGCACAGCGCGGTGCCCATGCTGACCAAAGCCGCCGGCTACGAGATGCACGCCGAAGAAGTGAACGGCATGGATGTGATGGCCGTGCGCGAAGCCGTTTGCCGCGCCGCCGAGTATGCCCGGTCCGGCAAAGGCCCGGTCTACCTCAACGTGCTCACCTACCGGTATCGCGGGCACTCCATGGCCGACCCAGACGTGCAGCGCAACAAGAACGAGATCGCCGAGTGGAAGAAACGCGACCCCATCCACGCTTTTGCGGCGGATGTGTTGTTCCCCAAGGGCGTGACCGAGAAAGACCTGGCGGCAATTGAGAAAGATGTGATGGCCGNNGCAGAGAACAGCCCGGAGCCGTCTCGCGCCACACTTTACGATCACATTTACAGCCAGCCCGTTGCCAACATGCAAGTGGATGGCTCTCTGATTAAACCAGCGGTAACAACAAAGTGAGTGCAAAGTGCAAAGGCCAAAGTGCAAAGCAATTTTAGGTGAACACTTAGCCTAACCCGGCGATTACTTTGCACTTTCCACTTTGAACTTTGAACTTTGAACAAAAGACATGGCAGAAATAACCTACCGAGAAGCCCTGAAGCGAGCGATGCGCGAGGAGATGTTGCGCGATAAGGCCGTTGTAATTTGGGGCGAAGATATTGTGGCGTATGGCGGCGGCGGCGCGTATGGCGTGACCGCTGGCCTGGCCAAAGAATTTCCGGGGCGCGTGCGCGATGTGCCAATTGCCGAAGAAGCCATCATTGGCGTGGGCGTGGGCGCGGCCATGGGCGGCATGCGGCCCATCTGCGAGATCATGACCGTGAACTTTACGCTGGTGGCGTGGGATCAAATTGTGAACCACGCGGCCAAGCAGCAGCACATGTTCAACGGCAATATCAAAGTGCCAATGGTCATCCGCACGCCAAACGGATTTGGCCGCACCGGCGCAACGCACAGCCAAAACTTTGACGCGTGGTTCGCCCATGTGCCCGGCCTCAAGGTCGTGGCCCCATCCACCCCATATGACGCGAAGGGTCTGCTCAAGACCGCCATCCGCGATAACGACCCGGTGGTGTTTTTGGAGCACCTGGCGCTGTATGGCACCAAGGGCGAAGTGCCCGACGAGGAATACACGGTTCCCATCGGCGTGAGCGACAAAAAGCGCGATGGCAAACATCTGACGTTTGTGACCTGGGGCCGCATGACCGTTGAGACGCTCAAGGCGGCCAAAACGCTGGCGGCAGAAGGCATTGAGGCCGATGTAATTGACCTGCGCAGCCTGCGCCCGCTTGATCTTTCGCTGGCGCTGGAGAGTGTGAAGAAAACCAACCGCGTGATTGTGGTGGAAGAAGGCATGCGCACCGCTGGCCTCAGCGCAGAGATCGCCGCTTCCATTCAAGAGCAGGCGTTCAACTACTTGGATGCGCCGGTGGCCCGCGTGGCCGGGCTGGATGTGCCAATGCCTTACGCAAAAAACCTGGAGCGCGCCACGCTCCCGTTTGCGGATGATGTGGTGGCTGCTGCCAAGGCGATGATGCAGAATCAATATTAGTTCCGAATTAGTTCCGAGCACTCAGCACTTACAAAAATGGCAAAAGAAATCTTAATGCCCCAGATGGGTTTCGACATGACCGACGGAACGGTGGCCGCCTGGCTGAAGAAGGAAGGCGAAGCCGTGACCAAGGGCGAAGCCATCGTTGAAATTGAGACCGACAAAACCACGATTCAGGTAGAAGCATTTGAAGGCGGTGTGTTGGGCAAAATTTTTGTTCAAGCGGGCGAGAAGGTCCCGGTTGGCACACCCATTGGGCTGATTTCTGCGCCCGGCGAGGCCGTGATTACACCGGCAGCGGCGGCTCCAGTTGCCGCCGCGCCAAGCGCACCGGCAATCGCGCCCACGCAGGCGGCATCCGCAAGCGTGAACGCATCGCCCGTGGCGCGGCGTATGGCCGAGGACAAGGGCATTGACCTGAGCCAAATTACCGGCACGGGCAAAGACGGCCAAATTACCAAGGCCGATGTGGAAAATTTTGCGCCCGCGCAAAAGCCAGTGGCGCAAACCGGCGGGCGCGTGTTCGCCTCGCCCGCTGCCAAGGTTTTGGCCGAGCAAAAGGGCGTGGATTTGAGCGCGGTGAAAGGTTCTGGGCCAGAAGGCCGCGTGGTTAAGGCAGATGTTGAAACCGCCCCAAGCGCCATCAGCCAAAAGGCGCAGCCGGTTGTGACGCAACAAGTAGCGACGCAACAAGTAGCGGCGCAACAAGTGGCGGCGCAAACGTCCGCCGGGGCCACATCCACCAAAAAGATGTTTACCCGCATGCGCCAAACGATTGCCCAGCGCATGACGCAGGTGAAAGGGCCAGTGCCGCATTATTACGTTTCCATGCAAGTAGAGATGGACGCGGCGCTCAAGCTGCGCGAACAGATCAACGAGTCGCTCAAGGGCGATGGCATCAAGGTGAGCGTGAACGATTTGGTCGTCAAGGCCAGCGCCAGCGCCCTGAGGAAGTTCCCCAATTTCAACGCCGCGTTTGCGGGTGATGGGATTGAGCTGCGTGAGCAAATCAACATCGGCATTGCGGTGGCGATGGAAGGCGGGCTGGTTGTGGTCACCCTGCGAGATGCGGACAAGAAAACGCTCAAGCAAATTGGCGCGGAAGTGCCAGAAATTGCCAAGCGTGTGCGCGAGGGCAAGGGTCAGGCTGGCGACATGGGCGGGCAAACCTTCACCACCAGCAACCTGGGCATGTATGGCGCAGAGAGCGTGATCCCAATCATCAACATGCCAGACAGCGCCATTTTGGGCATTGGCGCGGCTGTGCCAACGCCGGTTGTGCGCGAAGGCCAAATTGTGGTGCGCAGCATGTTGTTGCTCTGGATCAGCGGCGATCACCGCGTGACCGATGGCGCGGAGGGCGCGCAGTTCCTGCAAGAGATCAAGCGCCTGCTGGAGAACCCATGGGGGTTGGTGCTGTAAGGCAGGCAGAAGACGGAAAGAGGTCTGAGCGTAAAAACGCGTTCAGACCTCTTTTTGTTTGTCTATCTATTTATTCCGAGCAAGTTGTTAAAAGTGGTAAGTGCAGCTGTTTTCTGCCCCAAAACTTTGCTCAAATACACACTTTCGCCAGACTTACTTTACTCGCCGTGTCCGTGTGTGTCGCGGTTCTACCGGCAGCGGATAAAATCCGCCGCCTAAGCATTAGGAAACCCGCTGGCGCGGGTTAAAAACGCGCACATAACCCGCGAGCGGGTTTTCTAACGACTAGCCGCCGGATTTATCCGGTGGCGGCGACCGATGCACAACGCATCAAGGTGATTTTCTCAGAATTGCCCGCGCCATCGTAATTCGAAGAGTGGTCGGCCAACAAATGGCGGTCGTCATTTCCGCGCAAGCGGAAATCCATAACGCGCCAAGCTCAAACGCAAGGAAAATCGGCCTTCAGCATGTGTTTTTGTGAGTTTGTTATAGATTCCCGCTTTCGCGGGAATGACGGGCTTATTTTTTGCACAAGCCTGATTAAGTTCATTTCATTCCCTAATTGACCACTTTCGTAATTGGTAATTGGTAATTCGTAATTTTTAATTGACCTTGAAGTCAATCACCTGCAACTGCAACTTTTTCTCCCCGTTAAACTCATTCATGTCCAGTTGAAAAGCCACGTCTAGTTTTGCGCCGGGCGGAATTTCGTTGATGCGCTCGCCCTTGCGGAACGCGATGGCCGACCAGTTGCTGTGCGTGAGTTTGAGGGTCATTTGCAGGTGTTGGCCCGCCGTGTTCTCATCCCCCTTGCCCACCCGCCGCGCGGTGAGCACCCGCGCCCCCTGCACCGCAAAAGTTGGGCGCGGGTTGGCCTCGCCGTGCGGCTCAAGACTTTGCAGCGCGGCATAGGCTTTGCCCAGAACGTCATCGCGGGTGATGAGCGCATCCACCTGCAAAGCCCGCGCCCAGCCGCCCGCAGGCCGCTGCATGGCCGCGATCTCGCGAAGTTGCGCCGCCAGCACATCCACATTTTCCGGGCGCAGGGTGAACCCCGCCGCCGCGGCGTGACCGCCATGCTTGAGCAAAAGCGGCTTGCATTCATCCAGCGCCTCGGTGATGTGAAACCCGCTCAGGCTGCGGCAACTTCCGCGCGCCTCGTTGCGGTGCGGGTCAATCGTCACCACCACCGCCGGGGCATGAAACTTGTCCAGCAGCCGCGAGGCCGCCAGCCCAATCACCCCGGCGTTGTATTCCTGCGCGGCGGCAAACACCAGCGCCACATCCGCCGCGTTTTGGCCTTCCATCGCCCGCGCCTCGGCATCTTTTGCCACTTTGGCTGTTTCCAACTGGCGCGATGCGTTGCGGTCGTTCAGCGCCTGCGCCAGCTCATGCGCCCATTCGTCTTGCTCGGCAATCAGCAATTCGTAGGCGGTTTTGGCCGTGTCCAGCCGCCCGGCGGCGTTCAGGCGCGGGCCAAGCGTAAACCCAATCGTTTGGGCGGTGATGGGGTTCTTGGCTTTCGCGGCGTTCATCAACGCCCGCAACCCCAGCCGGGGGAAGGCGTTTAGCCGCTCAAGCCCGTCCTTCACCAACGCGCGGTTTTCGCCGGTTAACGCCACCACATCGGCCACCGTGCCCACCGCCACCAAATCCAGCAGGCTGGATGGGTCAAAGGCCGTCTCGCCTTTTGCGCTCAGCAACGCCAATGCGAGTTTGTAGGCCACGCCCACGCCCGCCAATTTTTTGAATGGGTAGGAACAATCTGGGCGGTTGGGGTTCACCACCGCCAGCGCATCGGGTAGCAAGCCCGGCTCAAGCTCGTGGTGGTCGGTCACGATCAAATCCAGACCAATTTGTCTGGCGTGTTCGGCCTCTGGCATGGCCCTTGCGCCGCAGTCCACCGTGACCACCAGCGAGCAGCCATCACCCTTGAGCTTGGTCAGCGCGGCGCTGTTCAGGCCATAGCCTTCCTCAAACCGGTCGGGGATGTAGACCTCGCCGTGCGCGCCCAGCGCCTTGAGCGTGGTTTGCATCAGGGCGCAGGCGGTCACGCCATCGCAGTCGTAATCGCCATAAATGGCAATTTTTTCGCCGTTGGCAATGGCGGCCAGAATGCGCTCCACCGCGCGGCGCATGTCCTTCAGCAAAAACGGGTCATGCAACGTTTCACCATCACCATTCACAAACGCCAGCGCATCCGCAGGCGATGTGATGCCGCGGGCGAACATCACCTGCGCGACAAGCGGGTGCAGCGGCGCGGCTGCGCGGAAAAACTCGGCGGGGGCGTTGCCCGCAATATGCCACTCGTAACTCACGGGGCTGAGTATGCCTCATGTGCAAAGTGCAAAGCAGTATTGCGGATTTCGCTTGTCGGCAAATAGCAAGTCTCACACGAATTGCTTTTGCTTGTTAAAACAGCGCAAATAAAAAACGTCTTTTATGCTACGATTATCCGCAAGCGTCATGCGCGGGAAAATGTTGTTTTTAACCTGTTTGTTGATAGCCGCCTGCCAGAGCAGAACCCCCGCGACTGCCCCGCCAATGCCCATCGCGGTTAATACCCCAGCAAGTTCGCCGACGAATGCCGTTCTGCCAACCCCCGCGCCCACTGCAAAGCCGTCCCCAACGGCAATTCCCATTCTTCCAACAGAATACCGCCCTCATCCGGCGTTAAGACAGGTCGTTAGCCAAACCAAAGAAATTCCTTCTCAGCTCCGCTGGGATGACAACGAGCATATAAGTTTTTCCGTAATGTCAAGCGATCCGTGTCGTGAAATCTCTCGCGAGATTGTGCTCATAAATGATTTATCTTCTCAAGTAAAAACTCAGCCTTGCACTTCAGACAATTGCCCAATGGGGTGTCTGCCTGCTTTGCCCATTCCTTCCAGTTTGCAAAACAGAAAAGAATTTACGGGCGAAATAACCGAACTGATTACCTCGCCCAACAAAAGCAGCGCTTTGGTCGTTGAAGCAGTCTTAACCCCAACTATAAAAGCCCATCTGGGCGAAGAATATTCCCCACAAGTAACATGGCAAACATGGTTGCTCGACGCAAGAAATAATTTGCGTCCCCTATTTTCCTCATCAGATGGGTATCTGTTGTTAACATGGTCGCCAGACAGCAAATTTTTAATTGCCAGACATGTTTGCTATGGGGCATCGTATGGCAAGGGTCTATTCATCATTGATGTTGCCACTCGCTCTATTTATACAATTGACCCTGCGTATGTGTTTTGCGAGGGTGACCGCGAATTCCAAATCGCGCCAGATTCCAAACATATCATTTATCACTCTGGCATTGTGATAAATATGACTGGATCACTAAAGGCCTCAATCTGTGGAAAAGATGAATTTGCACGGAGCTATAGCTGGTCAGCAGATGGTCGGTATGCCTATGCTGCTTGTTACAAAAAAGACGAGACGGACAGCTTATGGCGTTTTGATACCAAAAGCCAAAAGACCGAAATAATTGCCGGCCCTCCAGACCTGGCTTTCAATGCACTTGAAATGGCACTCTCGCCCGATCAAAAATATTTTGCGTTTGCGTGGGGAGATTCATTTATGCACCCAGACTATCGCGGTATCTGGGTTATTGATCTCTCCAAACTTGATGTGCTACCTTGAAACTCCTTGAATCGGTTTTACAATCCCCAGCATGACCGCAAAAAACAAAATCATAGATGACGTTCTGCAAACCAGATTGCCCGCGTATCTGGATGAAATTTCTGTGTTGTGCGCCCAGCCCAGCGTGAGCGCCAAACACGAAGGCATAAACGAATGCGCGGCGCTTGTTCTGGCCGCGCTGCAAAAACATGGTGTGCAGGCGGCCATCTACCAAACCGCCGGCCACCCGGTGGTGATGGGCCGCGCGGCTGGCAAAAGTGACAAGACCCTGCTGTGCTACAACCATTACGACGTTCAGCCGGTGGAGCCGCTGGAGCTTTGGGAGACCCCGCCCTTCCAGCCCTCCATCCGCGATGGCAAACTGTTCGCCCGCGGCAGCCGCGATGACAAAGGCGAGCTGATCTCGCGGCTGGCCGCGCTGGACGCCGTGCGCGAGGCCAACGGCGGCGAGCTGCCGTGCAGCTATGTGTTTGTGGTGGATGGCGAAGAAGAAGTGGGCAGCCCCAACATGCCCGCTTTTGTTCAGGCGCATCTCAAAGACCTCGCTTCGTCTGGGGCGCTTTGGGAAGAAGGCGGGATAGAGAGCAGCGGCGCCCCGTATTGCTCGCTGGGGTGCCGCGGCATTTTGGCCGTCGAGTTATCCATCACCACCATGAAAACCGACGCGCACAGCGGGCGCGCCCACTTTTTGCACAGCGCGGCCTGGCGGCTTGTGCGCCTGCTCAACGCTCTCAAAGACGAGAACGACCACATCAACATTGCCGGTTTTTACGATGACGCCAGGCCGCCCCTGCCGCTTGACCTTGAGCTTTTGGATGCGTTACCCAGCGAGGTTGACCTGCACAAACAGATTTACGGCATCGAAAAATATCATCTCAACCGCACCGAGAGCGAAGCCCGCCGCGCCGTGTTTCAACCCACGATGAACATTGAGGGCATCAGCACCGGCTACACGGGCGAGGGAATGAAGACCGTGATTCCGGCCAAAGCCAGCGTGAAGATTGACTTCCGGCTGGTGCCAGACCAAGACCCCCAAGATTGCCTGCGCAAACTCAAGGCGCATTTGGTGGCGATTGGATACGGCGATGTGGACGTGAAATACATCGGCTCAATGGCGCCCAGCCGCACCCGCCCCGATGACCCGCTGGTCAAGTTGGTGGCGCAAGCGGCGGCGGAGGTGTATCCGGTTCCTGCCCTGCTTTACCCAATGGTTGGCGGCAGCAGCCCCATCTACGCCTTTAAACAACCGCTGGGCAACATTCCAGTTGTAAACCCGGGGATTGGCTACTGGGACAACCGCGCCCACGCGCCCAACGAGCACATCCGCATTGACGACTTTGCCCAGGCCACCCGCCACATTGCGCGGGTGATGGACGGCTTTGCGGCATTGTAGCCAGCGCGGTCAGGCGCTTTTCATGCGCCCAAATTCAAATACAGAGAAGGCAAAAGCCAGCGCGGCAAAAATAAACAGCGCCACAAAGCCAAGCTGATCCACAATCACGCCCAACAGGCTGGTGAGCAGCATCACCACGCCAAGCGCGGTGTTGGTGAGGCCAAAATACAGCGAGCGGCGTTCCGCGGGCGCAATTTCCATCACCAGCGGGCTGCCCGCCACGGTGATGGCGCTGTTGCACACCCCGCCCACCACAAACGCCGCGGCCAGGGTTGGCACGGCCAGCGCGGATTCCTTCGCCACCCCGCCCGATGTGAGCGCGACCGCCAGCGCGGCAAAGGCGATGCCCACACCCGCGCCCAGCATCATCGTCAGCTTGCCGCCCCGCCGGTCGGCCAGCCGGCCCCACAACATGTTAGACACCAGCGTGGTGATGAGCGTGAGAGGCACGAAACCGCCCAGCGTTGTATCTGGCACGTGCATTTGGCGTTTGGCATACACGGTGAGAAACGCCAGCGAGGCCGCGCCGGTGAGAATGGCGCTGCGGGCGATGAGATACGAGCGATACGTCGCGTCAGATTTTGCCACCAGCCACGCGCGGCGCAAATCCTTTAACATGGCGTGCCCGGCGCGATTCACCGGCTCTGGCTTCTCCACCATCAAGCCAAACAAATAATTGGCGATGAGGTTGGCCGCCGCCGCGCCAGCGAACGCCGCGCCAAAGTTCTGAGGGTAAGTCAGCCCAAGGCCGCCGCCCAACACAAACGCCAGCGCCCCGCCCGCCAACGCCCCC
>MTKZ01000672.1_pt1 | contig 19151 bp, 16 predicted proteins | sample 1042781 | NCBI WGS metagenome assembly MTKZ01 (sample SAMN06212207, study PRJNA360539) | anaerobic digester metagenome | biome: Wastewater treatment plant; material: sludge; isolation source: anaerobic digester fed with sludge from wastewater treatment plant | place: Denmark: WWTP Viborg ... | reverse complement strand
CCCGACGGCACCGCCGAGTTCTGCGAGGTGTTCTTCACCGAGGCCCGCTGCCCGAAGGACAACGTGGTCGGCGGCGTCAACAACGGGTGGAAGGTGGCCAACAGCACGCTCGCGTTCGAGCGCGGCATGAGCGCCACCACCGGCTACCGGCGCTTCGAGGAAGAGTTCAAGCTGATGCTCGCCGACGCCACCGACAACGGCGCCGTGCACGAGCCGCTCATCCGCCAGCGACTGATGGAGTACTACACCAAGATCCAACTGCTGCGCATCAACGGCCTGCGTTCGCTGTCGGCAACCTTGGCCGGGTCGAAGGATCTCGGCGTGGCGGCGCTCGGTGCCACCAACAAGATGTTCTGGACCGAGATGCACAAGGCCGCGATGGAGCTGGCCCTCGACATCAAGGGGGCGTCGTCGATGCTGGTCGACACCGGTGCCGCCGGCGGTTCTTGGCCGGGCACGTCGCGCGACAAGGGTCGCGAGGGCTACCCGGTGAGCCCGATGATGAGCGCCTTCTTCTTCAGCCGCAGCGAGACCATCTGGGGTGGCACCAGCCAGATCCAGCGCAACATCGTCGGCGAGCGCGTGCTGGGCCTCCCCAAGGAGCCGCAGCCCGCTCAGTAGGTCGCCCGCCGGGTGGCTCGGCGGCCATCGCCGAGTGGGGAACCCGTCACACGGTCGCGCGGTTACACGGTGATGCGGTCGAGCACGGGCTCGAACGGGGTTGCCGGTCTACCGCCGATGCGGTATGCGGCCTGCAGCAGCGCCGTTGCTTCGGCCACCTGTGCCTGCGTGCGGGCGTGCACCACGGCGAGCGGGCAGTCGGTGCCGACTACGTCGCCGATGCCGGCCAGGCCGGTGAGGCCGACGGCGTGGTCGACAGGATCCTGCGGGCGCGTGCGACCGCCGCCGAGTGCGACCACCACCATGCCGACGGCGCGGGTGTCGATGCGAGTGACCGGGCCTNNGCAGCGGGGCGCGCTCCATCGCCTTCCACGGGTTGTCGACGAACTTCTTCGGCCCGCCGAGCGCGGCGACCATCTGCTCGAACTTCTCTGCTGCCGCGCCGGAGTCGAGCGCCGTCTGCAGCTTGGCTCGTGCCGCCTTGGGCGTGCGAGCGAGCCGGCCGTGCAGCAGCATCTCGGTGCACAGCGCCATCGTGACCTCGTGCATGCGCGGCTCGCGGCGTACGCCGGTGAGGTAATCGACCGCGTAGGCGACCTCCAGCGCGTTGCCGGCCACGTCGGCCAGCGGGCGGTCCATGTCGGTGATGAGCGCGGTGGTGGGCAGCCCGGCGCCGGTGGCGACCTGGGCGATGCTGGTGGCCAGCTCGCGAGCCTTGGCGAGCGTGGGCATGAACGCGCCGTTGCCCACCTTCACGTCCATCGCCAGGCCCTGCAGGCCGGCGGCGAGCTTCTTCGACAGGATCGATGCCGTGATCAGCCCGATGCTCTCCACCGTGGCGGTGACGTCGCGGATGCCGTACAAGCGCTTGTCGGCCGGAGCAAGATCCGGGGTTTGGCCGATGACCGCACACCCGACCTTGCCCACGACCGAGCGGAACTTCGTCATCGTCGGCGCGGCGACGTAGCCGGGAATGGACTCGAACTTGTCGTACGTGCCGCCGGTGTGGCCCAGGCCGCGACCGGAGATCATCGGCACGTAGCCGCCGCACGCTGCCACCATCGGGGCCAGCATCAAGCTCACCGTGTCGCCCACGCCGCCGGTGGAGTGCTTGTCGAGCACCGGCCCGGGAAGATCCCATGCCAGCACCGTGCCGCTGTCGCGCATGGCCTTGGTGAGCGCGACTCGTTCGTCGATGTTCATGCCCTTGAAGTAGACGGCCATCGCGAACGCGGCCGCCTGCCCCTCGGTGACCGCGCCGTTGACGAGGCCGGCGATGAACGTGGCGATGTCGGCGTCGCTGAGCACCTTGCCATCGCGCTTGGCTCGGATGAGCTCCTGCGGGATCATCAGTAGGCCGCCTTGCCGGTGACGGTGGTGTCGCCGTCGATGGCCGCTTCCAGTGCGGTGAGCAGTCCGCTGGCACCGAATCGGAACGTTGCCGGGGAAGCCCAGGCGGGCCCCATGATCGTGTCGGCCTGGGCGAGGTGAGCAGCAGCGTCGGCCAGCGTGCGGATGCCGCCGCTGGGCTTCAGGCCGACAGCGGGGTCGAGGTCGTGGATGGCCTGCAGCATCACCTGCGTGGCGCCGAGCGTGGCGCTGACGGGGGTCTTGCCGGTGGAGGTCTTGATGAAGTCGGCGCCGTGGCGAATGGCCAGCTCGGCGGCCGCCCGGATGACTGCCAGGTCGACGAGCTCGCCGGTCTCCAGGATCACCTTCAGCGTCTTGCCCGAGCCGGCGGCGACGGCCTGCCTGACAGCACTGATCATCGCCGCCCCGCGAGCGTGATCGCCGGCGAGGAACGCGCGGTAGGGGAGCACGAGGTCGATCTCGTCGGCGCCGTCGAGCTGCGCGGCCCGGGCCAGTTCGACGACGGCATCGATGTCGTCGTTGCCCGACGGGAAGTTGACGACGGTTGCGATGCGCACGCCAGTGGCGGCCAGCTGCCGTGCGGCGTGTGCGACGTGGCGCGGCCACACGCACACCGCGGCGACCTTCCCGTGCGGCCCGATGGCTCGAGTGCAGAGCGCCGTCACGTCGTCGACCGTGGCGTGGTCGCCGAGCTCGGTGAGGTCGAGCAACGCGATGGCTCGGTGGGCGGTGGAACTGGAGTCGTTCGTCACGGGGCCACGCTAACGCCCGTCACCCGAGCACAGCGCTGAGCGGGCAGACTCGGGGGGTGACCGAACTGCTGTACCTCCGCGATGCCTACCTCACCCGATTCTCCGCACGTGTCGCCGGTCTGCGCGCAGACGCGATCGCACTCGACCGCACCGCGTTCTACCCCACCGGCGGTGGGCAGGCCTGCGACACGGGCGTGCTTGCCGGTCTCACTGTCACGGACGTGCGCAAGGAGGGCGCCGACGTGTGGCACACCGTGGTTGGAGGCCCGCTGCCTGCCGAAGGCGCCGAAGTGCAGGGCGAGGTCGACTGGGATCGTCGTCACCAGCTGATGCGCACCCACACTGCGTTGCACGTGCTGTGCGGGGTGATCTGGAACGAGTGGCAGGTGCCCGTGACGGGCGGCAACATGGAGCCGTTGTCCGCGCGGATGGACTTCGAGTTCGATCCGTTGCCGGAGGGGTTCGGCCCCCGCATCGAGGAACTGGTCAACGCGGCGCTCGCTGCCGATCATCCGATCGAGGTGTCGTTCCTACCTCGCGACGCGGCGGTGCAGGACGAGGATCTCATCCGCACCAAGGTGAGCCTCATTCCAACCTCAGTTTCTGAGATACGGGTGGTCGACATCGTCGGGCTCGACAAGCAGGCCGACGGTGGAACACACGTGCGCAGTACCGCCGAGGTGGGCCGTCTGAGGGTGACAAAGCTGGAGAACAAGGGTAAGGGCAACAAGCGCGTGAGGGTCGAGATCATCGACGCCTGAGCGGCCTCCTTCTCCGACCCGAGTTCCATCTCGTCTGATCGTGTCCCTCTACGCTCTCACCTGTGGATGCGCTCGAGCTCCGGTTGATCGTCTATCGCCATTTCGTCGAGACCGGCGTGGCGCCCACCCGGGCCGAACTTGCGCAGACGGTCGGCGCCGCCGAACTCGTCGATGCGTTGCTTCGTGAGCTTCACGACCGACACATGCTCGTGCTCGACGACCGTCCGGGACGGCAGGGTGAGATCCGAATGGCGTTGCCGTTCGCGACCGAGCCGACGAAGTGGAAGGTCACGACATCGCAAGGCGCATGGTGGGCGAACTGTGCCTGGGACTCCCTGGCCATCCTGGCGGCACTCCACAGCAACGGCCGCATCGAATCAACGTGGGCAGACACGGGTGAGCCAGCTCATCTCACCGTCGCCGAAGGCGAACTCGGTCACACCGAGGGCTACATCTGCTTTCCACTCCCCGCCAGTCAATGGTGGGACGACATCGTCTTCACTTGAAGCAACATCGAGTTCCTTCGGTCGAAGGACAACCGCCGAGCCGGTCGTGAAGCCGTCAGCCTCACCACGATGTGGAGCCTCTCGCAGCACTGGTACGGCGATCGGCTCTCTCCCTCGTTCAGGCCAAGGACGGTGGCCGAGACACAGCGGCTTCTCGACACGGTCGGCCTCACCTCGGCATTCTGGCAACTCCAACCTTGACGCCGGCGGAGACTGGAGATCGTCGATGCTGGTGGCAGCTCACCTTCACCGGGCCCAACCGACGCGCCTCGACTGAAGGCCGCCGTCGTCAATCGTGCAGCGCGGCCAACTCGTGCTTGGTGGATTCTCCGGGCTGCTTGCCGGCGATGATCATCGCCAGCACCTCGTCCTTGGTGACGTCGTTCTTGTTCACCGTGCCGACGAGCTTGCCCTGCAACATCACACTGATGCGATCGGCCAGGTCGAACACGTCGTGGATGTCGTGGCTGATGAGGAAGATGCCGATGCCCTCGGCCTTCAGCTGAGTGATGAGGTCGCGAACCTGCGCGGTCTCGGCAGGCCCGAGCGCGGCGGTGGGCTCGTCCATGATGAGGATCCGCGCGTTGAAGTGCACGGCGCGGGCGATGGCGACCGACTGTCGTTGGCCGCCGGACAGCGACTTCACCGCCGTCTTCAGGTTCTTGAAGCGCGGGTTGAGGCGCTGCATCACCTTCTGCGTGGCAGAGTCCATCGCCTCATCGTCGAGCGACCCGGTCTTGGTGCGCAGCTCGCGCCCGAGGAACACGTTGGCTGCAGCATCGATGTTGTCGGCCAGCGCGAGCTTCTGGTAGATGACCTCTACGCCGTAGTTGCGGGCGTCGCGCGGGTTGTGGATGACCACGGTCTGGCCATTGATGCGGATCTCGCCGGCGTCGGCGGGGTGTGCACCCGAGAGCGTGTGGATGAGCGTGGACTTGCCGGCGCCATTGCCGCCGACCAAGCCGATGACCTCGCCCGGGTACAGGTCGACGGTGACACCGTCGACGGCGTGCAGGCCACCGAACGCCACCTTGATGTCGCGCAGCTCGCACAGCGGCACGCCCCGGGTGTCGGTGACAGTCGTGTCGGCAGTGCTGGTGTCGGTCATGTCGGCTCCCCCTTCTCGGCTCACGGCCGGCCCGTCTGGATGACCCAGGCGGCGACGAGAACGCCGGCGCCGAGCGCCCCGAACACCGATGTGCGGCGCCGTTGACGGATGAGTGCGTCGATGGCGACAGCGGTGACGAGCACCACACCCACGACGATGTCCTGGGAGGGTGAGTCGATGTTGAGCAGGGACATGCCGGAGCGCAGCGACTGCATGACGACTGCGCCGAGGACCGCGCCCGGGATCGTGCCGATGCCGCCGGAGAACGATGTGCCGCCGATGACCGCCGCGGCGATGACGTCGAGTTCGTTCTGGATGCCGAGGTTGGTGGTGGCCGAGTTGAGGCGAGCGGTCTGGATGGCGGCGCTGACGGCGCACAGCATGCCCATCACCATGTACGTGTAGGTGATGGTGCGGCGGGTGTTGATGCCCCCGAGCTCGGCGGCTTCGGGGTTGCCGCCGTAGGCGAAGATGTAGCGCCCGAAGCGGCGACGGCGGGCGAGGTAGGTCATCATCAGCGTCACCCCGATGAGGATGAGCACGGGGTAGGCGATGCCGACAGGCTCACCAGTGGTGGGTGATGCGTACTTGACGGCGACCAGCCAGATCCCGACGACGACGGCCACGCAGCCGGCGATCGCGAACCCGACGTCCATGGAGAGCGATCGCACGACGAGGTCGTGGCGCTGCCGCCGGCGACGGGCCATGACGATGCTGGAGACGATGCCCGCGCACACGAGTCCGGCGACGATCCAGGTCTTCCAATCGCCGAGCGACCGCTCCGGGGCACCACCGAGGTAGCGGAACGTCTCGTCGAGCGGGGCGAGGGTCTGGCCTTGCTTGCCGCCGGTGCGGAAGATCAGGCCGCGCCACGCCAGATAGCCGCCGAGTGTGACGATGAAGGCGGGTACGCCCACGTACGCCACGAGGGAACCCTGGAGCAGCCCGACGAGCGCTCCGAGTATCAGGCCCACCGCAAGCGCGATGATCCACGTGTACCACGGGTTGTCCTTGAGGCTGTCGATGGTGAGGTTCAAGCCGAGCACCGAGATGCGGCCGTCGGTCTGCACCAGCGCCATCGTGTAACCGAGGAAGCCGAGCAGTGAACCCACCGACAGGTCGATGTTGCGGGTGACGATGATGAACACCATGCCGGTGGCCATGATGCCGATCGAGACGCTCTGCACCGACAGGTTCCACAGGTTGCGGGACGTGATGAACTTGCCCCCGGACAGCGCGTTGAACCCGATCCAGATCACTGCCAGCGCGACGACCATGCCGAGCAGCCGTGTATCGATGCCGCTCGACGACACGAACTCGCGCCACGACCGACGCGATCGTTCGCTCCCTGTTGTGTCGACTGCGGGAGCGGTCTCGGTCATCGTCGTCCTCACTTGTTTTCGAGATTGTGCTGGTGTGCTGTGCCGGGATGAAGGAATGCCCCTCGCTCGCAACAAGGCGGGCGAGGGGCATTCATCATTTCATGTGATCACTTCGTTGCGCTCAGGCGCAGACCGCCACCTTGGTGGCATCGACACCGTCGCAGAGCGCTGCCTTGTCGATCCAGCCTGCGTCGAGCACGACGTCCAGGTTGTCCTGGGTGACGGGGATCGGGGTCAGCAGGATCGTTGCCAGGTCGTTGCCGCCGGGCGTGGTGAACGGCGATGCGCCCGCCACCTTCGAGGCGTCTGCGTCCTTGCACAGCTGGAGGGCGGCTTCGCCGGCAGCCGTGCCGAGTGCACGAGCATCCTTCCAGACGTCGACCGTCTGCGTGCCGAGTGCGACGCGGTTGAGCGCCGCCTGATCGCCGTCCTGGCCGGACACGGGCACCTTGCCCGCGAGGCCCTGGGCGTCGAGCGCCGCGATGACGCCACCGGCCATGCCGTCGTTCTCCGCCAGCACGGCGTCGACCTTGTTGTCAGCAGCCGTCAGGAACTGCTCCATGTTCGCCTGGGCCTTGGCGGGATCCCAGTTGTCGGTGTAGTCCTCGCCGACGATCGTGATGTCGCCGCTCGCGACTGCTTCACCGATGACCAGTTCCATGCCGGAGCGCAGGAAGTCTGCGTTGGCATCGGCCTTGTTGCCCTTGATGATCACGTAGTTGCCCTTCGGCACCAGTGCGAACACGGCCTCGGCCTGCATCTTGCCGACGAGTTGGTTGTCGAACGTGATGTACAGCGCCGCCGGGTCCTCGATGAGGCGGTCGTAGGCGATGACCGGCACGCCGCCCTCGATGGCGCTGGTGACGGCGGGCTTGATGGCCGTGCCGTCCTGCGCGAGCACGATGAGCACGTTGGCGCCCTGCGTGACGAGGTTCTCGAGGTTGCTGGCCTGGGTCTCGGCCGACGACTTGGCGTCGTTCGAGATGTACGTACCGCCGCCGGCCTCGATGGCTGCCTTGAGGGCCGGCTCGTCCCACTTCGCCCAGCGCTCTTCTTGATAGTTGTTCCACGACACGCCAACGACACAGTCGCCGCCGGCCGCGACGGTGGTGTCGCCTCCGGCCGCGGCAGTCGTTTCCGACCCGCCAGCCGCTGTCGTGTCGGCGCTCTTGTCGTCGCTACCGCATGCGGCCACGATCAGCGTGGCTGCAGCAACTGCTGCCCAACGTCGAGTTCTCATGACTACCTCCCCTTGAGTTCGAGTGCCCGTTGACGGACAACTCCGCTCGGAACGTACCACGTTGCGGGAGTATGTCAGGAATGTGTACAGAAGTCGGCCGGCCGCCATCGCCACATGTCGGGGTGAGCGCTCACTGCTGGGGGGCCCACGGAAGCGGTTCGGCGGCATCTCGATCGATCGAAACGAACTGGTCGGCGACGACCGTCATCCATGGTCCGGCTTCACCGTCGGGCCATTGCACCCGCACCTCGGCGCTGGCCGCCTCACCGAGACCGGCGTGGATCCAGCCGATCTTCCCACCGGCGTGCCCGCCCCCGACCGTGACCTCCCGGACCACGGTGCGTTCACCGACACGCACTTCCACCCACGCGCCGATGGCGTCGACGTTCGGAGCCGACTGGTGCAGGCGCACCGCCAGCCAGTGCCCCATCGGCTGCGGCTGCTCGGCATCGCCGCGGCCGACGTTGCGCCACACCCTCACGTTCACCTGCCGGTTCACTTCGACGAGATCGAGCATCCCGTCGAGGTTGAGATCGACGAGTGCGGCGCCGCGGGTGCGGTCGTAGCTGACGATGCCCGCCGCCTCTGCTCCTTCGACGAACGTGCCGTCGGCTTTGCCGATCAGCAGGTTGCTCGGATCGCGCATCGCGTTGTCGATCTGTGCCTCGACGTTTCCCTTGCTGACGAACAAGTCGACCAAGCCGTCGTTGTTCACGTCCTCGAACTCGGGGTGCCACGCGGTCGATGGGAGGACATCTCCGCCGACGAACGGACGCTGCGCCGTGACGCCCCGATCGAGCGCGATGTCTCGGTACGCGGGGCCCGCCGCGCCGTCGTCGAGCGTTTGCAGCTTGTTGTCGCCCTGGCTGGTGATGAACACCTCCGGGCGCCCGTCATCCGTGAGGTCGTGGCTGGCGATGCCCATGCCCCAGATCTGCAGCGGGCGCCAGCCGTCGGACTCGGTGAACTGGCGGGGTGCCGCTCCGGGAGCGATCTGCCACAGCTGCTCGCTGCCGTCGAGGTAGTAGTGGCGGTCGTTCGCCATGCGCAGATCGCGCTGCCCCGACCGGGCCCAATCGCTGAACAGCACCGACAACGTGCAGTACCCGGGCGTGAGCGCGATGGGCGGCGCATACGTGTTGCCGCCGGCCGCCGGCCGCACGAGTCGGCTGTCGCCGCAGGTGTCGCCGCCAGGCGTCAGGTAGTTGCCGAACGCCAGGGTCGGCAACGTGTTCGAGCCTTCCCATGTGGCACTGAAGCCAACGGTCCACGCCTCACCACCGTCGATGGCGAGCGAATCGTTGGCATCCTCGAAGCGACAGTCGCCCAGCCCGCGCAGCACCACGTTGCCGCCGCGGCGCAGCACGGCGAGGTCGATCTGCCCGTCGCTGTCGAGGTCGAGCGGATAGGCACCGGTGACCGCGGTGAGATCGGTGACCGGCGACGACTGCTCGGTGAAGCGCAGTTCGCCGCCCACCGGGCTCTCGTTGCGGTACAACGCAGCCGGCTCGCTACCGCCGGCGAAGTACAGTTCGTCGCGCCCGTCGTCGTTGCAGTCGAAGGCCGCCACACCGCCCCCGACGAAGAACTCGAAGCCGCCGGCGTAGGTGTGATCGATGCCGGCCGAGGCGGACTCGTCGACGTAGTTCGGTGGCCCGTCGGCCGGTGAGGTGGCCGAGCCGCTCGGCCACCCGGTCACCACGAGCACCCCACCACTCACGACGATCAGCGCTGCAGCGAGAGCGCCGAAGCGCTTCCACCGCGGCCACGGTTTCCGTGCTTGATCCGCTGCCGACTGGTCGGTGTCTGGAATCTCGTCGGGCATGGACCGATTCAACCACCTTCCGATCGGGTTGACGTGGCCGCCAGGCGGAGTTGGATCTCAGGGCGCGGCATCCAGCGGCAGTTGAGCCACGTTGAGCCACCGCCCGCCCGTCGCCCGGCGAAGGACGAACGTGGAGGCGAACGGCGACGAGTCGCTCGACTGCAACTTCCCGGCCTCGTCGTAGGTCTCCGTCGTCACCGTGCCGGTGGATTCGAGGCCCAGGCTCAGGCCGTCCTGCCGACCGAAGGGGACCAGCAGGGTGACGTGAACGTCGTCGATCTGGTACCGCTCGATGACGGTCGTGCCGGTCGCCCGGGCGTCGAGCAGTCGCCCCTGCATCTGCTCGAGCCGGTCGCCGTGGTCGACTGCCTCCAGCACCGCAGTGTCGTCTCGGAGGAGGGCCTGGGTCTCGAGCTCGAGGTTCTCCGCCAACGTGAGCACGATCTGCTGCGCTCCCGCTCCGGAGATCTCGTGGTTCCAGTCCAGGACACCCTGATCAACGGAGATGGTGGGGAACGTGGACGGGTTCACGTCGTGGGGGACGCGGCCGATGACTTCCTCGGCGTCGTCGCCGACGACCTCACGTGCCGAAGTGCCGGCGGCGACGACCCCGACGCCGACCACGGCGGCAGCAGCGCCGACCAGCGCCAGCCGAGCCATGCGCTGGGCGATGCGCGGTGTGGTGCCCCCACCGACCACCGCCATCGCGAACCGGCCCAGACGGTCTTCGGCGGACCCCGGCAGGGGAACCAACCTGTCGATCAGCGGCCGGGACGCGCACACGAGGACGAGGCCACCGAGGAGGGCGATCTTGGTGCCGAACTCGGTGGTCTGCGGCGCCATCAGGAGCACGGACGTGACAGCGACCAGAAGGCCGAACACGACACGGCCGACGCGCCCCTTGGGCACCGTCTTCGGGTCGGTGATCATGAAGAACAGGAAGATCATCAGCTCCGGTGAGGTCATGATGGCGCGCCAGTAGCTGAACCCGCACACGGGCGTGAACGCCCAGCGGGCCGTGATGCAGTGGCCGGAGTTGGCAAGGAGGCCGAGTCCGATCGCCAGGGCGATCCAGAAGGTTGCGGCGAGGGCCAGCAGCCGCAGCCGCCTGGTGATGAGCAGCCCGCCCACCAGAATGACCGCGTAGGCCGTGATCATCCACCCGTTGAGCGGAGCCCACCAGAAGTCGAGTGGCTCCACGCGGGTGCCGCCGAGGACGAGGAAGGCGACGACCAGTCCGACGTTGGACGGGTTGAACAACGGGCCGCCGCGGTACCGGATGACGTGCTTCGTCAGCAGCGAGAAGGCCGCCACGCCGGCGAACACGTACCACTTGTGGGTGGACCAGTGGTCGCCGGGCGGCGTGGTCGGGACGCGCAGGATGAGCGCCACGCCACTGCCGGTGAGCATCGCGCTGGCCGGCCACACGATGGTGCGGGTCGCGCGAAAGCTGACCGCCACGCCGATGATGGCAGTGGTCAGGACCGCCGCCAGGATCTGCGGGACGCTGACCTGGAAGTGCAGGCCCACCTGCCCCAGCGTGTGGATGGTGATGACGACCGCGGCCACGTGCAGGCGCGGGTCGCGGATCTTCGGGAGCACCAAGGGGTACGAGTGCCCACCGACCCGGAGGGCGCGACCCGGCGGACGTGCCACGGGGGTCGCTCCGTCACTCTGCTCGGGCGCAACAACCGGCTCGGACCCAGCGGTGGTCGCTCGTCGCACGTCGGTCGTTGAACTGCTCATCGGCCCGCAGGCTAGTTCCCGGGCACCGACTCGGCCCATCGTGGTGGTCGTTGGCCAACGTGGTCGTTCACGAACGTGTCATAGTCGCGTGATGTTGCGGAAATGCCTGGTCGACACGGTGGGTGGATGAGCATGGCCGAACTGCGCACCTCCGCGGACCTCTGGGACGAACTNNGGTCTCGCCGAGCTGCAGCAACGTCAGGACCTGGCCGAGCTCGACATCGTGGGCATGGGCATCACGTTCACCGTCTACTCCGACGGCCGCGGCATCGACCGCGCCTGGCCGTTCGACGTGATCCCACGCGTCATCGCTGCCGACGAGTGGCGCGGCATCGAGCGCGGCCTCGTGCAACGACTCCGCGCGATCAACATGTTCATCGACGACGTGTACCACGAACAGCGGGTCATCCACGACGGCGTGTTCCCTGCCGAGCTCTTGGAGCACTCGGTGAACTTCCGTCGTGAGTGTGTGGGGGCGAACCCGAAGTTCGGGGTCTGGGCGCACATCAGCGGCAGCGACCTCGTGCGCGATGGTGACGGAACGATGTACGTGCTGGAGGACAACCTGCGCGTCCCCAGCGGGGTCAGCTACGTGCTGGAGAACAGGGCCATCTCGAAGCGTGCGTTCGCCGACCTGTTCGCCAAGCAGAGCATCCTGCCCGTCGACGCGTACACCGACGAGCTGAACCGCATGCTGTCGTCACTCGCGCCGGAGGGCATCGCCGAGCCCACCATCGCGGTGCTCACGCCGGGCATCTACAACAGCGCGTACTTCGAGCACTCGTTCCTCGCGCAGCGCATCGGCGCGGCGCTGGTCGAGGGCATCGACCTCGTTGTCGGCGACGACGAGTGCGTGTACATGCGCACGATCGACGGGCTCGAGCGTGTGCACGTGATCTATCGCCGCGTCGACGATCTGTTCATCGATCCCGAGGTGTTCCGTGCCGACAGCACGCTCGGGGTGCCGGGCCTGATGCGCGCGTGGCGTGCAGGCAACGTTGCCATCGCCAACGCGCCCGGAGCCGGTGTGGCCGACGACAAGGTCGTCTACGCCTGGATGCCCGACCTCATCCGCTACTACTTGCAGGAAGAGCCGTTGCTCCCCAACGTGCCCACGTATCGCTGCGTCTACGACGACGAACGGGCGTACGTGGTCGAGCACATCGCAGAGCTGGTGGTGAAGCCTGCGAACGAGAGCGGCGGCTACGGGTTGCTCATCGGGAACCGGGCCACGCGCAGCGAGCTCGACGATGCGATCGCCAGCATCGAGGCCGATCCGCGCAACTGGGTTGCGCAGCCGATCCTGGCGCTCAGCACCGTGCCCACTCTGTGCGATGGAGCGCTGGAACCGCGCCACGTCGACCTGCGGCCGTTCATCCTCAGCGGCGCCACCAGCTACGTGTCTGCCGGTGGCCTCACGCGCGTCGCGCTTCGTCGCGGCTCGTTGGTGGTCAACTCGTCGCAAGGTGGCGGCAGCAAGGACACCTGGATCGTGGAGGCCTGATGCTGCTGTCGCGCGTGGCCGACAACCTCTACTGGGGAGCGCGCTACCTGGAACGTGCCGAAGACACGGCGCGGGTGGTGCGCAACTTCACCGAGCTGATCCTCGATCTGCCCCGTGGGGTGGGGTCGTCGTGGGAGCCGCTGCTCGCCGTCGCCGGCAGCCGTGCCGAGTACGACGAAGGCCATGCGCGCGCCCACGAGAGCGACATCGTGCGCTTCCTGGTCGCCGACCTGTCGAACGGTGGCAGCGTGGTGTCGAGTGTCGCCGCCGCGCGCGAGAACCTGCGCACCACGCGTGAGGTGTTCCCTCGCGACGCATGGCAGGCCGTCAACGACCTCTACCTGTTCACCAGCCGCGACACCGAGTCGGGTGTCGATCGCCGCAGCCGGGCCCGCTACCTGGGTCGCGTCATCACCGACTGTCAACGGCTGGATGGTGTGCTCGGCGGCATGATGCGTCGCGACCAGGCCTACGAGCTCTGGCGGCTGGGGCAGATGGTCGAACGGGCCGACATGACCACGCGGGTGTTGGGTGTTCGAGCGGCTTCACTGCTCTCCACTCCCGCCGGGGCCGACGACTACGACGAGGTGCAGTGGATGGGGGTGCTGCGCAGCGTCACAGCGATGCAGATGTATCAGCGCTCACATCGCGGGCCGATCGATGGTTCGTCAGTGGTCTCCTTCCTCCTGTTCGACGAGACGTTTCCGCGTTCGGTGGCCGGGTGCGTGCAGGGCATGCGGTCGGCCCTTGCCCGCCTTCCCCGACCCGACGCAACGATGGCGTCCGTGGATTCGTTGGAGGCACTGCTGGCCACGCTGCCGGCACAGGCAACCGACGGGGCGGCGCTCGACACCGCGATGGACCGCGTGCAGGCCGCGCTCGTCGATCTCAACGACCGGGTGTACGACACGTTCGTACGTGGAGTGGTATGACACCTGCGATGGACCTGCATCAGTACCGCGCGCCGCAGGGCGGCTACGACGAAGCGTTCGACGCTGCGGGCGAAGCGCGACCCTGCTGGTCGGTGGCGAAACAGGCTGTCGGCTCCATGGAGACCTCGGCGCTGCTCGAACGCCAACGCGATGCCGACCGACTGCTCGACGCCGAGGGCGCCGGCCACCTCGTGCACGAACTCGCCTTCGAGCGCGCCATCGATCGTCACGGCGTGTCCGCCTCGGCGCGCGTGGAGAGCCGACCGTGGCGGCTCGACCCGTTGCCGTTCGTGATCGACGCCGCCGAGTTCGCCGTGCTCTCCAACGCGGCCATCCAACGGATGCGACTGCTCGAGGCGTTGCTCGTCGACTGTGCCGGCGAGCGACAGCTCGTCCGCGACGGGGTGCTGCCGGCGGCGTTGCTGTACTCGTTGCCGTCGTTCCGCGCTCACACGGCGGGGTTCGCGCCGCCGCGCTGGTTGGTGCACTACGCGGTCGACGTCGTGCGCGCCGCCGACGGCCGGTGGCGAATCGTGCACGATCTCACCGACGCCCCCAGCGGTCTCGGCTACTCGCTGCTCAATCGAGCAGTGCTGGCTCGGTTGCTGCCCGATGGGTTGCGCGCCGCCGGCGCTGCGCCCATCAGCGCTCACGCCGACCGGCTTCGACGCTCGCTCACCGCGTCGGCCCCGGCCGATCGCCCCAGCCCGCGTGCCGTCGTGCTCTCCTCGGGGCCGGCACACCCCACCTACGTCGAGCACAGCTACCTGGCCACCCGGCTCGGCTACCACCTCGTCGAAGGGGCCGATCTCGTGATGCGGGAAGGGCGGCTGTGGCTGCGAGCGCTCGACGGGCTGGAACCGATCGACGTCGTGTATCGGCGGGTCGAGGATGCCCTGCTCGATCCGCTCGAGCATGGTCATCAAGGGGGCGGCAGCGGTGTGCCCGGCATCGTGTGGGGCGCCCGCAGCGGCCATCTGGCACTGGCCAATGCGTACGGCAGTGGCCTGGCCGAGGCTCGCGAGCTACGGCCCTACATGGGCGCCATCGCGGAGCGCCTGTTGGGTGACCGCCTGCAGCTCGAGCAGTTGGAGGCCGGCGCGGCGCTGGCCACGATGCCGGTGTTCACCGGGCTCGGCGACAGGGTGCTCGAGCCTCGGGCGGTGGTGCTGCGGTTGCAGGTGCTGAACGGGCCCGACGGGCACTTCGTGATGCTCGGCGGAGCCGGCCGGGTGCTCGCCGATGGCGACGCACCGGAGTGGCCCACGGCCCACCTGGCAAAGGATGTGTGGGTGGTTGGCACCACCGCACCGCGCCCGGTCGCGGTGATGGCGCCGCCGCAGGTCGACTTCGGCCCGTCAGTGCCCAAGCGAGCCGCCGACGCGCTGTACTGGTTGGGGCGTTCGGCCGAGCGAGCCGAGGTTGCAGTGCGAGCAGCCCGGGTCGTGGGAGTGCAGCTCGACCAGGATCCGATGCTCACGTCGGTGGGCGACGGCGGCTGGGCGCTGGGTGCGGGTGCGCTACTGGCCGCGGCGCGCAACGAGCCGGTGCCGGTCACGCCCGAGCTGCCCCTCAACGCTCGCCTCACGGCCTCGTTGCAGGCGACGGTGTCGGTGGCTGCCCAGCAACTGGCGTCGCTGGTGCAGGAGGCGTCTTCCGTGCGCGAGTACCTCAGCAAGACCACCGGTCGCGTGCTGGGCAGGCTGGCGATGGCGCACAACCTGCTGCTCGACGACGATGCGCCCAGCGACGAGCTCGATTCGGTGCTGGTCGACCTGGCCGCGCTGGCGGGCCTGGTGATGGAGAGCACGGTGCGCGGCCCGGCGTGGCGGTTCCTCGACCTCGGCCGGCGCATCGAGCGGGCGCTCGCGGTGCTGGGCTCGGTGGAAGGCGCGCTCGGCGCGGATGCGCCACCGATGGCATTGCAGCCGCTGGCCGATGCGGTGCTGGCGGCCAACGAGAGCCTTGTCGCATACCGCCGCCGATACCGAAGCGACGTCGATCTCGACGCATTGCTCGATCTGCTGCTGCGCGACGACTCCAACCCTCGCGGGCTGGCATTCCAGCTCGACCGATTGCGGGAGCACGTCGCGGCGCTCGCGTGGAGCCAAGGCGTGCAGCTGGTGCAGCAGGCGAGCGCCGCAGCCATTGCAGAGATCGACGACGCAGTCGTGAGCGGGCGGCGCGTCTCGCTCGACGGGTACGTGCTCGCAGTTCGCGGCCCCTTGTTGGCGCTGGCCGACGCGATCGGGCAGCACTGGTTCGCCGACCCGGTGAACCCCACGATGATGGGCGGGTTCTGAGGCGTGCGCACCTTCCGCGTGATGCATCGAACCGAGTACACGTACGGCACGGCGATGTCGGATGGTTTCACCGTGGCTCGCTTGCTGCCGCGCAACACCCCGCTGCAAACGGTGCGGCACGCTGCCATCGATGTGTCGCCGATTCCCGACGAGTGGGAGGAGTCGCTCGATCCTTTCGGCAATCGGGTCGTTCACTTCGCCGTGCACCACCCTCACTTCTCGCTCACCGTGGTCTCGCACGCGGAGGTCGGCCTCGACACGGGTGAGCTGCCCACTGGCGAGGTTCCATGGCAGCACGTGGCCGCCACCGCGGCAGCGGCAAGAGGCGACCTCGCGGCCGACGTGGCACCGTTCCTCGCCCACACCGCGCAGACCCCTCCACTCGCAGCTGTCGGCGACCTCACCGGCGACATCTTCACCGAGGGTCGTGGGGTCATCGGGGCCGTGCAACACCTGTGCAACCGCATCTTCACCGGGTTCCAGTTCGACGCCAGCTTCAGCGACCTGTCCACGCCGATGCACGCGGTGCTCGCCGAGCGGCGCGGTGTGTGTCAGGACTTCGCTCACGTGTCGTGCGCCGCGCTGCGTTCCGTGGGGCTGCCTGCTCGCTACGTCAGCGGCTACATCGAAACCGTGCCGCTGCCGGGCGAGCCGAAGCTCGTCGGCGTCGACGCCTCGCACGCCTGGTGCTCGGTGTGGGCGGGCGAGTTCGGTTGGATCGACTTCGACCCCACCAACAACCAGATGCCGCCGCTGCGTCACGTGACGCTCGGGTGGGGTCGCGACTACGACGATGTCGCACCAGTGCGTGGGGTCGTGATCGGCCCGCCCAGCGGCCAGTCGTTGCATGTCGCCGTCGATGTCTCGGAAGTCTTCTGACGGCGGGATCGGTTCGTCGGCGGTGATGTCCGAAATCCGCCAGTCAGGGCAGTCGCAACACGCCAGACTGGGCGAGTGCTCCTCGACGACGACCACTGCTACCGGGCCATCCAGAGCCGCGACGCGCGCTTCGACGGCTGGTTCGTGACGGCTGTTCGCACCACGCACATCTACTGCCGGCCATCCTGTCCGGCGATCACGCCCAAGCGCAAGAACGTCGAGTTCTTCCGGGCGGCGGCGACGGCTCAGGCGCACGGCTACCGAGCGTGCAAGCGCTGCCGGCCCGACGCATCCCCCGGCTCGCCGGAGTGGAACTCGCGAGCCGATGTCGTCGGTCGCGCAATGCGGTTGATCGCAGATGGCCTCGTCGATCGGGAAGGTGTCGGTGGCCTCGCCAACCGCCTCGGCTACAGCGAACGACAGGTCAACCGGCTCCTCGTTGCGGAGGTGGGTTCCGGCCCGCTCGCGCTCGCTCGGGCGCAACGCGCGCAGACCGCCCGCATCCTCATCGAGACCACCACGTTGCCCATCACCGAGGTTGCGTTCGCTGCCGGCTTCCAGAGCGTGCGCCAGTTCAACGACACGGTGCGCGAGGTGTACGCCGCCAGCCCGAGCGACATGCGAGCGGCCAGGTCGCCGAGCCCCGCAGCCGGTCCGCTCACCGTGCGGCTCGCGTGTCGCGAGCCCTTCGATGGCGACGCTCTGCTCGGGTTCCTGGCTCTCCGTGCCGTCCCCGGGGTGGAAAGCGTGGATGGCACGACCTATCGCCGCTCGTTGCGCCTCGCGCGCGGTCTCGGGGTGGTCTCCGTCACCCTCAGTGCCGCGACCGTGTCGTGCGCGCTCACGCTCGACGACGTGGCCGACGCGCAGGCCGCGGTCCAGCGCACGCGTCGCCTGCTCGACCTCGACTGCGACCCGGCATCGATACGTGACCATCTCGCGGTCGATCCACTGCTCGCTCCACTGATCGAGAAGCGGCCCGGCCTTCGCGCCCCCGGCCATCCCGACAGCACGGAACTGCTGGTTCGAGCGGTGCTCGGTCAGCAGGTCAGTGTGGCCGGCGCCCGCACGTTGGCGTCGAGGTTGGTCGCGGCACATGGTGAGCCGTTGACCGAACCTGTCGGCGGGGTGACCCATGCATTCCCGTCGGCTGCCACCATCGCCGGGCTCAGCCCGGAAGACTTCGCCATGCCACGGGCTCGAGGCGCCGCGCTCATCGACGCGTGCGCGCAGGTGGCAGATGGCTCGCTCGTGCTCGATGCCGGCAGCGATCGTGCTGGGGCCGTCGTTGCACTGCAGGCGTTGCAGGGCATCGGCCCGTGGACCGCCGGCTACGTGGCGATGCGAGCCCTCGGCGACCCCGACGTGTTCCTGCCCACCGACCTCGGCGTGCGTCACGCGCTCGCTGCGCTCGGTGCCGACTCGTCGCCGCGCGGCGCTGCCGCACTCGCCGAGGCCTGGCGGCCCTGGCGTTCGTACGCATTGCACCACCTCTGGGCAAGCTTGTGAAGGAGCAACTATGAACCGCAGTGAAACCACGCTTCCCGCCCTCGGCGACACCAGCGCCCTGTCGCGCGCGACGATGCCGAGCCCAGTGGGCGAGCTCACGCTCATCGCCAGCCCGCGCGGCCTCCGAGCCGTGCTGTGGCCCAACGAACTGGCCCAACCCGGCAGGTTGCCGATGGCGGCCGATGGCGACCCGGATGCAGCGAAGGTGCTGCGCGAGGCAGTGCTCCAGCTGGAGGAGTACTTCGCCGGTGATCGTCGCGAGTTCGATCTGCCGCTGGATCCGGTGGGCACCGACTTCCAGCAGTCGGCGTGGCTGCAGTTGCGTCGCATCCCCTACGGCGTGACCATCTCCTACGGCGAGCAGGCGCGCCGCCTCGGCGACGTGCGCAAGTCGCGCGCCGTCGGTGCCGCCAACGGGCGCAACCCGATCAGCATCATCGTGCCGTGCCATCGAGTGGTGGGTGCCAATGGTGCGCTCACCGGCTTCGCTGCCGGGTTGGAGGCGAAGGCCTGGCTGCTGCGCCACGAGCAAGGCACCCTCACCCTGCTCGACTGATCCCCGAACCCAACCGCTTTGTGTCAAAACCGCGAACTCACAGCCCCTGGTAGCGGCCCGACAGCCTTTAGAGGGTCAGCGGATAGGTGACCATCTGTTTCGCCAGTCGATGAGTTTGATGGTGATGATGATTGTGGCGGCGAGGGCGAGTTCGAG
>MTKZ01009557.1_pt1 | contig 19173 bp, 19 predicted proteins | sample 1042781 | NCBI WGS metagenome assembly MTKZ01 (sample SAMN06212207, study PRJNA360539) | anaerobic digester metagenome | biome: Wastewater treatment plant; material: sludge; isolation source: anaerobic digester fed with sludge from wastewater treatment plant | place: Denmark: WWTP Viborg ... | reverse complement strand
CGGCCGTGTTTCAGTAATTCATAATCACGGATTTCCGGTTCGGTCTGATGGGCAAACAAATCGCGCAGGCGACGGGTAAACACGGGATCGGTCAGCAGGCATCCGCCGGCCGGAGGAGCATAACTTGTGATGCCGAAATCCGCGGCCAGGATGATTTGCTGTTTTCGGCCGCGTCCCTGAATGGCAAGTAACTGTGAGCGGTCGATCAGATTTTCTTTTTCTGCTTTTGTCGGTTCCAGAAGACGAGCGCTTAAGGGACGTAAAATAAAGTCCCGGTACCCTGAATTTTTGGCGACAATATTCAGGGATTGCTTATTCTGCGACATCGGGCGCTGTCCCAGAACTTCTCCGGTAACAATGAAATCGCTCCCGGTTTGATCCATTTTCCGTCCGGCAATGTTCAGCATCAACGTGTGGCAGTCGATGCAGGGATTCATGTTTTTGCCGTAACCGTAACGGGGCGACCGGAGCATTTTTAAATGCTCAGACGTGATATCCATGACTTCCAGCGGCAGATTGAACTGGCGGCTTGCCGCCAGCGCTTTTTGTGCATTGAAAAACGGTGTGGTGAGGGTCAGACAGAGAACGTCGATGGTTTGTCTGCGGACTAATTCCGCGGCCAGGATGCTGTCGAGGCCGCCGGAAAAAAGAGCAATCGCTTTGGTCATAAAATTCCAATCCTTTAACAATACATTACCGGTTGTTTAGCTGCCGCTGTCATGAAAAACAATTTTGAGAAGAAAAACAAGAACAAAATTGATGCGTCGAGCGTTTGCCGGTTGAGCGGATCGACGAAGCAACCGCAGCTTCGAAGCAGATGTTTTAAAAGCTTCAATGATTTACGGGCATGTCCGATTTTTCGAGCAGGGGATTAATACCGGGCAATCCTGGCCGACCAGACTTCCTGGAGTAATCCGCGCAGTCCCGGATCGATATCAAAATTGACGACATATAAATCCGGATTGATTCTGGTGCCGCTGAATTTCAGAGCATAAGGAGCCTGATTTTTTTCCAGCCCGGAAAATGCGTGCGTGCCGTAAGTAAAAGGAATATCCAGGCCGCTCAAGACGTTGCCCATGATGTCTTTGGTGGAATCGCTGTTGCTTACAAAGATGGTTTCATTGCCGGCCTGTTTCAGGGCGTTTATAAATTGTTGAGAGAGAGACTGGGAATATATGACATATTTATTGTTTCCCTTGGTGACGAGAACGTCCGCTTTTAAGGAAAGATTAAATCCGTCCTTTACCGTGTCAAAGATTTGAATTTCGACATCTTTTTCTGCACTGAGTCCCAGGTGGGAAACAAGCGCGTGGGAAAATTCCTTGGCATTGGTCGCCGGAAAGACGGGAATCGGCGGCAGGGAATAAAGTTCCTCGGGCTTATCCGCAATGCCTGTTTCCTCGGAGAACTCGGTTATGATTAAGCCGTTTTTCTGGGCATAATTTTTAATGGATTTGGGCAGCAGAACATTATTTTCGTAAATCTGCCGCAGTCCCTGGATGACTGATTTCGATTGCTGTCCTGGGATGGGTTTGACGATCAACCAATCCACCATGACTTCCGCGGGCGGCAAGGCGCCGAAGGTTAGAGGCTTGTCGCTTTTGAGAATGCTGTACTTGTTCGTTACACTGAAAACTTTTTTCAGAATAGTAATGGTATCATCAGTATTGCTGATTTTGACCAAATGATAATTTTTCCAGTTGTTGGAAATCATCTTTTTCAAATTACTGTGAGCGCGGTTTTCCAAATCGAGAAAAACGGTCGTGTTGTCGTCAAATTCAATGAGCGGAATCTTGGAGCAATCGATGGTAACCTGTCCGGCCTGGGGGATGGGAAGATAATAATTGCCCGTTGTTGTGACCGTTCCATTCATCTGCGTGATGATCTGCTTTAGCAAGGCAAGACGGGCTTCAAACGGCATCATTTTCTTGTCTTTGATCTCAATGATCCGGTCTTCCTGAACGTATTGTTCGGCGGTGTCGCTTATGGCCGGCTTGCGGGTTGCCGGCGTAAGGTCGTCAGGGCTTTGAACAAAAACGGTTTTCCCGGGGAGTTTTAGCATGGTGCCGACATAGATTTTGTTGACATTTTTGATGGTCGGATTCAAAACTTTAATGCTTCGCACCACCTGCGGGATGGATGTTTCCGAGACCTTGAATTCGCGGCGGATGATCTTGTATAAGGTGTCCCCTCGTTTTACTTTATAATAAAATTCACCGGCAGATACGGTTTTCGGAGCGGCTGCAGGAGCTTTCACATTTGTCCGGTCGTTTTTCATTTTCATTGGTTTTTCCGGAAGAAAGATGGATTGTCCGACTTCGAGGTTTTCAATATTTGCTATGTGGGGATTCATATCCTTGATGAGACGATACGTGTAAGGGATGTCTTTTTCTGAAATGCCGGGAATGCTTTTGATGATATTGATTAAAACATCCCCTTCCTTTACCGTGTAGGTGTGCAGGTTTTTTCTGGAAATGGCGGTTTTCTTCAGTTGAATCTGCGCCGTATCTTCCCGCGAAGCTTCGACAATGTTCCAAGCCAAGGTTGTTGAAGCTAAAACGATCAACAGAGCCAAAACGTACCGCTTAAACATCAGTTCCTTCCCCCTGGTTGAGATATTCAGTGTATAAATATTGTATGAAAATACTTTAATTGGCAATAAAAGTCAACTTATTCTATGGCTTTGAGAGAAAGCGGACGGTTTCTTCCGAAAAAAAGCTGGATGGCTGACCGAAAAATACATTCGGGCTGACGAGACCTGAACAAAAAGTTAAATCACTTTTTTCATGGCGGCAATGGCCACCTCTATCTGGTCATCCGAAGGTTCGCGGGTGGTAATTCTCTGCAGCATGAGCCCCGGCCAGCTTAAGATCTGCACCAGTCTGGAATGTTTGTATTTCCCGGTAAAACGAATCGCTTCATAGGAGATTCCGGATACGACAGGAAGCAACAGGATTTTGTAGAGGACCCGGTGCAGAAAATCGGGACGTCCCAGCAGGGAAAAAACCAGAATGGAAACAATCATCACAAAAAGAATGAAACTTGTTCCGCAGCGCGGATGACGGGTGGAGAAATTCTTGATGTTTTCAACGGTCAGGTCTTGCCCGTTTTCCCACGCGAATACGGTTTTGTGTTCGGCGCCGTGATACATGTAGACGCGACGCATATCCTTCATCAGCAAAGTGGCGGCCAGAAAACAAAGAAACATTCCCAGGCGGACACATCCCTCAAGAATATTTAAAAGCAGAAGATTGTCGATATAGAACTTCATTTTAGTGAAGCAATATGCCGGAACAACCACAAAGAAAAAAATGGCAATCGAAAAACTGATCATCAGAGAAAGATACATTTCCCAGTCTTTGGGTTTTCGTTCCTCTTCCGAAAGGGCAACATCCGCAGAGAACATCAGCGCTTTGAAACCGACGATCATCATTTCAAACAACGTGATGGTTCCGCGGATAAACATCCATCCGAGGACTTTATAACGTTTGGTCAGGGGAACATATTCGCGCTCCTGAAAAACAATTTCATTATCCGGTCTTCGGACGGCCGCCGCTATCTTATCGCCGTGGCGCATCATGACGCCTTCGATCAGCGCCTGGCCTCCGGCGATATCTTCCGGTTGTGGTTTGGGGGGCATATAACCTTCACTGCAAATTTTTGCGTCTTCTTTATAGCATTTACCGCCCGGTGTCAAATTATGATTTTGAAATTCATGGTTGCAAGATAAACGTCCGATGATATAATGCCGTAACTTGCCGATTAAAAGGAGATGGAAAATGGCGCAAATGAGTTCAACGGATTTATTTATTCGAGAATATCAGGATCGCTTCGAGAAGAAAATCAGAGAAAACGAGATTGCTTCTCTGGAACACTGGAAAGCCCAGTTGGACAAAGTGATTGCCATGAGACCCGACGGTGTGGCGTCCATGCAGTTACAGATAACAAAAATATCGGAAATGATGTCCAATCGGATCAAAACGCTGAAAAAGGAATAGCATGGACAGTATCGCCAATTTCTTGTTTGAGGTGGGGATGCTCAGCAGAACGCCGCGCAGCGGTTATCAGTTTCTGGGCAGCGGTCAGGAGTCGGTGGCCGAACACATTCTCCGCACGGTCTTTGTGGGATATACGCTTTGCAAGATGGATTCGTCTCTCGATGAGATGCGCGTCCTGAAAATGTGTATTTTTCACGATCTGCCGGAAGCCCGAACCGGCGATATGAATTACGTCAATAAAAAGTACGTCAAGGTGGATGAGGAAAAAGCAATCCGCGAATTGGCGGAAAGTCTTTCTTTCGGCGCGGATATCAGATCGGCAATCGACGAGTTTAATCAGAAAAAAACAAAGGAAGCCCTGATCGCCAGGGATGCCGATCAAATTGCCCTGATTTTACAGTTGAAAGAATGCGGCGATCTGGGCAATAAATACGCGGAAGAATGGATAGGTTTTGCCGTGCAGAGATTAAACACGGAAAACGGGAAAAAACTTTCTGAAAAAATTACCGGGACGGATTCTTCTCTGTGGTGGTTTAAAGAAAAGGGCGACTGGTGGGTGAACGGTAATAATCCATGAAGAAAACATCGCCGGCACATAAAACGATTCTATGATTCATAAAAAACATCGTGTGTCCTTTTTCCTCCTCGTCCTGTCGGTCCTCAACCTCATCTCCTGTTTCGGCCTCGGACCGGGCGGCACCGTGATTTCAAAACCGGATCAGATCACGCGAACTTTTGAAACGAAAGAAACAGCGGCGCTTAGAGCGGTTGCCCGTGTGTTCAGTGAAAAAAAGATGGGCGCCGACACGAAAATAGACTATGAAAACAAACGGGTCGATTCCGATTATGTGGTTTCGGGACAGTGGAGGACCAAAGCTGCCGCTGTAGTCCGACAAATCAACTGGAAGGAATGCGAGGTAACCGTTTCTGTGATTACGGAAAAGCATGCGGAAAAAGGTTGGGAAATGCGCAGGCTTCTGCAGCATCCACAGTATGATAATTTGTTCAGTGTGATCGAGTTGAAAATTTACGAGGAAATGTCAAGAGTCAATTAAAACATTCAGAGGAGGGGAATATGGCGGCAAAAAACAAAGTATCCGCGATGATGGAGGAGTTTAAAAATTTTGCTTTCAAGGGAAATGTTGTCGATCTGGCCATCGGTGTCATCATTGGAGCTGCCTTCGGTAAAATTGTCGATTCGCTGGTGAAGCATATTATCATGCCGCTGGTTAGTGTTGTAATACCGGGAGAGCAGGGTTATCTGGGATGGAAGTGGATCATCAACGGCAAGGAAGTGCCTTACGGGTTGTTCATCGGCGAAATTGTAAATTTTCTGATCGTGGCCGTGGCGCTGTATTTTTTTATTGTGAAATTTCTGGGTATGATGATGAAGAGCAAAGAGGAAGAAGCCGCCGGACCTGCACCATTAACCAAGGATCAGGAATTGCTGACGGACATTCGTGAACTGCTGAAAAAATAAAGCAGGGTCGCTCCACAAACAGATTTTCACGTCGTTACGGCGAAGGGCTCGGGCAACTTCGGTTGCCCGAGCGTGATTTATCTGAGTGAATTTGAGAGATGATATTATTTATTCGAACGACTTTCGCGGAAAAAATTCGTTAAAAATTCTGTGTCTTTGGGAGACAGATCGAATTTGAAAATCGCCTTTTCAATGAGTTTTTGCAGGGGCAGATTTTCGCTTTCCAAACTTGCTGAAATCCATTTGATTGCTTTCTGAACATTCTCCGCTTCCGGCATGATCGTAGCCATAAAAAACCCTCCTAAACTGATTTGGAAAACACATTTTTAAAATGATGATTCCATGCATTTTTAATTCATATACTATAAAATAACACAGAAATTAATTTAAATTTTTGGAATTTTGATTTATATTTTCAAAATGAATGAAAAAAATAACAAAATCCGCTAAATTGCTTTTTGAGGAGATTGCTGTGAAAAAGTCATTTGGAGCTAAAACGTTGATTTATCCGACCCCTGTATGGTTGATCGGAACGTATGATCAAGAAGGCAGGCCGAATGCTGCGACCGTTGCCTGGTGCGGTGTCTGCAGTTCTGATCCGCCCGCGTTGGCGATTTCACTGAGAAAATCGCGATATACTTATGAAAGTATTCAGCACCGCAAGGCGTTTACGGTAAATATTGCCACGGCCGATCAGGTTGTAGCGGCGGATTACTGCGGCATGGTGTCCGGTAAGAAAACGGATAAATTTGCAGCAGCGGGCATGACGGCTGTCCACAGCAACATTGTGGATGCGCCTTATATCGCGGAATGTCCCATGGTGGTTGAATGCAGGTTGACGGATCAGATGGAAGTCGGGATTCATGTGCATCTGATCGGAGAAATATGTGACGTTAAAGTCGAAACAACCCTGCTGACAGAGGATCAATTGCCCGATATCATGAAAATCCAGCCTTTGATATATGCTCCGGAAAATCGTTCTTATCATGGAGTCGGCGGATATCTGGGAGAGGCCTTTTCCATTGGCAAAAAAATTATGAAATGACCATTGCTAAGTTCAATCACAGTGTTTAACATATCAAAAAAGAAAAGGAGATGACGCATGGCAAAGTCGATTAAGGGAACAAAGACGGAAAAAAATTTACTGGCTTCTTTTGCCGGTGAGGCACAGGCAAGAAATCGCTATACTTTTTTTGCCAGCGCAGCAAAAAAAGAAGGGTATGAACAGATTTCAAGAATATTTCTGGAAACCGCGGAAAATGAAAAGGAGCACGCCAAGGTATTCTTCAAATATCTTGAAGGCGGTGAAGTTGAGATCACAGCCTCTTATCCGGCCGGGGTAATCGGAGATACGATCAGTAATCTTAAAGCCGCGGCGGAAGGTGAAAATATGGAATGGACCGTTTTGTATTCCGACGCGGCCAAGGTGGCCAGAGAGGAAGGATTTCCGGACGTGGCCCGTTCTTTTGAACAGATCGCCAAAGTGGAGATGTTTCACGAGAACAGATACCGAAAGCTGGCAGAGAATATCGCAAAGGGCGAAGTCTTTAAAAAGAAGACAGCGACAAAATGGCATTGCATCAATTGCGGTTATGTTTTCGAAGGAGAAGAAGCACCAAAAGAATGTCCTGCATGCAAACACCCGCAGGCCTATTATGAAGTGCTGGCTGAAAATTACTAGTGAGACAAGCTGAGGGCGAGTGAAACGAAGCACGAAGCGTAAGTCGAACTATCCAATTCTGATAAATCGGAATTGGAAACTATCCCGGCAGCCAAGTAGGAAGGGGATCATGAGCCATTAAGGATTTTCAGGCGAACAGAACGATAGAGTTGTAAGAATAAAACAGCTTCCTGCGTTTCTGATGTCTCAATGCAGGGGCTGTTTTTTTTATCAACGCTCGTTCTTCTTGACAGTTCATATAAAATGCCATAGATTGGCAGCGTTTTTCTGAGGAATGGAGTATTTTATGTCGACCAAGAAACAGCTAAGGTCAGAGAGCATCAAGGAAAAGAAGATAAAAAAATCAACCCGGGTATTTTACCTTTCGCTGATTGTTGGCGGCGGTGTAGTCTTGCTCGTCATTTTTTTTATTACCATATTCAGCGCACTGTTCCCCCCCGTCGATACGGACGTCATGACCAAAAAGGAAAGGCGGGTTGTTAAAATTTATTTTTCGGATCAGCAGGAGCGTTTTTTGAAGGCTGAAAAGCGCCATGTCATCAAGGAAAGCGACATTGCGTTGCAGGCTCAGGAAATCGTCAAGGCTCTGCTTGACGGTTCCAAGACGGGACTGGTGAATACCTTTCCCAAAAACGTTTCGCTCCGGGATGTCAAAATTAAGGATCATGATGTTGCGTATGTTAATTTCAGCAAAGATCTGATCAAGGCGTATCAAGGCAGTTCTGCCGCGGAGATGAATACGATTTATTCGTTAACGAATTCCATCACGCAGAATATTCCGGAAATCAAAAGAGTAAAAATTCTGGCTGACGGTAAGGAGCTTTCCTCGATTCAGGGCCACATTTCAACAGGCAAGTTTTTTTCGCCGGATCTCGAACTCATTATCCCGGAGCAATCCCCTAACAATTAATCGACGCATATGGCATCCAAATCAAAAATAGCCCGGACGCGCAATATCGGTATTGTCGCACACATTGACGCCGGAAAGACAACGGTTACGGAAAGAATCCTTTACTATACCGGCAAATCCTACAAGATGGGCGAGGTGCATGACGGTGAAGCGGTAATGGACTGGATGCCGCAGGAGCAGGAAAGAGGCATCACCATAACATCGGCCGTGACGACCTGTGTCTGGCGCAATCATGACATTCATGTCATCGATACACCGGGGCATGTGGATTTTACCATAGAAGTGGAACGTTCATTGCGCGTGCTGGACGGGGCCGTGGTCGTCTTCTGCGCGGTGGGCGGTGTCGAACCGCAATCCGAAACCGTCTGGCACCAGGCTGACAAATACGGTGTTCCGAAAATCGCGTTTATTAACAAAATGGACCGAGTGGGAGCCGATTATTTTAATGTGATTGGAATGATGCGGGAACGTTTTTCCTCTCTGCCCGTCGCCATTCAAATTCCCGCCGGCAGTGAAGATAACTTTCGTGGCGTGCTGGATCTGATTAATCAGAAAATGATCGTCTGGAACGATTCGACATCCGGGTCGGAAATGTCTAAGCAGGACGTGCCGTCGGAATTTGCCGATCACGTGAAGTTGCAGCGCGATAAAATGATCGAAACGCTTGCCGAGGTTGACGACAGCCTTGCCGATAAGTACCTGGGCGGTGAAGAAATTACCATTGCTGAGATAGAAGAGGCGCTGAGAAAAGCGACGATATCTCTGAAAATTGTTCCGGTCTTGTGCGGCTCAGCCCTGCGCAACAAAGGGATACAACCCGTTCTGGATGCCATTATCAACTATCTGCCGTCTCCTGAAGATATTCCGCCCGTCAAAGGAATGAATCCGGTAACGAAAGAAGAAGAGATCAGACGAAGTTCCGAGAAGGACCCTTTGGCAGCGCTCGCGTTCAAAATTATGATGGACGAGGGAAGAAAGCTCACCTATCTGAGAATTTATTCCGGAAAAATTCAGGTCAATAACGAAATCTATAATCCGATAAAAAAACGGCGGGAAAAGATAGCCCGCCTTTTACGCATGCACGCCAACAAACGTGAAAGGATAGACTCGGCCTCCGCAGGAGATATCATTGCCGTTCTGGGATTGAAATCCACTACCACCGGCGATACGCTTTGCGCGGAGCAGAAGCCGATTTTACTGGAACTGATTGAATTTTATGAACCGGTCATCAGTCAGGCCATTGAAGCCAAAACACCAGCCGATCAGGAAAAACTGACGGCGGCGCTGGATAAGCTGGTGGAAGAGGATCCGACGTTGAAGGTGAAATACGAAGATGAAACCGCCCAGACGATCATTTCCGGCATGGGGGAACTGCATCTGGAAATTATTGTTGACCGTTTGCTGCGTGAATTCAACTGCCATGTGAATGTGGGCCGGCCCAGGGTTGTCTACCGCGAAACCATCCAGAAGAAAGTGGAAATCGAAGGTATATTTGAAAAAGAACTTGGCGAAAAGAAGCATTTCGGTCACGTCCGGATTGCCCTGTCCCCGCGCAAGAGAGGTTCGGGAAATGACGTGATCATAAAACTTGACGATAGCGTCATTCCTCAGGATTTCCATGAAGTCATCGAGGAGGGCATCCGGGAAGCAATGATGAACGGCGTGTTAAATGGTTACCCTGTCATGGATACGGAAGTCGCGATTATCGGCGGTTCTTTCCGTGAGGGCGAATCTTCAGCGCAGGGGTATAAAATAGCCGCTTCAACCGCATTTCGCGACGGCTGCGGTCAGGCGGAGCCCATCATGCTTGAACCGATTATGATGGTCGATGTGATAACGCCCAGCGAGTTCATGGGAGATGTGATCGGCGACATTAATGCCCGGAAGGGTGAAATTCAGGCCGTTAATCCCAAAGGAACGGTCAGCGAAATTAAGGCGAAGGTTCCCTTGAAGGCCATGTTCGGGTATTCCACCGATTTGAGGTCCTCGACACAGGGGAGGGCCGTTTTCTCCATGATCTTTTCCGAATACAACAAGATTTAAGCGTAATTCGTATTTTTTTTGCACTAAAATCAGCCTATCTCTTTGAGTTTCCATCGGAATAGCCACTTTAAAAATTATTTATTATTCCCTTGAAAATTACTATATATAGTGGTACTATCCTTTTCAACCCCAATATATAGCGCTATTTTGGATTTATTCTTATATTATTTTTTTCATCGGATGGAGTGTTTTTATGAATCTTAAAATTAGAAAAAGAGACGGGCGACTGGTTAAATTTAACGCGGAAAAAATTACCAATGCCATTGCCAAGGCCGGAAATGCCACAGGCGATTTTGACATCAAAGAGGCGCGTAAATTAACGATCAAAGTCCTGAATCTGGCCGAGAAACTCTTCGACAGCAAAATCCTGTCCGTAGAAGAAATTCAGGATGTTGTTGAAGAAGTTCTGCTGAGCTCTCCGTACCGCAAGACAGCAAAGGCGTACATCATTTATCGAGATCAGCACTCCCGTTTGAGAGATATCGCCAATCGAATGGAAGTTGATCTCGTCGATCAATACCTGAAGAAGCTTGACTGGAAGATCAATGAAAACAGCAACATGGATTACTCCCTGCAGGGATTGAATAATTATATTTCTTCGGAAGTCAGCAAGGTTTACTGGCTCAATGAAATTTACACGCCGGAAATTCACAAAGCGCATACGGAAGGCGATTTTCACATTCACGATTTGAGTCTGCTGTCCGTTTATTGCGTGGGGTGGGATCTTTATGATCTGCTGCTGCAGGGATTTCAAGGCGTGTCCGGAAAAGTGGAGAGCAAACCGGCGAATCACTTGCGCAGCGCGCTGGGACAGGTGGTGAATTTCTTTTATACGTTGCAGGGCGAAGCCGCCGGCGCTCAGGCCTTTTCCAATTTTGATACCTTGCTTGCTCCATTCATCCGCTACGATAATTTGTCTATGAAAGAAATAAAACAGGCCCTTCAGGAATTTATTTTCAATATTAATGTGCCGACAAGGGTTGGATTTCAAACGCCTTTTACAAATGTCACCCTGGATGTAACAGTGCCGAAATACTACGCCGACCAGAATGTAATCATAGGCGGAAAGCCGCAGAAAGAGACCTACAGAGAATTTCAGGAAGAAATGAATCTTTTCAATAAGGCTTTTTTGCAGGTGATGGCGGAAGGCGACGCCAAGGGGAGGGTGTTTACATTTCCAATTCCCACCTACAACGTTACCAAGGACTTTAACTGGGACGATCCCAACTTGCAGGATCTCTGGGAAATGACAGCCAAGTACGGCGTTCCCTATTTTTCCAATTTTATTAATTCGGACATGAATCCTGAAGACGCCCGCAGCATGTGCTGCCGCCTGAGAATCGACAACCGCGAGCTGGAAATGAGAGGCGGCGGTTTGTTCGGCTCCAATCCTCTGACCGGATCTATCGGTGTCATTACGATAAACATGCCGCGGATTGCTTATCTTTCAAAATCCAAAAAGGATTTTTTGACGCGTCTGGAGCATCTGATGGAACTGGCGAAGGAAAGTCTGGAGACCAAGAGAAAGGTGCTGGAGAAGTTCACGTACGGAAATCTTTATCCCTATACGAAGTATTATCTGCGCGGAGTGAAAGAACGGTTCGGCGAGTACTGGAAGAATCATTTCTCCACGATCGGACTGGTCGGCATGAACGAGGCTTGTCTGAATCTGCTGGGCGTGAACGTTGCGACGGATAAGGGACAGGTATTCACCAAGCAGGTTTTGGATTTCATGCGAAACAAATTGATCAGTTTCCAGAAAGAAACCGGTAATAATTATAATCTGGAATCGACGCCGGCAGAGGGTACGTCGTACCGGTTGGCGAAAATTGATAAAGAGAAGTTCACGGATATTATTACGGCCAGCGAAGGCAAATCGAAAAAGGCGGAACCGTTTTACACCAATTCCACCCAGTTGCCGGTGGATTATACCGACGATATCTTTGAAGCGCTGGATTTGCAGGATGAAATTCAGGTCAAATATACCGGCGGCACGGTGTTTCACATATTTGCCGGCGAAAGAATTGACGATCCTCAATCCGTCAAGAAACTGGTTCAGAAGATTTGTTTCAATTATCATCTGCCGTACATCACCTTCACTCCCACATTCAGCGTCTGTCCGTCTCATGGATACATTAAAGGCGAACAGGAGAAGTGTCCCACCTGCGCGGATGATTGTGAAGTCTATTCCCGCGTCGTCGGTTACTTAAGGCCGGTCAAGCAGTGGAATAAAGGCAAGCAGGAAGAGTTTGACTTGCGCCAGGAATTCAAATTCAAATAAACGGATCATGAGAGTCTAGAATCATCAGACGCGGCGGCGCGTTTGTTTTTTTAATCTATGAGAGGCGTATGATGAAGATCGGCGGTTTGCAGAGAGTGTCCCTTATTGATTATCCGGGGTATATTTCCGCAATTATATTCACCCAGGGATGTAATTTCAAATGTCCCTATTGCCATAATCCCGAATTGGTCAATCCCGATTTATTTCGCACACCTATCAAAGTCAGTGAGGTGATTGATTTTCTTGAATCGCGAAAAGGAAAACTTGACGCAGTATCGATTTGCGGGGGCGAACCGACCATTCAGGATAATGTGATCTCTTTCATCAGGCAGATCAAAAAAATAGGATTTGCGGTTAAACTGGATACCAACGGCTCTGTGCCGAATGTTCTCAAAACCCTCATTGCCGACAACATGCTGGATTTCATCGCCATGGATGTCAAGGCGCCTCTAGACAAGTACAGGGACATTGTCAAGGCCAATGTGAATCAGGATGCTATTCAGGAAAGCATCCGGCTGGTTTTAAACGCAAAGATACCCTATGAATTCCGCACAACGATTGTGGAATCTCAGCTCGATGAAAACGATATCTTGCAGATCGGAAAAATGATCAACGGCGCCGGTCATTACGTGCTGCAGAATTTTATGGCGAAGAAGACACTGGATAAAAAGTTCGCGAAGGAAAAATCTTTTTCGGAAGAGAAACTGCGAAAAATTAAAAAACAACTTGAGCAGCAGATTCCTTCTGTAACCATCCGGTGATACATTATCTTACAGACACTTCCTGTCTGTCTATTTATATACGTAATGTAAAACAGGTACTTGTAGCCGATATGTCAAGTTCTGTATCAGCTGCCGCTCAGATTAAAGCCAGGCTGTCGGCAAGAGCCATTCCGGAACGCGTCGGGCAAAGAAAACCGTTTTTTAACTCTATGAGCTTGTTTTTCATTAAAGCATCCATAATAGATTTTTTTTCAGTCATCAAATCGGTGCCGTATTGATCTTTGAAGCGCTTTAGATCGATGCCGGATTTGCAGCGTAGCCCCAGAAACAGAGCTTCCAGCCGCAGTTGATTGACGGTAAGTGTTTCTGATGCTTCAACGGGCGTCTTGCCGCGGGCCATGGCGTTTAAATAACGTTTAACAGATGCCTTGTTCCACCATCGTTGATTATTCAGAAAAGAGTTCGCGGCCGGTCCCAGACCAAGATAGGGAACGTGCTGCCAGTATTTCTGATTATGACGGGATGTATATTTGTCTTTTCGGGCAAAGTTGGAGACTTCGTAATGCCGGTAACCGACATTTTCCAAAATTTCGGATGTCGTTAAAAAAAATTTCAGTTCCGCATTGTCATCCGGAAGATGCCATCCGGCGGAAAGATATGTTTTGTGAAGCGGTGTTTTTTCGTGGAGGGAAAGCTGGTAGCAGGAGAAATGCTCAGGCGCCAGTATCAACGCCTGTTGCAGAATTTTTTCCCATCCTTGAAGACCCAGTCCGTAAACGCCGTAAATCAGGTCGATACCCAGATTTCTGAATCCGGCTTTTCTGGCGGCGTTTATCGACGCCATCGCTTCCTGAGCCGAATGCCGTCGGCCAAGGCATTTTAAAATCTTATCGTTAAAAGATTGAACCCCGATATTCAGACGATTAATCCCTGTGTCGCGCAGCGCTTTCAAATATACCGGGGAAAGATCTCCCGGATTGGCCTCCAGTGTGATTTCAGCGTTTTTATCAATGATAAAATATTTGTTTAATGCTGTGAATATTTCATCCAGGTATTGCGGGGCCAGCAGGGATGGCGTGCCGCCGCCGATATAGATGGAATCGAATGAAGAAAAGACGTTGCGATACAGTTTCATTTCCTTTTGGACGGCCGCGATATAGTCAGGAATCAGGTGAAGCGTTTTGACGGAATAGAAATCGCAATAGGCGCACTTGCTCAGGCAAAAAGGAACGTGAATGTAAAGGCCGGCTTTTTCGCTTCGCATAAGAATCAATCAAAGAAAAGATCGGTTGGTGTCAAGATCTAGTCGGTATCGGATTTCAGAACTGCCAGAAATGCACTCTGCGGTATGCTGACCGAACCGATCATCTTCATACGTTTTTTTCCCGCTTTTTGTTTTTCGAGCAGTTTTCGTTTGCGCGTAATGTCGCCGCCATAGCATTTGGCTGTCACATCCTTGCGAAAGGCGCTGATGGTGGTGCGCGCAATGATTTCACCGCCGATGGCACCCTGAATGGCGATCTTGAACATCTGGCGAGGAATCTCCTCCTTCAGTCTTTCACAGGCCAGCAGAGCTCTTGCGCGCGCCCGATCTCGATGAGCGATCTGGGAGAGCGCATCGACTTTTTCACCGTTGACCAGGATGTCCATTAAAACCAGATTGCTCTCGCGGTAATCGATGATGTCGTAATCAAAAGAGCCATAGCCCTGGGTGACGGATTTGAAGCGGTCATAAAAATCATAAATCACTTCGGCAAGCGGCATCTCGTAGGATAATTCCACACGGCCGGGACCGGTATAATTCATGACAGAGTTCACGCCGCGTTTTTCCATACACAGTTTCATGACCGCTCCCAGGTAGCGTTCCGGAAGCATCATGGAGGAGCGAATGTAAGGCTCCTCACCTTTGTCGATTTCGATCGGATCGGGATAATGCGCGGGATTGTCCACGTAAATGACGGTTTTGTCTGTGAGCGAAAAGCGGTAGCGTACGCTGGGTACGGAAAGAATAATGGAGAGGTTAAATTCCCGTTCCAGTCTTTCCTGTACGATATCAAGATGAAGCAGGCCTAAAAATCCACAACGGAAGCCCTGTCCCAGGGCGGCCGAAGAATCTTTTTCATAAATAAAAGATGCATCATTGAGCTTGTATTTTTCGAGCGAGTCGGCCAGATCCTGATAATCATCGGACGCGATGGGATAGATGGAAGCAAAAACAACCGGTTTGACGTCCTTGAAACCGGGCANNTAGCCGACGTCACCGGCGGAAAGTTTTTCGCGTTTGGTGCGGTTCAGCAGAAAATGTCCCACTTCCTCCACTTTGTAAGTGGCGCCGTTGGACATAAATTTGATGATGTCGCCGCTTTTGATGGTTCCTTCAAAGACGCGGCAGTGGATAATTGTGCCGCGGAAGGAATCGTATTTGGCGTCGAAAATCAGAGCGGCCAGAGGATTTGCGGGGCTTCCCTTGGGCGGCGGGATGCGCAGGACAATCGCTTCGAGAACTTCTTCAATCCCGGCGCCTTCCTTGGCGGAGCATTTGATATGCGTGAAGGGATCAAGCCCCAATTCCGAATCAATTTCTTCCAGTACGCGGTCAATGTCGGCAGAGGGCAGATCGATTTTATTGATGACGGGAATGATTTCCAGATCATGTTCCAGCGCCATGTAAAGATTCGCCAGTGTTTGCGCCTGCACGCCCTGGGCGGCATCGATCAGAAGCAAAACGCCTTCACAGGATGCCAGCGATCGGGAAACCTCATATGAAAAATCAACATGTCCCGGTGTATCGATCAGATTGAGGATGTACGTTTTTCCATCTTTGGCGCGATAGGGCAGGGAGATGGCATTGCTTTTAATGGTAATGCCCCGTTCCCGTTCGATATCCATATTGTCCAGAATCTGATCCTGGAAATTTCTTTCATTGCAGACGCCGGTAAATTGAATCAGACGGTCGGCAAGCGTTGATTTGCCGTGATCAATATGGGCGATAATGCTGAAATTTCTTATGTTTTCCATAAAGTATTTTTAAAAAAAGCCCTCCAAGGAATGCTGGGGGGCTTTTTTTGTCACGTGTCTTAAGTTTTTATCCGAGTTTCTTCATCAGTTCATCTGTAACTTCTTTCACGCCAACGCTACCGTCAACTTCAATAACTTTCACTTTTGCCTTGTAGAAATTCACAGCGGCCAGTGTGCCGGTCTTGGTGTCGTAGTAGATGCCGTGACGTTTGTCGATGGCGGCTGTATCCTGATCGTCGGCGCGGGTGGACAGATCTTCGCAACCGCAGACCCGGCATACGGTTTTGCCGTCATGCTCATGCGGTTTGATGGCATCAATGAAAATGTTGTTGGGATGGTTGTTGTCGATTTTGCAAAGTCTGCGTCCCATGATGCGGTTCTTGGCAATCTGGCGGTCCAGAACGATTTCGATGACGGAATCCAGTTTGATGTTTTCTTTCTGCAGAGCATCCCAGAGCGCTTCAGCCTGAGCGAGATTGCGGGGGAAGCCGTCCAGAAGCCATCCTTTTTTGCAATCGTCTTCCTTGAGACGGTCCAGAATCATGGGGATGGTAATATCATCAGGGACGAGTTCGCCGCGGTCAATAAAAGCCTTTGCTTTTTCTCCCAGCGGCGTTTTCTTCGAAATATTCTGCCGGAAAATGACGCCGGTTTCAATATGGGGCACGCCGTACTTCTTCTGCACGATTGCGCCCTGAGTTCCTTTGCCGCTGCCGTTGGGGCCAAAAATTAAAATGTTCACGTTGTGAGACTCCTTTCATGGTAAATATTAAAGTGAAAGTCTTATAATGTATTGTAAGCATTTTAGCAATAATAAAAGAAAGAACCGGAAAAAACGCCAAAACCGGATACGGACGACTCAATGGCCGCCGCAGGAAGAACAACCGGAACATGACGTTGATGTGCACGATGAGCAGCCGGATTTTCCGCCCGCAAAAACCGACATGATTTTTTCCGCATTTTTCGCTTTGCATTTGGGACAGATCATGCCTTTTTCTTCTTTAGGAGAGAAAATCAGGCTTTCAAAGATATGTTTGCACTTTTTGCATCGAAATTCATATATGGGCATTTTATGGAATCCTCTTTTTCGTTAAAATATGCAGACTTCTGACGAAGTCAAGTTCGATCCGGTCATAGAAACGAATTTTGTTCATCTTTTTTTATTGTTCTTTTTTGCTTGTCTTTGCCTGCCGTCAGTTCTTTGACGGCCCGGTGAATTTCGGCGTTTCGTTCCGAACCCGGGGGGAAAAAATTCAGGGCTTCTCTGAAATGAAAAAGGGCGCTGTCTTTTTTGTTGGCCTGCTTGAAATGCAAACCGAAATAATAATGCGATTCCCCTTTATTTTGGAGTTTGCCGTAGCTCATGGCCGTAAAGTAGTTTAGATTGGCCGCCTCATTAGACGCCCTGTCCCGGATATTCAAAAAACAATCCAGCGCTTCCCGGTATTTTCCGGACGAGAAATACGTTTTCCCGAGCGCAAAGGTAATTTCATCATTGCGGGGGTCTGATTTTTTTGCACGCAGGAGATAGTTCTGCGCCTGTTCATATCGGCCGGTTTTGAGATGAAGCAGGCCGATGCTTTTCAGAATCTCGTGATCGTCAGGCGATTGAACGAGGGCTTTCTGAAGATGCTCAAGAGCAGAGCTGTTGGCTCCCAACTGATCTTCGATCATGGCCAGGTTGTAGAGCAGGTCGGTATTTTGCGGGTCTTTGGCTAAAGACGTCTCCAGTTGTCTTTGCCGTCTTGACAGTTCGGAGGCGCTTAAAGGAACGCTTGCCTGGACCCGACACAGGTTGCCGATGATGCTGTTTTTCCCTGGCTGCCGGTATCGAGTCATAATCAAACCATCCATGTAAATGATACGGTCATCGGTTCCGGGATGTGTCTGTAGATAAGATGGCATGGTCTTGGAGAGAAATTCGTACTGTTTCATGATTTTCAGAAAATCGACCATCGCCGACGGATTATATCCTGCGTGGACGAGATAATCTATTCCCAGGCGGTCGGCTTCTTCTTCATGCTCACGCATATAGCGCAACGTCATGCTGCTGGACCCGGCCAGAGAAAATGCGGTAATCGCGGCTGATGCTTCTCCTCCTCCGCCGAGGAAAACACCGGCCAGCATGGCAGCCAGCGCCGCCATATTTAATTTCTGAGATTTGGAAATAATGCTGGCGACATGACGCGCATTGGCGTGACCGATTTCGTGCGCGATGACACCGGCCAACTGGGCTTCATTCTCCGCAACCAGCAGCAATCCTTTATTGATGTAAATATAACCTCCGGGAGTGGCGAACGCATTGATGGCGGAACTGTCGAGGATAAAAAAATTAAATTTGAAAGGTGTCCGGGTGGTTTGATCCAGAATCAGATTGCCGATACCGGTGATATAATCTGTGAGCACTTTATTATGGAGAATCATCTGATGCTGTTCTAGTTGCTCATAGAATTCCCTGCCCAGTTTGTTTTCATCCTCAATGGTAAATTCAGCACGACAAATGTCCGACGTCAACAGCAGCATCAATACAATCATGCCCAAATAAATATATTGATTTTGAATGAATTTGCACATAAGCATTTTCCGATTTCACATTTCAAGCAATGTTACATTCTTTGGATTTTAAAGACAAGTTTTCATTTAAAAATAACAAAAAGGATTATACGTGATGAAGAAAAAAGCTGTGATCACCATAGATGGTCCTGCCGGAGCGGGCAAAAGCACGATCAGCAAGATCCTGGCAAAGCGACTGGGTTATATTTACCTCGATACAGGGGCTCTTTACAGAGGTCTGGCCTATAAGGCCTTAAAAATCCGAATCTCCATTGACAGCAGCGCAGAGCTGTCCGAATTATGTTCAACCACGAAAGTCGATTTGAAAAATGTCAACGGCCGGATGAGGGTTTACGTGGACGGTGAGGATGTTGAAAACAGAATCCGGACGGAAGAAGTCGGTCTGATTGCCTCTAAAATATCCACCTTTGTGGTTGTTCGCGAAAAACTGCTTGACCTGCAGCGGGAAGCCGGATTGCGGGGAGGT
>MTKZ01128503.1_pt1 | contig 19200 bp, 13 predicted proteins | sample 1042781 | NCBI WGS metagenome assembly MTKZ01 (sample SAMN06212207, study PRJNA360539) | anaerobic digester metagenome | biome: Wastewater treatment plant; material: sludge; isolation source: anaerobic digester fed with sludge from wastewater treatment plant | place: Denmark: WWTP Viborg ... | reverse complement strand
CCCGGCGCTCACCTCCGGCAAGACCCGGCGCAGCTCGGCCAGGGCGGCGTCCGTGAGGAATCCGTCGCGCTCGTACACACCGTCCGGAATACACGCCCGCGCCCGCCGCTCGAATTCGTTGGCCTCGATCGTGATTCCGAAACGCTCCTCGATCAGAAACGTCAGGTCCAGCAGGTCCAGGGACTCGGCCCCGAGGTCCTCCATCAGGACACTCGTCATCCGGATCCGGTCCGGCCGTGCCCCCGTTACCTCCCGCACGAGCGGGACCAGCGCGTCGAATATCTCCTGTTGGGTCATGCAGGCATCACCGATACTCGAGCAGGTTTTCCAGCCGCTTTCGCCGCGGCGGCTCCGGGCTCTCCGCCGGATGGCCAAGGGCCAGCAGGCACGTCGGCTCCCATTCCGGGGGCGCTTCCAGCACCGAGGCGACGGCGTCGTACGCCGTCAGGGGAGCCGTGAGCACGCACGCCCCCAGACCCAGGGCCTCCGCGGCCAGAAGCATGTTCTGCACCGCCATGGCCGCACTCATCGCCTCACCGGAAATCCAGTCAGCATACGGCGATGGACCCAGCATGCGACGCGCGACGGCCGCCGGCCGCTTGTGCAGAACGAGCAGCACGCAGGGCGCCCGCTCCAAAACGGCGGCGCACTGCGCCAGGTGATCCGTGTGCCCGCGCACAATGACGCTGGGATCCTCGCGGCCCGGCGAAAGCCCCGCGCGGATCGCACCGGCCAGCGCGGCCAGCGTGTCCGACCGGTCCNNGATTTGCATTGGTGGGGGCCCATCGCGCCGCCTCCACCAGACACTCGATCTGTTCCCTCGACACGGGCCGATCCTCGAACCGGCGGATGGATCGGCGAGCCTTCAGCAACGCAAGCAGTGCGGCGTAGTCCATTTCGGCTGCCCTCCCGCTCATCCCTCGTGCGAACGGAAAACGAGTGAAGCGTTCTGTCCCCCGAAGCCGAATGAATTCGAAAGTACCGTCCGGCCGCGGAATGGACGCGCCCGATGCGGAACGTAGTCGAGATCGCACTGCGGATCCGGAGTCTCCAGGTTGCGCGTGGGAGGAACGACGCCCTGCTGCAGCGTCAACACCGCTGCCGCCGCCTCCACCGCACCGCTCGCCCCGATCATGTGCCCGGTCATCGATTTGACCGCATGCACCGGGACGTTCCGCGCCCGATCGCCCAGGACCTGCTTGATCGCCGCCGTCTCCACGGCGTCGTTCTTCGGCGTACCCGTTGCATGGGCGTTCACGCAGTCGACTTTATCCGGCGCCAGCCCCGCGTCCCGCAGCGCGGCGCGCATGCTCAACACCGCCCCCACGCCGTCCGGCTCCGGGTCGCTCACCCGGAACGCATCGAGCGAGCTGCCGTAGCCGGCCAGCTCCGCGTACACGCGTGCCCCGCGATCCAGTGCATGCTCACGCGCCTCCAGCACGAGGAATGCCGCTCCCTCTGCCAGAACCGTCCCCTCCCGCGTGGCGTCGAACGGACGGCACGCTCGCGCGGGATCACCGTTGCCCGGGGCCAGGGCCCCCAGCAGGCTGAATCCTCCCAGGCCGAGCGGATTGAGCATGCTGTCGGCACCCCCGGCGATCGCCACGTCTGTGCGCCCTACGCGGAGCTCGTGCAGGGCCTCGCCGATCGTCTGCGCCCCCGCGGCGCATGCCGAACAGTTTGTGTATTGACCGCCCCGAAGATGGTAGTGTTCCGCGATGAGGCTCGCCAGCCGATCGAGCGGCGTCTGCAGAGAAGCACGCTGTGACGACGTCGCGACTCGCCAGGCCAACGCCGCGCCCAGGTCCTCTGCGCCGGCCACCGGCGTAATGTCCTCCAGAAAGAACGCCTCCAGTCCCACGCCGACGCGGATGGACGCGCGCCGCCGCGATTCCTCCGGCATGCCGGCGTCGGCAACCGCCTCCTCGACGGCAGCCAGTCCGAGCCAGATCCTGCTATCCCGCTATNNCCGCGGCGGCCGGGAACCGCACCGCCAGGGCCGCGGGATCCAGGCCCTTGACCTCTCCGCCAACCCGCGTCGGAAACGTTGAAGCGTCGAACAAGCTGATCAACCCCAGCCCGGAGCGGCCCTCGACGAGGTGACGCCAGAATGCCTGTCGCCCCATCCCGAGGGGCGAGACGACGCCCAGCCCTGTCACGAGCACCCTTCTCACAACCGCTCCAGCACGAACACGGCCTGGTTGCTGCCGTGTCCGAAACAGTCTGCCAGAACGCGCCGGCCGGCGGCCAGCGCGCGACAGATTTCGGCCCCCAGTCCGACCTGGGTCGCCGCCGCCGCGGCGAACAGATTCCCCAGGTTCGCCTTGGGCCGCACCACGCGATCGGCCGGCCGCGTCAGGCCCCGCAGGGCTGCCTCCTCGGCGGTCCGAAGCGGGACATCGCCGTCGCCCGCGGCGACCAGAACGTCCGGGGACGACGCGACCACCTCGGCAAACAGCGATTCGTACGTTTCCGTCCTCTCGTCGTCACGCGTCACGGACCGCAGGCCGCACGCGGCGATGCGGGCATACACGCGGGCGCCTCGTGCGAGGGCTGCGTCTGCCCGCTCGAGAACCAGGAACGCAGCCCCCTCGCCCGGTACGCTGCCTTCGCCATGCACCCCCCATGACGCCAACGCTCCCTGCTGCTGCAGCGCGATGAACCCCAGCTCGTGCGTCTTGACGTCGCACCCGCCCACCAACGCACAGGGGACGTCACCGCGGAGAATGGCGTCCACGCCCGCGAGAATGGCCTGGGCACCCTGGCCTTCCCACGGGTTGTACACCGCGTTCGGACCGCGGATCTGCTCGAATATGGAAACGAAGCAGATCGGCATGTTGCTGAGAATCTTGAACGACAGCACCGGTCGCACGCGACGCAGGCCCGCACGCCCGAAGCGGGCGAGATCCAGACCGCCGTCTTCGCCGGCCGCCAGTCGCACGAGCGGCGCCACCTCTGTCAGAGGGATCCCCGCCAGCCCCGTCGCTCCGTACAGCGCGACGTTCTCAGGGCGATAGTCCCTCGGCAGGCAGAGGCCGGCATCACGCATGGCACGCCGGGCGGCGGCCACGGCAAACACGGCGTCCCGACTCATCAGCCGCAGGGTCTTGGGTTCCGGGACGTACGGTTCAGGGTCGAAATCCGTGATCTGCGCGCACGTTCGGCACGGAAATGGTCGGACCTCAAACCCGGCCGGCGGGGCGAACGCGTTTTCGCCGTGGGATATCCTCGACAGGATCTCTTCCGCGCAATTGCCCAGCGGAGTCAGGAGGCCAACTCCGGTTACCACGACGTGGGGCATCACGCGGTCCTCCCGGCCCTACGGCTCGGACATCCACACCTTCATCAGCGCCTTTCGTCTCTCATCAAGCTCGGGATCGTCCACGGTCTGAAACGCGAACGTCATGGCGGACGTCACCACAACCTGCCCGTCGCGCAGCGCACGCACCTGAACCTTGCCTCCCGACTCGTTCAGCGAGGAGATCTCCGTCTGATAGACCAGCGTGTCGCCCGGATGAACGGTGTCGCGGAACTTCGTACGCTCCAGGATGGTCAGCACGGCCTTGGCGTTCGTACCGTACCGCGCCTGCAGACTGGCCTCGAGCAACAACCCGGACAGTTGAGCCATCCCCTCAATCATGAGCACGCCCGGCATGATCGGCCGACGTGGAAAGTGATCGTCGAAGAAATCCTCGCTCAGGGCGACGTTCTTCAACGCCTCGGCGGACGAGTTGACGTTCCAGGCTCGAATCCGATCGATCAGGAAGAATCGCATCCCACGCTCCCACCGGGGTCGGACCGACGAGGGGACGGGCTGCCTGAGGCACCCCGTCCGCGGGGAACTCCGACACGTACGACCGACAGCCCGATCCGCCGCCGGAATGCCGCCGCTACCCCATGACGGATGCCGGAGTGTGCGGCATCCGGAAGTAGTCCGCGACGGCCTTGTTCGTCAGCTTGCCCAGCTCCATGTGNNCGCCGTAGTGCACGATGCCGTCCACGACGTACACCGGCTCGTCATGCGTGGTCGGCCGGATGGTCTCACAGCATCCGCCCTGGTCCACGCCCACGTCCACGATCACCGCTCCCGGCTTCATGAGGGACAGGTACTCCCGGCGGATCAGCACCGGACAGCGGGCTCCGGGAACAAGTACGGCCCCAACCACCAGGTCCGCCGTGCGCAGCACCTTGCGGATGTTGTACTGGTTGCTGTAGATCGTATCCACGTTGTCCGGCATCACGTCGTCCAGGTAGCGCAGCCGATCCAGATCGATGTCCAGGATGTAGACGTGGGCCCCCAACCCCGCCGCGATCTTGGCCGCACACGTGCCGACGACGCCCCCGCCGATGATCATGACCTCGGCCGGCTCCACGCCCGGCACACCGCCCAGCAAGATGCCGCGGCCCATCATCGGCTTTTCCAGGTACTTGGCCCCTTCCTGGATGCTCATCTTGCCCGCCACCTCACTCATGGGCGTCAGCAACGGCAGGCGCCCGTGGGCGTCCTGAATCGTCTCGTACGCGATGCACACGGACTTCGTCTTGAGGCATCCCTCCGTCAATTCCCGGCTGGCCGCGAAGTGGAAGTAGGTGAACATCACCTGCCCCTCCTTCATCAGAGGCCATTCCGAGGCCTGCGGCTCCTTGACCTTGATGATCATGTCCGCCCGGGCAAACACATCCTTCGCGGTGGGAGCGATGGTCGCACCCGCCGAGGTGTACTCCTCGTCCGTCAGGCCGGACTCCGCACCGGCGCAGGTTTCCACCACCACGGAATGGCCGCGCCGGGTCAGTTCCTCCACGCCCGCCGGCGTCATGCTCACCCGATACTCGTGCCTCTTCACTTCCCTGGGGATGCCGATGATCATCGAAAGACCGCTCCGTACGTGGGGTCCATGCTGTCGCCCGGCTGCACCGCGGACTTCCGCGTGCCGCCGCACGGCGCATGCCATGCGGCCGCGCTGACTCCTATCTGCTGGAAGGGGCAACCCGGGCAGCCGGCGTTCTGCGGGCGAAGCCGCTACGTTTGCACGTAGAACCCGCCCAGCCTGACCGGCGGCGAGAGTAGCGATGGCGATGATGGTGGTCAAGCAAGGGGAGGCCCACGTGTCGCTCGCGGAGAAGCACGCAGGCCACCCCGTTTTTCGTGCACTCTCGATGGCCTGGCACCGCGCAGACCGACCGTTTCGACTCCTCATCATTCCTTTGGACTGCAGTCATCCGGCATCGAGCGACACCACCCCGCGAACGCACGCCTCCAAAGACCACTTTACCGAATGCGGTATCACTTCTATGAATACTGGCTTGAATTGTCCGACCGCCACTTCTATAATGGCGACTGCCGTGACGCTCGTCTCCAGATTGCCCGGGTTCAGGCAAGTGCGTAACCCCCCCTCCAAAAAAGGATTGGGAGCCAATGATGACCGCCGCGCATGACAATGCTGAATCCGGACAAACGCGGCCATCCACGATCCTGATTGTCGATGACGAACCGATGGTTCTCTCCACCGTGCGCCGGACGCTGGAATCGTCGGGCTATCGGGTGGCGTGCGCCTCGAACGTTGACGACGCGGTCTGCATCCTGCAGAACCAGGCAGAGACCGTGGACGTGGCCATCGTCGACCTGACGATCGGGGAACGCGGCGCGCCGCCGGTCGTGGCCGCGTTGCGGCAGATCAAGCGGGCACTGCCCGTGCTCCTGATCAGCGGCTACCCCCTGGACGAGCATTCCGAAGAGCTCCGAGCAGCCGGGGCCAACGGGTTTGTGTCCAAGCCGTTCCGGTCGGACGACCTGGAACGCGTCATCCAGCGCGTGCTGACCACCGTGGACCGCTAGGTGTGGATCACAGCGACTTGACCGGTCCGCATTCCACGATCCGGTTGATTTTGGAGTTGCCACGCCGTGCCGTCTGGGTTCCAATCGTGCCTGATGTCGCAAGCCACCCCTCCATCCAAACGATATGACCTGGACCGTGTGGTGCGGCTGGCATTCGGCGCTGCGGGGGCGTTCCTTCTGTTCTGGCTGCTGCGGTACCTGGCGGACGTGCTCATTCCCTTCGCGGTTGGCATTCTGCTGGCGTATCTGATCAACCCCGTGGTCAATGCGCTGGAATCACGCCTCAAGAGCCGGGCCGCCGCCGCCCTGCTGACCGTATTCGGATGCCTGGTCGTTCTCTCGGCCCTGGTGGTGATCGCCATTCCGGTCGTGGCGGGCCAGATCGCCGACTTCACGATGGTGATCGACGGTCTGCGGGAGGATGCTGTGGCGTTTCGCGACGCCAAGCCGCTTCGGGAGCGAATCGACGCCTTCATCGCGTCGCAGGACAACCAGACCGTTCGCGATGGGCTGGAGCTTGTGCGACAGAAACTGCGGGACGCCCTGACCCGCGAGCGAGTAGAGCAGTACGCCGCGAATCTCGGCCAAAGGCTGGCGCCCGGCGTTCTAAGCGTGGTCAGCGGGGCGCTCAGCTTCGCGGTCGGCCTCAGCGTGCTGATCATCATCGTGCTCTACGTGGTGTTCGTGTCCATCGACTACGGCCGCATCGCGGGCGGCTGGAAGGGCTACCTGCCGCCGCAACACCGCGATCGGATCGTCGCGTTCCTCAATGAATTCTCCTCCGCCATGAGCCGCTACTTCCGGGGACAGATTCTCATTGCCATGGTGTGCGGCGTGCTGTATGCCATCGCCTTCCGGCTGATCGGCCTGCGGATGGGTATCCTGCTCGGGCTTTTCATCGNNCTTTCATCGGCCTGTTGAACATCGTTCCCTATCTCCAGATCGTCGGCATGGTACCCGCCCTGATGCTGGCCGTGCTGCGAGCCGTCGAGAGAGGCGGCAGCGTGTTCTGGTCGGTGGCCCTCGTGCTCGCCATTTTCGGCATCGTCCAACTCATTCAGGACGGCATCCTGGTCCCGCGAATCATGGGCAAGCAGACCGGGTTGCGACCGGCCGTCATCANNCCGGCCGTCATCATGCTGGGCATCTTCGTCTGGGGCAAGCTGCTGGGTTTCCTGGGGCTGGTGCTGGCCATCCCGCTGACGTGCCTGGGCATCGCCTTCTACCGCCGCGCCGTTCTCGGCCATGCCGATGCGAGTGCCATCCCGGCGAATGATTCGGATGACGGCTGACGTTGTCCTCGAGGCGCCGGACTGGGCAGCGCCGGCATGCCCTTACCTCCGGCGACACCTCTCACGGGGACGACAAGAGCGACGCCCTTTCCCCGAACGCCTGCCGCGCGGCCATGGGCAGGTCCTCATTTTCACAAGCCCGGCGATACAGCTCCGCCGCCTCGCTCACCCGACCCTGCTCCACCAGGATGTCGCCCAGCAGGGTGTAGCCGTCCAGATAGGATGGGTGCGCGTCCAGCATCCGCTGCAGTTCCTGAACGGACTGCTCAACGGCGCCGGAGCGATGCAGATGGTAGGCGACGGCGAAGGCGTATCGAGGCTCCTCCGGTCGCCACTGGCTGGCTTTCCTCAGGAAGACCAGGCCCTCGTCTGCGTCCCGGCCAACCACGATCACGCCAAGGTTGTACGCCGCCGTCGCAGACTTCGGTTCGAGCCGCAGCGCCGTCCGGAAGGCCTCTTCCGCTTCCGGAATCCGCCCCAACTCACCGAGTAGCATCCCCAGGTTCAGGTGGGCCGGGTAGCTCTTCGGGTCAACCTGGAGGGCCCGCCGCAGGCTCTGCTCCGCCTGGTCGTTCTGGCCGAGCGCGTTGTGGACCAGCGACGCATTCACCAGCGGAGCGACGTCCCGCGGGTCCAGGCGTTGCGCCTGGGCATAACAGGCCAGCGCCTCGCTGTACTCACCCCGTTCGGCGTGAAACGAACCCAGGTTGTAGTGCGACGCGGGGTCGTCGGGCCGGCATCGCATTGCCTCCAGAAACTCCGCAGTAGCCGCTTCCAGCGAGCGCCGGTCATCCGCCGCGAGGTCCAGTCGCCAGGCCGCGGCCAAGGCGGCGGCCGCCCGCACCCGCACCAGGCGATACTCGTCCCGCGTCGCGTTCAGCAGCGCCGGCAGCGAATCGGGCGTGATGTGGGCGTCGAGCGCTTCGGCCGCTGCGGCCCGAACCAGGGGCGAGGGGTCCTGAAGGGCTCGGATCAGGACCGGCCACTTTTGCGAATGCTCGCACGCCCGCAGCAGGCGGACGAGCGACGCGGCATGCACCTCGTCACGGTCCGGCTTCTGCAGGTACGCCAGCGCGTCCGGCAGGGCCGTCCAGTCCCCGCGGCGTGCCGAATCGACCAGTCGGGCACGCGCCAGAATCGGGGCCTGGTAGTCGCGGGAACGCCACTGCCGCACCCAGCGATCTGCCCAGGCCGCGTCCCGTTTGCTGTGGCACAGGTTGCAGGCGTTGGGCGACTGGAACTCGAGTGTCGCCGCAGGCGTGGGTGGCAGCATGGAGTGATCGCTGCGCAGCATCCGGGCGAACCACGTCTGCGGCATGTGGNNGCCCGGGCTGTCCGGCTTGTGGTGTGTATGGGCCGCCGCGTCGTCTACCCGCGCCTGGTGACAGGGAATGCAGGATCGGTTCGGGTCCTCCGTGAACCGGAACCGACCGCTCGACGTGTGGCAATGCATGCAATCGAGCCGGCCGGCCTTCACGCACGGGCTCAGACGCCATAGCGTGTACGTGAAGTTCTCGCCAAGGTCCCGCCCGTCCGGATAGAAATCCACGTTCTCCAGTGTGGTCAGGTCGTAATGGTCGAAGTATCTCTCGCCGGGCATGAAGGAGGTGGTCAGCGGCACCATTCGCGCGTGGCACGGCGCGCACATCGCGTTGATCTGCTCCTCGCTGAACCGCGTGGTGCTGATGATCTTCAAATCCTCGGGCACTTCGCCGTCCCCGGCCTCCAGGCAGACCCGGGCGTGCTCGGCGCTCGGGCCGTGACACGTTTCGCAGTTGATGCCCGGCTCCGCCCACGCGGTGCGGTACGTGTCCGACTCGGGGTCGTAGTTTGTGGAGAGCTGGCTGACGTAGCAACGGTAACACGAGGTGTTGAAGGTGTACTCGCGGTCGGTCCAGTGCAGGGGTTCGTCCTGCGGCTGCCCGGGGAAATGGCGCACCCCGCTGCGGGCCGTGTCGTACCACTGCTGCCGCCGCACGTCATACGCGACGGGCAGCGTCTGCAGCCGGCCCCGCTTCCACGGCGTCAGAAAGTAATACACGTTCTTGCCGCCCATCGCGTGGGTGATGGGCAGCTTCCGCTCGCCGTCCGGCCCCTCCTCCAGCACCCACCCGCGATCCGGCTCGATCTCGGCCCGGTAGCGGTGCCGGCCGATCGCGATCGCGCCCTTCTGCGGCTTCAGGTTCGTCGCGGCAAAGACAGGCGTATACGGCTGCATGGCCAGCCCGTGGTACGACGTCGCCCACAGTTGGTAGAACCGCTCATGACAGTCCCGGCAGCTTGCAGAGCCCGCGATGGGGCCGGGTATCGGAGCAGCCGGTGCCGTGGTCGGGAACGTCGCGGGTCGCGATGCCGGGGCGTCCGTGGCCGTGGATGGCAGAGCCCGGTCCACTCCTCCGAGAAGCACGACCGCGACCACACAGGCCAGAACCCCAATTCGCCCACGCATCATCCTCGCCTCTCTACGTACACCACATCAATTCGGCATCAAGTTCGAATAACAACTCTTCGCGACAGATGTCCGCCACGACACTGACCACGGGCAGCTGCGACAGGCCGCGGGCGTCCAGCATCTGCCAGAAGCGGGGCACATCCTCCGGTCGCTTCACAAACGCCGTTGCCGCGGACGTGTCCGCCAGCCGGGCTCCCGTACTTTCCAGAAGCCGTTCGAGTCGGTCAAGTGTCGCAGCCACCTGCAGGCCAAAATCCTGCGGGTGGATCGTCCGGCCGCCTTCATCGATGCTGGCCGTACCGGATACTTCCATCAGCGTGAGTCCCGGCACGCGAATGATCGCGCCTCGAGAGAACGCCGAACCATACACAAACGCATCCATCTGGGCGGGATTGCTCAACTGGATCACGGTTGCCCGAGACGTGCGAGGCTCCACGGCCAGCAGGTCCAGCGCCGCCGGCCGGTCGGCGCTCGTGCCGGCGCCGATGCCCGTGCTGGCTGGCAGTCGCAAGGGGTGTTCGTCCGCCCGCGGCATCAAGCGAAACTCTTCGTACTTGGTGCGGCGGATCGCGTTGAAGCGATCGTACCATGAGGCAATGTGGTCCAGGTAGAACCACGTCCGAACGACGTTTCGATAGCAGAGTCCCTGGGCGATCAGAAGTGAATCGGCCTGCTCAATTGCACCGCGGGCGCAAGTCGCCGCATCCGGATCCGAACCGCCCGCCACGTGGGTGGGAAGGTCCTGGCACACCACCCAGTCCAGGTCACCGCACGACCAGCGCCGTCCGCACCACCGCTCTTGCGCATCGCGAACCGCCTGGACGCCCGCGTTTTGCACCGCGTGCACGACGACACCGGCCCAACGTCCGCTCCAGTCCGGATGCGCGGCAACGTAAGTGAAGGGTCCGCCGGACTCGACACCGGCTCGATCGAGCGTGCGTTGGCGGGCGGCCTGCACGGCCGGCGCGACGTCGGGGCTGCCGAACAGGCGTTCGTGCACGACCGTCAGGCGATGCTTCTGAAGCCAGGCGGCGAGTTCGCCGTACGCGCTTTCGGCGGCACGCGTCGGATCCATCCGTTCGCAGAAGGCCGCCACCGCGAAAGCATGCCCCCCGTGCGGGCCTCGTACGGACAGGCGGCCGGGACTGCCTGAGCGGTCATCACTCATCGAGATCATCCGCGTGACTCGCTGCTGGGGGCATGGTACCGCAATCCGTCCGTTGCGGCACCGTGGCCGAGGGGTCCACCGGGCCCGCGCCGGCCAGTCGCATTTGCCTAACCTTTTGTTGATAATGCGGTTGTGAGGGCTGATCCTGCCTGAGCGGTCTGGTTGGCCGGCCGGGGCGTGGATTGTCTTGAGGTCTGCGGTCGGGTTGACGCAGTCGGATCGAGGTTGGGACCGGATGATGGGCGTGCGTGGGGTGCTGTTGCAGCCTCTTGTTTTACAAGGAGTTGAGATCGCGGCTGGAAATGGAAAAAAAAACNNATGGAAAAAAAAACGTGCGGCGCCCATTGACGCGGAGGCGGTAGCAGGTACACTTTCGAGGCTCCGGCTCAGAGACGAACCGGGCGTCTGCCCCGCTCCGGCGGGTCGGATGAAGCGGCTCTTTGACAATCGAATAAGCGGACGCGGCCTGTCAGGCCGGCCCCGTGAGTCGAGCGGCCATCCGGCGAGCGGGTGAATGGGTGCGCGGGCATGACAGGTTGTATGTGGAGAACCAAGGTTCAAGCCGGTCGGTGTCGGTCAGGCATCGGGCGGTCCCGGTTGGCGGGATTCGTTCGAGGTCGGGTCGAGGCCGGTCCGGTTAGACCATACGAGTGTCTGAAGGCGGCTTGATCGCAGGGGAAGCAACCAGCTTCTCATTAATGTGGTCAAGCTACTAAGGGTGCATGGTGGATGCCTTGGCGTCGAGAGGCGATGAAGGACGTGGTAGGCTGCGATAAGCCCCGGGGAGTGGTCAAACGCGCGTTGATCCGGGGATTTCCGAATGGGGAAACCTGGCGCCGCTGAATAAGTGGCGTCACCGGCGGATGAATGCATAGTCCGTCGGAGCGAACCCAGGGAACTGAAACATCTCAGTACCTGGAGGAAAAGAAATCAACCGAGACTCCGTTAGTAGCGGCGAGCGAACGCGGACGAGCCCAAACCGGGGTGCTTGCATTCCGGGGTTGCGGGCCTTCCATATGGGAGTGACAAAGGCATCGCTAGCGGAATGTTCTGGAAAGGACAGGCACAGAGGGTGACACCCCCGTACGCGAAAGCGAGAGCCCTCCCGGGAGGTACCAGAGTAGCGTAGAGCTCGTGGAACTCTGCGTGAAGCCGGGTGGACCACCATCCAAGGCTAAGTACTCCTCGACGACCGATAGTGAACAAGTAGGGCGATTGAATGGTGAAAAGAACCCCGTCAAAGGGAGTCAAAAGAACCTGAAACCATGTACCTACAAGCGGTGGGAGCACGATTTGACTTCGGTCAGCGTGTGACCGCGTGCCTTTTGCATAATGAACCGGCGAGTTACGGTCTGTGGCAAGGTTAAGCTGTTCCGCAGCGGAGCCGAAGCGAAAGCGAGTCTTAAACGGGCGATAGAGTCGCAGGCTGTAGACGCGAAACCAAGTGATCTACCCATGGCCAGGCTGAAGTGCCTCTAACCGGGCGCGGAGGGCCGAACGGTTTAACGTTGAAAAGTTATCCGATGAGCTGTGGGGAGGAGTGAAAGTCTAATCAAACTTGGAGATATCTCGTTCTCCCCGAAATAGCTTTTGGGCTAGCCTCGGGCCACTACGGCGTGGGGGTAGAGCTACTGGATGAAACGAGGGGACCACCAGTCTACCTCCTTCAACCAAACTCCGAATACCACGCCGACTATCCCGGGAGTCAGACTGTGGGGGATAAGCTTCATGGTCAAAAGGGAAACAGCCCAGATCGTCGGCTAAGGTCCCGAATCCATGCTAAGTGCATAAGGAAGTCCTCTTTCCGAGACAGCGGGGATGTTGGCTTAGAAGCAGCCACCATTTAAAAAGTGCGTAATAGCTTACCCGTCGAGAAACTGGGCGCCGATAATGAACGGGACTAAGCATGGTACCGAAGCCACGGGTTTGGCGTACCTTCGGGCACGCCATACGGTAGGGGAGCGTTNNTGGTAGGGGAGCGTTGATAGGCAGATACAGGCCATACCGTAAGGAGTGGTTGCGGGCCTATCAAGTGATTATGCCGGTATGAGTAACGATAAAGAGGGTGAAAATCCCTCTCGCCGTAAACCTAAGGTTTCCTGGGGAAGGTAAATCCGCCCAGGGTTAGGCGGTCCCTAAGACGAGGCTGAAAGGCGTAGTCGATGGACAGCAAGTTAATATTCCTGCCCTCCGCTGGTGTTAAGCCGTAGTGCGTTTTTCCAGATCGCAGCCCACCGTAAGTCGCGAGGGTTGTCCCGACGGAAGTCGGGATCGAGGCCGATTTGTTGCCGAAGTGCGAAACAGAAGAACCAAGAAAAGCTGCGGTGGCGAACAGCGGAACCGTACTAAAACTGACACAGGTAGGTGAGGCGCGTAGCCTCAGGCGCTCGAGAGAACCGTCCTTAAGGAACTAGGCAAATTGACCCCGTAACTCCGGGATAAGGGGTCCCTACCCCGATTCGTCGGGGAGGGCGCAGAGAATCGGCAGTGGCGACTGTTTATCAAAAACACAGGTCTCTGCTAAGTCCTACAGACGACGTATAGAGACTGACGCCTGCTCGGTGCGGGAATGTTAAGGAAGGCGGTCATCCCGGCTTGCCGGGAGAAGCTGGCGACCGAAGCACCCGTAAACGGCGGCCCTAACTATGAGGGTCCTAAGGTTAACCTCGTGTTACGCTCTGCACGCTAGCCTTAGTGAAACCGAACCATATGCGGGAAACTCCTCCAAAACCGACCGGTACTCGTGCTCGACGTTGAGCGCAGTAAAAATCCGGCGGACATGGGGACAATCCGCAGGGAAGACCGACCTCCGGCCGTTTTAGGCCGGTGATCGGAGCCCTCAGAGACTTGACGTTCGGACGGGAGTCATCTCCATGAAACTTGAGCCCCAGTGGGTGGTCGGGTTCACCGACGGTGAGGGATGCTTTCACGTCGGTGTGGCGCGGCACCCCGATATGACGTTGGGTGTTCAGGTGCTTCCCGAGTTCGTCGTCGTCCAGCACAAAAGAGACGTGAAGGTGCTGCACGCCCTGAAATCGTTCTTCGGTTGCGGAGTGGTGCGGTCCAATCACGGTGATCGGATGTGCTGGCGCGTGCGGAAACGGGAGCATCTGGAACAGCGAGTCATTCCGTTCTTCGAAGCTCACGCCCTCAAGACCGTAAAGCGACAGGACTTCCTCAGCTTCNNGTCACCTGACGCCGGAAGGCCTCGAGGCGATCCAGCGGATTGTGGTGTGGATGAATCGCGGTCGAGTCCATGGAAACGATGACCTCGTAAGGTAAAGTCCAGCTCCCTGTGAAAGCAGGGGGACAAACTGAGCGAAATTCCTTGTCGGGTAAGTTCCGACGCGCATGAATGGCGAAACGACTGCTGCACTGTCTCAAGNNCCCGCGGCAAGACGGAAAGACCCCGTGAACCTTTACTGTAGCCTGGTATTGGTCGCAGGTATCTCATGCAGAGCATAGGTGGGAGGCGATGAAACGCCGGTTCCGGCCGGCTGGAGCCAACAGTGGAATACCACCCTTGTGCTGCTTGCTCCCTCATTCCGAATCCCGTGAAGCCGGGCGGAAGACAGTGCTAGGTGGGCAGTTTGACTGGGGCGGTCTCCTCCCAAAGAGTAACGGAGGAGTGCAAAGGTCCGCTCAACGCGGTTGGCAATCGCGTGGCGAGTGCAAAGGCACAAGCGGGCTTAACTGCGAGATATACAAATCGAGCAGATACGAAAGTAGGCCTTAGTGATCCGGTAATCCCGTGTGGAAGGGTTATCGCTCAACGGACAAAAGGTACTCCGGGGATAACAGGCTGATGACTCCCGAGCGTTCATAGCGGCGGAGTCGTTTGGCACCTCGATGTCGGCCCATCACATCCTGGGGGTGAAGGCGCTCCCAAGGGTTCGGCTGTTCGCCGATTAAAGTGGTACGCGAGCTGGGTTCAGACCGGCGTGAGCCAGGTCGGTCCCTATCTGCCGTGGGCGTACGAAGCTTGAGAGGATATCTCCTTAGTACGAGAGGATTAGGAGGTACGAGCCGCTGGTGTACCAGTTGTCCCGCTCGGGGCACCGCTGGGTAGCTATGCTCGGAAAGGATAACCGCTGAATGCATCTAAGTGGGAAGCCCCCCTCAAGATCAGGCTTCGGTTCTCTTCGGAGATGAAGGCCCCTGCAAGACCAGCAGGTCGATAGGCGGGAGGTGGAAGCACGGAGACGTGTTAAGCTGACCCGTACTAATGGCCAAAGGCTTGACCACATTAATGAGGCGCTGGCATATCGCCGGCCCCTCGTTCAAGCCTGCCGAAGGATCACTCGTGTGCGTTCTTCACATGCGTCCGCTTATTCCATTGCCAAAGGGCAACCACAACGCCCGGTGGGTTCCTCCCACCGGGCGTTTTTCATAGAAGAAGGCACCCGCCGCGGCGGGCAGGCTCCGCGACGGAGCGACGAGGAAAAGGCAAACCGATGCAGACGCAATATGAGATCGCGGTCGTCGGGTCGGGAAACGCGGCCGAGGGAATGGTCCACGGCATCCTCCGACGCAGCATCCTCCTCGACGACCGCATCATCGCCACCGATCCCAACGAAGCCCGACGCGAACTCTTTACCCGACGGTTCGGCATCGCCGTCACAGACGACAATCGCCGCGCCGTCGAGAACAGTTACATCGTCCTGCTGGCCGTCAAACCACAGCAGTTCAAAACGGTCGTAGAAGGGTTCGCCGACCTCATCCGACCGGACCATGTCATCATCTCCATCATGGCCGGCGTCTCTACCGCCACCCTGGAGGCGCAGTTCCCGCAGGTACAGGCACGGGTGATCCGCGTCATGCCCAACCTGGCCATGCACGTCGGCGCCGGCATGGCCGGGCTCTTCCGCGGCCGGCACGCGCACGAAGTGGACCTCCTGCGGGCCCAACGCATCTTCGACGCCGCCGGCAAGACGCTCATTCTGGCGGACGAGGCACTGATGGATGCCGTCACCGCCGTATCGTNNACCGGGCCCGCCTATTTCTATTACTTCACCGAGACCATCGTGGCGGCCGGGGAGGCAGCGGGCCTGAGCCATCAGGAAGCCATGCTGCTGGCCACCCAGGCCTGCTACGGGGCCGCCTGCATGATGATGGAAAGCAAGGAACCGCCGTCCGTGCTCCGACAGAAGGTCACTTCCGCCGGCGGTACCACCCAGGCCGCCATGGACTGCATGCGAAACCACGACGTCTTCGAGCACATCAAGGAAGCCGTCGTCGCCGCCTGCAACCGCAGCCGGGAACTGGGCCGATAGACCGGAAACGAAGAGCCTGGACTCTCCGGAATCGCTTCGAGCGCTGCTGACGCGCCGGGTGCAGCCGCAATGCAATTTATGGATTTTCGATTGACATGGGCCCGCCCCGTGCTAGTCTGACCTGTCCCGCGATCGACCCTGCGGGCTTCGCGCACACTCGACCCACCGTGGCGCGGTCGGATGCGTCTTCCCCCGGGCGGGCTGAAGGCAGGCGGTCGCTCGCGGGCAGAGGGTGGTCGGCCGGTCGATGCACGTCCGTCACTGCCGCCTCGCGCGCCAACCTCAAGTGCTTCTGGATGGAGGCGGTTTACGACGAACGCCGCACCGAACGCATGGAGGCGGAACGGCGCACACGCATCCGGTGGAGTCGAGAGGCTTGGTGTCCGAAAGTCCGGAGAGAGACTCCGCCGCGGCGCGGAGTTGTGCGGGTCTGGAGTCACTGGTGTCTTCCGGCCTGCCGCCCAGGCGGGCCGCGTGAGCAACGCGCGTGTGGTGGTGATGCAGGGACCGAGGAGTTTGACTGGAGGTCAGCGATCATGACAGGGCCAACAAGGCGTGTGAAGTGCGTGCGGAGTCTGTGGCTGTTCCTGGCGGTGGGCATGCCGCTGTACTGGGGGGCCACAGGATGCGATACGTCTCGGCCGACGGGCGGGGCGGTAAGCTGCAACGCCGATGCGGACTGCGATGACGAGCTGTTCTGCAACGGAGCGGAGACCTGTGACACTCAGACGAACCGCTGCGCAGACGGCACTCCGCCCTGCGACGCGGCCCTCTGCGTCGAGGAGGACGACACGTGCCTGGAATGCCTGGAGGATTCCGACTGCGCTGATGACGACCTGTTCTGCACCGGCGACCCGGTGTGCAGCGAGGCCGGCACGTGCGGCTTCGGCGACGATCCGTGCGAAGAGGGTGAAACAACCAACGAGGAAGCCGACCGGTGCGAGATCGTTCAGACCGAGGTGGACTTCACGGCGGATACCCCGGGAGTGGATTTCGATTCGCTGGCAGCCGGCGAGCCTGTGGAGTTGACCGCGCCCTTGCCGGAGGGCGATTTCAGCGCGTCAACGGTCCAGTGCGGCTTTGTGGGCTGGGCTGTGAATGGGGCAGGATCTTTTGACCCGGTCAGTGAACGCGTGACGAGCTACACTCCGGCGTCCGACGACACCGAGCTTATCTCGATCTGGGAGTGCAACGGGGTCTTCTACTCCGTGCGCATGGGCATCACCGTGGGCGAGTCCGCTCGATGCGACATCGAAGAGGATTGCGGGCCGGTCCAGGAGTGCCTGGGGGGTCAGTGCGTTCCCATCGCATGCACGACGGACGCGGATTGCGATGACGGGCTGTTCTGCACGGGCAACGAGATCTGTGGCGAAGACGAGTACTGCGTGGCCGGCACGCGTCCGTGCGACGACGAGGGCGACGATGCCACCGAGGTCTGCCAGGAAGGGGCGAGCGCGGCCGAGTGCATCCCCATTGAAGACATCAGCATGTACTTCACCTTGTACATCGACAACCTGACAGGCACGAGTGACGCCGACAGGTTCGTGGCCAACCAGGAATTGGCGCCCGCGACCGGCCAGTTGGCTCCGACCCTGCAGACCGGCGACGAAGCGGACGGCCTTGCGGGCGAGGACCTACTGTACGCGACGTACAGCAACAACACGGGGGCCCCGCTGACGATCACCGCCACCCTGGCGAACATCGAGACTCTGAATTTCACGGACCTGGGCGGAAACGCGACCACAACGATCTCCGCAGCCAACTTCACGGGCGTCTCGCTGGTCAACTCCAGAGAGAGCGTGGCGAACGCCACCATCACGAACGTAACCGAGTTGGCTGACCTTGGCGTGCTGGTTTCGGATTCCGATCTGTCCGTAACCTACGTTTCGCCGGCCACGGACGGCGCGGCGGACGCCATCACCCTGACCCTGACCGGCGTCACGGATTCGGACACCGACACCGATGGCGGCGGCGCGGACACGGATACGGCAGGCTGTACCGTGAACATCACGACGCCGGCGAACGGCCTGGAGACGTTGAACATCGAGTCTGAGTCTGCGGGTACCCAGCCGAACGCCCTGGAGCGGATCATCCAGACGACGGGCACCACGCTGACGACGCTGAACGTGACGGNNTGGGCGGCGGCGCCGCCGTCGCCAGCGACCCTCTGCCCGCCACGCTGAACACCATCAACTTAGGCGCATTCACGGGCGACAGCGACCTGACGTGGACCGGCGCGGCGGCTGTTGCGTACCTCGGAGGGTCGGGCGACGACGTGATCAACTTCGCGGGCACGTACACCAGCAGCGACACGATTGACGGGGGGGCGGGTGACAACACGCTCGGCGTTAACAGCGCCCAGGCGGTGGCCGCCGTGACCAACCAGACCAACGTCACCAATGTGACCCACCTGCTGATCCCGGATTCGCTGAACGGAACAATCACCGCGTACCGCTTCGGCGTGAACAGCGTGGTCCTGGACACCACGGTCGGCGGCATGGCCCTGACGGGCGGCGCCTCGACGATCAATCTGTCTTCCGGGACGCCGACCGTCACACTGAACAACGACGATACGGCACACACGCTGGACATTACCGTAAGCGGCGTCGGGACTAACGACCGCCTGACACTGAACTTGTTCAACGCCGACCTGGGCGACGCGCTGACGGCCAACGGCGCAGAGACTCTGGTCATTGTGTCGGACAACGGCCTGGACGGCACCGCCGCGGACGGCGGGGCGAATGCAGCGGCGGCCATCACAATGCTCCCGACGTTTGGAGCGGGTGAGTTGGAGGTGACTGGAGCCGTGGCCTTCAGCGTGTCGGGGGCAATCACGGCCGGGACGATCGACGCCTCCGGGCTGGGCGCGGCCTTCAGCATGGGGGCGGCCCCGGCTGGAGGATTCATGAGCATCACGGGCACCGCATTCAACGACACCCTCCTGGGCTCGTCCGATGCCGATTCCATCCGGGGTGGTGCGGGTGATGATGCGATCACCGGCGGAGGTGGACAGGACCTGCTGACGGGCGAAGACGGAGCCGACACGTTCGCCCTGGACCAGGCGGGTTCCCGGGCAAACCTGCTGGAGTCCAGGAACACGATCGCCGACTTCACGCCGGCCGCGGACCGATTCTTCGCCAACAACGCCGGCGGGGTTGCTCACGTGGGTGTGCTGACCG
>MTKZ01007873.1_pt1 | contig 19204 bp, 16 predicted proteins | sample 1042781 | NCBI WGS metagenome assembly MTKZ01 (sample SAMN06212207, study PRJNA360539) | anaerobic digester metagenome | biome: Wastewater treatment plant; material: sludge; isolation source: anaerobic digester fed with sludge from wastewater treatment plant | place: Denmark: WWTP Viborg ... | reverse complement strand
CTCCGGTTCCCTTCCCCGGAGAGACCCCGATTTCCACTACGGGGCCCTACAAATGGCAGACGACACAGCAGGCCGAATGGTTCGCGCGGGGTGAAACTCGCGCACGCGAAGTGATATCATACAGGCGGGAAGCGGGTTTTGAGCCCGGCCTGCCGCCGTCCGCGGCACAATGAGCAATGATCGGGAGACTGTTCACAACGTCACAATGGCCGTGCTAACCGGTGTCCGGCTGAGTCCGAGCGGAAGAATTGATGCCTGCGACGCGGGCGAACTCGAGTTGTGCCTGCGGGAGGCGGTCGTCGTCGAGACGATGGCCGGGGCCATGCTCGGCTGGGTGGCTACCCGCGCGGGCGCCGTCCCGGACCCGGCCGCCAAACACCCCTGCTACCGGATTCTGCGCAAGGCGACGCCTGAAGACCTCGACCGGCGCGAGGCGCTCCGCCCGAGGGAACTCCGCGCGCTCCAGGTCTGCCGCGAGCGGATTCAGGCCCGCCTTCTGCCCATGAAGCTGATTGACGCGCGGTATTCGCTGGACGGATCGAGCGTGTATGTGAACTTCGCTTCGGAGACGCGGGTTGACTTCCGGGAGTTGGTCAGGGAGGTTGCCTCGACACTGCGGGCGCGCGTCGTTTTTCACCAGGTCGGCGTTCGCGACCACGCGCGGGCCGTGGACGGCCTTGGGCCGTGCGGCGAGCGCATCTGTTGCGCCCGTTTCCTGGTTTCGCTCGAGCCGATCTCCATCAAGATGGCCAAAGACCAGAGCCTGAGCATCACTCCGGAGAAGTTTTCCGGAATCTGCGGCAAGCTGATGTGCTGCCTGCGTTTCGAGCACGACAGCTACGTCGAGGCCGGGCACGAGGACGAAACGTCCGGCGGCACGGAACCGGACCCGGCCCATGACACTGAGTAGGCCAGGGACTTGCGCCCGCGCGTCGTTTGGGACAACAATCTTCTATGCCGATCTATGAGTTCACGTGCAGGACATGCCGGAAACCCTTCGAGCGGTTGTGCCGCATGGGTGTTGACGACAAGGGCGTCGAGTGCCCACACTGCGGCGCGAAGGGCGCGGAGCGTCTCATTTCCGTCTTTTTCTCGCAGTCGAAGGACAAATGCCCGTCGGACTGCCCCCTGCCCGCATCAGGCGCATGCCACGGCGGGGCTTGCGGCTGTTCGCTGAAGTGACCCGAACTAGGGTTTGTACGGCGCCCAGATGATCATCCGCGAGTTCCCGCGGTTGGCCCACGCGTACGCGGGAATTCCGACGAGGGTGACACGGTTCACCGGCAGGCGCCGGTCCACATCAACCGGCCGGTAGAGCGGCCCCTGATCGCCGGCGGACGGCTGCTCGCCTTTGCCCGTGAGCGTGACGACGCCGCCCAGCAGATCGGGCACGAACTTCGCGGCAAATGAGCTGCCCGTCAGCCTGACATCGGCAAGATTCACCGCGGGATTGTCCGGGCTCTCGAAGCAGTAAACGAGCGGCCCGCGCTGCACCGCCGCCTTTCCAAGGTTCGTCCGGACGCGGGGATCCGCAGCCATCAGCTCCACAGGCATCTTCAGGTCGAGCGTCACCTTGTCTCCCGGCGCCCACTCACGGCGCATGGCCAGGTAAGAACCCGGCTTCGCTTCGAGCTTCACTGCCTTTCCGTTGACTTTGCACGAGGCGGAGCGGCACCAGCCCGGAACGCGCAGCCGCAGTTCGAATTCGGAGGCGTTTGCGGGCGACACGGTAATCTCGACACGGCCATCCCATGGATAGCGCGTCTTCTGCTCCAGCTTCACCTTCCGGCCGTCCCCAAGCCGCCAGTCCATTGCAGAACTGTCATACATATGCACCCAGACCGCGTCATCGCTAACGCCGTACATGTAGCCCGGGATCGCGGCCAGCGTGCGCACGGCGTTCGTGGGGCAGCATGTGCAGCCGAACCAGGGCGAGCGCTGGTAGTCGCGGAAGCAGGCGAGAGGGTTGACGTAGAACCAGTGCGTGGTGTCGAGCGAGATGCCCGAGAGCACGTTGTTGTAAAACGCGCGCTCCATCATGTCCGCGTATTTCGCGTCACCCGAGTTGCCTAGCATGCGGAAGTTCCACATGGCATTAGCGATCGCCGCGCAGGTCTCGGCGTAGGCCGATTCGTTCGGCAGCTCGTAGCGTTCGCCGATCGCCTCGCCTTCGTGCCGCGCGCCGAGCCCGCCGGTAATATACACGCGCCCGGTCGCCATGTCGCTCCAGAGAGCCTCGGCGGCCTGCCTGGCCTTGCTGTCGCCGGTCTCCGAGTAGTAGTCGGCCGCCCCCGCAACGAGATACGCGGCGCGGACGGCATGGCCGCTGATCTGGCCGTTCTCGCCATACGACTGCTTCTTAAGGTAGAACCCGGCAAGGTCGAGATAGTCCTTCTTGCCCGTGACGCGGTACAGCTCGATCAGCGCCATCTCGACTTCCGGATGCCCGTCCGGCTGTTCGATCTTGTTCGCGCCCATGTTTGCGGCCATGAAGTCAGCATAGCGTGTTGCGACATTCAGCAGCGTTCGCTCGCCCGTGGCGCGATAGTGCGCGACAGCGGCCTGAAACAGATGCCCGGCGCAGTACAGCTCATGCTCCGACCCGAGGTTCCGGAAGCGCTGTCCGGCAAGCTCGCCCGTGAAGAACGTGTTGAGATACCCGTCCTCGCGCTGCGCCGCCGCCACGTCGTCAATGATCGAATCGAGGCTCTTCTTCAGCGCCGCGTCGTCCGTGCTCTGCAGCACGAGCGCCGCCCCCTCCATCCACTTGTACAGGTCGGAGTCGGTAAAGACGGGGCCCTGGCGTTCGCCCTTCTTGCGGCCCGAAACCAGACGGAAGTTGTCCACCACCCCGTGCTCTTCGAGCTGAGCAAGCAGCGCAGGAATGCCTTTGGTCCTGTTCGCTTCCATCCAGGGCTTCCAGAAGCCGTCGCCTATCGTAACGCGCCCGATGGGAACAGGCACAACCTGCGCGTGGGGGCTGGAAGAAGTCGCGATTATACCAGCGTCCGATGGATCGCCTGCCGCCTGAGTCATAGTGCCTCCATGTAAGACCAGCAGTACAAGCGCTGCCTGCGGCAGCGCAACGAACAACAACCGTGAGAACAGATTCATAGCGCGCACCTTCAGAGCTACTTCGCCGGGGCCTTCGGCGCCGGAGCGGGCGGTTTTGCCGCGGGCTCCGCGGGTTTCTCCGCTGGCACGGCCCCGCTCTCGACCTGCTTCGCAATCGCCGCAATCTCTTTGGCCGGGAGTATCACCAGCAGCACCTGCGGGCGGTCCTTTCCCGCGCCGGGCACCTTGCGCAGAAGCTGCATGCCAAGAGCCTTGCCGTCGGCGCCGAGCGCCAGGCAGCCGAGCTGCTCCTCGCTCCCCATGGAACCCGCTTCCATCAGGTACATTTTGCGGGGTCTGGTGAGCACACCGGCGATGTCCCGCTTCTGCGCAACCGTCGCCCAGCTGTTCTGCTTGCCAAGACGCCAGACGAGCACGACCTGGTCCAGGATTTGAGCCTCCGTACCGGCCGCCAGATCCACAAACGCGGCGGGCGCGGAGAGGGGAGTTTTCGGCGAGACGAACGCCAGATCGAGGTCGCGGTCGCGCACGTCGACCTCGGCCGCGACTTCTTTTCCATCTGGAAGCCGCAGTTTGATATCGGTGATCTCCGTTCGCATGTCGAACCCGTCGCCGCCGGTGGACTTCATGAGGTCGCTGTAGAGAGACCCCGGGTCAACCGCGCTGAGGCTCACCGCCGTCAGCCCCTTGGCGTTCACGACGCAGCCCGTGGCCTCGCTTTCGCTCTCCTCCCGGCTCGACTCGCGGCCCTCCATCGTCATGATCGTGCGCGACTGGATGCGGACCGAAACCACAGCGCCTTCGACTCCCGCAAGCACCTGGCGCGCCGCCTCCGGCGTCAGTTCTGCCTGCGCCATCTGCAGCGCCGCCGTCGCGAACGCAGCCGCCAGCGCCGCTATACCGAGTGCTTTTCGTGTCATTGCGTACTCCATCCCGGTTCTACCTCCACAAACATCTCCCCCGCGCCCCGTTTGACATGCAGGACCACACGGCGGGGTTTCGCGGCCCTGATCTCGTTCAGCTTCGCCTCGGCTTCGGCAACACTCGACACCGCCTTGCCGTCAATGCCCATGACGATGTCGCCGACAGCCAGCTTCGCGACCGCCGCCCAGCCACCTTCGTCAACAGACTCGACAAAGACCCCCGACACCTTCTCGTCGGCCGGCGTCCGTCCGGAGTCGGTGAACGTGAGATCGCGCACGGTGAACTCGAAGTCCTCGCTCCTGTAGCGCTTCATCTCGCGCGGGAGCTTCGGCGACGGTTCGAGTTCCATCGAAATCTCCATCGGCTTTCCATCGCGAATGATGCTGAGCTGTGCTTTGCCGCCGATAGTCCTGCGGCGCACCATCGCGGGAAAAACCTCGTAGTCCTGCGGCTGCGACGCCTCGATCTGCTCGCCGTCGATCTTCTCGATGATGTCCCCCACCCTCAAGCCCGCGGCAGCAGCAGAATGCCCCGGGTACACCTCGGTGACGCGCACGCCGTTGCGTCCTGCCAGGCCCATCTGCTCGGCAACCTCCTGTGTGAGCACCTGCACCGCGACGGGCGCCCAGGCTTTGGCCGCCTCCACCCCCGGGTCGCGCAGCGGCTCGCGCCCCAGACGCACCACGGTCACGCACCGCTCCTGCTTTCGCTCGAACTCGACGAGCACCGGAACGCGGCCTGTCTTGCCCGCCATCAGCCTGTCAGTGACCGTGACGAGCGAGGCCAGTGTCGTCACCTTGTCACCGGCCACGGCGACTATGACGTCGTTCTCTTCAATGGGTGGACGAGCATCGGATGCGGGTCCGCCGGTGACAAGGCCCGTCACGGCCACCCCGTCGCGGCTTGCGCGGCGCATCTGTCGGGCAAGCATTCCGTTGATATCCCGCCCTGTCATGCCCCAGGCCTTGAGTTCGCGCTCGCGAGGAAGAGCTTCTTCACGCTCGACGGGACTCGCGCTCAGGGTGAGGCTCTTGCCGCCGCGCAGGAGCACGATCGGCACGGGCCTGGCCAGAGGAAGCGCCGCGACGGTCTGGTTGAACAGAGGCACATCTTCGCCGTACCGGACGCTGACAGGCTTGCCCCCCAGCTTCTGAATGATGTCGCCCGGCCTGACGCCGGCTTTCGCCGACGGCGAGCCGTCCACGACGCTGGCGATGAGCGCGCCCTCTTTGACGGAGGACGACTTGAGCAACGGCTGTACCTCCAGGCCAAGCCACGCCCTCGAGACCCTGCCATTCTTGATGATCTGCGCGGCCACGCTCTTCGCTATGCTCGATGGAATCGCTCCCGACAGCCCCATCTGCAGCTCGTTGATGCCGATGATTTCGCCGCGCATGTTCACGAGCGGCCCGCCGGAGTTCCCGCCAGCGATGCGCGCGTCGTGACCGATCCAGCGCACCATGGACCCCACGTCTTCGCCGTCGAGCGTCAGGCCGGTTGACGGCCACATGGACTCGGGCATGATCATCTCGGTGTTGCTGATGATGCCGGTGGTGACGGACTGCGAAAGGGCGACCGGGCTGCCCATCGCCAGCACATGGTCGCCGACCTTCACCTTCGACGAGTCGCCGAACGCGGCTGCGGCATACGCCTTGCCGGGCCGGGGCTGCAGCTTGATGACGGAGATGTCGGAAAGAGCATCGGTTCCGGTGAGGCTCGCTTCCACCTCCTCCTTCGTCGAGAGCGTAACGACGAGCCTGACGGCGGTTCCGGCAACATGATGGTTTGTGACGGCATATCCGTCCGGGCTGATGATCACGCCGCTGCCGAAAGACTCGGACTTGGTTTCGCGGCCACCGCGATGGCTCGAATCAACCACCCGAATGCGTATGAGGGCGGGCTTCACCCGGCCTATGGCCGCCTGGACGGCACTGGCGAAACCGGGATCCGCCGGCGGCGCGGCGCTGGCCCCGGCGCACGAGACGGCAACCAGAGCGGCGGCGATGAGCAGAACGGCCGCGGACGACGGATTACGAGGGGTACCTGGTCTTGTGTTCATTGGGTGGTTGTCTCTGTCGGGTGGCGGCCCGTCAGCGCCTGACGTCGCGGTCCGCCGGGGAATACTTACCCGCCGGGCGGCGCTCATCCTGCGAGTTCGGCATTCTTCGGGAGGAAAACCGGGCCCGGAACAATGAGCAGTAGTGAGACCCAAACAGAAGCGGGAGGTTCGCAGTTGTCTGAAATCAGGTGTGATGTTCTTGTAGCGGGCGCGAGCGTGGGGGGCTGCGCGGCGGCGCTGGCGGCGGCGGAAGCGGGCTGCCGCGTTGTTCTGACCGAGGAGTGCCGCTGGATCGGCGGACAGTTCACTTCGCAGGCTGTAAGCTGCCCGGACGAAAACCCGTGGATCGAGTTTTTCGGCTGTACGCGGTCGTACCGCAGGCTGAGAGACGGCATCCGCGGCTACTACCGGCGCAACTATCCGCTGAGACCCGAAGTGCGCGCCAATGTGCACTTCAATCCGGGCAACGGCTGGGTCAGCAGACTCTGCCAGGAGCCGAAGGTGTCGCTGGCGGTGCTCGAAGAGATGCTGGCCCCGCATGTCACGGCCGGCCGGATTTTGCTGTTCACCGAAGTCCGGCCCGTGAAGGCGGACGTGTCGGGCGACAGGGTCAACTGCGTGACGTTCGCGGGCACGCACGACGGCTGCGAGATGACGGTCAGCTTCGACTTCGTGATTGACGCAACCGAAACAGGCGACCTGCTTCCGTTGACCGGCACGGAATACGCCAGCGGGTCGGAATCGCGCGCCGACACGGGTGAGCCGAACGCCGTGGACGGGCCCGCGCGGCCCGAAGACGTTCAGTCGTTCACCTGGTGCTTCCTGATGGACCACTGCCCCGGCGAAGACCATACCATCGCCAAACCGCAAGGATACGAGGAGCTTCGGGACAGGCAGCCGATCGAGTGGACGCAGGTGCATCCGATCACGCGGGAGCCGCGCAAGTTCATTTTGTGGGACGACCCGGGCTGGGAGGGCGTGTCGCTCTGGCGCTATCGCAGGGTTCTGGACGCGTCGCAGTTCGCGGAGGGCGCTTTTCCGGGGGACGTGTCGCTCGTGAACTGGCCCCAGAACGACTACCGGGGCAACTTCATCGACAAGAGCGATGCAGAGAAGCAGGCGGTTCTGGAGGCGGGCAAGCGGCTCAGTTTCGCACTGCTCTACTGGATGCAGACCGAGGCCCCACGCCCCGACGGCGCCACAGGATTCCCGGGCCTTCGCATCCGGCCCGACCTGACGGGCACCCGGGACGGGCTGGCGCAGTACCCGTACGTCCGCGAGTCGCGCCGCATTCTGCCTGTGTTCCGCGTCGTGGAGCAGCACATCTCGTCGGACTTCCGGAACGAGCAGTACGCCGAGCCGTTCGCGGACTCCGTCGGAATCGGGCTGTACAGGATTGATCTGCATCCGGCTTCGGAGACGGGCGACTTCGTGGATCTCGGCTGCTGCCCGTTTCAGATTCCGCTCGGGGCGCTGATTCCCAGGCGAACAGAGAACCTGATCGCCGGGTGCAAGAACATCGGCACGACGCACATATCGAACGGCGCGTACAGGCTGCATCCGGTCGAGTGGAACATCGGGGAAGCCGCGGGCGCTCTGGCGGCGTTCTGCCAGAGCCGCAAGACACTGCCCATCGCCGTGCGGGCCTCGGAAGGGCTGACCGGCGAACTGCAGGAGCTTCTCAGGAACCGGGGCGTGCCGCTGGAGTGGCCTCAGGCGCGGCCTGTGTAGGCCCCATGCCCTCCGGCAGCTTCAGGGCTTCCGGGTAGATCAGATAGGCCGCGAAGCGTGAGTTCGCCCACGCCTTGCGGAGGCTCTCGCGCCCGTAGACACGCCGGACCTTCTGCCCATCGTCGAGCCGGGCGTACGGGTCGTTGCAGATAGCGTCGCCCTTGCTGTCGAAGCCGACGCACACTATGAGATGCCCGCCGCCGGATGTCCCGCGCCCGTGCAGGACGTTCGCCGAAATGCTGAGTATGACGGGAATTCCCGCCCTGATCCAGCGTTCGGCTTCGCCGAGTCCGCTCATCCGCTCGCAGTAGGCCACGAGACCCGGGCGGCTTCCGGCGTAGGCGGCATTGAACGACCAGTTGCCCGTGCCGCCCCAGGCTTCGTCGCTGATGCCGGCCGCGGCCGCGCGCACGTCGGTCTCCCACTCCTTCTTGTTCATCTTCGCCGCCCAGTAGTTCATCACCATGGTCACTGAAGTGGGACTGCACCAGACCCCGCCTCTCGGCGGGTAGGAGAGCTGAGATATCTCGGGGACGTTCAGCACGGCTTCCGGAGCGCCGGAGGGTGGATCGGCATCCGCGGCGGGCTTCGCGGGCGTGAAATCGCAGAAGAGACGGCGGACAGCGGGGGTCATCGCCGAGCTGAGAGAGCAGAGGCTGATGCGCACCTGGGCTTCGGAGCAGTCGTCCTTCAGCACGAGGGTGTCGGTGTTGACGCGGCCTTCGGGGGTGTTCTGTTTCGCCAGATGGGTGCGCTTGACAACGAAGTCATCCGCCGCCCAGACTCCCATGTTGAACCACTCCGTCCAGCCCGACTTGCGGCTGGCACGAGCCTCGAGGACAATCCACGAGCCTTGCGGGCAGTCCGCGTTCCACGACAGGACGATCTCCCGGAAGCCGCCCTCGACAGCGACAGGCCTGCTGGTGGCAGTTCCGCGGTAGTACGTTCGCCCCTTGGCCGGGCCGTCGGCATCCGTGACCTTCTCGGCGGCGGATGTGTCGAGCGAGAGAGCGCCGCTCTTGACCGTCACGCCCTCCAGCGTGAAAGACTGGAACGCCGAACCGGCGAACTGATGGAGTTCTCCGGCAGAAACGGGATGCGCGGCGGCAAGAAGGACGGCGGTCATCAGATACACTCTCCGGTAGATAGCCAGCGAGGCGGCTCGTGCCTTGACAGAAGACATAACGTCCCTATAATAGACCAGTGCCGGACGCTTGTCACTCCGGCGAGGACTTATTCCATGATGGCAAAGATCAAGAAGGGCTTCTTCTGGACGTGGGCAATCGCCACCGTCCTGCTCGTGCTGTTCGCATGGTGGCAGACCGGACGGCTCAAGACCGCCGCCGCCGAACGCGACCAGATGCGGAGCCAGACGATCTCCACGCTGCTGGGACAGGCTGAAGGCCTGCTGGACAGCGCCGCCGACCAGGTTCAGGCGAAGAACTACGGCACTGCGCAGTCCACCGCGGGCGCGGCAATCGCCATGTTCGAGGCGGGCGCGCAGGTCGCCGACGAGGAGCTGGCCCGGGAGATTACCGAGCGCGCGGACCAGACCACCCGCCTGCGAGCCAGCATCAACGAGGGAGACCCGGAAGGCTCCACCGCCGACCTGCTGCGCAGCGAGGCGACCCAGACACGCGAAATGGCGCGGCAGGCCGGACTGGAGCCGCAGGCACCCGAGTGAAGCCCTTCGTTTGACAGGACCCGGCCCTTGACGCTACACTCTGGCGTCGTCCGTCGGAGGTCACGCATTTGACACAACCCTTCTCCGGCGATGCTGAAGCCATCGCCGAACTCACCTATTCACGCTACCGGGATTACATCAACCCCGGAATGGCCGATCTTCTCAGATTCACCGGGCTCAGCTACCCCGAATGGGATGCCGAGGGCAGCATCATCCGCGATGTGGCCGGAAACGAGTACATAGACTGCGTTGCGGGCTACGGCGTCTTCAGCCTCGGTCACCGGCATCCTGCTGTTGTGGCTGCAGTGCGGCGCCAGCTCGACCTGATCACGCTCAAGACCCACTATTTTCTGGACATCGCCCTCGGCGAACTCGGCGAGAAGCTGGCCGCCATCAGCCCGGGCAGGCTTCAGTATTCGTTCCTGTGCAACTCGGGCACCGAGGCTGTGGAGGGCGCTCTGAAGGCCGCCCGCATTCACACGGGACGCCGCAACGTGATCGGAGCCGTCAACGGCTTCCACGGCAAGACGTACGGGTCGCTTTCGGCGTCGGGGCGCGAGCTGTACAAAGAGGGCTTCCGGCCGCTGATGGACGGCTTCGGCCTGGTTGAGTTCGGAGACGCGAAGGCGATGGCCGATGCCGTCAACGGCGAGACAGCCGCGGTGATTCTGGAGGTTGTCCAGGGCGAGGGAGGGGTCAACGTCGCTCCCCCGGGCTACCTGCGGGAGGTGCGCAGGCTCACATCGGAGGCCGGCGCGCTGCTGATTGTGGACGAAGTACGCACGGGCCTCGGGCGCACCGGTCGCATGTTCGCAAGCGAGCACGACGGCGTGGAGCCGGACCTGCTTACCATGGCCAAGGCCCTCGGCGGAGGCGTGATGCCGGTGGCTGCGTTCCTCGGCACTCCCGAGGTCTGGGCGTCTCTGTTCGGGACCAACCCCTATCTTCACTCCACGACCTTCGGCGGCAACCCGCTCGCCTGCGCCGCCGCCATCGCCGCGATAGACACGACTGAGCAACTGGGGCTTCCCGCCCGATCGGATTCGCTCGGAAAGGCGATGCTCGAGCGGCTGAAGGGCCTTCAGGGCGAGTTCGGCGAGTGGGTCGCCGATGTGCGCGGGCTCGGGTTGCTGGCTGGCGTCGAGTTCCGCTCGGACGACGTGGCCAAGCTCGTGATCGCCGGATGCGCGCGCGAGGGGCTGCTGGTCGCGTACAGCCTCAACAACCCGCTCGTCATCCGCATCGAGCCGCCGCTGGTGATAGAAGAGGCGCTGCTCGACCGCGCGCTCGGCATCTTCGAGCAGTCGGTGCGCGGCACCGTCGAGATGCTGGCCGGGATGCAGATCTAGAGCAGGCGGAGCCGCGCCCTCAGGGCTTGCAGACTTTGCAGGGAATGTAGCCCTGCCGGATTGCCTCTTCACGACTGGCCAGCGGCACGCTGTTCTTCGCGCCGGGGCCGAACCGGCATCCAGCCTTGTGGAACTTCTTGCTCTCGATGTTGCCGACGTAAGAGACCGGGGCGGACGGCTCGGTCACCGCTTCGTCTAAGGCTGGCGCCTCGGGTGCGGGCGATGCAGACTCTGCCCCCCCGGTGGGCGTCTTCGCAGCCGAAGCAGAGTTGTTCGCGGCAGGAGCCTGAAGCTCGAGCATCCGCGTCCAGACCGCCGCGATGCTCCGAGTCGCCTCGCTCACGGCCCTGCCCCGCAACTCGCCGAGCACACTTGCGTCACCGGACTGCGAAGCCCGGGCAACCTCCGCCTTAAGCGTCTCACCCGCCTTCTTGACACCGGCGGCGAATGCCGCCGGGTCGTCGAGAGACGCAACAGCGCCCGGACGCACCTCGGCGATCTGGCTTCGCAGGGCGACTCCCGTGCGGAAGCCGGTCCACGCGTCGGATTCCTCACCGGCGGGCAACAGAAGACCGACAACCGCCCGCGCCGCGGAAGCGAGAAGCTCGGGAGACGCGACATTGTCCCTCACCTGGCCGAATATGAGCCCGAGCTGCTCTGAGTAATCCGTAGGCTGAATCAGGGGCAAGGTCTGGAGACGCTCAACCACCTGCCACTCCACCGGCGCGATGCTCTGCCGCGCCGCGGGGGGCAGCTTGAGGAGCGCAAATGAAGCCATCCGCGAAGACAGCCCCGGCTCAAGCAGCGGGTCCGCCGGTTGAGCGGCGGCCGCGCCGGAGACAACAGCAAGAATTGCAGCACAAAGAATCAGCCTGCGAGTCATGATCACCGCTTCCCTTTCCACTGAAGCACGAGCGCGTACACCTGCCGCCGGGTCAGCCCGGAGGACTTGACGAGCACGGCAATGGCGGCTTTGTCATCAAGACCTTTCGAAACGAGCAACAGGTATTCCTTCTCGAGATCTTCAGCATTCTCAGCCTGCCGCGCCGCGCCAGCGACAGCGATCACGAACTCCCCGCGCGGCCGTCGCTCGGTGAACTCGGCGACCGCTTCTCCCAGTGCTCCCCTCCAGACCTCCTCGTGCAGCTTCGTAAGCTCCCGCCCGAGGGCAACCGGCCTGTCGCCCCATGCATCGAGCATGGCTTCCAGCGTGGCGCGCACGCGGTTCGGCGACTCGTAGAACAGCAGGGTGCGGGTCTCCTGACGAAGCCCTTCGAAGAAGCGCGCCCGCTCGCCCGGCTTTCGCGGCGGAAAGCCCTGAAAGACGAACGCCGACGTGTTGAGCCCGGACACCGGCAGCAGCGTGATGAGAGCGCAGGCGCCGGGAATCGGGATGACCTGAATGCCGGCCGCGATGCAGGCGGCGATCAACTCGTGACCCGGGTCGCTGATTCCGGGCATTCCGGCTTCGCTCACGAGCGCCACGTTCTTGCCCCGCCCTATCTCGGCAAGCAGATCCCCCGCCTTCTTTCCGCCCGAATGCTGATGATAGGAGGTCACGGGTCTGTGGATGTCATAGCGCGACAGAAGCTTCAGGGTGGTGCGGGTGTCTTCGCAAGCGATGAGATCGCACTCCTTGAGCGTCCTGAGAGCACGCAGGGTGATGTCTTCGAGGTTCCCGATGGGCGTCGCGACAACGTAAAGCGCGCCCGCGGACGAACCTGCGGGCGCGCTTGAATCGAGGGTCAACCAGATAACTCCAGCTACTGGGGCTTCGGAGCCGGCTTGGGAGCCGGTTTTGGCGCCGCCTTAGGAGCCGCCTTCGGCGCCGGCGCGGGCGCCGACGTACTCATAGCCTGCTGGCGCGCCATCGCCGCCTCCACGATCTGGCGAGATTTCTCCGCATAGGCAGCATCCTTGAAGGTCGTCGTGAAGATGCCCAGAAGCTGCTGGTGCACCTGCGGATCCCAGCTCGTCTCGGCCGCCTCCTTGAACTGGGCCAGCGCCTTGTCCTTCTGGTTGGCCTGGAGCAGCATCTGTCCAAGCATCACGCGGGCGCCGCCATCCTCGAACGCCGTATTGAGGCCCTTCGTAAGGGTTTCTATCGCGTCTTTGGCCTTGCCTTGCTGCTGCTGAATCTGCGCGAGCTGAATGTAGGACGTGTCCGCATCGCTGCCCGGGTTCTTGCGGATATGCTCCTGGAAGGCCTTGGCGACCTTCTCGAGGACAGCCGGATCGGGCTTCATGGAGTAGCGCATCTGCGACAGCGTCCAGTACGCCTCGAACTCCGGGTCCTTGAACGTGAGCTTCGCGTCCTTGCGGATCTTGTCCATCGTCTCGGCCCAGACCTGGCCCGCTCGCATCTCCTGCTGCTCCTTGCGCAGCTTTTCCTTGTTCTTCTCGAAGTCCTTCGGCAACTGCACCTCGGACTTCTCGAGTTTGATAATGTGGTATCCGAACGGCGACTTGACCGGGGCCGAGATGTCGCCCGGGTTCTTCAGCCGCATGGCGCCGTCCAGAAACTCCTTGACATATCCGCCGGAGCGTGTTGTCGGGGGCAGCAGACCGCCTTTGGCCGCCGTGCCTTCGTCGTCCGAGGACTGCTTCGCAAGCTGAGCGAAATCAGCGCCGGCTTTGGCTTTGGCCGCCAGTTCCTCCGCGCGCTTTTTCGCCGCCGCATCGGGCCGCTTCGTAGCGTCAACAAGGATGTGCCGCACGGTCACCGTCCGGTAGCTGTCCTTCAGGTCGTCGTCGGACATCTGCACCCGCGCGCGAACGGCCGCTTCGAACTTGCGGGTCAGGAGTTCGGCCCGTATGCTGTCGCGGTCGGACCTCTGCTCTACCTCCGCCCGGATGGAGGAGATTCCCCGGCCGATGTTCTTCTGCATCTGCCTGTCGAGTTCGGCGTCCGACTTCTTCTCGCCCTTCTTCCCAAAGACAGCCAACTTGTACTGCTGCACCTGGTCTTCCACACGCTTCTGCAACTCTGCGTTGACATCGCGCTTCGAAACCTTGATGCCCGCCTGTTTGGCGGCCGACGCCATCAGTTCCTGCGTCACGATGGAGTCCACGAGCATCGCCTTCATCTGGGCCATCTGCATCGCGCTTGCGGGCTGGCGCGCCTCGCGCATGCGGTTCTTCATGTCGGCAAGCTGCGAAAGGAAGAAGCTGTTCGTGACCTCTCTGCCATCAACCTCGAAGGCAACGTTGGTCAGACGCCCGTCCGCATCGCGCCCGTCGCCACGGAACGAGCCCGAACCAAACCCCACGAAAACAGCAACAAGCAGGGTCACCAGAAGCAGGCCCACCACCGGGACCATAACTTTCTGCACGACCGATTCTCTGATCTTGATGATCGACATCTATACTCCTCTAACCAGAGCGGCGAGGCTTCTCAGACTCTCTTCTGACGCCGCTGCCTTCCCACCATCCTCCAGAGCGTAGTGTGTCTCCAGACTCAAGACTCCATCATACCCGTCTGTCTTCAACCTGGCTATCTGGGCGGGGTAATCGAGCACGCCGTCGCCCACTTTCACGAACTTCACCTCACCGGCGGCATCCCTGCGCGCATCCTTGATGTGGATGTGCCGGATCCACGGACGCACGGCCTCGTACCCGCCCGGATAGGGCTGCTCACCCGCGCAAAACGCGTTGCCCGGGTCCCAGACCGCGCCGATCGCTTCGCTGTCGAATCGCTTCAGCACGCGAGCGGTCTCGACTCCCGTCCCCAGGAAACAGGCGTGCTCGTTTTCGATGAGCAGGCGCATTCCCCGCTGTTCGGCAAGTTCCACCGGCTTCTCGAACATCGCGACAATCCGATCTTCGATTTCAGGCGTCGGGTCTTCCGTGCGCCAGAAGGTGAACACGCGGATGTTGCACGTGCCAAGCGTCTCCGCCACATTGAACAGCCTCTCGAGCAGGTTCATCTGTTCGGCGAGGCCCATGTCCCTCGCCTCGTGCAGGCGGCCGCGAGCGGCCTGCCGGTCTTCGTACAGATCGCACTTGAAGAATGGCGAGGAGATAGCGCAGACAGACGATCCCGCGTCGCTGAGGATCTGCCTGAGCCTTGCGAGTTCGGACGGCTCGAGGTCCGCGCTGTTCTTGCCCCACACGGCGCGTATCTCCGAAATGGAGACATCGCACCGCCGCATCACTTCGAGTGATTCCTCGATGTCCTGCGAGATCTCGTCTGTTATTACGCCGACGTCTATCATGTGAATTGTCGCTCCTGGTGCAGTTTGCAGCCCGGGGTATCTTACGGATGAGCCAGCTTCGTGTCAACCGGGCGGCGGCAGCCGCGGCGGCGCGGTCAGTCCTGAGGCCGGTATCGCGGCAGCGAAATCCAGAAGGTGGAACCCTCGCCGGGCGTGCTCGACACCCCGACGTCGCCGCCGTGGAGGCCGGCAATTCTCTTTACTATGGGCAAGCCCAGTCCGGTTCCCTGCGTCTGTGCACCCGCCGTTGCGACGCGGAAGAAGCGGTCCCACAACCGATCCATGTCCTGCGGGGAGATGCCGCATCCGGTATCCGTCACGCACAGCCGCACGAGATCGCCCGCTTCCTCGCCCCACACGGTCACGCTGCCGCCGGACGGTGTATGGTTGATTGCATTTGCCAGCAGATTGGTCAGCGCCTGCCGGATGCGAAGCACGTCTCCGAACACAGCCGGCGTCGCAGGGTCGAACCGGGCGGCGAGCCGCACCCCCGCGCGCTCCGCCGCCACAGACATGCTGGCAAGGCAACTCTCGGCGACCGCCGGGAGGCCGCACACCTCCAGAGACATTTTGACCCGCCCGGATGCCAGCGCGGTAAAGTGCAGAACATCCTCCGCCAGAAGGGCGACCCGGCGGCTTTCGTTCCGGATCGTATTCAGGCGCGCGGTCAGGACGTCCGGGTCGGACGCCTTCCCATCGAGCAGATCCTCGACACAGCACTCGATGGCCGCCGCCGGGGCGCGCAGATCGTGCGCGACATCGCCCGCGGTAAGCCGGTAACGCTCCTCGACCTGCGCTTCGACTTTCGTGTCGCTCAGGAGCGCCAGCGCCAGAACATCGCCGCCCGCGGGAAACCGGTACACTTCGGCCCGAATGCCGCAGCCGCCGGAACTGATATCGCGGCAGATTCGCCCTCCAAGCCTGAGCGACTGCGCCAGAAGTTCGCGGAGCTCCGCACCCTGATCCCCGGACAGAGCGAACTCCTCACCGGGGTGAATACCCAGAAGCGACCGGGCGGAAGTGTTCGCGAAAACCGGGCGCAGACTTCTGTCCACAACAACCACGCCGCGAACGAGGGAATCAAGCACTGCAACGAGCGCCGCATTCGGCAGANNCCCTGCGCTTCCACAAACGCTCAAGCCACGACATTTGCTCAGATGGGCACGCCGAGGTCTGTTGCCTCAAATTTGTAGCCCACCCCCCAGATGGTTGTGATCCGGAACGGGCTGCCTTCCACCTCGATCTTGCGGCGCAGGCGTTTGACATGCTGGTCAACGGTGCGCTCGTCGCCGAAGAACTCCTGATACGCCCACACCTGAGCGAGAAGCTGTTCCCGTGTGAAGACCTTGTTGCGGTTGCTGGCGAGATACCAGAGCAGGTCGAACTCCTTGGGGGTGAGCTCTATTCTCTGGTCGTTCAGGCGCACTTCGCGGCTGACGCGGCTCACGTACAGCCCTGGCATGTTGAGAGATTGCTGATCGTCCGGCCCGGGAACCAGCGCCATTCTGCGCAGCACCGCCTTCACTCGCGCAAGGAGTTCCCGCCGGCTGAAGGGCTTCGTGACATAGTCGTCGGCGCCCATCTCGAGTCCGAGCACGCGGTCAACCTCATCGCTTCGCCCCGTGACTGCGATAATCGGCACGTTGCCGGCGCGCCTGAGTTCCTTCAGCACGTCCAGACCGTCCATCTGGGGCAGCACAAGGTCCAGAATGACTATGTCCGGCTGGAAAGTGGAAGCCATCGCAAGGGCGGTGTCCCCATCCCCGGCCGTGGCGACTTCGAATCCGGCCTCCTCGAAGTAGGCCTTCAGAGACTCACGTATAGTCTCGTCGTCATCAACAACAAACACGCGTTGTTTTGCCATGAAGCGCCCTCCCGGGGCCGCTCACGCGGCGGCGGAGGATTCCCTTTCTATTGTGAGCAGAGCACGGAATCGCAGTACATTATCATAGGAACATCAAGGGCTCGCTGTCAAGATGATTCTGCCGTCACACCTTCGAAACAATTGGACTAGTGATTTTCACAGAGCGCCCCACACGGGCTAAACGACGGAATGAGCCACCGCGTTGTGGAACCTCCGGCGCGTTCTCCGGATAGCGGCGCCGCCCGGATCGGTGCAGACCCGGTTGGTGAGGAGGATGATTGCCAGGTCTTCGCTCGGGACCATCACGACCGATGTCCCGGTGAACCCCGTATGCCCGAACGCGTCAGATGGCAAGAAGTCCCCGGCCGGCAGCATGTCGCTGCCCGTACAGAACCATCCGTAGGACTGTGCGCCGATTTCGGGCGCGATCTGCGAGGCCCGGACGCGCTGAAGCTCCATCCGGCTGAACAGGGGGCGCTCAGCGTCGGGCGCCATCACGGCACGGCAGAACTTGAGGATGTCCGAAGCCGTTGAGAAGAGCCCCGCGTTGCCGCTGATTCCGCCGAGCCTCCATGCGTTGCCGTCGTGCACCTCGCCCACCAGTTCATACGCCCGCGCGGGGCAGTTCAGCGTGGAGGCGATTCGGTCTCGACGTGCCTCCGGAGGAAGATACCCCGTGTCGCCCATGCCAAGAGGCCCCCACACCTCGCGATCGAGGAAGTCCTGCAGGCTTTCCCCGCACACGCGCTCGCAGATCAGGCCCAGCAGTATGTAGCCCATGCAGCTGTACTCGAACACTCGCCCCGGCGCGTGCTTCAACGGGATGGAGAGGAGCTGCTCAATCGCCTCCTCGCGCCCGGCCGTTCCGGTGTACAGGTCCACCCATGCCGGAAGCCCCGACGTGTGCGTCGCGAGCTGCTTCAGAGTCACGCCTTCGAGGTGCGGCAGTTTTCTCTCGGGAAAGAACTCTACAGCCTGCTGCAAGAAACTGAGCTCTCCCCGCGCGGCCAGCCGCATGGCGGCCACCGCCGTCGTCATCGGCTTGGTAACCGATGCGAGGTCGTAGATCGTCTCGGCCGTTACCTGCCCGGTGCGCGTGGGCGAGAGCGCCCCGCAGGCCTGCAGCAGAGCGACGCGCCCGCCGCGCGCGACAAGGCAGACCGCTCCCGGGAACGAGCCCTTCTCGCACTCGTCGGCAACAACGCGCCCTGCCGCGGCAAGCTCGTCCGCGCGAAATCCCAAATCGCGAAGCTCGTGAGCGGATAGTTCAGACATCAGGATGGCTCCTCCAAAGCTGTGCGCCGTCCCGGCCATCGCCGGCGACGCTCAGAGTGTTGCTTGGACGCCACGGCCATGATTCCCTGCGCGGCCGGGCGCCCGGACGCAGTGACCCTCTCTGGAAAACCGGCCGGGAATGGTGTATTCTTCTGGTATGAAGACCGTCTGGCCCGTGTTGTTTCGAGTCTATCTGAGCGCCGCTGTCTGCGGGCTCATTGTCTGCTCCCCCGCGCAATGCGCCCAGAGCCTGCTCGTCGGCGGCACGGTTACTGATCTGCAGACAGGCGAAGTGCTGTCAGACGCGGATGTCGTGCTGTTCAACAAGGACGGCGAGGTTGCTGGCTCGTGCGTCACGGATGAGCAGGGCAGATGGACTCTGCCGGCCGGCTGGGACGACTGCGGACTGAAAGCGCCGCCCCGGGAGAAAGGGCTTCTCGCGTCGGCGTTCGGGGTAATCTCGTGGCCGGTGCGAACTGTCTCGCGGGCTGTCGGCAAGCCAACGGTGGCGGTCATCAAGACCGCGGCGCGGGCGGCCGGCGGGGCAGCGGGCCGCGCGGCCACGGCAGCGGCGGTGGCCGGGACAGGCGGTGTCGCGGCGGCGGCGGCAGAATCGGCCGGCGCGATGGTGGGCAAAATCGCCACGGAAATGGTTGTCGGCGATCCCGAAGAGGAACTCGAACGCGAAAAGGAACGCGCGTCCTCGGCGGCACAGCTTCAGGTTCGGGTGTGGAAAGACGGCTTCCGCGACTACTCGGGCAAGACCGGCGTCTATCTGCTCGACCGCGTCGAGGACGAGGAGGAGAAGCAGGAGTTCTCCCTTGCGCTGGTTGATCGCGTCCATCTCTCGGCGGAAGGCTCCACGCAGGCGTCCAGAGCGCCCCGCACCATGGGCGTCTTCACTAAAGTCACGGCGGACCCCGCCATTGCCCCGGCGGGAACAACGGTCACCGTGACGGCCCAGGTTGCGATTGCACCGGAGGTGATCGGCGCTACGCGAATGGTGGCGCGCAACCTGGCGACGAAGGA
>MTKZ01010153.1_pt1 | contig 19205 bp, 10 predicted proteins | sample 1042781 | NCBI WGS metagenome assembly MTKZ01 (sample SAMN06212207, study PRJNA360539) | anaerobic digester metagenome | biome: Wastewater treatment plant; material: sludge; isolation source: anaerobic digester fed with sludge from wastewater treatment plant | place: Denmark: WWTP Viborg ... | reverse complement strand
GCTGTACGCGTTGCGGGAACACCCGGATGCCCCGGTGGCGGACGTGGCTGCGTCCTTCCAGCGCGCCGCCGTTGACGCTTTAATCCTCAAAACCGCCGCCGCTCTGGAAGAAACCGGCATCCACCGGCTGGTCATCGCCGGCGGCGTCGCCGCCAACCGCAGGCTTCGGGAATCCGCCGCGGGCCTCGATGCGAAACTGTTCCTGCCGGATATGGCCTATTGTGTGGACAACGGCGCCATGATAGCGGCCGCCGCCGCGTCACGCTTGACCCACCAATGCAGTCTGCCTCCTGATATCCCCGCCGCTGCGACCATCACTCTGATGGATTCCGCCGGAAACTAATGGTTTTGTTTTTCATCGCCCGAAAGGAACACCACCCATTCCTCCCCTCGTTCATACCAGCCTGAATCATTCTTATGCATGCCGCAGGCGTACCTTCCCGGGCGTGCCACAAGGGGTAATTCCTGCACTTATTGAATCTTGGCGCACCTTGGAAGGTACGCCTACTGTAAACCGGCATCCAGATGGATGCGCCTGAAGAAGTTCTCCGGACTTTTGAGTATCGCTCTTTATTACCGCCTGCGGTCTTATGAAGCTGGGTTCCGGTCTTCTTCGCTTCTACACCATACTTTCTTTGAAACGCGTCCTCTCGCGTGAAAAAACCGAAATGACGTGCGCAGGGTCGTAATATGGCGGACAAAAAGGCTTTGAGACGGATTCGATATTTGTTTTTCATCAAGCCTCTTTTAGGGACCTTCCTCATACTATCGGCGTTTCCGGTGGTTGTTGATTGTCCATAGGGGAGGTAACTATCTCTGGAATAGCTGCCCTGAAAATATCGGAACGCAGGGACTGTCGCAAGCGAGCGAAGCGAGACGGGACTGTCCCCGGCCTCCGAACAGTCTCATTTTCATCGTTTACAAGGGAGGCTGAAAGCCTCGTGATGAACTGTCCCGCTTTTTCCGGGACTTATTGTTCTTATCAATTGTTTTGGGTTGCCGCTAAAAAGACGTCCCGGTCACGGTCACGCTGCCTCCAAGGCCCGGGTTGAGTTCGCTGGTCTTCCCATTATACTGGACCCGGCAGGATTCGCCGCCGATACTGCGGATATCGGCCGTTTTGAGGGCGCCCTTTTCCCAAGTGAGGTCCACTTCGAAACCGCCCCGGGCGCGAATGCCTGTAAGGTGTCCGGCGGGCCAGGCTCCGGGCAGCGCAGGGAGCAGTTCGATACACCCCGCATGGGACTGTACCAGCATCTCGGTGATGCCGCTGGTGGCGCCGAAGTTGCCGTCAATCTGAAAGGGCGGATGGTTGCTGAAGAGGTTGGGCAGGCTGACGGGTGGCGTGAGCAGGTTATTCAAAAGCAGGTGCGCGTGTTCCCCGTCGTGGAGGCGCGCCCAGAAGTTGATCTTCCAGCTGATGGACCAGCTGGTGCCGGCATCGCTGCGGAAAATCAAGGACTGCCGCGCGGCATTATACAGGTCCGGCGTGCCGTCGCGGGTAATCTCGTTGCCGGGGTGAAGTCCCCAGAGGTGCGAGACATGCCGGTGGGTTTCCTTCGGATTGTCCTTATCTTCCAGCCATTCCTGAAGTTGCCCATGCCTGCCCACCTGGTTGGGCGCGATGCGTTCTCGCAGAAGGCGCAGGCGTTCCCGTAAGTCCGCGTCCACGCCGAGGATTTCCGAGGCCGAGATACATGAGGCAAAGAGGGCCCGGATAATCTGATGGTCCATGGTCGGACCCATGACGAGGCCGCCGATTTCCGGGGAATTGGACGGTCCGGAAAGAAGCCATTTCCTGTCGTTTCGCGGGTCTTCAGTCAGGTAATCCTCAAAGAACAGGGCTGCCTGTTTCAGTATGGGATAGGCGCGCTGTTCGAGGAAGTCCCGGTCCCGTGTGTACTCATAACGCCACCACAGGTGTTGGCATAGCCAGGCTCCCCCGGATACCCAGATGCCGTGGTCCGCATGGTTGATGGGAGCGGTGCCCCGCCAAAGGTCTGTGTTATGGTGCAGCACCCAGCCGTCGCAGTTGTAAAAGGTGCGCGCCGTTTGCGTACCGGTTTCGGCGACGTCTTCAATCATCTTGTAGAGGGGTTCGTGGCATTCGGACAGGTTGGTGAGTTCGGCGGGCCAGTAGTTCATCTCGGTATTGATGTTGACGGTGTACTTACTGTCCCAGGGCGGGTCCAGCTGCTCGTTCCACAGGCCCTGTAAGTTGGCGGGCTGAGACCCGGGCCGGCTCGACGCGATGAGCAGGTAACGCCCATACTGGAAGAGCAGGGCGGCCAGGTGCGGGTCGCCGCCGTCGCGATATGCCGCCAGGCGTTTGTCCGTGTCCAAGGTCATGGCAGCTGCCGTGCTCACGCCAAGGTCAATATCCACGCGCTTGTACAGGGTCTGATAGTCCTCGATATGGCGCTGCCGGAGTTCTTCCAAACTTCGGTCCCCTGACGCCGCCAGGATATCGGCGCAACGCTGCGCGGGGTCGCCGGAGATGTCCCGGTAATTGACATAACTTGTTGCCGCAGCCAGCAGCAGTACCGCCCTTGAGGCGTTGCGGATGTGAAGACCCCTGTCGGACGTTGTGACTTCCCCGCCTTCCACACGTACCCGCAACCGGACCTCGAAACGCAGGCGGCTTTCCGTGCCGCTTTCTGAGACATGGGTCACCCGTCCCCGCAGCGCCAGCGTGTCCGGCGCGAGTGCGATTTGTTCATGCGCCTCATGGGGGCTGTCGAGGACAGCGTCGAAAGAAAGGGCCCCGGCCGTTCCGGCACCGAGGTGTATGATGATAACCCGGTCCGGGTAACTTGCGAACAGTTCACGTGAAAATGATGTCCCGCCCGCCTGGTAATCCACCCGGGCCAGGGCGGTTTCCAGGTCGAGGCTGCGCCGGTAACCGGTAACGGCGTCATGGCCGTCAAAACGCAGCAGCAGGTCGCCAAAAGGCTGGTAGGCGCACTGGCGCAGCGGTTCGCTCATGAACCGTTTCATGGCCAGCGCTTCCGCCTGCTTCTGTTTGTCCGCGTAGAGCAGGCGCCGCAATTCCGTCAGCACGTCCGCGGCGCCCGGATGCTGGTAGTCCTGCGGATGCCCCGTCCAGAGGGTGTCCTCGTTGAACTGGATGCGTTCTTGCGCGGTTTGCCCGAAAATCATGGCGCCCATGTGGCCATTGCCGATGGGCAGCGCTTCAACCCATTTCTTTGCGGGTTCGCTATACTGCAGTCGCCAGTGTACTTGCGTGGTGTCGGCTGAAGTGTCCTCCGCTCCGGCAAACAGGGTTACCCATGGGGAAAGGAGAGATAAGAATAGAAGCCTTGTGACTGTCGACATGATTAGGTTTCCTCTTTTTTGCGCTTATTGCCGGAGTTCCGGATGGCAGGCCGAACACCAACCTGGCACATTGAAAGATAGTACACGTTAGTGGATGTTAATACAATGTGGTGTGGTGCTTATGGTTTCCTGGTGACTCCAGACCCGACGTAAGGTTCCAACCGATAGCGTCCGGGGTTACTGTATTCCCCATCCTTTGAAAAATTGTAGAGGAACACAACGTTCATTTTTCCGATCTTCATTCCAAGAACACGGGTCGTGCCGCGGAGGATTCTGGGCGGCTTATGGAACGATTAGGCCAGGTACTGCCGGTCGGCGTCTCGAAACTACTGCACGCCGGGTAATCGGAACAACAACATCGGATTCCGCCCGGCCGAATCCAGTGAAAGCCGCGGCGTGAAGGGTGTGTTACACGTTGGCGCAAGTCTGTGGCAAAGCCCCGGCAAGCCCTGTACGATGTATCATGCGAACAAAGGGAAGGATATATGTGCGGGCATACAACCTTTTCATTCCTGGGCGATCAGGCAGCGCAGGAGACCCGGGCACCCTGTGGGAACCTGTGGGAACCTGTGGGAACTTGCATTAATCAAAATATTTTTGCTATACTTTTTATAACAGGGTGCCAGCGTACCCGTAGCTCAATTGGATAGAGCGTCTGGCTACGGACCAGAAGGTTAGGGGTTCGATCCCTCTCGGGTACGCCATTTTTATGCATTTCCGGGCGCTTACGGTTTCCCGGCGGGATGTCGGATTGATTTTATTCACCGTGCTGAGGTACCATATCAATTCCCGTATTGCTGATATGGGGGCGGTATGCATATCTAAGTTCTGCCCGTGTCGCGGGATGTATACTGCGCCAAAGTTGTTTTTAGAAGGAAAAAATCAAGGTTATGGCAAAATATCGCGGTCCGAAACATAAACTGAGCCGTCGCGTGGGTGAATGTATCTGGGGGCGTTCCAACAGCCCCGCCGTAAAGCGTGATTATCCGCCGGGACAGCATGGCAGAACCCTGCGCCGCAAGTTGTCCGTGTATGGCATTCAGTTACTGGAGAAGCAGAAACTGCGGATGTATTACGGCGGGATCATGGAACGGCAGATGCGCCGTATTTTTGACCAAGCCCGGCGTCTTGGCGGTAATACAGGCACCAACCTGTTGATGCTCCTTGAATGCCGCCTGGATACGGTCGTATGGCGGCTGGGTTTCGCGCCGACTATTTTCGGCGCTCGCCAGATGGTGAATCATTGCCATGTTCTCGTAAACGGTCAGAAAGTGAACATCCCCTCTTATCTTGTAAAGCCCGGCATGGTCATTTCCATACGGCAGCGCAGCCGCGATATCGCTATTATCAAAAATGGTGTGGAAAATCCGCCCCTTGCCTTGCCGGAATACCTGCAGCGCGAAGCCAAGTCCTTTGAGGGCAAACTGATCGCCACACCGAACAGCGCCACGATACCGGTGAAATTCGATACCACAAGTATTATCGGTTTCTACTCGCGTTAATCCGGATAGTGGTGTAATCGTTTATCTTCGGCGGACCGCTTAAGACGGTTCGCCGTTATTCTTTTGCAGTGGCCGAGAATAACACGGATATAATTACAGCGTCACAGGAATCGTTTTGTTATGAGCATTATGGTCGTCGTTGGAGCGAATTGGGGGGATGAAGGCAAGGGCCGCATGGTGGATTACCTGGCCCGGGATGCGGCTTTCGTGGTCCGGTATCAGGGCGGCAACAATGCCGGCCATACGGTCGTCAATGAATTCGGCGAATTTAAACTGCACCTGCTGCCCTCAGGCGTCTTTTATCCGGAGGTCGTCAACATCCTGGGCCCCGGTATGGTCATTGACCTGGAAGGCCTGGTCAAGGAGCTGGATGAACTCGCCGCGCGCGGCATTCGTCCCAATATGCGGATTTCAGACCGGGCCACCATCTGTTTCCCTTTTCATCGTCTGGAGGACGGACTTGAAGAAGACCGGCTCGGCAAAAACGCTTATGGTTCCACGCGCCGGGGGATTGCTCCGGCCTATGGGGATCGCACCATCAAGAAAGCGCTGCAGGTGGGGGAACTACTTTATCCCGAGCGTTTCAGTGAACGCCTGAAGCAAATCTGCGCCTGGAAAGCGGAGCGTCTGGAAGCCTTTTACGGCAAGAAGGACCTGTTTTCCCCGGAGGACATGGCGGACTGGGCGCGCCGTTGCGGCGACCGGCTTGGTGCCTATATTGCCGACACGTCCGTGCTGCTGGAAGAAGGCGCCGAACAGGGGAAATCCATTCTGTTCGAGGCCCAGCTGGGCACCTTGCGCGACCTGAATTTCGGAATCTACCCGTTTACGACGTCCTCGTGTACCCTGGCCGCCTATGCGCCTATTGGCGGCGGCTTGTTCGGCCACCACGTTGACAAGGTGGTGGCCGTGGTCAAGGCTTTCTCCACATGCGTGGGCGAGGGGCCTTTTGTTACGACCATGGATAAGGAAGAGGCGGACGTGTTGCGGGAATTTGCCAAGGAATACGGCGCCGCCACGGGACGCCCCCGGACCATTGGCCATTTCGACGCCGTGGCCACCCGCTATGGTGTGTGGGCCCAGGGCGCCACAGAAGTCGCCGTCACCAAGCTGGACAGCCTGAGCGGCCGGAAAACCCTTAAAATCTGCACCCATTATGAATGGCGCGGAAAGCGCTACGACCGGTTCCCCTTGAATGCCGTGCTGGAAGAAGCCACTCCTGTATACGTGGAAATGCCCGGATGGAATGAGGACATTACCGGTGTGCGCGAATTCGATGCCCTGCCCAAAACCGCCCAAGCCTACATTCTCGAGATAGAAAAGGTCATAGACTGTCCCGTCCGCTTTGTTTCCGTGGGTCCGGAACGGGAGGCGTTGATCGTGCGCTGATGGGGTTCTGAGACAGACGGTGTCTTTGATGCGCAGAAAGAAAACGGGCGGGTGTTTGCCCTTGCGAAAGGGGCGTCCCCGACTGTGGTTTTTTGAAGTTGAAGCAGGGCCGCCCTTTCGCTAAAATGACTTGAACAACCATATAGAGAAAGGGCATTTCCATGATAGAAAAGAAACTCGGGGTGTTGATACACGGCGCGGGATGGGTTTCCGGGGAGCATATCAGGGCATTCAACAACAACCCCCATACGCGCGTGGTGGCCATCTCCAGCCGCCGGCTGGAAAGTTGTCAAAAGCGTGCCGATGAAGCCGGGTTGCAGAATGTGGCCTTCTACACCGACTATGAGAAGGCCCTTGCCCACGAAGGCGTGGATATCGTTTCCATTTGTACGCCCCAGCAACTCCACCCGGAGAATACCATTGCGGCGGCCGAGGCGGGCAAGCATATCGTTATCGAAAAAGCCATCGCCAATGCGCCCGAAGACATGCGCGCCATGGCGGATGCGGTAAACAAGGCGGGTGTCAAAACAGTGGTCAGCTTCGTGCTGCGCTGGAACCCGCTGTTTACCAGTCTGAAATCCCTTATCACGGATGATGCCCTCGGCGATATTTTCTATGTGGAGGCCGATTACCAGCATGACATTGCCAGCTGGTGGACGGGGTACGAGGAGGGGCGCACCAAGGCACTGGGCGTGAGCGCCATGCTGGTGGCGGGCTGCCACGCCGTGGATGCCTGCCGCTGGTTTGCCTCAACGGACCCGAATGCCGCAGCCGTGCCTGAAGAGGTATTCGCTTATTGCGGCGGCTACCGCAAAGGCCTTGAAGTCGAGTACGATTATTTCGCCAACACGTGGAAAAAAGCGCCGCCGCTGGAATACGACGATCTGGAGGTGGTGCTGATAAAATTCAGTAATGGAGTGTTGGGCAAGGTATGCACCAATTACGGCTGTGTCATGCCCTATTCTTTCCCCGTCGAAGTTTTTGGTACGCGCGGTACCATCAAAGACAACCGGGTCTGGTCGCACAAATTCCCCGGTCAGAACGACTGGGTCACCATTCCGAGCATCCAGCCCGTAAGCAGCGACGTGAAACACCACCCCTTCCAGGGGGAGATGGACCACTTCGTGGACTGTATCCTCAATGGTCGGGAATCCCACTGCAACCTGGCCGATGCGATACATACCCATTCGATTGCGTTCGCGGCGCTGGAATGCTACGAGACAAAGCAACCGGTTAAATTGCCGCTGCGGCAGATGGTATGAAAATAAAGTCGCAACCTTTCCGCCTTTAAGTGTTTCAACCCGAACAAAACAAGGAGTCTATACCATGTCAGATAAGTTAGCGATTCACGGTGGCCCGAAGGCGCTTGACTTGCCCCTGCCTCCCTGGCCATGCCTGGACGACAATGCAATCAACAAAGTGACAGAGACCTTGCGCAGCGGTAAGGTCAACTACTGGACTGGTACCCGGGGTATGGAGTTTGAAAAACGCTTTGCCGAATGGCAGGGCGCCAAATTTGCCATCAGCACGACCAACGGCACCAGCGCGCTGCATACCGCACTGGCGGGCCTGAATATCGGTCCGGGCGATGAAGTCATCGTTCCGAGTTACACTTTTATCGCCAGTTCTTTCTCAATTGTACAGGCGGGCGCCGTGCCGCGTTTTGCCGATGTCAACAAGNNCGATGTCAACAAGGAAGACCATTGTATCAGCGTGGAAAGTGTTGAGCGCCTGATTACCCCTCGCACGAAGGCCATCATGCCCGTCCATTTGTATGGCAATGTGGCCGATATGGGTCCCATTTTGGCACTCGCCAAAGCCCGCAACCTGTATGTTATCGAAGACAACGCGGAGGCCTTCGGCGGTTCCTACAAGGGACGCAAGACCGGCTCCGTGGGGCATGTGGGCGCGTGCAGTTTCTGCCAGAATAAGACCTTCACCACGGGCGGTGAAGGCGGCATGGTTACCACGGACGATGAAGAGGTGGCCTGGCGCTGCCGCAGTTTCCGGGATCATGGATACGATGTGCGCGAGCGGCTCCGCCTGTTGGAAATGGAGCAGAAATTGCCGTATATCCACAACATGGTCGGGTTCAACTACCGCATGACGGAGATGCAATCGGCTATCGGTCTGGCGGAACTGGACCGCATGGATACCTGGAACATGCCCCGCCGCCGGCGCAATGCGGGCATCCTGCTGGAGGCGCTGGCGGGTAATCCCCGGATTTTGTATCTGCCCGTAGATACGCCCGATCGCCAAAACGGCTGGTATGTGTTCCCCATCACCCTGGATATTGACAACATGTCCTGCGATGTGGACGCCTTCCTGAAGGCCCTTGGCGCGGAGGGCGCTCCCTGCTGGAGAGTGTTCTGGCCGCAATGCCACACGGAGGCGGCTTTCCAGAAGCACCAGGCCTATGGAGCATCGGGCTTTCCGTTCACCTCCAAAGAATATGCCGACCCCGCATCGGTGGACTACTCGAAGGTGGAGGTGCCCAATGCGGTGTGGCATCAGTCCCGCACCTTCATTACCTTTATTTTCCCAACCTATGAAGAAGCGCATATGCGCGGCATTGCCGAGGGCATCAAGAAGGTTATCGCGGCCTATTCCGCCTAGATAAAACTACAGGGAGTTTTAAAAATGAAACTAAAGTGGGGCGTTATCGGTTCGGCCGGCATTGCCCGGCGCAGGACCATTCCGGAAGGCATCGTAAGAGCTGGTAATGCGGAATTGACCGCCGTGTATGACATCAACGCCGGGGCGAACGGGGAAGTGGCCGCCGAATACAGCGCGCGCGCGTGCGCCAGTGAGAAGGATCTGCTTGAGGCGGATGTGGACGCGGTCTATATCGCGACGCCCGCTTTCGAGCATTTCGGGCAAATCCAGCGGGCGGCCCGCGCGGGCAAGCATGTGTTTTGCGAGAAACCGTTATCCCTTACGGTGGAGGAATGTGACCGGGCGATGGCAGTCTGCGCCGATAACAGGGTACAACTGGGCACGGGGCTCATGATGCGCTTCCATGCGCAGCATCAGGCCGCACTTGGACTCATCCGGGAAGGTCACCTTGGTGTTCCCGTGCTGGGCCGCGCCCAGCTGTCATGCTGGTATCCGCCCATTCCGGAAGCCTGGCGCCAGGACCCCGAAAAGGGCGGAGGAGGCAGCCTCATGGACATGGGCGGCCACTGTATCGACCTGCTTGAAATGTTCTTCGGCCGCGCCGCGGGCGTTCACTGTATTACCGGTAATCTGGTCCAGCAATATGCCAGCGAAGATATGGCGGTGGTGCTTCTGGATTTTGAATCGGGCGCTAAGGGCATGGTGGATTGCCTTTTCAATGTTCCCGATGCCAGTTCGTTGAACCGTCTGGAATTGTACGGGTCTCTTGGCAGCATTCTCGCGGAGGGTACTATCGGACAAGGAGAGTCCGGCAACATGGTCGCGCGCCTGGAATCCTGCGGAGGCGCGTATGCGGCGGACCAGGTTCGCGGTGCTGATGGAGGTATCCTTCTGAACCCGCCGCCGGTAAATATGTACCGGGCGGAAATAGAGGCCTTTTCACGGGCGATTCTGGACGGCACACCGCCACCGGTCAGCGGTGAAGACGGCCGCTGGAGTCAGGTGGTGCTGGCCGCGTGCTATGAAAGCGCCAGGACCGGCAGGCGCATCTCCTTTTAGTCTCAACGTCCCCCGGGGCGCCTCATCGGACCGGAGGACGAACATTCGGGCAACTACTGTGACGGGCGCATCATTTGGGCTGCGCCCGCGCTATGTCCGGTGCGGGATTCGCGGTCAGGCCGTGAAGGTGATTTCCAATGTTAAGGGTTCCGATTCCGTTATGGTAACGGGCTGGGCAAAAAGGACGTCCATCCATCCTTTGCCATCAACGGTGGCCTGTGCCGCGATCTCCCGGTTCACTTTTGCCACAGGCACAGCGTTTCCGTCCCGGGCAAGGCGCAGGCTGCCGAGTTCAACGGTGCCCGCTGTTAGGCGCACAGAGATGGCGGTGCTGTTTTCGCCGCGTACCTGGCTGATGAGGCCCCAGCCTTCTGCACAGGTCAGGAAAGTTGTGAAGTTTTCAGGCTGGAGTCTGGGCGCGAGGGTAATTCGCTTTTCCGGCGCATCGTATTCCAGGCCGGCGGCGGCAAGCAGCAACGAATACGAGGACATGGCCCGGGCGTAATGGTCCCCGCATTCCACTTCAGACAGGGGATTACGCTGTACGCCGGTATAACGGTCCCGTGCCGCCTTGATGACTTGGAGCGCCTGTTCCACTTTCTTTTCCTGGAAAAGCAGCGCCGCGACTTCGTATTCGATGCCGGTCCAGACTTCATCGCAGTACAAGATGGGATGCTCAGGCCGCCCGCCCTTGGGCCAGGCGCAGTTAAGGAGGCCCCGCTCCCAGGGATGGGCAAATACCCGCTGTTTGTGTTCGGGCAGGTCAAGCCGCCCGCGCCAGCAGTATTGGTAAATACTCTCCAACGCTCGGGTGGTATGGTCCTCGGGCAACAGGGGGCCCAGACCGAGGAGGTTCGCCCACCACTGGCCCAGTAACTGATCCGCATGGCATCCGGGTCCCCAGCAATTGGAACGGTTATAATCCCTGTCCGGAGATTCTGGTGCGTCATAGACGTTGTAATAGTACTCCCCGTCCCAGCAGGCGGCATCATATCCCGCGCGGCCCGTTTCGTACCGCTGGCGGCACTGTTCCGCGAATTCAGCATCCTCCATGGCCTTAGCCATCCGTTCTGTGGCAAGCAACGCGGCCAGGTACAAGGTTCCGATGAAGGTGTTGCTGCCGTAGAGGTGGGTGTCGTAGGTGTTCGGCTGTTCTCCCCGGATAACGCCGGTGCCGTCCGGGTCATGGGTTCCCATGATATAGACCAGGTGGGTTTTTACGGATGGCCACAGTTTTTTCAGCCATTTTGTGTCGCCGCTTTGGCGCCATTCGCGGCATGTTTTCAGAATGGTGCCGAGTTCGCCGTCCAGGGCGGGGTGGTGGGGACCGCCGATCTCATCGCCCAGTCTAGGCGCGGAAAGGGGCAGCACGGTGCGGTGGGGGATATAATGTTCCTTGGGGTGCATCTGCACCAGCAGGTCCGTTTCGCGCACGTTCCGTTCCAGGTCGGGAAAAAGAAACGCGGGGGTCATGACATAATTGAAGACATGGGTGCAGTTCATGGGACAGCAGCAGTCCGTCCCCTCGTAAGCGGCCACGGTCCCGTCCTCAAGCCAGAGGTACAGCGGGGAACGCAGGTTCGCTATGGTGGCACTTATCGCGTCCAGCAGCCAGCGGGGCAGCGTGGTGGCGTAAAACGTGTCATGAAACGCATGTGCCGCTTTTTCCAGGCGCGCCAGGTCTTTTACCACATAATCGGCGGCTTCCCCGGCGTTTGCAAACCAGTTGTTGTACTTGTTACCGAGACGGTAGTCGTGCAGAAACGGCGGCGGTCCCGCGATATACCGGTGGTCCCGCATGCGGTTTGGAAAATGCCATGCCAGGAGAAAGGTCATTGTTTTTTTCTCTCCGGGCGCGAGGTTTATCTTTGCGGAAAGGGCACCGTTCCAGGTGCGTCCCGGGACGGCAGGCCCTTCCGGGGAGGATAGGCCTTCGAAGGTGCCCCGTTCGGAAAAGGCTTTCCACAGGGCGTTTTGGTCTTCCCATTGGGGCAGGGCGGCAACTGCCTCCGACCCGTCCCCGCCGGTGGCGCACAAGGCCATGGTGCCGTAGGGAAGCGCTTCTTCACTCCAGCCGGTTTGGGGCCGGTAGGCCGCGTCGCGCGCCAGTCCGGCCAGGGCGCCCGCCAGGCGCCGCGCTTCACTTGGCAGTAAGGCGTGCGAATACAAACCGTTGCAGATGACAATGCGCCCCTCGCCCCGGGTTCCCACGATTATCAAAGGCGTGCCGTCCTCCGCCTCGGCCAGCACCCGGGCACCCGGGTGTAGTTGAAAATCATTGAAGCGCAGGCGTTCCGAAACCGACGGCAGCGCATCGGGCAGCAGTCCGGCTTCGGGTTCGGCTGTCCGTCGCGCGGCGGCAGGTTCGCTGACCCGTTCGGCCGTTGAAAAACTGAAGGGCAACGCCTCCCGGCATGCCTGGATCAGTGCAGGGTCCATAAACAAGGTCAAGGCGGAATCGCTGAATACAATGTGGTCTATGTTGAGGTGTCCCCATCCCTCAGTTGAAGCGTCCACGATTTCCAGCATGGCTTCCTTGCCGTGGAACTCGGACACATCCCAGTGCTCGCCGTGCAGGCGCTCTTCATTGCGTCCCAGGGCGGTACGGACAATACCGCCGTTGACCACGAGATTGATGCAGGTTTTTTCCGGATGCTTGCCGCCGCCGATAAGGAAGTGAACATACTTTCTGGAAATGACAAAAGGCCGTGAAACCGCCTTGCCCGTGGTGGTATCGCCCTTGTAAAAGGTATTGGCCAGAAACTGGCCCCGGTACCCTTCCACGGGCTGCTGGGCGGACAGCGTTCCCGTGGCCGGCGCCGCGCCGAAACAGTCGCCGATAATCTGCCAGTTGGCGTAGCCGCCCGATTCAAAATCTTCAAAGACCTCCACCTCTTCGGAGCCTTCGCCGGCGGAACCCAGAAACGACAGGATACCATCGCCGTTGTCGGCAAGGACCAGGCCCGCCCCTTCGTCGATGCGGCCCAGCAATTCGTTCTGCTCCGCGTCAACGGGATAGGCCTCCCCGGGCCCCAGCCAGAACACCTGCGTATCCACCGCCCCTTCAATATCTTTGAATTCCCGGTAAACACGCGTTTGCTCGCAATAGCGCATGAACTGGGCGGTGCGAAAATCAGGCGTGCAGAACGAACAGGGTTTGCTCAGCCGGGGCATGTCGCCGGTTCTGGTCTGAAAATGCAGCCGTGCGGCTTCACCGTCCCTTTCAAAGTGGTTTTCGTTGCCTAGGTAGTCCAAGCCGGACAAACCGGCATCCCCCAGTTCGCTGTAACCGTCCCACCCGATTTTGTTTTGTATGGAAACCAGCAACGAGGCCTCCGCCGGTTTGTTTCCCTCGTTGGCAATGCTAAAGGTGAACAGGGCGACGGGCAGGGCGGAATCTTTGGTGTTGAGCGCTTCAAAGGGGGACCAGGCATCGAGTTGCACCGTTACGGGTAAAGCCTCGTCCCGGTAGCGCAGGCGGAAAAAGGGGTATTCACATTCCGCCTCAATAGCCTTCACCGCATCCGGGTCGTCCGGGTCCTCATGGAGCCACCGTGCCGCCGCAACGCCGTCCGCCGTGGCGGCCTGTACGGCGAAGAGCGCCCCGGGCGCCTTCAGGTCGTGCCGGAAATTATTCTGGATCTGCCATGAAGTCAGCCGCCCGCGCCCCGTAAGATAGATCTGGCCCGCCCCGATGCCGCCCAGGGGGAACGCGATATGCTCCAGGGCCGCTTCACGGTAAACGTGCGTCGCGCCAAATTCCCAAAGCTGCCGGGTCCATTCTTCCAGCGCCTTTTCCACGGCGGCGGCATCTCCGGCCTTGCCTGCGGCGTATAATGCCTCGATATCCGCTTCGCCAAGATAGGTAATCAGGGCGCCGGCCGCACCGGCCGCCAGCACCCGTTTCAAGAAGGCGCGCCGCGCCATTTCAGTTGCTTGGGGGCCTGTTGCCTTGCACTTGCAGGGACGGTACTCCTGTGTCATGGATGCTCCTCCTGATAGTTACTTGTTCTGAAACAATACCCGTCGCCATATTTTACACAAATTGCATGGGCGGAGAAGCGCAACGATTTCAGGACAGTCATCTGCGCCGAGCAAGGGCGGGTTGTAGGTTCCATAATAGACGCCATGCTATACTCTTTCCTGTAGGGTCTTCACCCGAAAGGTTCCTGTGCCGTGTCCAAAAAACGCAACAACTCCTATGCGAAAAAAGTAGCCCTCCCTCCGGGGTCGCTGGTCCATTTGGGTAAAGCCAGCGAAACCGGGGTGCAGCTTTCCGTTATTACTTACGATGCCGACCGGTTTGAACGCAGGACGGTTGCTACCCCGGCCGAGCTGAGCGCCCTTGTCCGGCCGGGGACTGTGACCTGGCTGGACATCAACGGGCTGCAGGACACCGGTCTGCTTGAGTCCATCGGCGGGGCGTATGGCATACACTCCCTCACCCTCGAAGACATCCTGAATACGCACCAGCGTCCCAAGGTGGATTTTTACGACAACTATGTGTATCTCGTTCTGAAGATGATACGGTATGACGCGGAGCGTAACAAACTCGACAGTGAGCAAGTCAGCCTGGTGCTGCTTAAAGACATGGTCATCACCTTTCAGGAACGCCCGGGCGATGTGCTTGGACCGCTGCGGCAGCGTATTGAACGGGCAAAGGGCCGCATTCGCAACGAGGGGGCGGACTTTCTGTTTTATTCGATAGTGGATGTAATCATTGACCATTATTTCCTCTGCCTGGAAGATTTGGGTGAAGAAATCGAGCAACTGGAAGAGCAGGCCTTGCAGCACCCGGAACCCGGCCTGGTGCCTCTCCTTCAAGGGGTCAAGCGCGAACTGTTGTCCTTGCGCAAAGCGGTATGGCCCCTGCGGGAGGAAATAGCCGGGCTGCTTCGTGAGGAACATCCCCTGGTGCGGACCACCACGATACCCTACCTGCGTGACTTGCATGACCATGCCATTGCCATCATGGACACGGTGGAAAGCTTTCGGGACACCACCTCCGGCCTGCTGGATGTCTACCTTTCCAGCCTCAGTTACCGCATGAACGAGGTGATGAAAGTCCTGACAATCATCGCCACCATCTTCATACCGCTGACGTTTATCGCGGGCATATACGGCATGAATTTTGAACACATGCCCGAATTGCATCTGCCCTGGGCTTACCCTGCGATTTTGGGGGTCTGTGTCGTAGTCGCCGGAGCCATGCTGATTTATTTTAGGCGCAAGCACTGGTTATAATACAAGAGAATTGGAGAGAACGTGCCTGTCGGGGGGCAACGCCAACACTACACAAGGATAGTTCCATGGAGCATTTAACGCCCAAAGAGATTGTCCGGGAACTGGACAAATACATTATCGGACAGGAGAAGGCGAAGCGGAAGGTGGCCATCGCCCTGCGCAACCGGTGGCGGCGGTTGCAGCTGCCCGAAGACATCCGGGACGAGGTCATTCCCAAAAATATCATCATGATCGGGACCACCGGGGTCGGCAAAACGGAAATTGCGCGCCGCCTCTCCAAGATGGCCGATGCGCCCTTTGTCAAGGTGGAAGCCAGCAAATTCACGGAGGTGGGCTATGTCGGCCGCGATTGCGAGTCCATGATCCGCGAACTTACCGAGGTCGCCGTTAAAATGGCCCGGGAGGAACTGCGCGCGGAATGTGAAGAAAAGGCGCGCGAACAGGCGGAACGGCGCCTGCTGGATCTCCTGCTTCCCCCGCGCCGCATGAAAGAAAAACGGGCCGATTACAACCCCATGGATCCGGGCGCCGGCGACGAGCCCGCCATCGAACCGGGACAGGCGGCCGAAGAGAAGGCGCGCCAACTCATTGCGAAAAAACTGGCCGCGGGCGACCTGGACGACCGCGAAGTGGAGCTGACCGTATCCGAATCCAACCAGAACGCCATGCTGCAGGTCTTCGCGGCAAGCGGCATGGAAGAGATGGGGCTGAACTTGCAGGACATGTTCAGCCACATGTCGCCCCGGAAACAAAAAAACAAGAAGGTCAAGGTCGCGGAGGCCCGGGAAATCCTGCTGCAGGAGGCGCTGCAGGAAATGATCGACATGGACCTGGCGGCCCGTCGCGCCATTGACCATGTGGAAAACAGCGGCATCGTTTTCCTCGATGAAATAGACAAGATTGCCGGGCGCGGCGGCTATAGCGGGCACGGTCCCGATGTGTCCCGGGAGGGGGTGCAGCGCGACATCCTGCCCATCGTGGAAGGGAGCACGGTTATCACCAAGTACGGGTCCGTGCGGACCGACAACATCCTCTTCATCGCCGCCGGCGCGTTCCACAATGCCAAGATATCCGACCTGATTCCGGAACTGCAGGGACGCTTCCCCATACGGGTCGAGCTGGACAGCCTGCACAAGGAGGATTTCGTCCGCATACTCACTGAAACGGAATGTTCGCTGGTTAAGCAATACCAGATGATGCTGGAAACCGAAGGCGTGTCGCTGGTCTTTGGAGAAAATGCCGTGTCGAAGATCGCCGAAATCTGCGAGCGCGTCAACGCCGAGTCGGAAGACATCGGGGCGCGCCGCCTGCACACCATCATGGAATACCTGCTGGAGAATGTGGCCTTCACGGCCTCCGAACGTCAGGGCGAAGAAATCGTCATCACCCCGGAGTTCATCGAGGAACACCTCGCGGGTATTGTGGAACACCAGGACCTGAACCAGTATATCCTATAAAATATCGCTTTGTACTGGACGTGGCCGTAGGCTATGCCGTCAATTAGGGCGCATGCCGGATAGTGAACGACAAAAATGCGGGTCTAAGTTCTACTCGGCCAGCACAGGGAATTCGGTAACCCGCAGTTTCGCACAGCCGTAGGGAATCAGTTCGAGTTCTGTAAGGGGTTCCGTGGAAATAACCGGACTTTGCGGCGGCGGCGCGGCGACGTTGTGTTCGATGTCCCACCCGGGAAGGAGGCGGCCTTTTACGAATGCGCGCACGGGCAGCGTGGCGGGGTCGAAGGGATTGTCTCCGACAGGCAGTTCCTCAAACCGGAAAGAGGATTCCGGTGCGGCACCATCTAATTCCAGGGCATAGTTCCAGGGTGTTGTCGGCAACACTTCAAAGTCGCTATGCGGCGACTCTCCGAGCAGGTGTTTCCACTCCGCGCCGATATGCAGCGAATAGACGAGGGGGCCCCGGGACACGGCAGCACTGTTATTGAAACGACGCTCGACCTTTGCTGTCATGGGGAAACGCAGGATAACGGTCGTATCGCCGTGCCACACGCGAAAGAGCGTATGAAATGCACCGGTTTCAACGGGTACTGCCGTTTCCTCACCGATTTGCAGGGTGGCGTTCTGACTCCAGCCGGGGATACGAAATGCGACCGGAAATTCCCCGTCGGCCGTGATGGTCACCTGTACTGTGTCTCGGAAAGGATAGTCGGTTTCCACGCGCACGCGCACCGGTTTTCCGTTCACCTCCGTGTTGAGCAGGCAGGGCGCGTAGGCGACGGCCGCAAGCCCGGTCGGCATGCCCAACGCTTTGGGCGGCATACGCATCCAGCAATGGGCGGCGAATTTGGGCCAGCCTTGGTGCATATTGGCCGTGCAGCAGCCGTAGTTGGGTTCGAGGCCGAAGAGATTCGCATCGGGTCCGTTGTTGGTGTAGACCCGGTCGTCGGACACCCGGCAGACCACCTGGTTCGCCTGCTGCACATACTGGTGGGCCCACATGTCCGGCGAGAAGGTGCCCGGCAGCGCATTAAACGCGATGCGTTCGAGCCGATCCGCCAGGTCCGCCCGGCCGAAGGCGGCAATCATGGTTTCCAAAGAAAACATGTATTCCACTACGGCGCAGAGTTCGGTGCCCTGAGACGGGCTTTTCCCGGCATAATGTTCGTCACCGGTCAGGATGCCCGTTATCTGGCCGTGGTACTTGTCCAGTGTGCCGAGCAGTGTATCCAGCGCACCGGCGTCCGCTGCATCGCGTGACTGACGGTACCAGGCGCCGGGCGCTTTCACGGCCATGGCATTGTTTACCACGTGCGTGTCGAGAATACACTCTTCCCGCTTCATTTTTTCGGGGTACTTGAAATTTTCAAAGTGGCCGCGCCAGTCGAAGCCCTGTTCATGGACCAGCGCCGCCGTATCCAGCAGCCACGCCTCACCGGTGTGTTCATGCAGCCAATGCACGGTGATGACCAAATCCATCCAACGGTATTTACCCCAGTCGAACAATGGCGTCTCCCGCAGCACCGCATCAATACAGCGGACATTCTTCAACATGGCGGGCACTACGCGCGGGTCTCCTGAGGCCTCGTTATATTGGCGGAGTGCTTTGAGGATAACAAACTGGGGCCAGGGATCGAGATCCCGGTACCCCGCACTCTTGCGCGGCCCAAGCCAGCCGTCCTCGTGCTGATGCTCCAGAATATAGTCCATCCAACGTTTCACATCGGCCTTTAAGACGTCATCATTCAGCGTCCACGCCAGCGGGACCATACCGTCAAGCCAGTAAGGCGCGCGCTCCCATCCTTCCGCTTTACCGCCTATCCAGCCACTGTCCTTGATGTCCGGCCAGAATTTTTCAAGGTTGCCCGACAATCCCTCTGCCTGGATACGCAGCTGCCGCTGCAGCCAGCCTTCCGCGGTAATCGCGCCGATGGGCAGCGGTTCCAGCGCAAGAGGCGCCAGACGTGCGGGTTCTTTTTGTGCGCCGGAAACGGCGCTTATCACTATAACCGGCAGTATCATGACGTAAAGTCCTTTCCCTGAATCCATGATAGTCTCCTCAACGCTGTATCTGTATACGCAGGCGTCGCGTTGGTTGGTCGCCGTGAAAGCCAGAGAGATGGAACAACATCGTTCCGGCAGGCTTGTCCTAGTTTCATGGTCGCATGACGGGCCGGTTCGTTTCAAAATGACAGGCCCATGCCGCTGCGCAAACTGGGTATTGCCCATCTCTCGAAATTCATGAATACATGGTGCAGCCGACACCGGGCGATGGCATGTGCCGCTTTTTCCCAAGGATTTTTATTGGTATGGTAAGGGTGATACAATAGGGAGCGCATAGGAAAGAAAAGGATCATCTTACATAAAGGGTCCTAACCGCCGGAGTAGGAATAAAAAACGGCAGGAGTTGCCAGACTCGTGACTTAAACCGGGCTCCTGCCATATTCTGGCCTCGGGGACAAACATGTTTATCGTGGCGCCGCCTCTTTGGGCCGGTTTGCTATTGTCTTCAGTCGTTTGGCGCCAAGGAGGTAGTGTACTATGCCCGTGATTCAAGAAATCCAATTCGTACAATTTCTTGAGCCCAAGAATATTCTGTGCC
>MTKZ01006409.1_pt1 | contig 19215 bp, 14 predicted proteins | sample 1042781 | NCBI WGS metagenome assembly MTKZ01 (sample SAMN06212207, study PRJNA360539) | anaerobic digester metagenome | biome: Wastewater treatment plant; material: sludge; isolation source: anaerobic digester fed with sludge from wastewater treatment plant | place: Denmark: WWTP Viborg ... | reverse complement strand
CGGGCTCTCGCGTTCGTTCCTGCTGTCGCTTGCGATGCTGTTTCTGGCGGGGGCGTTCGACAACATCAGCGTCGTGATCCGGCACACGCTCGTTCAGGTGCGCACGCCGGACGTGCTCCGAGGGAGGGTGTCCGCTGTCAATGGCGTCTTCATAGGGTCGTCGAACGAACTCGGGGGGTTCGAGTCGGGGCTGGTGGCGCAGTTGTTCGGACCGGTCGTTTCTGTTGTCGCGGGCGGGATAGGCACAATCGCGGTGGTGGCGGCTGTGGCCGGCCTGTGGCCGGAGATAAGGGCTCTCGGCTCACTTGCCGATCAGCGCCCGCCGGACGAGCCCGAAGTCTGAGGGCGCCTTACGCGGGCGGATGCGCCCTGGGGTTCTTGGTTGAGATGTCCACGTTGTAGATGCGGCCCTTCAGATGGTCGGTGGGCCTGCCCAGAACGTCAAGAATGACGCGCGATATCCACTTCTCGATTTTGATCACCGTCATCTTGCGCCGCAGACGCCCCTGCCTGTCTCTGTTGAGGATCAGCGGGAGCGTGTTCGTCGTGACGATCTCGTCAATCTCCGCGCTGCTCAGGTTCTCGCGGGCTTCGGGCGACGAGTAGAAGTGCGTGACGAAGTAGACCACGCGCCCGGCGCCCGCTGCTTTAAGCTGGCGGCAGCATTCGCGGATGGTGGTTCCCGTCCGGACCATGTCGTCAATGACGATTACGTCCCGTCCGGCGATGTCCTCCACCGCGCACGGCGAGCAGTCGTCTATGATGCTCGAAACTGACCGCTCGCCGGTTCGGCGTTTGGTGTACCAGATCAGGCCCGTCTTCGCGTTTCCGGCAGACTGCCGCCGGATCTCGTCGTCCACCTCGCTCACAAACGCCCGCGCTCCCAGGTCTGGGGCGCACATCAGCAGGCCCGTTCCGTTGTGCAGGCTGGGCGTCACGTCGGATTTCAGAATGTAGTCGGCGAAAACATCGGCCGGGCTCAGGTTCAGAAAGCCCCTGTTCAGGGTGGCTTCGAACAGCCTCTGGACGGAGACAGAGTGATTGTGCACTGTGATCGCGCAGTCCACCCCGGCAAGCGCGAGAGCCTGCGCGTAGAAGAGACTGGTGAAGGGCTGCCCGTCGAACTTCTTGTAATCCCCGATGGTGCGCTTGTAGTCGGTGTCGCCGTGATCGGAACGGGGGCCCCGGTCCTGCGCGCTGAAGAAGAGATCTGGTTCCACGAGCACGACTCCCGCTGCCCCGTTATCCTTCGCCGCTCTGGCTATCAGCAGCGAGCGCCAGGCCAGTTCGTTGCGGCTGAGCGTGCTCGAGACCGTTGAAACCAGCACGACATTCGTGCCCGCCAGCTTGTTGCCGATCTCGGCCATGTCCTGTTCGTCGCTGATGAAGCGCGGGCAGAACTCGGTGTTTACGAACGTCTTCAGCGAGACGATATCCGCGATGTCCACGCGCTGGCGGCAGTAGGCGCCTATGTCTATGGCGAAAGGCTCGTCAGACTCGGTGCTGACGATGAGAAAAGGTTTCTTGCCGTCGAACTGTCCCGACAGCGCGCCCGCGTATTTCGTGCTCATGCCCTGATGTTACCACTTCGCCGCCGCCGTGACCAACGCCGTCCGCCTGTCGTGTCGCGGGATCTCCGCTCCCGCGACCCTGCCGGCCGGACCATGCCATTGCCGCACTCGAGGCACCTGAAGTGGTCTTTGCCATCACCGACTGGTCGCCGGACAGGAAGTTCCTGGGGCCGTTCCGGGATGTCTTCTCAGCCCCCTCATTCCCGAGGCGTCGGGCATCGTCTTTGCGGGTGTGTTGTCCCCCGAAGCCCCGCGCGGTCATAATGGCCGGGGAAAACTATGAATGCGCAGAAGACACAAACCGGGGAATCATCGGCAAAGCAGGCGGGAAGACTGAGCCTGACCCTCGTCGGGGACGTGGCAAAGTTCGTCTTCAGGCTCTTCCGCAGCCCGAAGGTGCCGAAACGCGTCAAGTTCCTGCTGGTGGGGCTGGGCGTGTACCTCGCGTCGCCCCTCGACATCGTCCCCGATGCCGTCCCGGTGCTCGGGTATGTGGACGACGCCTTTATCGCGGCTGCCGCCCTCGGCCTTGCCGCGCGGTGGCTGCCGCGTGATGTCGTTGATGAACTCTGGGAGGGCGAAGTCGCATTCGACGAGGCTCTCAAGCTGCTGCAGGGCGCGGTCAGAAACATCATGCGCAGGAAGAGGGCCGGGTAGGGCCCGGCTGCCGGCGTCTATGATCAGCGCGACCTCTTTTGACATCGTCGTTGTGGGCGCGGGCCACGCGGGCTGCGAGGCCGCGCTTGCGGCGGCGCGTCTCGGCGCGAACACCTGCGCCGTCACGCTGTCCGCGGACAAGATGGCACTCATGCCGTGCAACTGCTCCATCGGCGGGTCGGCGAAGGGGCAGGTCGTGCGCGAGATTGACGCTCTCGGTGGGCAGATGGCGCTCGTGGCCGACGCCACCACCACCCATCGCCGCATGCTCAATACGGGCAAGGGACCTGCTGTGCAGGCTCTCCGCGCGCAGTGCGACACGTTGCTGTATTGCAGGGCTATGCGAGCGGTTGTGGACCGCCAGCCAGGCCTGACGCTCGTTGAAGACCGCGCTGTCGCCATTCTCCACGAAGACGGGCAGGTGCGCGGTGTGCGCCTGGCCAGCGGACGCGAGTTGGAAGCGCATGCCGTGATTGTCACCACGGGCACATTTTTGAACGGTCTCTGCCACTGCGGCGAAGTCCAGACAAGGGAAGGACGCCGGGGCGAGCCGGGAGCGGACGAGCTGTCGGACTCCCTGCGCCAGATGGGTTTCCCGCTGGGACGCCTCAAGACCGGAACGACCGCGCGCGTCGCCCGCGAGTCGCTCGACACCTCCCGCCTCGCGCTTCAGCCGTCGGATCCCTCTCCGCTGGCGTTCTCCTACCTCACACCTCCACGGGAGCGCCACGACCTGCTTGCGTGCTGGATCACGGCCACCACCCCCGAAACGAAGAGAATCATCGAAGCCAACCTCTCACGGTCGGCGATGTACGGCGGGCGGATTGACGGCATCGGGCCGAGGTACTGCCCCTCCATCGAGGACAAGATCGTCAAGTTCCCGCACCGCGAGCGCCACCAGGTCTTTCTGGAGCAGGAGGGCTGGGACACGAACTCCATCTACGTTCAGGGAATGTCCACCAGCCTGCCGGAGGATGTGCAGATCGCGTTTCTGCGATCGATCCCGGGGCTCGAGAACGCCGAGATGCTGCTTCCGGGCTACGCGGTCGAGTATGACTTCGTCCCTCCGACGGAGCTTTACCCGACGCTCGAAACCAAGCGCATCAGCGGGCTCTACTTCGCCGGGCAGATCAACGGGACGTCCGGATACGAGGAGGCGGCCGGTCAGGGCCTTGTCGCCGCGATCAACGCCAGCCTCAAGCTCGAAGCCCGCCCGCCTTTCATTATGGACCGCACCCAGAGCTACATCGGCGTGATGATAGACGATCTGGTGACAAAGGGCGTGAGCGACCCTTACCGCCTGCTCACCTCCCGCGCCGAGTATCGCCTTCTGCTGCGGCACGACAACGCCGACATGCGCCTCACCCCCCTCGGACGGGAGGCCGGACTCGTTGACGACGCGAGGTGGGAGGTGTATCAGCAGCGCAGGCAGTGGCTGGAAGCAGAGCACCGGCGGCTCAGGGAGACGCGTGTTCCACCGGATCTCTGCCATCGGCTCGATCTGTCACGATCCCAGGGGCTTTCGCTGGCCGATCTGCTGCGCAGGCCCGAAATCACATACGGTGATATCGCCTCCGGCGCGGCCGTTGCGCCCGAGGTGGCGCGGCAGGTGGAGATCGAGATCAAGTACGAAGGCTACATCCGGATGCAGAACGCCGAAGCATCGCGTGGCCGCGACCTCGAGGCGTGGGCCATTCCGGCCGATCTGGTCTACCAGGACTACCCGGCCATCTCGCGCGAGGGACGCGACAAGCTCTCGCAGATACGGCCGGCCACGCTCGGGCAGGCCTCACGAATTCCCGGGCTGACGCCCGCCGACATCTCCATTCTGATGGTGCACCTGTCGCGCCTGCGCAGGTCGCAGGCCGCGTCCGGCGAGCGCCGCGAGTCAGTCCTGGCCGGGTGATCCGCCGTCCCATTCGTGGGACGGGTCGGGGTAGAACGTCAACGCCAGCGACTTCTGGCCGGACGTATGCCCGTACTTGTCATACGCATGCGCGAGCACAAGCCACCCGCCCGGCACTCTGGCTCGATGAATCTGGGTGTCAATCGAGCCGCCTGTTTCAGAAAGAAGCTCCCAGACAAGACCCTTTTCTGCCATTGTCTACACCTCCAGCCCCTGCTCTCGCAATCCCTCAGGGAATCAGCACGATCTTTCCGTAAGCGCCCGCGGCCATGACATCGCGGTGAGCCTGCGCCGCCTCGGCAAGCGGAAGCTCCTTTCCCGTAACCGGCGACAGGACTCCGCTTTCCAGCCCGGCCTCCAGCGCGGCAACGATCGCCTCCATTTCGCGCGGTGAGCTGTTCGCGAGCAGCATTCCCGTAATCGTGGCATCGCGAGACATCGCGTCGCGCGGATTGATCTCCACCGGCCCCCGGCTGCCGATAACTACCACGCGGCCGCCCTTCGCGAGAACCCCGAGGTCGCGGCCCAGGTTCACGTTTGCGAGCATCTCGAGGATGATATCAACGCCCCGGCCGCCGGTCAGCTCGTGAGCGGCATCCAGATAGCCGGACTGGCTGTGGTCCAGGACGTGTTCAGCGCCCTGGTTCTTCACCATCTGCCGCCCCTGCTCGGTGCCGCCCGTTGCGATGACAGTGAATCCGGCGGCCTTCGCGATCTGAACCGCCGCCGACCCGACGCCGCCTGTGGCGCCGTGGACCAGCACCGTCTCCTCGGGGCTGCCGTGCGCTTTGTGGAAAAGAGCGTGGTAGGCGGTCGCGTAAGGCACGAACACGCCCGCCCCCTGCGCGAATGAGACCTTCGGTGGCAGAGCATGCGCCTGCGACTCGGCGCAGATCGCCATTTCGGCGTACGTGCCCGTGGCCGAGCCTCCCACGAAGACCCGCTGGCCTTCCCTGAGCCGCCTGACGCCCCGGCCCGTTCGCTCGATGATCCCCGCGCCGTCGGTGCCTGGAGTGTAGGGGCAAGCCGGGGTGTAGTTCGCGCTGCCCGAGCGGATGTAAGTATCGACAGGGTTGACGCCGGCCGCTCGAATGCGTACCAGCACCTCACCCTCGTCCGGCTCGCGGATGTCCACATCCTCGAGTTCCATCATTTCCGGGCCGCCCGGTCTGTGCACTCGTATTGCTTTCACGCCAGAACCCTCTCGATCCACCAGACTTATGCGCGGCTCCCCGCCAGTTGCCGAAACGGCCTGGCCCGGCAGAGCCGGAACCAGGCCGCAAAACCTCGCGCGCCGATGTGCGCGGCGCTACCGCCCGCGGGCGAACCTGCGGTAGATGCCCAGCCCCGCCAGTCCGATTCCGGACAGAACCAGCGATACGGGCTCGGGAACGGGTGGGTGGTCGTCGTCGTCATCCGGCCACCAGAAAGGAATGAACGGGAACGAACGGCCGTGCCGGGCGAGCACCTCGGGAAGCGCCGCTTCGGCCGCGGCAGGCTGGCCCGGAACCATGAACTCCGCAAACGTTGTCTCTGTCGGCGGGAACGGCGGCAGTTCGGGAACCGCCGGGAAGACATCGGGAGTCACGGTGAACGAACTGACCGGCGGCGGGGGAAGCGCCTGTGAGACTTTCACCTCCGGCAGCTTCGTCGCCACCGGGTTGCCGCACTTCACCTCGAGAACCGGATTGCCGTAAATGTCAACGAAAACCGGCGTGCCCTTGCGTATGGTCCTTGCCTCGCTGACCACACGCCCGTGAGCATCGTAGTAATAGACGCGCAGCTTCCGCGTCTCGGGCAGCGGGATGAGGCGGAGGCCCTTGAAGACGTCCACGACTTTGTCGCGGTCGGTGTGGTAGAAGTTCCTGTAGCGCAGGCCAACCACCTTGTCGTTCTGAACCTGATTAACAAGATCGGACGTGCTCGACACACGGTGCCGCAAAAACGACCCGGGTGGAGTCCTGCTCGTAGCGCAGAAACCGACCGAGGACACTGTTATCAGGGCGATAATAGACAGTATCAGCGTGTTTCTCAAAATCATGTTTTGGCTCCACCGGGACGTGAAGGTCCAGCTGTCAAGGCATCTGCCCTCTTAGCGGGGCATATTCTAACGCGAGCCGCGCGGCGGGAAGTCCGGCCGCACTGGTACATCTTACAGGATAGACGCCAGAATTGCGACCTTTGCTCCAACAATCCCGAGCCCGTCTGCGAAAACTTTCCGCCGGATGGCCCACGGGTGTCCAACAACTCGTATGTTCTGCCCACTATTTGCGCGCCCGCGTCCGCTTCTCCTCCCCAAAATCACAAAAGGGGCCGGCGCTGGGTGGACCTGCCTGCCCCCGGAAGGGCTCATCGTGCTACAATATGATGGTAGTAACAGCATCGGCGGGCCGGGGTGGCAGGCCTGCCCTGTCCCCGGAAAGGTTCTTTATGATCGTCAAGCAGTTCCCTCGTTCTCTCATGGCTGCGCTGGTTACTGCGCTTACCCTGGCTGCTGCTCACCTGCCAGTAAGCGCCGATGGAGTGTTCCGGGCTTTCTGGGCGGATGCCTTCCATTCCGGCTTCAAGAGCACGTCTCAGATTGACTCTCTTGTCGCCAGGGCCGTGGCGGGCAAGTACAATGCAATCATCCCCGAAGTGCTGGCCTACCACGACACCGCGGGCGGCGGCCACGGGGCTTACTGGAACTCCTCTCTCGTCCCGAAAGCCACCGACATCTCCGGCGGGATAGACCCGCTGGCGTATCTTGTCCAGAAGGCGCACGCCGCCGGCATCGAGGTGCATTGCTGGCTGGTGGCATACAGGGTGTCCACATCGTGGCCGCCCGCTGGCAACAGCCTGCTCGCCAGCCACCCCGAGTGGCTAATGGTACCGTCTGGCTCGATGGGCTCGGTGGCAACGGTGGATGGCAAGTACACGCTCGACCCGGGCTGTCCTGCCGTTCAGGATCATCTTGTCGCCATCGTGAGGGAACTGGCGGCCAACTACGCGATTGACGGGATACACTGGGACTACATCCGCTACACGTCAACCGATGCTGGCTACCCCGCCGTGGCGTCGCATGACAAATCAGGCCTCAGGAGGTTTCAGCGGATAACCGGCCGCACCGATGTGCCTGCTCCTTCGGGCGACGCTCAGTGGGATGATTTCCGGCGCCGCACCATAAACGAACTCGTCGCGCGAGTGCGGGGCGAATTGCCGCTCATCACCACAAATCCGCGGCAGCCGCTCAGGCACTCTGCCGCGCTCATCTCCTTTGGGGATGCCCCTTCGCTCTTCACCTCAACCAGCGCATACAAGCTTTTCCAGAACTGGGAGCATTGGATGGCGCAGGGATGGCTCGATGCAGCCTGTCCCATGAACTACAAGCGGGAGGCGGTCCCCAGTAATGCGCTGTGGTACCGCAACTGGATCAACAGGGCAGTCGTCTGGCGGCATGATCGTCACCTCTTCTGCGGGCAGGCCAACTACCTGAATACCATGCCCGACAGCGTCATCCAGATGCAGTACTGCCTGGATACCGGGGCGAACGGCACGGTCAACTACTCGTACGCGGTCACCGTGGACAGCAACGAAGACGGCACGGGGGAGACAGACTGGTCCTGGTACAGCTACATCGGCAGCACGCTGTTCGCACTGCCCGCGCCGACGCCCTCCATGCCCTGGCGCGACCCGGCTCTGGCGACGGACGGGGTACTCTTCGGGCGAGTTGTGGATGCGATAACGGGCGAGCCGATAGACAACGCCACTGTGCTGCGCCCCGGGTCGGCCTACACCGCTCAGACGGACGGCAACGGCTACTATACCATTACAGGAATGCCGGCCGCGGCGTCCGGGACGGTGTACCCGGTCTATGCCATCAACGGGGCGGGGTATATCGCCTCGCGGCGTGATGTGCGCGTGCTTCCCGGCGCGGTGTCGCGCGAGGATTTCGCCGTCAGCCCGCTTGCTCCGCAGCCCGTCCAGATGAGCAGGCTGGGGGAGGCGGGTCAGTTCGTCGATGGGACCCGCGTCATCGCTTCGGGGCTAATCGTGACAGCAAATTCGCAGCAGGCCGGGGCAAACTACGTGCAGCAGCAGGATCGCAGCGCTGGCATTCGCGCCGAGTCCACGGACGTGTTCACGCCCGGGCGACTGGTTCAGATCGTCGGAGTGCTCGGGACGAAGCCGACGGGCGAGCGCTATCTGCGCGACTGTCAGAGAGTCTCCGACCTCGAATACGGGGGCGATATACGTAGTCTGGCATGCCGCCCGGCACAAGTTACCTGGACGTCCGGCGATCCCGCAGCGAAGGGGCTTGGCACGATAGGGCTGCTTGTGGACACCTGGGGCCGCGTAACAATACGCAGTACCGGCTACTTCACGCTCAACGACGGGTCGGCTTCAGGTTCGGGTCTCAAGGTGATCACGCCTGTCGCGGCCACTCCGCCTTCGCTGGGCGCGATGGTGCGCGTTACGGGCATCGCGCAACTCGAGGCCGGCCCCACCGGCAGCATACCCGTTCTTGTGCCAAGGTCTCCGGGGGATATCGTGAGGCCGTAGTGAACTCAGATGGCAGGGACGCCGCCGTGAAGATACTCGTCTGCCCCGATTCCTACAAGGAGGCTCTCTCTGCCTCGGCTGTGGCGGAGCACATGGAAACTGGCCTGACGCGCGCGTCGAAGCGCATCCAGTGCGATCTCGCGCCGATGGCTGATGGCGGCGAGGGCACGGTGGACGCTCTGTGCGCGCGAGGGCGGCGGCTTCAGACGCATCGGGTCACCGGACCCGTGGGTGCTCCCGTGGAGGCGCGTTTTGGGTTTCTGGAAGACGGCGAGACGGCGGTTCTGGAGATGGCCGAAGCCGCCGGCCTGCAACTTCTTCGGCCGGACGAGCGGAACCCGCTTGTCGCGACAACCCGCGGGGTGGGCGAACTCATCCTGCGCGCGCTGGACTGCGGGGCAAAACGGGTCATCATCGGCATCGGCGGAAGCGCCACCAACGACGGCGGCGCGGGAATGGCGTCGGCGCTGGGGGCGCGCCTGCTGGATGAACACGGCGAAGAGATCGGGCCCGGCGGGCAGGCTCTTCAGACTCTGGCGCGGGTGGACGTATCCGGGCTCGACCCCCGCATCGTCAGTACACCCATTGACGTCGCGTCCGACGTCCGCAACCCGCTTACAGGAGATGACGGCGCATCGGCTGTGTATGGCCCTCAGAAAGGCGCGTCTCGGGCTGACGTGCAGCTTCTTGACAGGGCGCTGGCGCGCTATGCTGATGTGCTTCGCAGCAGTCTGGGCGTTGACGTGGAACACGCGGAGGGCGCGGGAGCGGCAGGCGGGCTGGGGGCGGGGCTGCTCGCGTTTTGCGGCGCTCGTATCCTGAGCGGCGCGGGGCTGATTGCGGACGCGATCCGTCTGCCGGAGCGCATGGAGCGCGCGGACTGGGTCATCACGGGCGAAGGCAAGACCGACGCTTCGACGCTGAGCGGCAAGGTTGTTTGTCGTGTGCTGGAGCTTGCGAGGCAGGCGAAAAAGCCGTGCGTCATTCTGTCCGGCGCTGTCACGGTTGACGATTCCGAACCGTTCTATGCGCGCGGAGCGACCGCTCTCATTGCGGCGGCGGACAGGCCGATGACTCTGGAGGAAGCCCTGCGGCGCACGCCGGATCTGCTGGAGCTGGCTTCCTGCAATCTTGGGCGGCTGATGCTGGCCGCGAGCAATGGAGGCAGCGGGTGAGGATAGCACTTACGGGAGCCACCGGGTTTGTAGGCCGCGCGATGGCGCGCGAGCTTGCCGGCCGTGGCCATCACCTGACCTGCCTTGTACGGTCTGATCCGCGTCCGGGGCAGCTTCCGGCGGAGGGGGTCACGGTCGCGCGCGGCGACATCCTGAGCCCGGATTCGCTTGCCCGCGCCTTTGCGGGCTGCGATGCCGTTGATTCACCTTGTCGGCATTATCCGCGAACGCTCTGGAGCGTCGTTCGAGGCGGTTCACGTGCGGGGCACAAACAACGTTATCGAGGCCGCCGCCGCCAGCGGCGTTCGCCGCATCGTGCATATGAGCGCCGCCGGAACGCGGCCGGGCGCCGCAAGCAGATATCACCAGAGCAAGTGGAGGGCTGAGGAATCCGTCCGAGCCTCCGGCCTGGAATGGACGATACTTCGCCCGTCTCTCATCTTCGGCAAAGGCGACGGGTTCACGACCATGCTCATTGATCTCGTGCGAAAGGCGCCGGTTGTGCCGGTCATCGGCAGCGGCAGGAATCTCTTCCAGCCGATTGCCGTCGAGGATGTCTCCGCCGCGTTCGCTGCCTGCGTTGAAGATGCCGCGATGGCGGGGAATACGTTCGAGTTGGGCGGTCCGGAGCGCCTCTCCTTCGAGACCATTCTTCGCGTGATCGCGGGGCGGATGAAATCGCGAAAGCCGTTCGTGCACGTTCCGGCGGCGCTGATGCGTTTGCTCTCGGGCACAATGTCCAGGGTCACTTCACGCTTTCCGCTCACTCCCGATCAGCTCATAATGCTCGGAGAAGACAACATAGCGGAGCCAAATCACGCCGTCGAAGCCCTGCATCTGCCCCTAACGCCGTTTGCTGAAGGGCTCGACCGGATTCTCGCGCCCTGAGACGCTGGATTTCTGAATTCCGCCCCCGATAACGCAGGGGAACGGATGTTTGGTCTCGAACATGTCCGCGTGTGATACCATTCTGCCCGGGAGGCAGCGATGAGCTTTGGACAAAAACTGCAGCATCACCTGCGCCGGAACGCCGGCGACAGTTCGGTTCGGCCTGTTACTGGTCACATCTGGGACGAAGACGGCATGCGTCTGCCGGACGCCGAAGCGCACACCGTCGAAGCCGAAGTGGTGGAAGGCACGTCCCTGGAGCAGCGCGAAGTGGCTGTCGCGGACGTGTCCGGTCTGACTCACTTTCTGGACGGCGTGCAGAGGACGAAGATCGTCCTGACCTACAATCTCCTGCCAGTTGTGCGGGCGTTCGTGGCGGCCGCCGTCCGGGTGCGCGGCGCCGACCGGCGTATGTCCACCTTCCGCGGCTTTGTCCGCACCCGCGAGGCGCTCGTCATGCCGTTCGAACTGTGCCCGCCGGAGCGGTTTCTCGAAGACGCTCTGGATTGTCTCGACTGCGCACCGTCTTTCCCCCGCGACATGAAGCCGGCCGACCGCGACCATCCCGCCGCTGTGCGCGAAGCCGCCCACAGGGCTGTCGGAAAGGCGCGGGCCGAACTGGAGCAGGAACTCACGCGGCAGTGGTGTCCGGCTGCGGGGCCGCACGATTGGCTGCTTGTGGACGGCGGCATTCCGCTGTCGCTCGATAGCCCGGGTTCCGAACGGGTGGTGGGGCTTATCAAAAGCCACCAGACGCGCTATTTCACCGGCGAGGAGTACCGGCGGATTATGGAGCTGCCGGAAGGGCGCCGGACGAGCGTCTTCCGCACGCACAAAGGCGATTTCCACTCGGCGTATTCGTGGTACGTGCGGCTGCGCGAAGACAGGGCTCAAGACCCATCGTTCGGACTCGTGCGCGTGGAGGCCAAGCCGGGGCCGGAGGCGATCAGGCATGCAGATGCGATCTCGGCGTGGATTCTGGCCGAACGATGCCCCGTGAGCCTCCCCGACGGCCGGTGGGACAGGATGATCTACCCGATAAGGGATTGCGAGCAGTATCTGAAGGCGATATCGCCCAGTCAGGTTGAGATGGATGCGAGGTTGATATGACTATGGAAGGCGAGAAGGCGGGGTTCAGCGCCGATCTGCGGCAGGTCGGGCGTGTCGTCGCGACCGAAGCGAAGCCGAATACCGCGTACGAGTTCCACTTCTGGACGGGCGAGGGGTCGCCGGTGGGAATCGGGACGCTGGTCGTTGTTGACGCGGGTGCGACCCAGGTGTACGGCGTCGTGATCGAGGCGTGGTCATTTACCGATGTGGCCTCAGCCATGCACGACTACATCGGCATGGAGGAGCGGCCCGACAACGAGCCGATGACCCGCAGGCCGGAAGTTCGTTGCTACACAGCGGCGGTGCTCCGGCGAGACCCGGAGGAGCCTGTCCAGCCCGTTCCGGTGGGCCCGGTGTACCTGTCGGACGATTTCTGCGTCAAGCGCTCGCTGCGGATGGACACCTATGCCGAAAAGACCGGCGTGCCCATCGGCGTCTATCAGAACGGCGAGATGCTCTCACCCGTGCTGCTCGACGCCGAGTTCCTGCTGGGGCCCGAGGCGGCCCACGCTACGCTGACGGGCGTCTCGGGGCTCGCGACCAAGACGAGCGCCATCGAGTTTCTGCTTCAAAGCATCTTCGCGACTCAGGACAACGTCGCGTGTGTCTGCTTCAACGTGAAGGGACACGACATGCTGTTCCTGGACTACCCGGATCAGAGCCCCGAGGACCCCGATCTGGCGGAGCGGTACGAGAAGCTCGGGGTGGGGCAGCTCACGCCCGACGACTTCGCGATGTACGACGCGCTCGGCGTGCCCTGCGAAGCGTTTCGGGATGTCCATTACTACGCGCCGTATAAAGAGGACCAGTTCAACCTCAGCACCCTCCGGTCGAACCCTGATGTGACGCACAACGTCTCGGCGCTCGCCTGGGGCCTCACCGACATTCTCGAGTTCGCGGAGGTTGTTCTCAACCGCGATGACATAGACGCCAAGGCCGACGCGTTCATCCAGTACATCAACCAGACGGTCATCCGGGACGAAAACGGGATCAAACTCTCGAATGGCGATTGCCTTCCCCCTGTCCGCACGTTTCAGGACCTCGAGCGCTGGTTCCGGCAGCTCCTCAAGCATCTGGAAGACGAGAAAGGCGGCCGCGGCGAAGAGCAGTTCCGCACGCACAACGTGATGACCATCCGCAAGGTGTACAACCGCCTCTCCAACCTCGTGACGCGCTACCGGGGGCTGCTCGTCGAGCGCGACGAGCGCTGCGCCGACCTGCCGTGGGGCGAGTTCAAGCCGGGCAGCATCTACGTCATAGACATCGCGAAGATGGATGCCCAGGGGCAGGACCTTGTCGTGACGCGCGTCGTCAGCAAGCTGCGGGAGTATCTCGAGAAGAAGAAGCTAGGCGTCGAGAAGTGCGTCGTTGTCGTTGACGAGCTGAACAAGTACGCCCCGAGCGACGGACCGGAGACATATCTCAAGAAGACGCTTCTCGATATCTCGGAGCGCGGCCGCTATATCGGGCTGGTTCTGTTCAGCGCGCAGCAGTTTCGCAGCCAGGTGCACAAGCGGGTCGTTGGCAACTGCGGCACGTCAATGTACGGGCGCATGGATATGGACGAACTCTCGACGCCGGGGTATCAGGTTCTAAGCCGGGCTGAGCGCGAGAAGCTCGCGACGCTTTCCAAGGGGCAACTTATGGTGCGGCATCCGCACTTCAGCCAGGCGATATTCGTGAAGTTCCCGCGTCCGAACATCCTGCGCGGGTCGGACGGCATCAAGCTGTTTCCGGAGGCCGGGGAGCTTTCGCTCGAAGATGTCGCGGTGCGGGTGTGCCGCGAGTACGACCGCACGGTAACGACCGACGCGGTGCGCGCGGTGGTGGAGGAATCCGACCGCGAGTCGGTCATCAATGCGCTGAACCGGATCAGGCTCGAATGCCCGCCCGATCCGCTGGCGGTGCTGAAGAAGCTCGCGAAGAGCCAGCCTCAGGTTGCCCCGGCGGGACCGGGCGGCTTCGGAGCGCCGCGCGTGGCGTCCGCGGGCGGCGATGACTACGATCCTTTCGAGAAGGGATAGCAGATGCGAATAGCCCACATTTCTGATGTGCATCTCGGGTATCGCGCCTACGCGCGCCTGACGCCGGAGGGGGTCAATCAGCGTGAGGATGATGTGTTCGGCGCCTTCGAGCGGGTGCTGGTTGATGTCACGGGCAGGAACGTGGACCTGATCGTCATCGCTGGCGATATGTTCCACACCGTGCGCCCGAGCAACCTGGTCATCCAGAAGACGTTCCGTCTGTTCTCGCGGTTCCGGCGGAAATACGACACGCCCATCGTGATTGTGGGAGGAAACCACGACACGCCGAAATCCACCGACGCGGGGTGCATTCTCGACCTGTTTCCGGATGCTTTCGAGCATGTGTATGTGAGGCATCACGGGTACGAGGGCCTAGGGTTTGACGGTCTCGGCTGCAGGGTCTATTGCCTGCCCTATTTCGCGCTTCACGAACGCAACACGCAGGTTCGCCCGGCGGAAGGAGGCGGCGTCAATGTTCTGGCGCTTCACGGAACCGTCCGGGGAGTGGCGTACGGAATGCACGACCCGGTGCAGCTTGACCCGGGCGAGCTGTACTTCGACGAGTGGAACTACATTGCCGTCGGGCACTATCACATTCGAACCGAGATCGCGCCGAACTGCTTCTACTCTGGCGCCACCGAATACACGAGCACGAACATCTGGGAGGAGGCCCGCGGGCCTTCCAAGGGATATCTGATCTACGACAGCGAGGGCCCGGAAGTGGAGGTTCACGGGACGCCCGGACTTCGCGAAGTCCACGATCTGGCCCCGTTGGCCGCCGAAGACCTCTGCGGCGAAGAGATTATGGGTGCTATCGAAACACAGCTTGCCGGGCTGAACGGGCTGCAGGACCGGATTGTGCGGGTTGTCGTTGACGGCATTCCGCGTTCCATCCAGCGCGACCTGGACTGGGGGCGGCTTCGTGAACTCAAGAGCCAGGCGATGCATCTCGAGCTTGCGCTCCGCCCGCCTGCCCGCGCCGGTCAGGCGGCCGCTGATGGCGTCGCTGGACCGTCTCGGCCGCTGGAGGTGGAGTGGCGTGAGTTCGCGGAGGCCCTCGAGGGCCTGCCCCGCGGAATAGACCCGAAACGGCTCTCGGCTCTTGGCTCGCAGTATCTGGCGAAGGCCGCCGAAGAGGAGGCGAAACTGTGAGACTGCTTTCACTGAAGCTGCGCAGCTTCCGTCAGCACAAAGAGACGGACATCCTGTTTCAGGACGGGATCACCGGCATCATCGGCCGCAACGGGGCGGGCAAGAGCACGCTCCTCGAAGCTATCGCGTGGGCACTCTACGGCCAGAAGGCCGTTCAGCGGATGGAGCGCGGCAAGGCGGACACCATCCGGTCGCGCGGCTCGAAGAGGGGCGAAGTTCCGGAAGTGACCCTCGATTTCGACCTTGCGGGCCAGCCCTTCCGTGTGGTGCGCCGTCTCAACGATGCCGCACTCTTCTCCGGCGATACGCAGCTGGCGACCGGCACGGAGAATGTGACCCAGAAGGTTGGGCAGCTGCTGGGCATGGATCCTCAGGCCTTCTTTACCAGCTTCTTTACAGGGCAGAAGGACCTTGCGTTTCTGAAGGATGTCAGCTCGAAAGGACGCGAGGCCTACATCGGGAAGCTTCTCGGCTACGAGCGGCTCTCGAAGGCGCGCGCGCTTGCGAATGACGAGAAGCTGCAGTGCGGCCGCACGATAGACGGGTTGGTGCAGGGGCTGGGGGACCCCGAAAGCATCAAGGCGCGCAAGGCCGAGCAGAAAGCGGCGGTGAAGGAGGCGCGCGCGAAGCTAGAGGAGGGGGAGGCGCTGGCGTTGCAGGCTCAGGCGGAACTGGACAAGATTGTTCCGGAAGTAGACGCATCCCTGAACAAACATAAACTCCATGAGTCGCTCGGCGCGAACCTCAACCTCGTGCGCAGTCAGGAAGCAGTGATTCGCGAGAACATCGCCCGGGTGCAGGGCGAGCGGGACGGGATCGAGGCCGCGCAGGCCGAAGTGCAGGAGCTGCAACCCCTCGCCCGGGAATACGAAGAACTCAAAACGCGCAACGAGCATCTCCTGGAGCTGAAGGCCGCCGACGCCCAGAGAAGCGGCATTCGGACAGCGATAACCCAGACGACAACTCAGATATCCCGGACGCTGGAGAGCATACGGGTTCTTGAAGAGCAGTTCGCTTCCCTCATTGAGTTGCGCAAGCGGGCGGAGGCGGCGGCACAGCAGAACGCGGAGATGCGCTCCGAACTCGAAGCCGCCCAGAGTGATCTCGTGCGGCGGAGGTCGTCGGCGGAGGCCGGGGCACGCACAGCGCGGGCGCGCCAGAGCGAGCTTGCGGAGCATCTCCGGCAGGTCGAGAAGGCCGGGCCTGATGGAGTGTGCCCCACCTGTGAGCGTCCGCTGGGCGCGGAGTTCGACAAAGTCACGGGTCAGATGAAGCGCGACCTGTCGGCTGCCGGCCAATCTGTGCGCGAGATGGACGCGGAGATTGCGAGCCTCAAAGCACAGCCTGCCGAACTGACACGCCTCAAGACGCAGTTCGAGGATTCCGAGAAGTCCCTTTCCGTTGCCCGTGAAGCCGTCACCCGCGCGGAAACCGCCGGGGAGCAGCTCAAGCGCGAGCAGACGCAGCTTGCAGACCTGCGGGCGCAGTTGCAGGCGAGCGAGAAGAAGCTGAGCGCAATCGAAGGCGACTTCGATCCGGATGAGCTTGAGCGGGTACGCAGTCGCGGCAGGGAACTCAAGCCACAGCGCGACCGCCTCACCCAGTTGCAGGCGCGAGTGGCTCGGCGCGATGAGGTGGAGCGTGACCTGAGCGCACAGACCGCGCGCCTTAACGATCTGCTCAAGAACGCGGCGGAAGTGGAGGCCCAGATCGCCGCGCTTGCCTTCGACGAAAAGGCGCACAACGACCTCGTCGCGAGCCGCCAGAAGGCTGAGTTCGCTGCCCGGACGGCACGCGAAGAGGCCGTCAGCCTGAAGTCGGATGTTCGGACTGCGGAGGCACTGCTCAAGGATACTGAAAGGCAGGAAGAAGAGCAGAAGTCCCGCCTGAAGGTGCTCGATGAGAAGAAGTCCGAGCAGCGGCACCTCGAGGCGCTCGTGCAGGCTCTGGATGAGCTGCGCGCCGCCCTCAGCGCTCAGATCAAGCCGCGCCTGGAAGAGGCCGCGTCGGATTTCCTGTCGCAGGTTGCACCCGAGCGCTACAGCCAGATGGACCTCGACGACGATTTCGCGCCCCGGCTTTACGAAGAGGGAGAGCACAAGCCGGTTGTCTCCGGGGGCGAGGAGGATATCCTGCATCTGTGCCTGCGGCTCGGAGTTTCGCAGATGATCGCCGAGCGCGCGGGCATCGAACTCGGCTTGCTGATTCTGGACGAGGTCTTTGGTTCTCTCGACGAGTTGCGCCGGGAGAACGTGATCGCTCTTCTCGACAACCTGAAGGGCAGCTTCCCGCAGATTCTGCTCATCACCCACATTGATTCGATACACGACATGGTGGATCGCTGCATCTGGGTGGACTACGATCAGGACACGCAGTCGTCCGTGCTGCGCGACGGCGCTGGGCCGTCCGGCCTTCCGAGTGTGGAGGAGATCCTTGAACTTGCGTAACACCGCACATTCGTACGTTGCCTGGGCCCTGCGAGGCGGCAATTGAGCGCGGCATCCGCCGGAGGGTTCGCGGAGGATCTCCGCGGCTTCCAGACCCGGTTTGACGCGTGGCTTGCGGCCTTCGTGGCCGAGCGGCGCGCCATCGCGGCCGCGCGGGACGGGGGCCTAGACGAGTTTCTCTCAGGGGTTCAGGACTATGCGCTGCGTCCGGGCAAACGGATTCGGCCGTTTCTGGTTGAGGCCGGATATCTTGCCGGCGGTGGAGCACGCTACGATGATGTAATGCCCGTGGCGGCTGCCGCGGAGATGCTGCACGTCTTCGCGCTCGCCCACGACGACGTAATGGACAGGTCCGATCTGCGCCGGGGTCTGCCGACCGCGCACCGGATGTGGGAGGCGTGGCACGGCAAACATGGGCTGCGCGGCGACGCGGCGCATTTCGGAGTCTCGGCGGCCCTGCTAATCGGCGATCTCGCGCTGGCGCTCTCCGATACGCTCATCGACAGCGCCCGGCTCGACTCGGAGCGGCGGGAGGCTGTCCGGGACGTCTGGAACACGATGCGCGAGGAAGTGATCGAGGGTCAGTTTCTGGATGTGGTCGCATCGAGCCGCCCAGCTCCGGCGCCCGAACAGGACATCTGGAGCATCCTCAGTCTCAAGTCCGGAAAGTACACCCTCGAGCGCCCGCTTCACCTCGGCGCGGCCGCCGCGGGCGCGGATGATTCTGTCTTCGCGGCGTTCACAAGTTTTGGAATACCACTTGGCCGGGCCTTTCAGATCAAGGACGATATTCTGGGCCTTTTTGGCGATGAAGTCGCGACCGGGAAGCCGGTTGACTCCGACATTCGTGAGGGCAAGTCAACGCTCCTGATATCGCGAGCCTATGAGACTTCGGACGAAGCCGGGCGCGATCTCCTGAGGCGGGTGTGGGGCGATGACGCGGCATCGCCCGCGGACGTCGAGAAGGTGAGAGAGATCGTCACCAGCACAGGCGCCCGGCGCTATGCCGAGCAGACGGCTGAGCGCCTTGTTCGGGAGGCGCTCGACGCCCTTGCCGCTGCTCGCATCGGGGCGGACTGGCGGGAAACGCTCGGCGGCATGGCCCATTTCATACTCACGCGCGCTTCCTGACGGATTCCTGAGGCGAAAACAAGGGCCCGGAGCGTCTCCGCTCCGGGCCCCTCATTCGAATCAGTCAGTTCGCTTCGGAACTGCTACTCGACAGCGATATCCGCATCGTCGCGCGGCTGAATGACAGGAATAACCTTGTCTCCAGCCTGAAGCGCGCGCACCACACCCGTGACCTTCGCATACTGCTCAGGCAGGGGCACGATGCCGATGGTGGACGTCGTCAGGTCTATCTTGATGCCCTTGACCGGGGTCGTGGAGTCGTTCGCCACGACAGAGCCGTCATCAAGGTAAACGTAGCTGTAGAAGTCCGTCTCGGTCACCTGACCGGCAACCGTGGCAAGCAGGCCGTCGTCCGGAAGGCCGACGCCGCTGGCAACCTTGTCGCCGCCAGCATCGCTCGAGCGCGTCTGCAGCGGAACCGCCGTGAACGCCGCGCCCGCAGTGATGTCCGCCAGGGCCACGTTGAGGATGCGCTCCGCGCCAGCGGTGCCCACGGTGCCGGTGAGGCTAACGAGCGTGTTTACGGCAACGGACGGAGTCCCGCCGGATACCACCACCCGCACGCCAGCAGCGCGGTCCTTGTCCTGAACGAAGAAGTCGTTGCCGATGATC
>MTKZ01121302.1_pt1 | contig 19218 bp, 20 predicted proteins | sample 1042781 | NCBI WGS metagenome assembly MTKZ01 (sample SAMN06212207, study PRJNA360539) | anaerobic digester metagenome | biome: Wastewater treatment plant; material: sludge; isolation source: anaerobic digester fed with sludge from wastewater treatment plant | place: Denmark: WWTP Viborg ... | reverse complement strand
GTCAGCATCCCCAACGCAAGGATCCGGTCTGTCATGAGCAGATCTCCACCGGGTGTGGCTGATGCTGCGTTTCCTCCGCCTGCCGATCAACTCGACACCGGCCGGACAACGAGCGTCCGATCGACCAACCCGATCGCCTCCACCTCCACCTCCTTTTGAATCACGCCCTGCTCGGCTTTGCACTCATATCGCCGGCCCTGGAATTCGCAGGTGCCCACCGGCCGCAGCAGCGTCACCGTTCGGCCTCGCTGCCCAATGAGGGTTCTCAGCGGCTCGACCGGCAGACGATCTTTCTCACCGAGTTCCGGGTTTGGCGGGCAGACGCGCTTGCCGATCGGCGTGCGATACCAGGTCTTAACCGCCGTCAGCACGGCCGCGGGGATCAGGACCACGAGAATGCACAGGCCGACCAGACCCCACACGCCACTGATCAGGAACGTTTCGTAAACAGCGAACCCGAGCGTGGCGATGGCGATCACGCTGAGCACACCGTGCGAAGGGATGAATACCTCCGCCACCAGAATGGCCGTGCCGACCAGGTAGAGCAGAACGATCCCGAGCCAATGGGGCATACATCAGACCCTCGGTGTAGGGGTATCGCTCATCCGACGCGCCGCACCACCACTCGATTGCCTTGCCTTTCCACGACCACGACGCGGGAACCGCTTTCGATGTACTCGCTCTGCGAGACGACGTCAACCAGCGTCTGGCCGAATCGGGCCTTGCCCGCCGGCCGCAGCAGCGTCTCAGCCGTTCCGGTGTCGCCCACCAGGGCAACCCCCTGGTAGGGATCATCGATCTGGACGGCCTCGTGATCGGGGTTTGGCGCGATCAGAGTGCCGGCCACGGGCATATTCGGCAGGTAACGGGCGATCAGGTACATGCCAACCAGCGAACCGACCAGGCCGCTCGTCAAGGCATACAACCCGTGTTTCAGGGCGTCATAGGTCATCTGGAGCGTCGGGATCGAGGGCACCCACTCCCGCTCGAAACCCGGTTCGCCTGGAGCAAACGAGAAGAGCAGCCCCACACCCAGCAGGACGATGCCCAGGATGCCAATTACCCCGAAGCCCGGGATGACGAAGAGCTCGACCAGCAGCAGGATCACTCCAAGGACAACGGCGGCGATCTCCCACTTGACCGCCACGCCGGTCAGGTAAGGCGCACCGAGGAACAAAACGAGGCACACCAGGGCGACCCCTCCCGCCAGACCCAGGCCCGGCGTGTGAAGCTCTGCGTAGGCCGCCAGCAGCATGACCAGGAACAGCACGCCCCGCACCATCGGTGAAGCCAGCCATTCGATGCACGACTCGATCCAATTGCTCTCGAGACGGGTGACCGGCCAACTCACGTTGAGAAAGTCACGGAGTTCGGCGTCGTTGCTGACCGTCGCCTGGCAGAAACCGAAGGCCTTGGCTTTGTCGGTTCGCATGGTCAACAACTGGTTCGGACCATCCACCGGCTGCGAGATCCGCCCGAGCACCGCGTCGTCTTCAATGTACTTCCACGTGAGACTCCTGGAATCGGACACGAGCCCGTCCGACTCTTTTGTGTCTTTCTCGACGTCTGAGCCCAGTATCTTGAGCAGGCCGCTGACACCGGCGGTGCTCTCTTTTCGATCCAGGTTGAACAGCCTGTCACGACCCTTGGTGTCCACCAGCCGCTTTTCGCCGGTCTGTGTGTTCTTCAGCCAGAACAAGCTGACTTGAGGATCGATAAGAGCCAGGAGCGTTTCGTATTCGTACTTGTTGCGTCTTGCCGAGTCCTCCAACTCCTCCAGCAACGGACTTGTGGCCTTGGGCTTGATGCTCTCCGGAATCGCTGAGACTCCCTCCTGGGTAATCTGGATGGGCTGGCAGTCGCCGATGGTCGCATTCCGGGCCATGACGATCTCGTCGGCCGCCAGGGCGATGATGGTGCCGCCACTGTAAGCCTCATGGTTGACCCAGGCGACAACGCGCACACCGTCATCCCGCAGGGTTTTGAGCAGGTGGCAGACCTCGATGGTTGCATGTAGCCCGCCGCCTGGCGTATCGAGTTCGATGACGAGCACCTGAGGGTTCGCGTCCTTGATCGTGCCCAGCCGTCGCTTGAGACTGTCATGAGTGACGTTGGTGATCTCGCCCCGAATCGGCAGGACATAGATCTGGCCCGACTGTTCGGACGGCGAAGACGAAGACGGTTGCGTGGAGTTGGCTTCCTGGGCCTGTGCATCTCGCAACGGCGCTGCCGCCAGCCCGGCCGCTGCCAGGAGCATCGCCAGACGAGCGCCGAACCAAAGGATTTTCAAGTCTCTCGCTGGTAATGTCGGGGACATTGTCGCACCGCCCGCAGAAGACACACCGAATCATTGCACAGGCCGCACACCGACCTGCCTCCCAGGGCATAGTCACAGGTATCATTCATATGTTACGACCGGCCGACGATAGCTGCAAGTTGAATCAAACACGATATTTATAATCGAGCGCCTGGCCAGACCGGTTTTACTCGCCCCGGTTGCAGAGCTCCCCGTAAACGGCTGCGACGCTGGCGACCATCGCACTGGCTTGGTGGTGGGCTCGAATGTAGTCCAGCGCCCCTTGGGCAAGCTGTCGGGCGGCCGCTTTGTCGGCCAGCAGAGCCGACAGCCGCTCGCTGATCTGGCGCGGTTTCTGGGGGTCGAACAGCGAAGCGGTCACGCCATCGATCAAGTAGTCGCCGATCGTGCCGGCCGGGGCGAGGATTGCCAGGCCGGTGGCCATGGCCATCAGCGTGCTGATGGTGAACCGTCGCCGCTCGCCCGGGAGAATATAGAAGTCCGCGTCGCGCATCGCTGCCTGCATGGCCGTCCAGTCGTGCAGCTCGCCCGCGAGAGTCACCCGCGAACGCAACCCGAGCTGCCGAACCACTCTCCGAAACACGTATTCGCCGGGGCCCGAGGAAAGCACGAACAGGTGCATGTCCTGCCCGGCCGCGACCACCGCCTCCATCGCCTTGAGAACCAGGTGCAGCCCGCAATCGTGGGTCAGCGGCGCCGTCACCAGCACGGCGGGCACGCGGTCCGGATGGGCGAAACAGGCAGGTTCAGGGTTCGCCGGGATCCCCAGAGGAATCACTNNAACGCTTTCTCGCGAGGAATCGTTGCAGCGTCGGCGTCGAGACGATGACGATGGCCTCCGGCGGCAGCCTCAATCTGAGACATCGACGGACGTCGGGCAGGTCGGTCAGTTGCACGACGAGCGGACTGCCCCACTCCATTACCCAATTTTGTACCAGACGGAAGAGATCCGCCGACATGCAGTGAATCACATCGGGCTTCTCATCGCCGATCAGAGCCAAAGCCTGATCCGAGCTCAACCGTTGCCAATGCCACGGCCAGCAGCGTCGGGGCATATAGAGCAACTGGGACGGGCCCACCGACTCCTCAATGTGTTGCGTCGAACGAGCGAGCACGATGACCCGCACGACCTCGTCAATCATTCCCACACAGAGTTGACGGGCCGTGCTGCCCAACCGATCGAGGACGTCGTCGTCGATGACCAGCAGGGTGTTGATCGGAGAAACGATCTGTTCTGCTTCATCTGCCATCGGGCCAACCCGGCGGGGAGGAACCCGCACATCCATCTATCGGCAATCGCGGCGTTATTCCACGATCCGCCCGGTCAAACACCGATGATACCCGTCCAGCATCTTCAGCACCTTGTCGCGAATCGCTTCGCCGGCAAGCTCATCCAGCGACACGAGGTCCAGCGGCGTCGCGAAGCAGAACCGATCCGCGCTCTCTCGATAATGCTCCACGGGCGGCTCGGGCCAGATCAGCCCGGCATTTTTGAATGCCAGCCCGATGAATTCCCGCGACGTCAAGCTCGACTCCGAGATCATGGCCTCCGCGTCGCGGCTGCGCATCGGGTCGTCGGTCACCACGGCCACGCGGATCTGCGGCACCGTCGGACGAACGGCCAGTTCGAGCCACCAGCGGCGGTCGATCGGCCAGCGCGTGGCCATGGTCCAGTGATCGCGGCGATCGTGCCTTTCGAGCCGGGCCAGGCCGAGCCGCATGCCCGCGAGTGTTTCAACGCCGGAGCGAAATACCTCGATGAGGCCAAGCTCGCGTTGGGTCAGCGATGAGATCATGAAACACCTGCCGCATGCGGTGCTGTCAGTCATCCATCGTGCCGATTCTGCGCCGTCGGTTGCCGCTGCGCTCCTCCGCCCGAGTGGTTCATGAATTCCGGTCCATCCTGCTTGAGCGACCTCCATCGACCGGTGAGCATTTTGAGAACCGACCTGCGCAACAGCGTCAGCGGCCGCGAGACCCGCCCATGCACCCGATGCCAGAACCCACGCCGATACGATGCCTCGATCTGACCGGGCGTCAACGTGTCAGGCCGGTGGCGTCGGCGATGCTTGAGCAGGTGGTAGCGATCGCCTTCCTGGAAACGTTTCAAGAAGTATCGGCCCAGCTCGTCGGGGATCAGACGCTTGAGTCCCCGCCGGCCACCGGCGTTGCCCGAAGGCCACCGCCAGGAGATCTGGAAATCGATCAGCGACGGACGGCCCTCGACGTCGACCAGGATGTTCTCTCGTTTTTCGAGGTCAACGTACGCGATGTCGCGGCGATGTAACTCGTCAATGAGCCGCTCCAGGCGGGGAAAGAACTCGTCGTTTACCCGTTCTTGCCTCTGGAGCGGGTGGCCGTCGACGAAGGCGTGGACCAGGCCCGTTTCACCCCATGTGCCGAAGCACCTGGGCACGCCGGGCAGGTCGCCAACGGCACGATAGACGTCCAGCTCGCGATCGCACAACAGCCGTCCGATCCACGATGCCGGTATTCCCAGCAGTCCGGCCGTCCGACCGAGCTTAAGCACCACCCGGCCCGACGGTCCCTCGTACAGGCCGGTGGCGGCGAAGAAATCGTGCTTCCAGGTGCGCAGATGGACATAATCGCCGTCGTGGAGGGTGATCCGCTCCGGCATCTCCGCCCGTCCTAACGCCCGCAGCCAGCCATGTCGCAGTCTCTTGTCCGGCATGACAAGGTCAAGATACCTGCGCGGCGAAAGAGACACAACGCGCACCGTTATTCCCATCGATGAGCCGTTCGGATTCTCTCCTTCTGTCTCGTGAGGGTGAAGCAGGCATAAGGTCCGGTACATCCGCATGTCGAAACCCAAGGATGGTCCCTTTTCACCACGCGTCGTCCGGAAACAAGATTTGCATCTGCTGCCCGTATTTCGTACATATTATTCAAGGCAAACGAGATGCTCACGGGGCACACGCCAGCGGCCGGTATTTCGCCGGGCCGAGGTCTGATGGCGAAGTCCCCCAATACCTCTTCTTCCCATCTGTCGGCCACAGGTCACACAGCTCTCCCGATCGTGAATGCGAAGTCTGTTCAGCGATAGGAGGTTGCACATGTGGCGATATCCGACAGTCACTGCATTAGCCGTGGTCCTGTTGAGTGCCAACGCTGCCGAAGCTGTGGAGGAATGCACTCCAGACTGGTTGACGAGCGAAAACTCGGGCGGGATCAACAATACCGTCTATGCGGTCACCGCTTTTGATCCTGACGGGGCCGGCGGCAAAGCCGCCCTGCTTGTGGCAGGCCGCGATTTTACCCAAGCTGGAGGGGTCAGCGCTAATCGCGTGGCCGCCTGGGACGGCTCACAATGGCTGGCCCTGGGCACCGGGATGAACGGCTCCGTGCGGGCCTTGGCCGTTCTGGACGGCAAGCTGTATGCCGGAGGTGCCTTCTCCAGCTCGGGCGGCGTGGCTGCAGCCCGGATCGCATGTTGGGACCCGACGACTGAAACCTGGTCGGGCCTGGGAACCGGTGTAAACGGCTCCGTCCACGCGCTGGCCGTGATGGACGGCACATTGTACGCAGGTGGGTCCTTCACGACCGCTGGCGGTGTGAGCGCCCCCCGCGTTGCCTGCTGGGACCCGGCCGCGCAAACCTGGTCGGCCCTGGACTCAGGCGTGAACGACGTGGTATCGGCACTGGCCGTTCTGAACGGGTTGCTTTACATCGGAGGCGGGTTCACGACTGCCGGCCCTCTGGCCGCGGCATACATCGCATCCTGGGATCCCGTCACGCACACATGGTCGAATGTCGACTCGACGCTGAGCGCGTCGGTGCATGCCCTGGCCGTTCAGAATGGAAAACTCTACGTGGGTGGTAATTTTACCATTCCCGAGCCCGTGGCGGCCCTGCGGGTCGCCTGCTGGGACCCGGTGGCACAAGCCTGGTCAGCCCTCGGCCGGGGAATGGACTACCGCGTCAATGCCTTGGCGTTTCTGGACGGCACACTGCACGCCGGCGGCGGTTTTGCCCGCGCCGATTGGCTCGCCGCGAAGAATATCGCTTCCTATGATTCCGCCTCGAACGCATGGTCGGCCGTCGGGCCGGGAGCCAACGCGGAGGTTTTTGCCCTGATGGCTCTCAAGAGCCAGTTGATCATCGGCGGCAGGTTCACCGAAGCGGGAGGACTGCCTTCGCCTTACCTGGCTCGCTGGGGCTGTGTCGACGACAACACGATTGAGCTCACGGATATGGACGGGGATACCGTGCCGGATGAGCAGGACAACTGCCCTGAGGCGGCTAATCCGACACAGGATGATCTCGATGGCGACGGTGTGGGCGATGCCTGCGACAACTGCCCGGCCGTGCCCAACCCGGATCAGGCCGACGCCGACGGCGACGGATTGGGCGACGCCTGCAGCGCCCCGCCGGATTGCAGCAACGCCCGGCCGAGTATCGCTACGATCTGGCCCCCGAATCACCGCTGGGTGAACGTCGACATCCTCAACGTGGTTGATCCGGACGGCGACCTGGTAACCGTTACGATCACCGGCATCACGCAAGATGAACCGGTGGCGTCCGGCCGCAACGACAGACACGCGCCCGATGCCAAAGGTGTGGGCACATCCGTGGCCACTCTGCGGGCCGAGCGCCTGGGTAAGGGCAACGGCCGTGTGTACGTGATCAGCTTCGACGCCGCCAACGAAAAGGGCGAATGGTGCCAGGGCAGCGTCTCCGTCTGTGTCCCACATGACATGCGCACGAGAGGACGCTGCGTGGACGACGGCCAGAATTACGACTCGACTGAGTCTCCGGAACACAAGCCACATCCGTGGTGGCGCGGTCGGTGATGCCCGAGAGCCGTTCGGTGCGAGACCGTGCCACGATGATGCGGAAAACGGCTTGAAAGAAATGACCCCCGAGAATCACCTCTCGGGGGTCATTGCATGGTTGTCCGAATGCCGCCGCGAACCAGACTTAAGCTCGCGAACCGTCGTTGCCCGAACTGGGCTTGCGAGCGGCCACGCCACTGAGAGGCGAGGGTGATTCGCCGCTGGCCGCGACCAGCCGGTCCTTCATGAGACGACCCACTTTGAACTTCACCGTGCGCTTCGACGGAACCGCCACCCGCTCAAGAGTCTTGGGATTCTGCGCCGTTCTGGCAGCACGCACCTTGCTCTCGAAAACGCCGAAGTCCCGAAATTCCAGCCGGTTACCGCGCCCCAGCTCGTCGATGATCTCGTCGAGAAAGGTCTGAATGATCCTCTTGACCACAACGCGCTTGTGGTTGCAGGTTTCAGCTATCCGGTCGATCAACTCTTTCTTCGTGATGGTCTGCATGACTGACCTCGACGCAAGTCCTTGAAATCCGTTTTGGCTTTCGTTTGCCCGGGCAACTACCCCTGGATTCCTCCGGCTCTCGCCTTCGGCAACGAGGATTACGCGACCACAGGAATGCCGCTTCCAGGTACCGGCCGGTTCGCAGATCTCCTTCCGGTCGAAGCACGCAAGTTAGTCTACAGCAACGAGTTTCGGCAATCAAGCACTTTTATATCGGCAAGTTTCACAGGCTTCCTGGCGACAAACACGGCTTTGCCTCCAAGCGTCCCAGGAACTACAACATCTTGCCAATACGTATCTTAGCGGCCAGAGGCGGCCGAGTCGACAGTCCTGAGGGTCGTCAGGTGATGTAAGTTCATTTTTAATAAAGACTTGCGGAAAAACAAACCATCGGGCCTGATTCAGCCCCCTTCGCAAGCCGGGAGCCGACGCAGGGGCATCTGAGGCCAGGTTTCGCCGCTCATGGGCTGCGCGTTGAGGTCCGCGCAAAAAAACCCAGGCAAGGGCTTCGAGACGAAACCCAAGCCTGGTAGGGAGAGAGAGATCCGTTGTCGCCCGCCCTGCGGTTTCTCGCCGGGTCAGGCACCCCTTCCGAAGGTTCCGTGGCCGGCCACGTGATCAATCCTTCGGGAGGATCGTAACCTTCTGTTGGGGTCGCCCGATTCACATCGGGGTCGTCTGCCTTTTCTTTGCCTTCTGCCTCGCTCCTGCGGAATGAGGCCGTCACTTCGTTGACCGTGAACCTGATCTGACTTCGTCAGTCTAACCGGTTCGCCGGATGCCTTCAATCACCAGGCGGGAGCCATCTGCGATAACTCCTCGCCTGGGAGAGAGAACCAAGTCCGTCTTCGACCTGCTTTTCCCACTGAGGCCTCAGACGGACGCCGCCCCAGTTGAATGAGGCGACTGACTTTTCCTCCTCCTTCTGGCAGGCCTTGCGGCCATCAGAGTTCCAACGTCGGACGGTTTCAGGGCATTTCAGCCCCGCAAGTTCTCCGTCCGCACGATCAGTGGCGACAGTATTCCCTCCACGTTCACTATCGCGAAGCGATCCGGCTGCTGACCCTGATCGCTCATGAACACCACTTCCCCGCTGACCTCAAGTTCCGGAGTCAATTGCACGAGAACTTGTCGTGGTTCAGGACACAGCACATCTGCCAGCCTGAAGCTGCACGGTCTTCGCGTTTTCGTTCCAGAACCGGTCATCATGCTTTTCCTCAGCCTCCGCTCTTATCAATGCACATGCTGTGCCAGACGCGGCGAGAAATCGACACGCATGAGCCGGCGATCTGTAACTCATTGCGGCAAAGGGGCTTTGGGATGCCGTGCTTTTCGAAGCCATCCGGCGCAGTCAGACTCGATGGGGGGCGGAGTGAGCAGAGAGTTGCACACGGCGGCATTGCACCTGCCGAATCCGGAGCGGTTGCTGCCCTCTTTCATGCCCTTTGCAGGCTCGACAGCCGGGGCAGAGCCGTGTGCGCAAACAATGTCGCACATGCGCAACGAGTCGCGCAGTGGTCTCACAGATCCCGGCTGACCAGATGGGTGACGATCCCTTGAATGAGGAAATCCTGGGTCTCGTCAACCAGAAGAGGAGGAACCGCGGGATTGTCCCCTCGGAGAATCACGATTCGGCCGTTCCTTTGCTGCTCGACGGAGACTCGCTTGAGGGTTGGCGTGCCGTCGACGAGGCACGCGCAGATTCGCCCCTGGACATGCTCAGGATTAACGTCGGGCCGGTACTCCACAAGCACCAGGTCTCCGGGCTTGAGCGTCGGTTCCATCGAGTCGAAGGTCAGTCGGAGAATGTACCGGTCGCGGGTCCATAAGTGGCGCAGCACGGGGAACATCTCGGCTTGTTCCTGAGTATCGGCAGGCGGGCCTGCTGGTATGGCGCCGAAAAGAGGCAGGTCGCGGGTCTCAAGCGGCTGGGGAGTGTCATGTTCGAGGCCGTCGCCGATCAGCACCGCCGGGGCCACGTCCAGCGCCACCGCGATAGCGTGCAGCGACGAGGGCGAAGGCTTGCGCTTGCCCCGCTCGATCTCGCTGAGAAAACCCTGGTTGACGTTGGCCCGCCGGGAAAGCTGCGTCTGGTTCAGACCGAGACGCTGTCGGTAGTAGCGAATACGCTGACCGATATGGCCGCGGAAAACCGGAGATTCGGAGTACGCCCCGGACATGGCTTCACTATCCAAGCCTGCCGCGGCTGCGTCAAGAGCAAAATGAAAACGAGGTGATGCCCGTGAACCGATAAGCACCGGGGCGCGACGACCGCGGTCAGGCCGCGTTCATCGCGTCGACCCGGCTGGTAACCGAGCCGACCACGGTGACGCGGAGTCCGAAGTTTTCGCCCACCTTGACGGCCTGCCCGCGGCCGACGGGCCGGTTGTTGATCATCAGGTCGAGCAGTTCGTCGGAGGGCTTGTCGAACTCGATGATGGAACCGGGGCTGAGCGTCAGTATCTTCGAAAGCGGCATCGTGCACTCCGCGAGCGTGACGATCACCGGGACTTCGAGCGGCAGGATGCGGTGGGGGTCCTCGGGCCGTTAAGTCAATATGAGCCAGTCTCAAGAAGAAATCNNCAGGATGCGGTGGGGGTCCTCGGGCCGTTGCGGAGAAGCGTGGGCCACGGTCGGCACGCTTGAGGGCATCTGGGTTCTCTTGGGGACGCCCTCGCCATGACCCGGATGAGCCGATGTGGGCGAGACCGTTGCCGCGCCGGCCGGACTTGAACCGCCGTCGCCGACGATGTCCGCTGCCGTCTCGGCCGCCAGTTGGCTGACGTCGGCCAGGAGGGCATCGATTTCTTCTTGAGACTGGCTCATATTTCCTTTCCGGCCCGCGCGATCCCGCGCACCGCGGGCGCACGATTCCCACTGGACTTATCCGATGACACAAGGGCCGACTTGACGCCCAGAGGTGGCCGGGCGAAGAGTCCTGAAAAACGCGCAACTTTCTCCCTGAGTCCCGGCAGAATCTGCCGTTGACGGCGGCGCCGGCGGAGGCTTATTCCAGTCCGGAGACGAGGATACAGGCGTTGTGGANNTACAGGCGTTGTGGCCGCCGAAGCCGAAGGAGTTGCTCATGGCCCGGCGCACGATGGCCTGGCGGGCGACGTTGGGCACGTAATCCAGGTCGCACTGCGGATCGGGGTTGTCGAGATTGATCGTAGGGGGCAGAATGCCGAGGTGAATGGCCAGCACGGCCGCCACGAGCTCGACGCCGCCGCTGGCGCCCAGAAGATGTCCCGTCGCCGACTTGGTGCTGCTGATCGCCACCTTGCGGCTGTGGTCGCCGAGGACCGTCTTGATGGCCAGCGTTTCGGCCGTGTCGCCGAGTTGTGTGCTCGTGCCGTGTGCGTTGATGTAGTCGAGCTCATCCGGGTTGATGCCGGAGTCGGTGAGGCAGTCGCGCATCGCGACCGCGGCGTAGTCGCCGTTCTCGTTCGGCTGGGTCAGGTGCGAGCCGTCAGCGCTGCACCCAAAGCCCTTCACTTCGGCGTAGATTCTTGCGCCGCGCTTCTTTGCGTGTTCATACTCCTCGAAGATAAGAATGCCGGCCCCTTCGGCCATGACGAAGCCGTCGCGATCTCTGTCGAACGGGCGGCTGGCTCGCGAGGGATCGTCGTTGCGGGTGCTGAGCGCTTTCATGGCGTTGAAGGCGCTCAGTCCCAGCGTGGTTGCGGCGGCTTCGCTGCCACCGGTGAAGATCACGTCGCACACGCCGTGCTGGATCAGCCGGAGGGCGTCGCCCATCGCGTTGGTGGCCGAGGCGCAGGCCGTGGCCACCGCCGTGCTGGGGCCGCGGGTGCCGAAGCGGATGGATATGTTTCCGCTGGCGGCGTTGACCATCAGTTTCGGAATCGTGAAGGCCGATACCTTCGACGGCCCCTTATCCATCAGCCTCCGGTGCTGCTCCTCGAGTTCGTGCAGACCGCCGATGCCCGAGCCGGTGATCACGCCCACGCGATGCGGGTCGATCCTGGGAAAGTCGAGTCCGCTGTCCTGGGCCGCGTCGATCGCCGCGGCGACCGCGAATTGGGCGAACCGATCCATGCGTTTAGCGGCCTTCGGCTCGATCCACCGTTCCGGATTGAAGGAGTTGCACTCGCCCGCGAAATGGGTGTCGAATGCGCTCGCGTCGAACCGCCGAATCGGCGATATTCCGCTCCGACCCGCGAGCAGCCCGTCCCAGTACTCCTGGACCGAACAGCCGAGGGGCGTCAGNNACGCCGAGGGGCGTCACCACGCCCATGCCCGTAATCACAACCCGCCGCTTTGCCATGCTCACCATTCCAGGAACCGCGTGCCGGGATCAGCCCGACGTCGTCGCCAGACGCTGACCGGACAGCGGGAGATCAGAGCCGCTCCGTCCGAACTGCCGCGTATGCCGACCCGGGGGCGCAGACCCACGTGCCCGGCCTAACCGTCTGACCAACCCAGCCGCGGGCCCGTTCCACCAACTCACTGCTGCTGTTGCTGACCCTGGTGGGCGGCGATGTAGTCAATCGCTTGGCCGACGGTCTTGATCTTCTCGGCTTCCTCGTCCGGAATCTGCGTCTCGAAGCTGTCCTCCAACTCCATGACCAGCTCGACGATGTCCAGCGAGTCGGCGTTCAGATCGTTGATGAAGGAGACCTCTCGGGTGATCTCAGCCTTATTGATCCCCATCTGCTCGCTTACGATCGATATGACTTTGTCTTCGATTTCCTGAACCGTCACTCCGGGATCCTCCGTACCTTAGCAGATCCTCTGTCGAAACAAGGGCCTTTGACAAGCCACTCCTCAACTTCACGAAGCCCCCCCTGCGGTTTTCCGCCGGGAAGGCCATTAGTAGACTACATATTCAGCCCGCCGTCCACCACCAGCACCTGTCCGGTAATGTACTTGGCCTGTGGGGACGCCAGGAAGATGACCCCGGCCGCCACGTCGGCCGGCTCGCCCATCCTCTGGCACGGGATCAACTGCTTGACCATGTCCTTCACCTTGTCCGGCAGCACCTTGGTCATCTCGGTGTCAATAAAGCCGGGGGCCACCGCGTTGGCCGTGATGTTGCGCCGGGCCAGTTCCTTGGCGACCGTCTTGGTGAAACCGATGACCCCCGCCTTGCTGGCGGCGTAGTTCGCCTGGCCGGCGTTACCCATCATCCCCGAGACGCTGGCGATATTGACGATCCGGCCGTAACGGGCCTGCATCATGTGCCGACACACCGTTCGGGTCATCAGAAACACGGATCGCAGATTGACATTGATGACCGTGTCAAACTGCTCGTCCTCCATGTTCAGCAGAAGACCGTCACGGGTGATCCCGGCGTTGTTCACCAGAATGCTGATCTTTTTGAATTCCTGGATCACTTCCTCCACGAAGGCCTCGACCGCCGCCCGGTCGGTCACGTTGAGCGACTTCGGCACGATCTTGCCGGGCAATCCGTTGGCCTTGGCTTCCTCGGCGACCGCTTTGGCGCCCTCGATGTTCAGGTCTGCAGCGACAACGGTGGCTCCCTGCTGAGCCAGCCCGAGGCAGATGGCCCGCCCGATGCCTCGTGCTCCGCCGGTCACAACCGCCACTTGCTCTGTCCACGACATTCCGATGTCCTCCCCGCTGCGTTGCCCGTGGCCACGCTCGAGCCGGACCCGGCTGCCGGCAGGCTCTCTGATCCCTTGCCGGGCCGAGGTCCGCGCTATGCGGCCTTCAGAGCCAGATCCGCCACAGTGCTGATGTTNNGATCGCGGTCTTCCTCGATATCTTCTTCATGAGGCCGGTCAGGACACGGCCCGGTCCGATCTCGATAAACCGCTCCACGCCCTCGGCCAGGAGCTTCTCCATGGATTCCTGCCATCGCACCGGCTGGGTCAACTGGTCCGTCAGCCGGTGACGAATGGTAGCGGCGTCGCCATGGGGTTGGCAATCCACGTTGGCCACGACCGGCACCCGTGGAGCCGCAAAGGGCGTCGCCGCAAGCATCGCGGCCAGCTCATCGGCAGCCGGCTTCATCAGGGGCGAGTGGAAGGCCCCCGCCACCTTGAGGGGAATCGCACGCCCGCCCGCCTGCTCGATCAGCATGGCCGCCTTCTCGCACGCTGCCTTGGCCCCTGAGAGCACGATCTGGCCAGGCGCGTTGAAGTTCGCGGCCTGAATCACGCCCGCATCCGACGCCTGGCTGCAGATGGCCTCCACTTGGCCGGGTTCGAGACCGATCGCTGAAACCATGCCGCTGGGAACTGCCGTTGCAGCAGCCTGCATCAGCTCCCCTCGGCGTTTGACCAGCCGGAGCGCATCCTCGAACGAGACCGACCCGGCGGCGAACAGGGCGGTGTACTCGCCCAGACTCAACCCGGCCATGGCCGCGACGGGCCCGGCTAAGGCCGCCCGTTCCTGCAGTGCCTGCCTGATGGCCGCGCTGGTCGTGAAGATAGCCGGCTGCTGGAAGTCGGTTCGTTCCAGCCTCTCGGCGGGACCTTCGAAGCACAGGGTGCGAAGATCGTAGCCGACCACGCGGTTGGCTTGCTCGAAGACGGCGGCCGCAGCAGCAGATGCCTCGGCAATATCTCTGCCCATGCCCACTGATTGAGCACCCTGCCCCGTGAATAAGACGGCCGTCTTGGCCATGCTCAAGCAACCTCACAACCTGATCAATGCCGAGCCCCACGTGAGGCCCGCGCCAAACCCTGCCATCAGCACCCAGTCGCCCGCCTTGACCTTGCCGGCCCGCCATGCCTCCTCAAGCGCCATCGGGATCGAGGCGGCCGAGGTGTTGCCGTAGCGATCGATGTTCACCGCGATCTTGTCCATCGGAAGTCCCATCTTCTGTGCCGCCGACTCGATGATCCGCAGGTTCGACTGATGCGGAACCACGTAGGCGAGGTCTTCGACCCGCAGGCCTGCGCGCCGCGTTGTCTCGATCAGGATCTCCTGCATCTTGGTGACCGCGAACTTGTAGACCTCGCGGCCCCGCATCTTCATGTAGTGCTGGCGTTCCTCCACCGTCTTGGCAGTGGCGGGCTTTGCCGAGCCGCCGGCCGGCACAATGATCAGTTCCGCCCCGCTGCCGTCGGCTCCGAGCATATGCTCATACAGTCCGCTGAGCTCGTTGTCGGGCGGGCCGATGATTGCGGCGCCCGCTCCATCCGCCAGAATCACGCAGGTCGCCCGGTCCTGAAAATCGGTGACCGCCGACATCTTCTCGGACCCGACCACCAACGCGTGGCTGTACCCCCCGATGTGCGTCAGGCCCGCCCCGATCACGAACGCATACACGAAACCCGCGCAAGCCGCGGAAATATCAAACGCCGGAATGTGCCGGCAGCCCAGAGCGTGCTGCAGGAAGCACGCTGTCGCCGGCAAGGGATACGCGGGCGTCGACGTCGCGAAGACGATCAGGTCGATGTCCGCCGGCGTCAAACCGGCATCCTCGATCGCGCGTGTTGCGGCGGTCGTTGCCAGCGTCAGCGAATCCTCGTCGTCGTTGGCGAACCGGCGTTCGCGGATGCCCGTCCGCGTACGAATCCACTCGTCCGACGTGTCGAGAATCCTGGCAAAGTCGTCATTTGTCATCACGCGATCCGGCAGGGCACTGCCCATACCCCGAATCGCCAGCGGAATTCGATCACCCATCAGTACTTCACTTATCGTTGAGCCGCTGCGTGGCGGGTTCCTCGACCAGTTCAGCGGCAATGATTGAATTCAGGTCGTTTTCATAATACTCCGCCGCAACCCGGACCGCGTTTCGGATGGCGACGTGATCGCTGGAACCATGGCAGATAATGCAGGCTCCGTCAACGCCCAGCAGCGGCGCGCCGCCGTACTCGGCGTAGTCATGGTTGGCCCAGACGCGCTTGACCACGGGCTCAAAATGTCGGGCCAGATCAGGACTGGCCAGGGCGATTTCCTTGGAGATCGTCTTGAACAGGCCTTCCGCCAGCCCCTCGATGAGCTTGAGGGCGATGTTGCCCACAAACCCGTCGCAAATGACCACGTCACAGCCGCCGCGAAACAGGTCCCGTCCTTCGATGTTGCCGACGAAGCTCACTCGCGGGCACGAGTCGAGCAGCTCGTGGGCCTGCTTGACCAGAGAAGTTCCCTTGACGTCCTCCTCGCCAACCGACAGCAAGGCCACCCGCGGGCGGGCAATCTTGAGCACGTACTTGGCATAGGCCCCGGCCATAACGGCATACTGCACCAGGTGGTGCGCCTTGGGCGTCAGGTTTGACCCGGCATCGCACATCACGATGGGACCGGCAAACGAGGGCAGCACGACCGCGATGCCTGCTCGGGCGACCTTCGGCAGCAGCTTCATGCGGAGTTGGCTGGCCGCCGCAAAGGCACCGGTGTTGCCCGCGCTGATGATCGCGTCCAGCTCCCCCTTCGAGGCCATCTGGGTCATGCGACAGATCGAGGAATTGGGCTTGTGACGGACGGCCTCGACCGGCGACTCATCCATGCCGATGACCTGGGAGGTGTGCAAGACCGAAATACCGGGCCAGGAACCGCCCGCGAGCTCCAACTCCTTGCGGATGGCATTCTCGTCGCCGATGAGGACGATCTGGTGGCCGTTCAGCTTGGCGGCCGCCTCGACCGCACCTCGGACGATCTCGCGAGGCGCGTAATCCCCCCCCATGGCATCGATGCCGATCCGCATGAGGTTTAAGACTCCTCTTCCTCAACGGACAGAGCCACGTCTCCGCTCACGTAGCCGCAATTCTCACACGACACATGAGGCAGCTTGGCCACGCCACACTTCGGGCAGGCCACGAGGTTCGGTCGTCTCAGTGCGTGGTGGGCGCGCCGCTTGCGCTTGCGGGCCTTGGATACTTTTCTTGCAGGTAGCATGTCTTTTTCCGGTAAGCTCTTACAGTTCCAACGCGATCATACCGTCGCCGGCGAGGCATCATCCGCCGTCGCCGGGCCATCCGCTGATTACCAAAGAGAGGCTTGCACCCCCGGCCAACGATCTGTGCGGCCGCTGCTGCAAGCCTCTCACGCGAGCAAAGAGCAATGCAAGGTACCCGGCCCGGCGGGGGCTGTCAAGGCGGCCACCCGCCTTGGCAGAGGGCAGGGGCCGTCGTGTGTCAGCAGTGGCTGCCCCCCAGACACTGCTCACAGAGCAGTGGCACACGGCCGGCCCCACACAGAGCTGTAGCACACGGATGAGACCGGTGCCCGCAGAGCAATGGCACACGGCCGGGGCCGTTCGTGAGCCTTGCGGCACCTGGGTTCCCAGACACAATTGGTCCTATAAAAACCGTTTTGATATCTTTTCTAGGCCGATTCGCGCGCCAACTGGAAGCCGTAGTAGGCTTCGCACTTATTCGGGTCCCCGCAGCAGACGTCACGAATGAACTCGTAGTAGACATTGGCCGGCAGGCCATAATCCGGCCGGAGCGGGCACTTGAGACATATCCGGGGGCGCGACGTGCTGCCGATCTGCGACAGGATGAAGACCTTGTTGGTCCCGGCAAAGCACTTCATGGTGCTGTTGAGACGGTTCTCCAATTGGGAAAGATTCGCCCGCAATTCCTCCACCGTCAGGGGGGGCGGCCCGGCCTGGCGGGATTTGTGGAATCGAACAGCGGCGTTGATCGCGTCCTGCACCCGCTGCTGAGTGATGGGGTGCTCCACAAATGCCCGAACACCCAGCTTGAGCAGCTTGGGCTGGACCGGATCGGTCTTGGGCCCAAGAACCGCCACCACCGGCAACTGAACACCATTGTCCCGCATCCAGGTTGCCAGACGGACGGCATCCTCTCCTCTGGCCTCCTGTCCGACAACCACCAGATCGGGCCGGCTCTTAGTCAGGAGCGAGGCTCCGGCGGTCACTTCGCTGGTTTTCTTGACCTCGAAGCTCGGCCGGAACATGGATTCCAGAAGCCCCAGCGTGGCTTTATCCCGGTTTATCAAAAGAACTTTTGGCACAAACGCCTCCATGGGAGGTACTGTTTGTTCGGTCGGTCGTCCAACCTCGTGCGGCTGCTCGGACAAGCCGGGGGGCAGGAACTCCTGACGGCCCATCGCGAAGTATCTACTCGTCAGTGAATTATATCATAGCAACAAGTGTCTTGTCATTTCAATGATCGCTGATAGTAAAGTCATTCCGCGGTCTTTCACTGCGGCACGCCTCCATCAGGTTGCATGGTGACCTGGTACCCAACCGGTTGGTGGCAGGGCCAAGGCTACCCGCGTCGGCCCGGGAAACCGCGGTAGAAGCACTGAAAACGCCATTTCTACAGGCCCGCCTCGACGAGGACCCGTTCGATGAGCCGAGGAACAGCGGAGACGACTTCGGCGCTCAATATGTCGCCCGGGCTGAGGTCCTTGGGTTGAATGCCCCAGATTATTACTTCATCAGGCATTGAACCAATGATCCGGGCGGCGGCGAGCGTTTCGGTCAACGCGATTTCATGAAGCGAGACGAGTGGACGCCCGGCATCGGCAAGATCTTCAACGTGCAGTCGGAGAATCGTTCCCGGCTCCAGACCTGCATCCACTGCGTCGATGACGATGACCTTGCGCGGGTCGCTGATGATGTCCAGCAGATCCGCCCCGGCCGTGCCTCCGTCGACCAGCTCGACTCCGGGCGGCAGGTCCATGCCCCGCATGGCCCCGATCACCCGGACGCCCACCCCCTCGTCGCGCAGAAGAATGTTGCCGATGCCCAGGATCAGGATGGGGGCTTGATTCTCAAGGTTGCCCATGCGTCCAGGGTCGCGGAAACGGCCCGTCCGTCAAGTGTGAGGCGGGTAAGACATCACCAGCCCAGAGGCGGTCATGGGGCGGAGGCTGTGACCGTGACGTTGTCGTAAATGATGAAGGTATCCTCGGGGGGAACGGAGATCGACGAGAACAGGTCCATGTAGCCAAGCATCACGTTGCCGGCGGTGTAGGCCGCGCCGGTCAGGTTGACGATCGGCGTCCCGTTCAGCTTCCAGGTAACGGTGCCGGCGTTCTGAGCGATCTCGACTCGGACCCACTGCTTGCCGGGCGATCCCTGTGTCTCGAACGGCGGCGAGGGGAACAGGCTTGGATAATACGGGTCGGTGTTGTCCCGGGCGGTGCTCTGCGTACCGGCCGCGTAAGCACCCGATGACGGAGCCAGAAGCGTCGAGCCGACGTCGCAGCGATAGTCGATGGTGTCGTCGCCGTCGCCGGTCACGGCCATGAAGACGCCGTTGCCAGGGTTGCTGGGCCAGATGACCTGCGTATCAACCGCGTTGATGCCGGCGTTCATCATTTCCGTGGTGCCGACCCCGTTGCCGGTGCCGGCATAATTCATCCACATATCGAAAGCCAGCGTGTAGTTGCCGCTGAAGGTCCGGCCGGAGGGGAAGAGGCTGACGGCGGCCGTTGCCGGCGTCGAGTCGTTGTTGTTGACCGTCAGATGCAGGCCGATCGTGGTTCCGCCGGTCGAGTTGGGGGCCGACGGGATCCCACGCGTCGAGTAGTCGAAGGCAAAGTCGGCTGTGTAGTCGGCCGACGACGCAAACACGGTCCAGTTGCCGGCCGAGGTGCCGGCGTCGAAATCGGCGGCCAGCAGCGTCCACTGATCATCGCAAGCCTCATCGGCCATGATGCCCGGGCCGCTCATGCACGCCAGCATCAGCGAA
>MTKZ01034672.1_pt1 | contig 19218 bp, 14 predicted proteins | sample 1042781 | NCBI WGS metagenome assembly MTKZ01 (sample SAMN06212207, study PRJNA360539) | anaerobic digester metagenome | biome: Wastewater treatment plant; material: sludge; isolation source: anaerobic digester fed with sludge from wastewater treatment plant | place: Denmark: WWTP Viborg ... | reverse complement strand
AGGAACGAAGGATCTTGCTTTTTCACCCTAAGATTCTTCGCAAAAGAGGCTCAGAATGACAATGTGAGTTTGTCATCCTGAGGAACGAAGGATCTCGCCTTTTGACAGTGTATGTTTGTCATCCTGAGGAACGAAGGATCTTGCTTTTTCACCCTAAGATTCTTCGCAAAAGAGGCTCAGAATGACGCGTATGCTTGTCATCCTGAGGAACGAAGGATCTTGCTTTTTCACCCTAAGATTCTTCGCAAAAGAGGCTCAGAATGACAATGTGAGTTTGTCATCCTGAGGAACGAAGGATCTCGCCTTTTCACCCTAAGATTCTTCGCAAAAGAGGCTCAGAATGACAGCGTATCATTGTCATCCTGAGGAACGAAGGATCTTGCTTTTTGAACCTTGGGGTAAGATTCTTCGCAAAAGAGGCTCAGAATGACAATGTGAGTTTGTCATCCTGAGGAACGAAGGATCTTGCTTTTTCACCCTAAGATTCTTCGCAAAAGCAGCTCAGAGTGACAGATTTTAAACAAACAACCGTCCTCTTGCAGGGCGGTTGTTGTGTAAGCATAAAGGTTTACTTATTTTCATCGGGTTCAACGGCAGAGGGCTCATTAACAGCAGCTGGAGAGGCCACCTCACGATTTTTTCGCTTGCTGGGGCGGTTGCTAGAGCGCTTGCGCAGGGCTTTTACCAGGAAGAAGATGCCGATCCCCAACGGGATTAGGAAAGGCAGACAGGTAATACCAAAGCGGATCAGAAAATCCACCAGACCTTGGAAGCTGCGCACCAGCTTCTCGAGCGACTCGCGTACCACGCCCTCGGGCTTCCATCCACCAATCTCGATCGGCTGCAGGGATGCCTCAGCCACCAGCGTGATCGCAATTGAAGAAAGATCAGCCGATTCCTTCAGGTAATTGATGTGACCTTGCAGTACCTCAATTTGGCTGCGGATGTTGGTCAACTCGCGAAAAACTTCCATGGTGCTCGAAAGGTCCGTGGTGTTCTCCATTAGTACCATCAGTTGCTCTTCAGCAACTTTGAGGTTGCGCAGCCGTGATTCCGAATCAACGAAATCTGAAGTTACATCCTGCCCAGACTGGCTCTCGGAGATGACTCCCTCTGTACCATTTGCGCTCATGGCGCGAATTTCAGCCAGGGTGGAATCCAACTTCTCAGCAGGTACCCTGATGTTGATCGTGGCTTTGTCGTAGCTTCGCCCACTGGAGTAATCCTCTTCTTTCCAGGTGAACGAACTGACCACAAACCCGCCCAAGCGGCTGGCCATTTCGGAGATTTGCTTCATCGATTCATGGGGCTTGGCTACAGAGATGGTGATCTCGGCGGATTTCAGCACCACTCTTTCAGTCTGAGCCTGGTTGCCAGCATCACCTGCCGACGACACTTGGTCCTTGCTCCAACCTTCTTCTGCCACAGGTGCACCATAAGCTGGCTCGGCAGCAGGAGCTTCCACTATATCCTGGGAGACTGCCTCCCTCCCCTTTGATGCGCATGCAGATAACATTAACATTGAAATCAGGGCAAGTAACAAAATTTTCTTCTTCATTTTGGCTCCTTTAATTTAGTCTTCCACCCTAAAGACGAAAAATGACAGTAATTGTTCCTGAGAAATTTTAAATTCCCTGGCTCAGCCTTGATGCATGCCTCGAAGGAATGCCCAGGGTAAGAATGCGCTGTTGCACTGATTCCACATCATACGCCACGCGTTTAAAAAGCCAGGTGTCTTCCTGGTCATCCCAGATAACGTAAGCCGCCTTGGGATTGCGGTCGCGCGGCTGACCGACCGAGCCTGGGTTGAGGATGAAACGTTGGTCTGATCGCCAGCGATCAGCGTTTTGAGGGGTCAGGATAGTTGGACGACTGTGAGGGTTCTCGACAAATATGGACGGGATGTGGGAGTGACCCACCAGGCAAATTTGCGTTTGAAACTCCGGAAAATTTTCGTTTGCAATCCGCGAACTGACAACATATTCCCAAATGGGGTCACGCGGGCTGCCGTGCGCCAAGGTGATCTGTCCCTCTTCAATCACAATCTCCAGCAGTTCCAAAAAATCACGTGATTCCTGGCTGAGCAGCTCGGATTGGATGGTGACTGCCCGGGCAGCCTGATCGTTAAAAGTTCGCAGGTCAATGTAGCCCATCAGGGCTGCATCGTGATTGCCCATGATGCAGCGCAGTCCGGGCTGCTGGCGCAGGAGGGAGATACATTCGTTGGGGTCTGGCCCATACCCAACCACATCACCCAGACACCAGACCTGGTCAAAGCTGCCTGCGTCAGAGAGCACAGCTTCAAACGCCGTCAGGTTGGCATGAATGTCCGAAATAATCAGTGTACGCACTGGTTTATGGGATGCTAAACGTGAAGCTCCACTCCCCCCCTTCGATGTTTACCAAGGAGCTCGTGCCAAGCAGGATAATCCAGGAATTCCCGGGTTTGAGCATAAACGGTTTCCCGTTCTCGTCAAAAAACTGGATCGGTTTTTCGGCATCCGGGGCTTTCCAGGTAATCTCGTAGGCTTTTCCATCGCGAAAAACAGTTGCTGGCAGGCCGTCGGTGTTGCCGATCAAGTCAATACTGTGCAGTGTGGTCTTGTATTCGGTATAAGGAACATTAACGACTATCAGATTCGAGAACGCGAGTTGTTCGCCAGTGTTCTGATCAATCGAAGGCCCGTAAACATTGTTCGTAGTTTCGTCCATCGCAAAACGCAGGTATTTCCCGCTGGTTGTGTCAACGACAAACTCGGTTCCTTCAGCAGAAGAAAAGCTGATCCAAGCGCTCGCACCCGCTTCTCCACCTTGCGGAGGAATGGCATAAAAAGTCATACCGCTCAGATCCGGGTTGTCGAGGCCGTATCCCTGGTAATTGAAGTAATCCGAAAGCGCGGCTGAGTCACCAAAGACACTATAAACCACGTTGCGACCATCATCACACACACCGGGGCAGAGGTACTTATCCGTAAAGTATCGGCCTGGAATGTAATTGTTGAGATAGGGTAATACATCATTCATATCACCGCCGGTAGAGCCCACCACAGCTTGGTAGAGGCTGCCGAGGTGACCATCAACACGGCGAATAGACCGCACCGGACCAATCCGGTCGCTGTCCTGCCCGTAGTAGAGGGCGGCAAAACGATTGGCACCCCAACCAATAAAATATTCAAAGATAAGATCAGCCTTTGAAAGACCCGACTGGGGTTGATAATCAATCTGGTGATTGGATATTTTCATGATAACCGGGCGGCGATTGAGCAGCTCAGGATTCTGGACCTTCAGACCCGTCAGCGGGTTGACCCCATCGGGGTAAGAATCGGGACCCACAGGTGCTGCCACAGTTGGCGTAGGCTCGGACGTGGGAGCCAAGGTGGGCTCAGGGGTAAGCGTGGCGCTGGGCTTAACTGCTTCAGTTGGATTATTCGAGAAGACAGCAGTAACAGTACCTGCGATCGCAGTTCTTTCTGCGGCTGTCAACGTCCGCTCAATTGGTGTAGCACAAGCGCTCATCACCAGGGCTATGCTGAGCAAAACAAGTATGATCCCAGAAATTTTCTTCATAGCATCCTTCCTTGAACAGAGGAATTGTACCCTATTATTGATCCTGATCGTTGCATCCGTAGAGTTATTGGTAGTAGCTACATGCGATAAAAACGCTGGAAACCTCAAAAGATTTCCAGCGTTATTCGGAATGTTTTATTGTTACTTTTGCGATAATTGCAACCTGGCGAAAAGTCACAATATCGATACTACAACTACCCCCCAAAAGCCCGGTCGGTCAGGCTGGTGCCGACGTTGAAGTACTGCGCGTCGGGATGGTGCAGGATGATCGCCGCGGTGGACTGCTCGGGCACCAACTGGTACGCCGAGGTCAGGCTCATGCCGAGTTCTTTTTCAGCCGGCAGCAGTTCAAACACCTTGCCATGATCCTGCAGCTCCGGTATCGAGGGATAGCCCCAGGAATAGCGTAAACCTTGCTCCGGGCTCAGCTTGAGCTCCCGGCGGATCTGCTTATGCAGATAATCCGCGGTTGCCTCAGCCAGCTGCACTGCCAGCCCATGGAAGAAGAAGCCTTCCGAATATTCTCCCGCGGCATCCAACGCCTCAAAGCGCTCCGTCGCCTGCTTTCCTACCGTCACCACTTGCAAAGCAACCAAATCCATCACACCCGAATCGAGCGGCATGAAGTAATCCGCCAGGCAGAGCTGTTCGCCTGCTGGCTGGCGGGGGAAAGTGAAGCGAGTCAGTTCACGCAGGTCTTTGCCAAGCGATGCCGGGTCAAAGACGATCAGGTCATTGCCTTCAGATGCGGCTGGCCAGTAGCCGTAGACTGCCTGGGGTTTATACCAGCCTTCCTTCTCCGCCTGCGCCAGCATACGCAGCCGACGGGCGTCAAATTCGAGCTGCATCTTTTCCCATGCTTCGCCCTTCAAGCCCGTGCCACCCCAGTTCATGCGGTATAGTGACTTGATGTCGAGGTGGGTTGCCACGGTCTGCAGAGGCAGATCGCGTACCACCCTAGGTCCCCATTTGGCAACCTCGGGGATAAAGTCAGCCGGCTTGACAGTCGAAGGTTTATCTGTGGCTGACACTGCGCGTTCCACTTTCTTCTTGCCAAATTCCTGATCGGCTTTTTCTTTAACCGTCGCCAGCAAAGCATCCTTGCGGACAGGATCCGAAAGTTGATCCATCACGTTCAAGCCCTCGAAGGCATCTTTGCAGTAGAAAACGCCGCCCCGATAGTACTCACCGCTTTCAGTCTTCAAAATGCGCCGTCCAAACGCCGGGTTTATCGCCGCACCGCCGATCAAGACAGGGATGTCCAGCCCGCGGCGCTGCAGTTCGTTGATAATCAACGCCATCTGCTTGCTGGTGGAGACCAGCAGCGCGCTCAAACCGATCGCGCTGGCTTTTTGCTCTACCGCGGCAGAAAGGATCGTCTCCATTGGCACTTGTTTGCCCAGGTCGACCACTTCGTAGCCGTTATTCGAGAGAATTGTGCGCACCAGGTTCTTGCCGATATCATGCACATCGCCAAATACGGTCGCAATCACAAGTTTGCCCTTGGAGAGACCCTCTTGCTTATCCAGGTAATTCTCGAGGTGAGAAACGGCTTTTTTCATGACCTCGGCAGATTGCAATACAAAGGGCAGAATGAGATCACCTGCGCCGAAGCGATCGCCAACTTCTTTCATGGCCGGCAGTAAAACCTCGTTTAGGATCATCACCGCGACCACACCCTTCGCCTGGTCTGCGTGCTCGGCGAGAATGGCATCGATATCTTCCTCAACGCCAGCCTTATGCCGGCGCAGAACCTTCTGGAACAACCGCTCGCTGTTCGTCAGCCCCTCGAATGGATCAACTTTGCCAGACTGTTCGTCCTCGCTGGTGACAATCGAGTCAAAGTAAGCGATAAAGTCTGCAAGGGCAGCGTCTGAGCGGTTAAAGATCAGGTTTTCTGCCAGTTCGCGTTCGTTGGCGGGGATTTCCGCGTAAGGTTTAACCTGTGCGGGATTGACGATCGCCATGTCGAGCCCGGCCTCTACCGCGTGATAAAGGAAGACACTGTTGAGCACCTTGCGCGAGGCAGGAGAGAGACCAAACGAGACGTTGCTGACGCCCAGGGAGGTATGCACACCTGGCAGTTGTTTTTTGATCCAGCGAATGCCTTCCAGCGTCTGGATGGCAGAATCGCGGTAGATTTCCTCTCCAGTTGCGAGGGTAAAGGTCAGGTCATCAATCACGATATCTTCAGGCCTCAGACCATACTCCGCAGCCAGCTCCACCAATCGGCGGGCGATCTGCAGCTTGCGTTCGGCTGTTTTTGCCATACCCTCTTCATCAATTGTCAGCGCCATCACAGCCGCGCTGTGTTGTTTCGCCAGGGCGAAAATACGGCGGGGTTTGGCATCGCCAGCCTCAAAGTTCGTGGAGTTGATCAGGCAGCGCCCGGGTGCGGTTTCGAGTGCGACCTCGACCACATCAGGCTCAGTCGTATCGATCACCAACGGAACCGGTACTTCGAGCGTCAGGCGCTTCACCAATCGGCGCATCATATCCGCTTCGTCACTGCGTTCGGTGACCGCCACGCTGACATCCAGGGCGTGAGCGCCAAAGTCCACCTGGTCGCGCGCGATTTGGAGCATACCATCGTGGTCCTCAGCCAGAAGCAAGCGCTTGAATGCACGGGAACCCTGGGCGTTGAGCCGCTCGCCAATGACGAAAGGCGCTGGCTGCTGCTCAATCGCAACCGCCTGGACGGAGGAAGCCAGCGAGGCAAACGCCCCTGTCTCATTCTTTGGTGGGGTAATTTCTGAAATTTTCTGACTAAGCGCTGAGATATGGGCAGGCGTGGTGCCGCAGCATCCGCCAACCACGCGGATGCCGTAATGGCTGACATAATCTGCCAGGGCAGTCGAGAATTCGTCTGCCTGCATCGGGTATACTGCTTCGCCATCCACGTTCATCGGCAAGCCGGCGTTGGGAATGCAGGAAATCGGCAACTGGGAATGTTCACTTAGATAAGAGATTGCTCCGCGCATGTGTTCCGGACCCGTGGAGCAGTTCAGACCAACCACGTTCACGCCCATACCCTCCAGGATTGAGAGCACAGCGGTGATGTCCGTGCCGAGCAGCATCTTGCCGTTGACATCCAGCGTGACCTGCGCCTGGATTGGCAGCCAGGTGCCTGTTTCATCAAAAGCCAGTTGGATACCTCGAATGGTGGCTTTGACTTCCAGGATATCGTTGGAGGTTTCGATCAACAGCAGATCCGCACCGCCTTCGATCAGCCCTCTTGCCTGCTCGCGAAAAATATCCACAAGCTCGTCGTAAGTGATATTGGACATTTCGGGATCGTTGGTGGAGATGAGTTTCCCGGAAGGTCCGATCGAGCCTGCCACAAAGCGCTGTTTCTCGGGGGTGCTGAACTCATCCGCGGCTTTGCGGGCAATTTGAGCTGCCGCAAAATTGATCTCGTGGGTTTTCTCAGCGAGGGCGTAGTCCGCCAGAGTCAGACGGTTAGCACGGAAGCTGTCGGTCTCGATCACATCCGCGCCGGCTTCCAGGTAAGCTTTGTGAATTCTTTCAACCGTCTGAGGAGATGAGATAACGAGATAGTCGTTGCAACCATGGTATCGTTCGCCGCCGAAATCCGTGGCGGTCAGCTTCTGCAGCTGGAGCATGGTGCCCATGGCACCATCGAAAATTAACACACGCTTATCGAGCTCCTTAAGATATGCATCTTTTTTGGTCAGTTTGTTGTCTGTCATGTTAGTCACCATTTACAAAAATACCTCGCCTGGAGGTATCCCTTCGCAGTCTTTTTGCCCGACAATTAAATCATCCCAAAGGGAGAATATCGAGTAAAGCGAGTTTATCATATTAAGGAATGACCTTCAAATTGTAGTAGGTTATGCTGAAAAGTTTTTTTATGGATCGGGTTCCATTCCAGCCCTGGAACTCTTTATCCGGGGATAATTCGGACTGTCTCTTCGTAGGTCGGGTTCCGCAGTTGAACCCGACGAAACGAGTGTATCATTTGTGGACTTGTCTTTGTATCGTCGGCTGCGCCAAGCAAACCGAAAAGCAGCTTTTTGTAGGTCGGGTTCCGCAGTTGAACCCGACGACGCAAGTGTATTATTTTTGGTCTTGTACGTTTATCGTCGGCTTGAAAAACGCAAGCCGACCTACGGTGAATCTCATTCGCCAAAAGCAAGTGTATTATTTTTGGTCATGTACGTGTATCGTCGGCTTGAAAAACGCAAGCCGACCTACGGTGAATCTCATTCGCCAAAAGTGAATTTACTTTTTAGGAAAACCTTGGGGTCCACATCTCTGCCAAGAATGTCACATGAGTGAAAACTTGACCATTTCCAATCCTCAAGATTGTCACAATAGCCATGCTTCACAGGATTGTAATGAATGTAATCAGCATGGTTCTATAAATCCTCAAAATCCCGAATTGTGTGTTCCCAAAACCTCTTTTGCCAAACAGTTAAGTTTGGTTCTTTTTGGCTTCTACGTATAAACAAGGTTGTTTTCTTTTTTATTTCCTTAATGCGAGTGGAGTAATCATATTCCCCATCCGGCAACTTTAATAAGAGGTGAATGTGATCAGGCAGAACACAATATGCAAGAAGATCATACGGATGATATTTTTGTATTTGGTCTATTACCTCAAAGAAGTTTTCAATTATTAAGTCAGAATTAAATATGGACCGCCTGTTATGGGTAACAAGGGTAAGAAAGTAAGTCCCACCAGCAACATAGTTCCGGATGTATCTTGGCATAGTAAAAGTTTAACATCAATTTGTAGTCAAAGATGTATTTACGTAAAAAAAGGGGAAAGTTCTGGTTTTTGTTATAGGTGGGTCGATATGTGAAGGTAGAAGAAACTTTTACGATTTCCGTCAAAAGCCAGGTCACTTTTTTGTAGCTCGGGTTCCGCAGTTGAGCCCAACGACGCAAGTGTATTATTTTTGGTCATGTACGTGTATCGTCGGCTTGAAAAACGCAAGCCGACCTACGGCAAGGAAACCGACAAGCAGCTTTTTGTAGGTCGGGTTCCGCAGTTGAACCCGACGACGCAATTGTATTATTTTTGGTCATGTACGTGTATCGTCGGCTTGAACCCTCTCCGCTGCGCTTCCAGGGCAGGAGCGCAAGCCGACCTACGGCAGAAATTGGGGTCAATCGAGCACACATTTGATATCCACCACCGGGGTGCCATCAACCGCCTCCATGTCCCGCAATCGCAGGCGATTCCCATCCACCTCCAACACTTCCACCAGGTGAACGCCAATTGGATTCGGGCGGTGGGGCGAACGGGTGCCAAACACGCCCTTGGGCGGCAGTTGGTGATTGCCGTGGGGCGGCAACTTCAACGGCCAGCGCTCAGCCAGATGGAGCCAGGTTAAAACCAACAGCTGGTCGCCTGCCCGGATGCCATCCAACCCCTCCACAAACTCGGGTTCCAAAACCAGCCAGGCTTCCAACCTGGAACCTACGCCCTGGGCAGGTGCTTTCTCCACCTGGGACAGGTCTGATTCGATCCGTCCAATCACTTTTATTTGGTATTCTTCGGGCATATTCCTCCGACAAAACAATCTTGTCACTCAATCATACCCCCTTAACAAAGCGGGAAATAATGTATAATCTCAGCATGGAAGATAACCAAAACCAGCCCATCCCCTTTAAGTTTTATTTACCCGGCATGTTAGTACTCATCATTCTTGGAGCGATCGGACTCGGTGCGATCCTTACGCTGACTTTGCCCACCATCGGTCCGCGCTGGTTGTTTTACTTCTTCGTTGTCATTTTCGTGACAGGTCTTTTCCTGCCCTTCACCTGGTTCCTGAACTTGCGATTCCCCTCCAATCCCCCTGCCGCACCCCAGGTGATCATCCGTCAGGCAGCCTGGTTTGGCATCTTTGCCGCGCTGATCCTCTGGCTGCAGATGGGACGGGTGCTGACGGTACCCCTGGGAGTCATTTTGGCTGCAGCACTCTTCCTGGTGGAGTTTCTGATCAGGCTTTGGGAACGCAGCCGCTGGAAACCTAACCCTCAAAGCAATTAACAATGGTCTCCCTGCGCGATATCCCCTCGGTAGATCAGATTCTCAAACACCCCCGCACCGAGCAGCTTTTAGGGTCCTTTGGGCACGCCTGGACCGTTTCTGCCATACGCCAACTGCAGGATGACCTGCGCCAAACCCTGCCAAATCTCACTGAAATGCCATCAGATAATGACCTGATAGATTCCCTTGAATCAATTCTAGAGAGGCAATCCCAACCATCCCTGCGATCTGTGATCAATGCCACCGGCGTGCTGCTGCACACCAATCTCGGTCGTGCGCCGCTTTCACACGCTGCCTTAGAAGCCGTCGAAAGTACTGCCAGTGGCTACTCAACGCTCGAATATGACCTCGAAAAAGGCGTTCGCGGCAAGCGCGACGTGCATGCCAGTGATCTGCTGACCCGTCTGACGGGTGGCGACGGCGCTCTGGTGGTCAACAACAACGCCGCGGCGGTGCTGCTGGCGCTCAGCGCGCTGGCAAACGGCAAAAAAGTCGCCATCTCACGCTCACAACTGGTGGAGATCGGCGGCGGCTTCCGCATCCCGGATGTGATGAAGCAATCCGGTGCCAAATTGCTCGAGGTCGGCACCACCAACCGCGTGCGCCTCGCTGATTTTGAGCAGGCAATCTCCGAAGGCGCGAGCATCCTGCTCGTGGCACATCAATCCAATTTCAAGATTATCGGTTTCACCGAAGAACCTGCCCTCGAGGACCTCGCCAGGCTGGCGCACCAACACAATCTGCCTCTCATGGTGGATCTTGGCTCCGGTGCGTTTCTGGATACAGCCAAATATGGTCTGGCGCATGAAACCACTGTGCAGGAAACGCTCTCCAAAGGCGCGGACCTGGTCTGCTTCTCTGGCGATAAGCTCCTGGGCGGTCCCCAGGCTGGCATTATCATAGGCCGAACCGACCTGCTCAACAAAATCCGCCGCCACCCACTCTATCGCGCCATCCGCGCGGACAAACTCTGCCTGGCAGCCCTTTCAGCCACGCTTTTGCACTTTCTCAAAGGCGAAGCTGAGCAAGCTATTCCGCTCTACCTGATGCTTTCCCGCTCATTTGAGGATCTGACAGCCCAAGTTGCAAGGTGGATTGATCGCCTGCATGTTGGCAGCGCTTTGGAGGGGCTTTCAACGGTCGGAGGTGGAAGCCTTCCAGGAGAAACTTTGCCAACCTGCCTGTTTGCCTTGAACATAAAATCACCAGCAAAGTTAGCCGCTCGCCTGCGCGAAGCCGACCCACCAATCATCGCCAGGGTCCAGGAAAATCTGCTGCTGCTCGATGCACGCACGGTTCTCCCCTGGCAGGAAGAAACCCTATTACAATCACTACAAGCCATCTTCTTTGAACGGAAGGAATATCTATGAAACACGATCTTGACGCTCTGATGCAGAAATACAACATTGATTATCTCTGGGTCAGCGGTCCCGCTCAACACAACCCCAACATGGTCTACTTCACCGGAGATTGTCATGTTACCAACGCGGACCTCTTCTATATCCCCGGTCAGACTCCCATCCTGCTTCACGGCATGATGGAACGCGACGAAGCCGCAAAAACTGGCTATCGACTGATCAGTTACTCTAACTACCCAAACCAAAAGTTCTACGCGCAGGCCAATAATGATCCCGCCGAAGCCTCTGCCCTGCGCTACAAGCAAATCCTGGAAGATGTCGGCATCACCAAGGGTAAGGTGATGCTATATGGCGTGCGCGAGTTTGGACCTTTCTTCTCTCTCCTCACCCGCCTGCAACAGCTCCTCCCTGAAGTAACCTTTGTAGGCGATCCCCTTGAAATGATTTTGCTCGAAGCCCGTGCCACCAAGAGCCCGGAAGAGATCGAACGCATCCGCCAGATGGGCGTCATTACCACTGCGGTCGTCCAAAAAACGCGTGAGCTGCTAACCAGTCACAAGGTGGTGAATGAGACTCTTATCAAACCTGACGGGCAACCCCTCACCATCGGTGATGTCAAAGCCCAGATCAATCTCTGGCTGGCAGAAGCCGGCGTGGAAAACCCGGAAAGCACCATTTTCGCCATTGGGCGTGATGGCGCGGTCCCCCACAGCAGCGGCACCCCAACCGATCCGATCAAACTCGGGCAGGCAATCGTCTACGACATCTTCCCATGCGAAGCTGGCGGCGGCTATTTCTACGATTTCACCCGCACCTGGTGCCTGGGTTATGCCCCCGAAGAAGTCCAAAAAGCTTATGATCAGGTCAAAGAAGTTTACGATACAGTCGTATCCGAATTAGAAGTCGGCGTCAATCCCGCCCGCTATCAAGCCCGCACCTGTGAGCTTTACGAAGCCATGGGGCATGAAACTATTCGCCAGAACCCAAAAATCGAGGCGGGTTATATTCACGGTCTCGGTCACGGCGTCGGCTTGAACGTGCACGAAAGACCATTCACCGGACTCGAAAATGATCCGACCAACCTGTTGAAAGTTGGCTCAGTCATGACGATCGAACCGGGTCTCTACTACCCCGATAAAGGCTTTGGCATCCGCCTGGAAGACACCTGGTATGTCAAACCCGATCACACCTTCGCCAAGTTTGTGGACTTCCCCATGGATCTGGTGATCCCGATGAAAGGTGATTAGCATGAAAAAGATCAACATGCGCGTCCTTGGAATTGAAAGTTCCTGCGATGAGACCGCCGCGGCGGTTGTTGAAAACGGCAGGGTGATCGAGAGCAGCGTGATTGCCAGCCAGGTGGATCTGCACGCGCAGTTTGGCGGGGTGTATCCTGAACTGGCTTCGCGCGAACATGTCAAGGCTGTTCATGCCACAGTAAATGAAGCCCTCCAGCAGGCACACATGGGGCTTGCGGACCTGGATGGCATCGCGGTGACGCGCGGTCCGGGTTTGGCTGGCTCGCTGGTGGTGGGAGTAAACCTCGCCAAAGGATTGGCTCTCTCGGCAGACCTGCCGATTGTGGGTGTGAATCACCTCGAGGGGCATCTCTATTCCGCCTGGCTGTATCAGTCTGGCAGCAAGCCCACTCCTGAACCGAAACTGCCACTATTGGCATTGTTGGTCTCTGGCGGGCATACGGAACTGGTCTTGATGCGCGACCATCTGCGTTACGAACTGCTGGGTGGTACCAGCGACGATGCTGCCGGCGAAGCCTTCGATAAAGTCGCTCGCTTGCTGGAGCTCGGCTACCCTGGTGGACCCTCCATTCAAAAAGCCGCCATGCAGGGCAATCCGCGAGCCTTCAACTTCCCCAAAGCACGCTTGAGCGAACCCTGGAATTTCTCGTTTAGCGGGCTGAAAACCGCCGTATTGCGGACCGTGGAAGAGTTCAAGTCTGCCAAAAAACCCATACCCACAGCGGATATTGCTGCCAGTTTCCAGGCAGCGGTTGTGGCAGCCCTCTTCGAAAAGACTATCGCGGCAGCCCGTGAATTCGAAGCTCGCGAAATCATCGTGGCGGGTGGTGTCAGCGCCAATAAAGCCCTGCGCGAAGCTTTCCGCTCTCAAACCGAATTCCGGGTGCACATCCCGCACATCAGCCTCTGCACCGATAACGCTGCTATGATCGCAGCTGCCGGCTACCGGCACTTCATTGCCGATGAAGCTTCCAACCTGGATTTTGACGTGCAGGCAAACTGGTCAATTGCCGCCAACGCCTGAGAAAAAAACCATCAAACCGACGAACAAAAAGGAGTGAACATGGATGTAAAAGTAACATGGAATGAAGGAATAGCTTTGACTGCTACAGCCGATTCTGGCCATGAAGTCAAACTGGACGCTGCGGAAGGGTTCGGCGGTCATAATGCTGGCTTTAGACCGATGGAATTGATGGCGATCGGTGCTGCAAGCTGTTCGAGCATGGATGTTCTATCAATTCTCCGTAAGAAAAAGGTGCCTTTTACGGGATATGAATGCAAAGTTCATGTGGAGAGCGTGAAGGATCAGCAACCGTATGTGTTCAAATTGATGGAATTTGAGTATATCGTTACAGGCACTGGGATCAACCGGGCAGACGTGGAACGCGCCGTGCAGCTCTCTGAAGAAAAGTACTGCCAGGGAATCGCCATGTTGCGTAAAACTGCTGAGATCCGCAGCAGGATCACCATCATCGAAGAGTAGCAGTCGATAACTCTAACATTTACCTGCCACGAGAGTTTTGTTCTCCCGTGGCAGTTTTGAATTAATAACAAAACGCAAACGATAGGCGTAGGGCGAGATTGAAAGCACCGCCAACATGACCCCAAAGAGAGCTTGGCGTGCTTCCAATCCGCCATTACGACATCCATCACCCATACAGGATAACCGAGCCTCAACACCTATCTCGCTGTAAGCGGCGGATTGAGGGCACGATGCATTTATTCATCAAATCTTTGCGGGTGCCCTCAATCACGCCCTACGAATTTTGAGCTCGCGTGCCCGCAATATCCGAATGCAATATTTGGTAGAGGCGACACATGCGTCGCCTCGACGGGTGACTTGAGGTCGACTTTTATTGAATTATTGTGCATTTCCAGGTTAACCTAACCGGGCTAGACCTATTACAACGTCAAAAAAAAATGTGTACATTCGGTTTACTGGTAAAATCCCAACGTATGAAACTGCGAAAGTTGCTCTTTCTTCTCCTCCTGATAACCCTCGCCGCTGGCTGCGCCGGGCAAGCGGCTCAGACTGCGCTGCCCGAGCCTACATTAATCCCTAAACCCAGCGCGACCCCTGAATCAAGCCCTACCCCGACATTCGCTCCAGTCCAGCTAGAGCTGCCACCCCTGCCCGAAAATCGCACCCACTACAAGCTGGATCTGATCCTCAACTACTACTCGCATTACGGTGCGGTGACCGAAGTGATCACATATACCAACCGCAGCAGCCACAGCCTGGAAGAGATCCCTTTCGTGGTACCTCCGCGCAATTTTGAGGGCAGTTACGATCAGTCCGACCTGCGCGGCGACCGTGTGGCAGGCTTCAGAGAAGATGGCATCCACACCCTGGTAAGCCTATCCTCGCCCTTGTTGCCTGGCGAAACGACCACCTTCACCTTCAGTTTCAGGCTCTATTTCCCGCTGCATCAAGGCATATACGGCTACACCACCCAACAAACCAACATCTCGGATTGGTATCCCTTCATCCCGCCCTACGATGAAGAGCAAGGCTGGCTGGCGTACGACCGCGTGGTGGATCAGGACAATATCATAGTGGGCGAATCGATCGTCAATGAATTCAGCGATTTCGACGTGACCCTGACGCTCACAGACCGCGCTGAGCTGATCGAGGTCGCGGCAAGTTCCCCAGCCAGCGGCTCGAACGGTAAATATTCCTATCACCTTGAAGGCGCGCGCGGTTTTTCCTTCTCGGTCAGCGACAGCTACTTCGAGCACGAAGTCGTCCAGGATGGGATTCGCATTCGTTCTTACGTCTTCATGAACAACATCGAAACAGGCAAAGCCGTCACGCAAATCGGCGCAAACGCGATGAAGCTCTATGAAAAGCTTCTCTACCCCTACCCGCACGAAATGGTCTCGATCGTGGTCGGAGATTTCCTGCACAACATGGAAATGGACGGCATGGTCATGATCAGTTATGGGATCTTTGATTTCTATGACGGATCACCAAAAACCGACCTTGTTTTGATGACCTCACACGAGCTGATGCACATGTGGTTTTATGGCACAATCGGCAGCAACCACGCCCTCGAACCCTGGCTGGATGAAGCCTTTGCGACCTACGCTGAGCTGCTTTACTACCAGGAGTATCACCCAACGGATGTGGAGTGGTGGTGGGCAATTCGCATCCACGAACAGAACCCACAGGGATTCGTCGACTCGTCCATCCATCTCGAAGGTGGTTACGTGCCATACCGCAATGCCGTTTACCTGCGGGGAGTCCAGTTCCTGAACGAGGTTCGACTCGCTGTTGGAGAGGCAGAGTTCTTTGCCGCTTTAAAGGACTATGCTTATAGCAACACCTGGCGCGTTGCCACCCGGAAGGATTTCTTTGATGCCTTCGCGCGTCACAGCCAGGTGGATCTGGCACCGATCGTTTCCAGGTATTTCAAGAACTAGAACAATTTTCCTTCGCAAACAAGCTTTTCAGGGGTGGTGCGTCAACTTGACACCCCCGAATTTGGCGGGTAATATCCAAATCTGGAGTACATATGACTGATAACACAAACCAAACCCCTGACACTCAGCCTGCAAGAGACGCTGGGACTGTCAGCCCGAAACCTTTCTACAAACAGCCGGGAATCATCGCAGCTGGTGCGTTAGTCCTGCTCGCACTTGTCTTGCTAATAACCTGGCTGGCAGGCGGAGATTCGCTTGCCCAGGCTGAAGCCACGCCGACCATTGCTGTGCCTTTAGTATTACTTGAAACAGAGGAACAGCCCACCAGCCCTGCAGTGCCAACCCAAACAATTGCTCCCATTACCACCGAAGTTCCGCCCACTCCTCAGCCAACGGCTATTCCCCGGGTTGAAGTGATCACCCACACCATCCAGGAAGGCGAAACTATCGCATCACTCGCAGCAAAATACAACCTGTGGCCAGAAACGATCATCTGGGGCAATCGCTATGAACTTGGCGACGACATCCGCAATTTCACCACAGGCACCACAATCTTTATCCTTCCGGTGGATGGTATTTATCACACCTGGTCGGCTGGAGAAGGTCTTGGTGCTGTCTCAAACTATTATGGTGTAACCCCGGAAGACATCATTAACTACCCGGCAAACAATCTGTCTCTTGAGACGATTGGCAGTTATGCCGCGCCTAACATTCCCGCTGGTACCCGACTGGTGGTTCCGGGTGGAACGCTGCCAAATTACTTCGCGAGTGACACCCTGCTATACTACGCCGCGGTTGAAAAACTCAATTCTTTACCCATGGGGGATGCCGAGAGTTTCCCAGCTCCACGCGAGGAGATCATCGCGTACGAAGTCCAGCCGCTAGACTCGATCTTCAATATTGCTGAGGAATTCGGTCTTATGCCGGAAACGATTCTTTGGACCAACCGCTACCTCATCGGCGACACGCCGGATGGCATCCATCCTGGTCAAAAACTGATTATCCTGCCTGAGGATGGCGTCTATCACGCCTGGCTTTATGGTGAGGGCATGAACGGCGTCTCCTCCGGCTATGGCGTCACCCCCCAGGACATCCTGGATGAGCCCCTTAATCAGCTTGATCCGCAGGCTATTGGTGACCTGAGCCTGCCACTTATCAAAACCGGCACTTTCCTTTATATACCTGGCGGAAAGGGCTCCATTCCCTCTTGGGTGAGCATCGTCACAGACCCCGGCACGGGGTCGGGAAATCACCCGAACGTCTCCTATTTGGGCGCGTACGCCTGTAACTCAACCGCTTGGTTGACCGGGACCGGCATCTTTCAACTGCCCAATAGCACGAGCGCCATCAGCGGTTATGAATACAACCCTCCGGTACACAACGGTCTCGATTACGACGGTGATACTGGCGATCCCATTTTCGCTACTGATAATGGAGTGGTGATCTACGCCGGCTGGTCTGATCGCGGTTATGGCAACACGATCGTGATCGATCATGGCAACGGCTACCTTTCGCTCTATGCTCATCTTATGGATGGCGGCGTGGCTGTCGGTTGCGGCGCCGCGGTTTACAGCGGCACTGTGATTGGTTACATGGGTAATACTGGCAATTCATCCGGTTCCCATCTGCACTTTGAACTGCGTTACAACGGCAGCCCGGTCAACCCACACGGTTTTGGGTTGTAAAACCTTCTGATTACGACAAAAGCAGCGTTTTCGTAGATACCATCTTGACATCAAGACGGTATCTACGAGTAACTGTATCCACGTGCATTTTTTTGGAAAAAGGTCGTTATCCTTTTACAAAATATCAGCATCTGAGTAGGGCGAAATTGGAAGCACCACACACTTCCTCACTTAATGTCTTTCGTGTGCTTCCAATTCGCCAACATGCCATCGAAAATTCGAAATAAATTGCACTTGTCACCTCAATAACTGTCAATGGCGGATTGAGGGCACGACACCCTTCTTCACCACCATGCTCACAGTGCCCTCAACCGCTCCATACGAATTCAAACATTCAGGGGTTTCCTGAGCTCAAACAGGGTCCGGTAAGCCCGATATCCAAGATTGGTATAAAGACGCATGGCACCGGTTGGGTTTTGCGTGTCAGCGGTCAGCGCGACCTCATCCATGTTCATGGCTTTGAACATCGCCATCGACCGGCAGATCAGGCTGCTGGCAATTCCCCGCCCGCGCCATTCCCGTCGGACAGAAATGCCTTCGGTGTAGCCGCGGTTGTGACCTTCGAGCTCGTTCTCCTCCATCGAGATGTAGTTTTGTACCGAGCCCACCACTTCGTCGCCATCCCAGGCGACCTGCCAAAGAAAAGGCTGAAAATTCGGGCTTGCCAGGTAACTCTGATACCACTCCTCTGTAGGACTTGCGGCAGCGTACTCATCCACAAAAGCGTCGTTAGAAGCGTCCCAAACCTTGCGATAATCCCGAATCAGAACCGGTCGAACGGTGATCCCTTCCGGCAAAGGTCGCTCAGGCAAATCGGTGAGCGGGCGGCTCATCGAATGGTAATATCGGTCGATCGCAAATCCTGCTTCTATCAGGATGTTAAAACGAGTTTTGTCAGGCTCCCGACAAACAGCCACGAAGAAGCCTTTTTCGCCTTCGGGTAACACGGAGGCATAATGACGTCCACGCGTTTCACCCCAGGCAATCAGGCTTTGTTCGATACCTTTGGCTTGCCAGGCAGGGTCGACTCTGAAGAGGATGCCATAAGAATACTCACCGGTTGCGACCTGACGTTCCCAATAAACCCTGCTAAAGGCAACAGTTTCCCCGTTCACTTCAACGAAGATTACGTCATCATGTGGATCGGAATTGCTCAGGTTGGTGTATTCTGCGCGCAGGCTTTCAATTGTGTTGTCCCCCGGGCATTGTCCGACGGCGTGCAGGTTGGTATATATCGCCAACATTTTTGGATAGTCTGACTCACCCTCAAAATGGCGGGAGATTAGCCCGTCAATTAGCGGGCCGTTTTCAAGTGGATATAAATCTGATGTAGTCATTTTTTATCTCTTTCGATGAATAATTACTTGTTGGTCACTGCCTTAAGGCTGTGGTTAACAAAAAACCACGGGTTTGGATTGCCCGTGGTTCGTTGATTTGATGTAGGAAAAAATCAATGAACAGGCGCAATCCAGCCCTGGCAAGCAGATCCGCTTGCAGAGGCAAAGATGGAGTTGATGGTGTAATAGTTAATAACCATATCGACAATTCTAAGACAAACCGTTGCGGTGTCAAGATGATTTCCTGGTTTGGTGAAGGATCTTTCGTATGGATTGGGCTCGACCCCTTCCGCGACAAAAAAAGAAGGAATGGCGCAACCTATCGTTTTCGCTACAAGGACAGGGAGGGTCGGTTCCCAACAACTTCGCACCTACTCTGTCAAGGCAATTTAGAAATGTCCTAATCTCAGCAATTTAGAAATGTCCTATTGTGTTGATAAAGTAGTAAGCACTGGCTTTCCATTTATCTTCTTTCCATAGGTCCTCCAGGGGTGGTCATACGCAGGTGGAAGCGGATTTGTCTGCTCAGATTTGGAGGAGACAATCACAGCTTGCCCGGGTCTTTTCTCCACT
>MTKZ01027493.1_pt1:0-17500 | contig 19219 bp, 8 predicted proteins | sample 1042781 | NCBI WGS metagenome assembly MTKZ01 (sample SAMN06212207, study PRJNA360539) | anaerobic digester metagenome | biome: Wastewater treatment plant; material: sludge; isolation source: anaerobic digester fed with sludge from wastewater treatment plant | place: Denmark: WWTP Viborg ... | reverse complement strand
CTAGCTAATGGGGGGCGGACTCATCTCCCGGCGGCGCCGTGAAGCGCCTTTCTTTGATGCGCCGCAACGCATCAACCGAATGCGGTATTAGCGGCCGTTTCCAGCCGTTATCCCCCACCGGGAGGCAGATCATCCACCTGTTACTCACCCGTTCGCCGCTAACTCGCCCCCGAAGGGGTCCGTCCGCTCGACTTGCATGTATGAGGCCTGCCGCCAGCGTTCGTTCTGAGCCAGGATCAAACTCTCCGAATTAAAAACTCGAAACACCCCGGAGCGAACTCCGGTTTGTTGTTGACAAGTTTGATTCCTTCTATAGATGTTGTTTTAGAATCACAACACAAAGGAAATCTAACGTCGTTATGGGCCGGAAACCGGGCAAGCCCGATTTCCAGTACACAAGCGACCATGTGTTGTACATCGTATTCAATTTTCAAAAAGCGTCCGTGCGCCTTTGCGCAACCGGCGACCCGCCCATAAATTCATGGAAGGGCAAGAATCGTAAGTATAGCACCAACAAACCACCGTTGTCAAGTAACGTGTTCAACCATCAAGTTGATGATGCCATAACCCACGGTTTGCCGTGTGACCAGACTTTACCATTCCGTTGCGGCGCTCTCAGAAGCGCCTCCTGCGGGAAGTGTTTGGAAGTTTATCACACTGCGTCACCCGATTTCAAGTTTGTTACTCCACTATTTTTTGGAGCGTACAGTCTTGGCAAAACTCATCTGAACTTTTGCATCGGTCGGAAATACGGATGATAGTTTTGTTGGATTGATTAAACTTTAAGTTCTCCGACACAACACAACACTTGGTTTGTGTGTGGGAAGAGGATGCGCATGTGCCACATCAGAGCAACGGTGAAAAGTATACCACACAAAAATACGCGATGTCAAGCACGGTTTCCCGTGCTTTCCCAACCGCATTTCTGCGGGACACGCAACAATCACCGAACAGGCTGTAGTTTACACGACAAATTCGGGCAAAGTCAAATTTATATTTCAGTGCGACAAAGATGGCGTGTATTGGTTTCTTCCCGTTGCTATTTTGTCTGAACAGCACTTGCCGTGCCCGTTTCTGTTCACTATATTTTTTTGGTTTTACATAGACATTGCCCGTCAATCCTGATACAATCAGAAACCATAGACACGCATTGAGTGCCTCATCCGTCCGTGGCCACCGCTGGAGAATTCGATTCTTTACACATCAGCGATGCCTTGGCCGGAAGTGAGGAATGATTTTTTTAACCTGACAGGCACGGAAATTACAAAGGAGAGTATTAGGTATGCCACAGATTTTAAAATACAAGATAGCGCCAAAAATTCCGGCGCGTCTTTCCCGTCTTACTGATATTGCCCACAACCTGTGGTGGTGCTGGAATCCTGAAGCGGTCGACCTGTTCTTCCGCATGGACAGGGCATTGTGGAGCGAAGTTGAACATAATCCAGTGCGGCTCCTGGGGCAAATCGAACAAGCGAAAATGGAAGAACTGGCATCGAACGCGAGTTTCCTGGCGCACCTGGACCGGGTAGCCAATGCGCTTGACAGTTATATGGCGAACGGCGAATGGCGTTCCCGCCACGACAGCGCGCCGAAGGACCTGCTGGTCGCCTACCTGTCCGCCGAATTCGGTCTGCAGGAATCCGTGAAGATCTATTCGGGCGGCTTGGGAATTCTCGCCGGCGACCATCTGAAGGCGGCCAGCGATCTGGGCGTTCCCCTGGTCGGACTGGGCCTGTTGTACCGGGAAGGTTATTTTCGCCAGACGCTCAACGAAGACGGGCTGCAGCAGGAAAACTATCCAACGAATGATTTTCACAATATGGCGATTTCCCTGGAATACGACGCATCAGGCGACCCGCACGTGATCGAAGTTCCCCTGCCCGGGCGCATGGTCAAGGCATATATATGGCGCTGCCAGGTGGGGCGCACGGCACTGTTCCTGCTCGATTGCGATCATGAAGGCAACACCCCCGCGGACAGGAATATCACTGCGCGGCTGTATGGCGGCGGCAAGGAAACGCGGATACAGCAGGAAATCATGTTGGGCATGGGCGGCGTAATTGCGCTGAAGCACCTGGGGCTGCATCCCACCGTCTATCACATCAACGAAGGCCATGCCGCGTTCATGACGTTGCAGCGGATCAAGGATCTTATCGAACGGGACAAAATAAGCTTCTGGGAAGCGGTCGAACTTGTCCGCATCGGCAGCATTTTCACCACCCATACGCCAGTGCCTGCAGGCAATGACGTGTTCGACCCCGCCATGTTGGCCCCTTATTTTCAAGAGTACTGTCAGCAGTTAAACATATCCATAAAGGACTTTCTGTCGCTGGGCCGCCAGGACCCGAATAATAACGCGGAACACTTTTCCATGACCGTTCTCGCGCTGAAACTTTCTTCCGCTTCCAACGGCGTCAGCAAGTTGCACGGGCAAGTGGCGCGCAACATGTGGACGAACGTCTGGAAGCACATCCCCGAAGACGAAGTGCCCATCGGTTCGGTAACCAACGGGATCCACATACCGACGTGGATATCCAAAGACCTGTCCATGCTTTATGACCGATATTTGGGACCGGATTGGGTGGCGACACCTCACGATCAATCGGTGTGGGAGCGCATAGATACCGTCCCCGACACGGAGCTCTTCAGAATTCATCAACGCTGCTGCCAGCGGCTGGTCTCGTTTACCCGCCGCCGCGTGGAACAGCAGTTGATTAATCGGGGGGCTCCCGTATCGGAGGTGCGCGCCGCCCGGGAACTGCTTGACGGCGAAACGCTGACCATCGGCTTTGCGCGCCGCTTTGCCACGTATAAAAGGGCCCTGCTCCTGTTCAGAGACCTGGAGCGTCTCAAGAAGATACTGTTGAACCCGGAGATGCCCGTGCAACTGATTATCGCGGGCAAAGCCCATCCCGAGGACAAAGAGTCCAAGAATTATATCCGCGACATTATTCATGTTGCCCGGGAGCACGAACTTCGTCAACATATCGCCTTTGTCGAAGACTATGACATCAACGTAGCCCGGTATATGATACAAGGGGTGGACTGCTGGCTGAACACTCCGCGAAAACCCATGGAAGCCAGCGGTACCAGCGGCATGAAGGCCGCCGCCAACGGTGCGCTCAACATAAGCATCCCCGATGGCTGGTGGTGCGAAGCGGAGGAACTGGGAGAAAACGGCTGGAGCATAGGCAGGGGCGAGGTTTACGAAGATATTGCGGAACAGGACCGGAATGAAAGCCAGGCGTTGTATGAACTTCTCGAACAGGAAGTGGTGCCCATGTTTTACGACCGCGACCGGGAAGGGTTCCCAAGACGATGGATTGCCCGCATGAAAACCTCCATACGCACCATTGCGCCGGTATTCAACACCTACCGCATGGTGATGGAATATGGCGACCGCTTTTACGTGCCCTGTTGCCAGCGCCGCCATCGCCTTTTCCAGCAGGACCGGAAGCTGGTCTACGAACTCTCCAGAAAAAAACAGTTCATCGCCACGCACTGGCCTTCCATCAAAATACTGCACATTGAAAGCGGCCCGACGGAAACGCTGTGTTTTGGCGACGCCCTGGAAATCAGGGCACGGATACACCTGGGCGAATTGTCAACCAGTGATGTGGAAGTGGAAATCTATCACGGCAACCTCGATTACCATGGAAACTTCCAGACAGGTTCCTGCGGCCCCATGACGTGCGTTTCCGACCTGGGCAACGGCGACTACCTGTACAAAGGGGTTGCGCACTGTGACAAGACCGGATATTCCGGATGTACTGTCCGGGTCATTCCAAGCCATCCAGACTTCCTCAACAAGCACGAAATGGGATTAATCGTCTGGGCATGACGGTGTTCCCTTGAAATGACCGCAGTCTTGCCGGGCATTGTCCGCCGGGATGCGGGCGTTACGCCTGCCCCCGGGCTTGGAGCCCGATTTGTTCACGGGCATGAACCAGGGAAGCCAGCATGGTATTTACCGGGCAGGGGATATGGTTCGTTTCCCCGAACCGGGCGATGGCGCCGTTGAGGGCGTCTATCTCCGTCCGCCGCCCCTGCAACAGGTCCTCGCGCATGCTCGCATAATGGGCCGCCGTGGGCGGCAGCATCTGGTGGTAAAAGGCGTGCAGATACGCTTCGGCCGCCGCGGGCTCCAAAGGGATATCCAGAGCATCGGCCACCCGGTACAATTCGCCGACGACATCGTTCATAATGGCGCGGGTATGTTCGTTCTCCGCCAAGACGCCATAGGGAACATTCAACAACGCCGACAGCGGATTCAACGCACAGTTGTAAGCCACTTTGCTCCATAAGACCGTCGGTATGCGATCCGTGAAACAGGTGGGCAGACTCGCGGCATCCATCAACCGTGCCGACTCGCGCGCGGCCTCTTCCGCTCCCTTGCCGCCATACCCCCCGATGGCCGTCGGAGCGGCGATAACCGTTACCGCCACCCTGCCCGGTTCCATAATCCGCGCGCCATAAATTACCCGCGCGCCCAGGACACGGTTCCATCCGATTTCATGCGCAATGGCCTCCGCATTTCCGAGGCCATTCTGATAAGAACAGACCCAGGTGTCCGGAGACGCCAACGGCGCAATTTGCCGTGCCGCTTCGCCCGTATCATAGGACTTGACAGCAATCAAAATAAGGTCGAATTCCCGTTGTGACAGGTCTTCAACCCGGGTGCGCGCCGTGAGGGTGGTCACATGATGGGACCCCCAAATGCCTTCTATGAAAAGGCCGCGCTCCACGATGCGGGTGACATGAGCCTCGCGGCCGACCAGGTGTACCTCGTGCCCGGCGCGGGCCATGAACCCGCCGGCAACGGAGCCCAGAGCGCCCGCGCCCATGACGAGAATTCGCATAACTATAACTACTCCTGTGCCCTGAAATGTTTGAGTCCGTCCATTATCCGGCATACCGGTCGGCATCAGGCGGATCTATTGGAACCGGAAAACTTGAATGCCAATCGCACTTGCACTGTTATCCTCCTCCCTCCCCTTCGGTTCCTCCCTCGGGTTCACCCCCCGGTGCCTGTTCCCGCTGCGCGTCGACCGAAAGTTGACGGTTGAACACTCCGTCTTCGATAAAAGAAATGCAAAGTTCCGCAACAATCCGGCTGTTCATGATGAAGTTGTGGGACTGGTGCACGACAATCCAGTCGGACATGCCGGCCAGTTTGGTATTCTCTACCGTAATCACCCCATCATTCGGTTGCTTCAATATGAAAGACTGCCCGCGGTCCCCGGCGATGATGCCGAATTTCACGTCCGGCACCGGCAATTGGGCATAGAACGTGTCTGATGCCAATTGTTGCCCACTTGGCCCCATAAACCATTGATAGATTTGGTTGTCGCGCAAAGCACGCGCCAAGTCAGCAGGCTCATTCGGCGGCGCCAGCATGACAATGCGGCCCAGTCCCGGCGGATAACCAAAGCGAAAGGCCGCGCGCAGGATTACATTCCCCAGGGAATGCGCAATGAGATGGAACCCCTCCGTTTTGACATTTTCGCGGATAAAAGCGACCAACTGTTCGCCCAGGCCGTCTATGGAATCACGTCCCGCGGAATAGGGGAAGTTAAGCGTTTGATACCCGGCATGCTGCAACCGCGTATCAAGCATCCAAAGGGATGCACGTCCCCGGCCCATTCCCTGCAACAATACTATGGTATTTTCCACGGGTGCCGGGGAACTGTCCTCCACTGCGGCCGAGGTTTCGGGGCTTTCCGCGGAAAGGATGGAAGCGGGACATAGCGTGCCGAAAAGGCAAACAACGAACATCGCTCCGGTGGTACTGTTCCACTTCATAACACGGGCCTTACTCTTGGAGGCGCGCATGATTTCACAACGAAAAATCAAGATACATATAGGGTGTTGCGCCCTCCAACTTGAACGGTTTGGCTTGTTTTTTCATCAACAACCGTGCCGCATCAAATTCCGCCGGGCTCACTTTGGTCGCGGATCCATACAACGTCACGGTACCGGCACCTGCAGGCAAATTCTGCAGTTGAAAGGAAGTGGCGGCACCCAAGTCATAATAGAAAAGTTCCCTGCCTTCCTTCAGGTCATAGGATGCCTCAACGTAATAAAACGATGCCCCTCCCTGCGCGTTGATACTTCCTTGCAAGGCCGCCGGACCGTCAACAAAATTAAAATCCAGCCAGGTAGGTTCTTTGTGACTGATGGAAACCTTCAGTTCCAGTTGACGCCTGAACCAGCGGTCCGATTCCTCGGGCGCAACGCCGGCCAGGACGACCACGGGTTCCGGCGTCAGCATGACCTCGTATTGCCCTGGAGAAAGATACTTGACATTCTTTGTCAAATCGACGATACCGCCGACATTACGATAAAACGCCTCGAATTTGGCTGGGCGCCTCCTCAGCGTAATATCCCCCGTAATAGACCCTTTACGCGGAAACTGCACTCTCACTTCCGTGGTTTTCCCCGGTTCCAATTCTACAATCGCACGCGCGACTTGTTCCTGGTACATGAACAGAAAAGACTGGAGGCCGACAGGCAGTGTATATAAATCAAACCGTCCCATACTGTTGGTATGGCCGTAATACACAGACTCCTGCAGCACGCCATAGGCAGTCCCCTGTCGCGGCACGATGGAAACGCCGGCAATGCTCAATTCGTTGGCGCCATAGACACTGCCCATGAACCTGACCGCCCGGTAAAGGGGAAATTCATAAACCTGGTCTCCCGTCCAGTTCTCATCAATGGTGAATTGAACCGGCAGCGGTGCATAACCCCGTGCGCGGACGTACATGGTATAGTCGCCAAGGGTGAGAAAACGATCGTAAAGCAGCCCGGAAGCGTTGGTCTGCTCCCTGAAATACTTCAGCAAATACGGCTGGAGCATGTCAGCCAATTCTTTGCAGGTCGCCACCTCAAATTGGGTAATGCTCCTTCCCGTATTCCGGTCAAAAACGCGCCCCTGAAACCGGTACCTGGCGGGGATATGCTCGTCCAACCCTATCGTGACAGGCTCGTTGTGCTCCTCCGTGTGCATCCGGATTCCCCGCGCAACCACAGTATCGCCGACGCGGACAGTTACATCGTGGCGTCCCCGGGAAATGCCCTTGATTTCGAACCCCCCGTAGGAGTCGGTCTCATCCTGCTGGCCTCCTGCCTCCACAAGGACACCGGCGACACCGTCGGTAATAAATCGTTCGTCAACCACACGGCCTTGAAGCGAATAATTTGCGGGATTCCCCTTGGAACCGTCCGGTGGAACATCCGCAGGTGCGTTTGCTTCCGAGGAATTTGGGGCAGGCGCGGCATCGGAACCCGGCGCCGACCCTGCCTGTATACGGTTGAACAGGATGTAGGCGAAGTAAATGGAAATACATACCACGAGGACCGCACTTGAGGCCAGCAGCATGGGGACAATCTTGAATTTGGGCTTACCGGTTCGCGTATCCCGGGCAGCCTTGGCTGCAACCTCTTCACCTCCCACCTGGGCAAGAATATGAAGAAGCCGTTCCTTGTTGTCCACTTCCGGCTTCAGGGTTTTTACAACTTCTTTCAACAAGGCCCGTTCAATGTTCTCACGGGTTCGGGAAAGGTCTTCCTGCGCTTCTTTACGGTCAATTTTCAACACTCCGGCAATGGTCTTGGCGGAGTAGTTACAGAAGGCATTCAGCAGGATGCCCATGCGTTCCTGGGGGGTAAAGGAACCCAAATCTTCTTCTAAAGGTTCAATAAGCTCATTTTGCACCCATTTCAAATCCACGGGCGGAACATCCGTGTCGCGGGTACGCGCCTTGTTCCAATTGGGAACGCGCCGCAAGGACAGCTGGTCCGCAATTTGCTGGGCAATGGAGGCGAGCAAGAGCCCCAGTTTGCGGGCATCGGTAAGTGAGAAAAGCCGTTCATACCCTTGTTCAAAAGTCTCCACGACGACCCTATCCGCCAGATAAACACTGCCAGTCTGGGCGAGAGCAATGGCATAAACCATAGGCTGATACTTCTCGACGATGTGCTGGTAGGCCGAAGCATCACCTTGAAAAACACGGCGAACCGCCGCGGCATCTTTCTTCATTCCTGAAAAGGAAAACACTTGGCTGAACCTTATTTATACCTTTCGGAAGGATATTGCGGTCTTCCCGCCTGAACAACGCTTCACACCCCCTCCCCTCCGGAGATAGACCCCACAGGGCAGGTTGTGCTGGGACTGACGGCACCATTTCCTTCCGACGACATCGGAACACAAGCCTGATTGTTGAAAGTGTACTATTTTATGGGCGAAAAAACAAAGCAAGAGGCATTGTAAACCGGATCAGGCGGATCCGCATGACAAGGCGGCCATTTCAAGCACTTTTCGGATATCAGTATCGTCAAAGGTAACGGTATGCATGCTGCCATGGTCCGCATACCAAAGTATCCCGCGAGAGGGGTGCCTCCCTTTAAGGGTTTTAAAGGCGGCGGCGTACAAATATAACTGCATTTCATAATAGTGCTGCAGAGACGGATCGGGTTGACCTGTCTTGTAGTCCACAATAACGTCATCATCAATAACCGCGTCCACAACGCCCCGAATAAGGGCGGTACCGATATCCAGCAGGAAGGGAGTCTCCCGCTCTACCCGTGAAGCGCGACTAAACATGGGCCACAACACTGAAGCACGGAAACGTTGTGCCACCTCAAGGAGGGCCACGCTCAATTCGGGCGCACGGTCCATTCCCAGGCCGGCCTCCCGCACCAGCCGTTTCACCTCTGGAAGCCGGTCCCCGGCAAAATCCCAATATTCAAACAATCGGTGGACAAGCGTGCCCCGTTCCATGGAATACCGCCTGTGCCGCAACAGTTCAGGGGTGATGTCGATACCGGGGGTATCCTTCCACTCTTCATCCATATCCATAAGCCCGGTTATTTGGGATAACAAGCGGGTAACCGAAAAAACGCGCCTGTCCCCCACGTCTTCCATAACAACCGGTTGTATCCGCGTTTCAATGGCATCCTTGTCGAGTTTACCTGCCACTTTCTGGGCCGGGCGGACCGGGCACGTTTTGGGAAGGTTCCGCGTGACGCGCAATTGCCACCCTGGGGCGGCGATGATACCTTCGTCGGAACCATCCGCTAAATCATAGGCCCGGTTGAACGTGTCCGCCCAGCTAAAACCGGGGGGGAAGGGATGACCGCACAAAACCAGATACTCCCTGGCGCGGGTCATGGCAACATATAAAATCCGGGCACTCTCCATTTTTTCATCATGACGACGGAACCTGTTGATGACCTCGAAAAAATTGCCTGCTTTCATCGTTCCGTCTTCATCCGTAGTCTTGGCGGCAACACCAAAATGCTTGTGATGCAGTAACACCTGCTGTCCACCGGCCTTGTCGTTGGCAAAACATTCGGGCAGGAACACAATCGGAAATTCCAGGCCTTTGGCCTTATGGATGCTCATCAAGGTAACGGCGCCCATCCCCCTGGATTGCAGCGTGGATTCCCCTTCCTTCAGCTCGCGAAACGTGATATCTTCAAGATACCGGGTGAATTCGGCCAGGGTCGAGGGCCTGGACTGGGAAAAGTCATCCGCCATCTGGATTACCTTGCGCAGATTAGCCGCGTGCTGCAGACCCAGGTGCCGGCCCAGCAGCACCGCTTCGTATCCGGTCCGGGCAAAGACCTGCCGCAGAAGGTGTCCCGGTTCACTTTCGCGCCGCTCATACAGTTCCATGAAAAGACGACGCGCACCGTCCAGCACTTCGTCCTGTTCAAAAGACGCGGGACAGGCGCCTGAATGAAACGCCGCCGCGATGCCGCCCTCCATCAGCGCCATACGCATCAAACTTTCATCGGACAACCCGATGAGCGGACTGCGCAATACGATTACCAGCGCCTCTTCATCCCAAGGGTCCAGAAGCACCTGCAGCAGGGCGAGTATGTCCTGAATCTCGCGGCGCTGAAAGAAACCTGCGCCGGAAATCCGGTTATAGGGGATGTGGAATTCCCGAAGGGCGGATTCATATTCATGCATGTAAGAGCCCCGACGGAAAAGCAGTACCACGTCATCATAGGTCGCGTCACGGGTGAGGCCGCTTTTCTCGTCCGTCAGGCGCAGGGGCGCCGACCCGCCACACAATTCGAGGATACGCCGGGCGATAAATGTCACATCCCGTTCCCGCATGGCCGGTGCGGTCTCCTTCCCCGCGGACTGGGGCAGAAAATATTCCACGCAAGGAGCACGATCAGATTGGCGGTGTATTCCCATGGGCCGATAGGCCTCTACCGCATCCAGCAGTCGGGTGCGGTGGAAAAAATCATTCACGAAATGAAGCACCCCCGGCAGGGAACGGAAATTATCCGGCAGTGTCAAAGGCTCGCGGGTTTTGTCCCTGATACGATTGAAGATGTCTACTTCCGCGCCACGGAAATAATAAACGGACTGCTTGACATCTCCAACGATAAAGAGATGAGGGCCCTCCTCCGTCATCGCCAGCAGTTCGGCAATGTCGAGTTGGCGGTTATCGGTATCCTGGAATTCGTCGATAAGCAGATAGCGAATCCCCCGGGCGACACGGTCTCGCACTGCCGGTTCGCCGCGCAGCAGGTCCAGGGTCTCATTGATGATATCTTCAAAATCCAACACGGAACGCCCCTGTCTAAGCTGCCGGTAGGCCCCCATGACCTGATTACCGACCTGAATGAAGTCGCAGGTCATTTGCGCGGATTTCTGTTCGAACGCTTCGTCCCGTTCCGGGAGCAGGCACTTCTTCTGAAAGAAGTCTTTGGCTTCCTTCAGCGCGTCCTTTAAAGCGTTATACCTATCCGGCGACGGCCAGTGGTCTTTGCTGCCGCCCATGCGGGGATACGCCGCGAGGTAGGCGTTTAGCGTTTCCGTCAAGCCTTCTTGTCCCTGGAGCATGGCCTGCAACACGGCCCTGCATGCGCAGCGCTGGCCCTCCCGCTTGTCCGAGGCGTCGGTGCACTGTCCTTCGAAGGCATCCAGCGCCACCAGAAGGCTGCGGGCTTCCTGATTATATTGAAAGACCCGCAGCAACGCCTCTTGCGCGCCGGGCGACTCCTCCGTCCATCGATCATACAGGGCCTTCGGTGAAGCATAGCGTTCATCGTCGGGAAAAGTCTGAAACTTCCAGCGATTGGCGAGCATGAAGGCCAACGCATCCTTTAACTGATTGCGGCTCATTTCCAGCGACAGGCGGAAGCAGGCGGGGTCTTCCCGTTCCAGCAGGCGATACAGGGTTTCCTCCACCGCCTTTTCCGCCAGTTGTTCCGATTCGGCATCGCTCAGCACCCCCCAATCCGGGTCCAAGCCGACTCTCAGCGCCTGTTCACGCAGAATGGAAGCGCAAAACGCGTGAATCGTGCTCACCCGGGCGCTGTCCACCTGGCGTTCCATCTCGCGCCAGAAATGCATATCGGCGGAATTCGCCAGATTGGCGGCCTCCCGGAATTTGCGGCGCAGCCGGGCCTTCATCTCGGCGGCGGCCTTGTCGGTAAAGGTGATAGCCACAATCTGGTCCAGCCCGAGTTCCCGGCCGGGCTGTGTACGGAATTCTTCCAGCAGTTTCACGATTCGCTCGACAAGAATGGTAGTCTTCCCCGAGCCGGCGCCCGCCGCCACGCATACCAGCGGGTCCCGTGCGTCAATGGCCCTGAGTTGTTCCGGGGTAAAACGGGGAAGCGGGTTGGCCGCGTCTTCCCGGTTGGCGGGAGAACCTCCGGATTTTTGTGTATCAGCCATAGTCAGTCTCCCGTCTCTTCAATCACATTGCGCTCCGGAAATTTTCGTTGTATGCGCCAGGCTTCAAACCGGGCCGCAGGGGGCAAGGAATGCTTTTTCGGATCGTAGTGCGCATCCGGCAGCGGGGGAAAATATCCGTTTCGAATCCCGGCGACGGCTTCCTTGATACGGTTTAGAGCGGTCTCCTCCCTGCTCCCGGCATCCTGCGCCTTGTCCAGAAACAACGCTTCCCGGGGCTTCCCTCTGAAAACGGGCAGGTAATGGGCGCTTTCAACGGTGCGCCTGGGAAGCAAATACCGTTCCACCGCCCACGCGTATAAAGTCAACTGCAATGACAAACCATACTTGATATCCGCTTTCTCCGGAAATGAGGCGGTCTTATAATCAATAATGGACACACGGTCGCCGGAGAGGTCTATCCGGTCGATGATGCCGGAAAGGGGAACGGCCTCGCCATCAATATCCAAAAGAAACGCTTCTTTGCTGGAAAGAGCGTCTCCGGATTTTCGAGGCGCGCGACCAAAGGCAACCTCGAAATGAGACGGATTTAATCCGGTGGGACGTTGTGCTTCCCGGTTCAGATAGCGTTGCAACGCCTGGACAAAACGCTGTTTCTCCACCCGGATCAGGGGAACCGGAATGTGCTTCAGGTCACGGCCGTTGCTGATAAATACCTGCTCAACCGTGTCGTCCATGAACTGCCGGGCTTCCGCATCGTCCCGGGCCAGGAGCTCCGGAACCGCTTGACCCGAATATCGTTGGTGAAATCGCTGCAGTACTTCATGCAACAGGGCGCCGCGCCGCAGGGAATCGAGTTCGCCTTCGGCCTCAGCCGTTTCCGGAACCCGTAGAACGCGCCGCAGGAAAAATTGAAAGGGAAACGCGATATAACTTTCCAGGGCGTCCGTACTGAATTGCGCCCCGGCGCCAAATTTTTCGCCAAGCCACGCCAGCAGGTCCGGCGCCTGGATCACGCCGTCATACCGGCCAAAGGGTGCAGGGCCGTTGCGTTCCTCCTCAATGGCGGCCAGCCTCCGAACCGGCCCTAAAATCTCCGGAAAGTCCGTTTCGGCGGCGGTAATCTTCCCGTAGAACACGGCATTCGCCAAGTCTCGGGGTGAAGCGATATGCGCGATCCCGGGCACAAAACAATCAGGACCCGGTTCTTCGTCCATGATGGTCCGGGAACCCGCAAACAGGTCCGCAATTTCCGTTACATAGGGACTGGGCAGTGATTCCCTGCCCTGCTTGTCCTGTTTCCGCCAGGTCAAGACCAGGGTTTTCTGCGCCGCACACAGGGCATGGTAAAACAACAGCCGCTCCCGGTAAGTATGTTCGCGGCGTCCGGCGAGGTCCACCCCCTTCCCCCGCAGGCGGGGCAAATCCAACTCAGTATACAGAACGTTCCGCGGCGCCGACCGGGGCAACATGCCTTCATTCAGCCCGCCGAGGAAAATATGGGAAAAGTTCTCGCAACGCAACCCGTCCATATCCGTGCATACTACGGCGCCCCCGGCAGGCCCGTCCGGCGGCAGGGTTGTCTCTTCCATCCCTTCCCGCAACATCACGACAAAATCGGCAAAAGAAACCGGGGCGTCCGCCGGTACACCCTCGGCAAGGGATTGAAGAAGACCCCGCAGGGCGGCCACGGCTGCGAGGTTTTTTTCCTCCGCCTCCACCGCTTTCTCCATACCCAGGGCTCCAATAAGCGCGTCGCACCACCCGGCGTAGGCTTCCAGTACCGCATTCTCCGGAAGACGCGATTCAAACGCAGCGAACAACTCCACCCGCTGCCTGAAAAGAGCAAGCGCCTCGGGAGTAATGGCAGGGGAAGGACAGCCCGGAGATGCCGCCCTGCACCCCTGCAATTCTTCCAGGGCCTCCTTCCAGGCGGCATGCCCCATGACAACACCCGTTTCTCGCGCAATAAGAGGAAACACCATCACCGCTCTCCGCTGTTCGGGCGGGGTGTGCAGCAGCGGGGAGGTAATCAGTGCCACAAGGTCCCGGGTTTCCCATTTTCCAATCAGGTCGAATACACGCATCAAGACGGCGGCCGGCGGAGTAAAAAGGAGGGGAGTCCCTTCCCGGAAGGTGCAGGGAATTCCGAACCCGTCAAAAATGGAACGGACCATGGCCGCACTTTCCGCCATGTCCGTCAGCCCCACCGCAATGGAAGCCGGCGCGACTTGCTGACCGGTGATTAGGGACTTGACCGAACGGCCGATGAATTCCAGTTCGTGCTGCGCGTCGGCGCAGGGAACGATTCGCAAATTAGGCGTAAGCGATTCCGGTATGGAACGGATGTTACGGCCAAAAATGCCGCCTGCGGCATACTGCACCGCCGTCACAGGCGTATGGGTCTGGCAGGTCAAAACTTCAACATCCGCCTGTTTCTGAAAATATTCCGTCCACCGCCACTGCAAATGGAAAAGGTCCGCCCGGTCCGGGTCGACATCAGAATTCAGGCCGATAACCAGTCGGGAAACATGGTGAGACAGACTCAGCAGGAACCGCTGCTGTGACGGGGTAAAGTCGTCAAAGCCGTCCAGCAGCACCACGGACGCGCCGCAGGGAACCGAAACATGGCCCTCTTTGCAGCAGTCTTCCGCTGCCCAGTAGAGTCCGGGCACATCATACAAACCGCCCTTTAAAAGGGCCTCCTGGTATCCATCATATACGGCGACGACAAGGGGGTCATTCTCCTCGGCTTCCCCCCCCGACATGACTGCCCGCCGAAAACAGGCAGGATCGACGCCCGCCTGTTTCAACTGGGTAATGATTTGCACCAGATGTTTTACCAGGCCCGAGGTGATGTCATAACAGGGCTGGAAATTATCCGCCCGGAGGTGTTCAAGTACTCCCCGCACGATCATACGCCGTTCCAACCGCGAAATCATGCGGACCGGGATGCCTGACTGTTCCAACAGCGCCTTGGCAAACGCGCCCAGTTCCCAGGCACGGCTTCCCCAAAGTCCGGGCAGTTGATTGGTGCGTACATAGGCTTCCTGGCGCAGCCAGGCCAGACGCGGCGTCGGTGTCAACAATACGGCACGGTCCCCGTGGTCCTTCCAGAGCGCGTCGATACGTTCAGTGCGGTCGGAATGCAGGGCGCCGCAAATAAGCGTGATTTTCCCCATGAATCCGTCGATTCCCTTTGGACAGGACCGCCCCGGGATCCATTTCACGGACCAGCCTCATCCATAAACGTATCTTAACGACCCGGCCCGGAAAAATGCAAACGGGCTTCTCGGGCAGTTCTTCTCCTTTGTGCGTCTATTCCTGATGTACCTTCAGGGCGCCAATACCCAGCAGACGGGTGGGTCTTCGTCCGGCTCATAGGCATAGCGCTCCCCGTTTTGCCACAGGTAGGCGGCGCGGATGGCGTAGGCCATGGGATTGGAACCTGCCTGCCAGCCTGTAAGATAGGCTATTGCCTCGCTCAACGCCACCCGGAAATCGTTGTTGATATCCGCCGGATGCGGAAGATTCGGGACATTATCAAGCAGGTAAGGATAGCCGTTGTTTATGCTGCCGCTTGTGTCGGCACTCCAGACCGTCTCAAAGTCCCATCCAGTGAACGTGTTCTCCCCATAGGGCCAGGTCATGTCGTCCGTGGCGCGCCCTTCGCCGCCTTCACTCGAGTCTTCCCCCGTGGTCATCGTATCCCAATAGCTGGAGGTGACCGTGCCGATACCGCAGCCCACGAGACCGCCGGTGTCCGTGTCACCGGACACGGCGCCGGTGGCATAGGAATACCCTATCGAACCGTATCGCTGAAGGTACCCCACCAGACCCCCGAGACAATAAGCGCCGGAAACGGCGCCCCGGGCGTAGCAATGGGCAACTGCGGTGGGATAATCCACCGTCCCGTAGATACTGCCCGCGAGGCCGCCCGCATTGGTAGTGCCTGTAACCGCGCCCCCGGCAAAACAATAAATAACCGTGCCTCCCCCGATGCACCCTGCGAGGCCGCCGACATCTTCATCGCCTTCAACCGGGCCATTGGCATAACAAAAGGTAACCGTGCCGCTGCCCACGCGCCCCACCAACCCGCCAACGTAGTATTCACCGGAAATGACACCGCCGGCATGACAATGCATGACCGTGCTGCCACTGATATATCCCGCAAGGCCGCCAAGATATCCGCTTCCCGAAACCGAACCCGAGGCATAACAATTTGAGAGCACACTTCTGTAGTCGCTTCCTATCAGGCCGCCCGCCTCATCGGCTCCTGTTATGGCGCCCGTAGCGTAGCAGGCGGAAATCGTTGAATGGGAACTGCACCCCACAAGGCCGCCGCCGTAAGAATCCCCGGTTATCACCTGCCCTGTCGCGTAACAGGAGGCAAGGGTGCTCTCATCCGTGTTGTATCCCACCAGTCCGCCGGAATAAAAGATGCTGCCTGTCACCGCGCCTGTGGCGTAAGAAGAACTAACCGTACTGTGGGTAGTGTTCCACCCCACCAACCCGCCGACATACCAGCTTTCCGATGGGGTCGAAATGCCTGTCACCGCGCCCGAGGCATGGCAGAAGGTGACCATGCCATTTTCATTGTATCCGATCAGGCCGCCGACACTGTTTCCCGTTCCCAATACCGCACTGGAGGTATAGCACGAGGTAATGGCGCCGCCCTGATTACATCCCGCCAGGCCGCCGACGTAGCTATGACCGGTAACCGTTACGCCCTCCACACCCAGGTTACGAATCTCGCACCCCGCGCCCAGATTGGCAAAAGGGCCGATATAATCGCTTTCAGGCCAGGCGATGCTGCCATTGCGCACTGCACGGCCGTTGCCGTTAAAGACGCCGGTGAAGGGCTGCGCTTCCGTGCCCACGGGGATCATGGCCCCGCCGCCGAAGTTGATGTCGCCCATTAAAACAAAATAACTGTCCCAGTCTTCCGGCGTAAGGGAAAGCGTTTCCCAGTCCGCCGTATTCCCGATTCTGTAAGGGTTGGGTTCCGTACCCGCGCCGCCGCTGTACTTGGCGGTTGCCATGCCCGATACCAACAGGAGTACCGCCAGTATCCACGCAGGAGTAATCCTCGTTCCGTATCCCATGCGTCCCTCCTTTGCTCCAGTTCGGTTGCCTGAAAACTTCAACCACGCACTGAAAGGCGCGTATCGCGAAAATCACATCTTTCATATTGTATCACAAGCCCCATCCGTGAAGAGTGACCGCCTGTAGTTTCGGAATTCAAAAAAATATAACACGCAACCGTTGTTTTCTTTCCCCGGAACAGAGATGATAGTATTCCGTTTAAAGGCCGCCAGCAGGGTCCGGCGGTAGGATGCACGGATTTTCAGTGCGGGAGTATGTTCTATGTTTTCTGTCTACTCGAAGTATCAAAGGGCGGCCGCCTTCTGGCTTCTCATAACAGGCCTGCTTGCGCCGGGCGCGACCCATGCTGGTCAACTTGTCGCGGGCGCGGCGAAGGTGGACATCACCGACTATGACGCGGGCCCGGTCAACGACCCCTTGTATGTGAAGGCCCTGCTGATTAAGAGCGACACCGAAACGCTCGCCCTGATTNNGCGTATCGGCAATGACTATATGCCGACGGTCCGCGGGCGGCTGGAACAGGAACTGGGAATTCCCCCCGCAAAGGTTCTGTTCAATGCCAGCCATTGTCACGGCGTGGTTTGCGCGGAGGTGGCGGAACGCACGGTTCAGGCGGTAACAGCGGCATCCGGACGGATGGAACCGGTGACGGTCGGCGCGGGCAGTGGCCATGAAGACCGCATCATGGAGAACCGCCGGTTTCGGTTACAGTCCGGTGCGGAAGCGGAC
>MTKZ01126662.1_pt2 | contig 19234 bp, 26 predicted proteins | sample 1042781 | NCBI WGS metagenome assembly MTKZ01 (sample SAMN06212207, study PRJNA360539) | anaerobic digester metagenome | biome: Wastewater treatment plant; material: sludge; isolation source: anaerobic digester fed with sludge from wastewater treatment plant | place: Denmark: WWTP Viborg ... | reverse complement strand
GCGAAGTAAGAAGACCTGGTGGAAGAAGCAAACTCTGAGCGGGGTCATAGGGGCGGCAGCCCCTACTCTGAGGGTCAAGGGAGTACTCTCCCTGGGAATTTTATTTCTCCCCTGTGACGTAAGCTCGGAGGGGCGGGGGGTCGTCCCGGGCGTACCCGCCCGCCAAGCGAAGTAAGAAGACCTGGTGGAAGAAGCAAACTCTGAGCGGGGTCATAGGGGCGGCAGCCCCCTCTTTCTTTCGTTCTCTTTTTTTCTCAGATTCAAACCTTTCTGTTGACCTCCTAGAACAACCGTGCTACACTACATCTAGTGTCAACTAACCTGAAAACCACAACCTACAGCATCCTCTTCCAGATCGCCCGGAGGCTCACGATCCCCGATGACGACCAACAAAATCCGCTGCACCGCCACCACCGCCAAAGGCCAGCCGTGCCAGGCTTGGGCTGTACCAGGCTCCAACCCGCCCTTGTGCGCAGCTCACGGCGGAGCGACGAAGCTCCCCGGCGCACCCCAGGGGAATAAAAACGCCCTCAAACACGGCTTCTACGCCCACTACGACGCCCCCGGCGTCGGCATTGACGACATCATTGCCGATCTCGCCGCCAAGCAAGCCGCCCTCTCACAGTACCTCGATGAGAAGCTCACCCCCGACGTTGACCTCGCGGGACTCACCGGCCTCTTCGAACTCCACGCCCAAACCGCCTCCCGCCTGGGCCGCCTCCTGCGCGACCGCCGCGCCCTGTCGGGTGAAGCCTCGGACGGCATCAGCGGGGCCATCGCCCAGGCCCTCGACGAACTTGCCACGGAGCTGCAAACCGACCTATGACTACCCACGACCGCACCGGCGAAGAATCGCTGCGCCAGGCGCTACGCCGCCTCAAACCCGTCGCACCCCCGCCGCCCCAGGGCTTGCCCGGCGACCTCTACGACCGCCTGGAAATGGCCATCCTCACCTGCGGCCCGTCAGATTACGCCCCGTTGTTCGTGGACGAACGGATCGCGCCCTGGGCCGAACTCTTTCCCCACCACCACTGCTCCGCCGACACCGTCAACGCCCTCATCGCCACTCTGTTCCCCCGCTTCAGCACCGCCGGAGACAACGCCCTCGTCCTCTTCCTCCACGTCCTCAGCGAGCGCGCCAACCCCGCCGACGCCTGCCACCGCCGCCTCTACCTCCTCGCCACTGACCTCACCCGCCCCCTCAAGCAGCGTGAACCGAGGCGCAAATGATTCCCTGTGACCACTCCGCTACAACAAGCCCTCAAATACTGGCTAAGCGACCTTTCTCACTTCTCGCGCCTGATCCTGCAACGCCCGCTCCGCGCTTACCAGCTACGCCCCGCCGCCGCCATCCTGGATTCGATCCTACACGCGCGCGGGTTGACTTTCGCCGTGATGATGGCGCGGCAATCCGGCAAAAACGAACTCTCCGGCCAACTCGAAGCCTACCTCCTCAACCTCTACCGGCGACGCGGCGGCCAGATCGTCAAAGCCAGCCCCACCTTCAAACCGCAAACCGTCAACAGCATTTTGAGACTGACCGACCGGCTGAACAATCCCTGGAACGTTGGGCAATGGAAACGGCGCGAGGGATATATGGTAGAGCTTGACACCGCCCGCGCCCTGTTCTTCTCTGCCGGGCCTAATGCTAACGTCGTCGGCGCGACTGCGTCCCTGTTGCTCGAAGGGGACGAGGCGCAGGACATTGGCGCCGTGAAATGGAGCAAGGATTTTAGGCCAATGGGCGCATCCACCAACGCGACGACGGTATTATGGGGAACGGCGTGGACATCCAACACCCTGCTCGCCCAGACTATCGCCACATTGCGCGCCAAACAAGCCCAGGACGGCCAAATTCGCGTTTTTCTGGCCGATGCCGATACCGTTGCCCTGGAAGTGCCGAACTATGGCTTGTACGTCGAGTCTGAAGTTGCCCGCCTGGGCCGTAATCACCCGCTCATCAAAACCCAGTATTACCTTGAAACGATTGACGCCGAGGGCAAGTATCTCAATCTAGACGTGTTAGCCCTCCTGCGCGGCAGTCACACCCGCCAAGACGCGCCGCTGCCTGGCAGACGCTACGCTTTTCTTCTCGACGTGGCCGGGGAAGACGAGGCCGCAGGGACGGCCATTGAGCGGGCGATGCTGGAGAATCCCAAGCGTGACGCTACCGCTCTGACCATGGTGGAGTATGAGCTCCGCGCCGGCGCGCCGCCGCTCTATCGCGTGGTCAATCGTAAGTTGTGGTTGGGAACGCCGCACGCCGCGTTGTACGATGTGCTGATGGCGCTCTACCGACAATGGCGCCCATCCCATCTCATCGTAGACGCGACCGGGGTGGGCGCCGGTCTGGCTTCTTTCCTGCGCCGTGGCATTGACCACAAAGAAACGTTGCAGTTCACCGCTACCGAAACCGTGATCGCCGTCGAGTTTTCCAGCGTGGTCAAGAGCGATCTTGGGTGGGGGCTTTTGGGCATCCTCGGCACTGGCCGTTGCCGCGACTACATCCACGATCAAGCGCCGGAAACCCGCCAATTCTGGTACGAAGCCGAGAACGCCGACAAAGAAATCTTGCCCGGCCCGGCCAAGATGTTGCGTTGGGGCGTGTGGGAGACTCCGGCCTATGACGGCCTCATTGCGCGGGGACACGATGATCTGCTCGTCTCCCTCTCGCTGCTCACTATCCTGGAAAAGCACCTCCCCACCTGGTCAGACGTGCAGAGCTTCGCCGTGCAAACGCCCGACCCACTGGAGGACATTGACCATGCCGCGTGGTAATCGCTCATTCGCTTTCTCGCTTTTTCGCTTTTTCGTCTCCGCGCTCCTCCGCCTTATCTTTTGGACAAAGGGTGAAAAACTGTGAACCTCCATTCGCTCTTATTCCCCGCCCAAGCCCGCGCCCTCGCCGATGCCCGCGCCCGGCTTGCCAGCGTCTCCGCCGTTGTGGACGACTCAGCCGGTTGGAGCAGCGTGCAAAACGCCCCCGGTGACCGCCCTTGGGCCGATGTGGCCGCTGACCTCGAAGACGCTTTGGAGGCCTGGCGCAAGAACTTCCTCATCCGCCGCATCGTCAACTTGATGCGCTCGTATGTCGTGGGGAAAGGAATTGTTCTTAACAGCCGCGAGCCAGGCGTGGATGCGTTTCTTGCCGCGTTTTGGAATCACCCCAAAAACCACCTCGCCCGCCGCCTCGGCCCCATCTGCGACCAACTCACCCGCGACGGCGAACTCTTCCCCATCCTCTTCACCAATCCCGCCGATGGCATGTCCTACGTCCGCTTTCGCACCGCCCGCCAAATCCGCGAAATCGAAACCCTGCCCAACGATTGGGAAGAAGAACGGATATACCACGAACAGTATCTCACCGGCGAGACCAAACGCTGGTATGCTGTCGGCAATCCGTTGACTCACCGCAAACTCGCCAGCGGCAAACTCCACCCCGTCATGCTCCATTGGGCCGTCAACCGCCCGCTCGACGCGACGCGCGGCGAAAGCGACCTGACGCCCATTTTGCCCTGGGCGCGCAGATACCAGGAATGGTTAACCGACCGCGTGAGACTGAATCGCCAGCGCACGCGCCAGGCTATGATGGACGTCGAAATCGCCGACGACACCCAGGTAGAAATCAAGCGCGCCCAACTGCGCACTTCCAACCCCATCGAAGCCGGTATCTACGTCCACGGCCCCGGCGAGCGCGTCACCTATCCCGCCCTCAAAATCGAAGCCGGGCAGGCTGAAGAAGACGGCAGAGCTTTGCGCCTCGCCATCGCCACCGGCGCCAACATCGGCATGCACTACCTCGGCGAAGGCCAGGGCACCAACTACGCCACCGCCCGCGAGATGGGCGAACCCACCGCCCGCTTTTATACCGACCGCCAGCAAGAAATCATCTGGATGCTCGAAGACCTGGCCGCCGTCGCCTACTGGCGTTACTGCCTCGTCCGTGACCTCTCCCCCGCCGCCGATCTCCAACTTGTCGCCACCGTCGCCGAAGTCGCCCGCGAAGATAACGCCAACCTCGCCGCTGCCGCCCGCGACATCGCCCAGGCCCTGGCCATCGCCGGGGCCGAAGGCTGGATTGACGACGCGACAGCATTGAGCCTGATGATGAAGTTCACCGGCGAGACCTTGACTCAAGAGCAGCTGGCCGCCATCCTCACCCAAGCCCGCGCTGAAGCCGCGCAAGCCCGCGCTGAGATTCTTCGCTTCGCTCAGAATGACGGGGAAAATGAGGAAGATGAATCTTAAGTGGGTTAATCATAATCCTGACCCAGAGACGATCTGCCCGGCCTGCGCGGAGTTGATCGGGACGGTGTGGGAGGATGGCGCGGCGCCACAGCCGCCGCTGCATCCCCACTGTTACTGCCTGCTCATCCCCACGTCCGATCCGGTTAGTCATCCGGCCGACGTGAGCGAACTGTCCGAGGCCGCCCAAAAGACGCTCTTTTACCAGGTGGTTTATTACTTACGTCAGGGCTGGCCCATCCCCGTGTTTTTGCTGCCGCTGCAAGAGAAAGCGGAAGAATATATTAAGTTTCACCCCCAGGAGGCGCTTATGTCCGATCCCGCAACCCGCCAACAACTCGCCGCCGGCGAGCTGCACGTCACGCTCGACGCCGCGCAGCGCGACCGCTACGCCGTCACTTTGATCCAGGCCGGGCTGAATGCCAACGACTGGATTATGCCCGTTGAAACCCTGGCCGCCACCTTGACACAGTTTGAGGGGCTGGCCTGCTTGCTCAATCACAGCTATGGCAACATCGAAAAATGGGCGGGGACGTTTGAAAACGTTTTTATCCAGGATGACGAGGTGAAGGGCTATCTCCGGCCCAATACCACCCTCGCCGGCCGCACGCTCGCCGCCATCATCACCGCCTGGCTGGATGACAAGCAAGCCGGGCTGCCCGTCCCGCCCATCGGTCTCAGTCTCGATTTGTCCGTGCGCTGGCGGTTCCCCGTCAACGACGGCGATCCCTGGATTTGTGAACAAATCCTTAAAGTCTGGTCGTGTGATCTCGTTCTACACCCCGCTGCCGGTGGGAAAGTGGAGCGTGTTCTCAATTCACTTCAGGAGGTTACTATGTCTCAAGCAGTTGAAACTCTGCCAACGTCGCCTACTCCCATCCCTCCGGCGACGTCCGTAACGCCCCCGCCTGCGGGGAATGACGCGCAGCTTGCACAGCTTGCCGCGCAGCTTTCCGCGCTGACGGCGCAGGTCGCGCAGCTTAGCCAGGCGCAAGCCGATCAGGTGGTAGACAATCCCCGCCCCACTGGAATCTATGGGATGTTGACGGGGATGGACCAGGTTCAACTGGCAGTGGACGCGCTGCTGTCTGGCGTGCGCCCTGGTCACGGTGTCCGTCCGCTCACGGGAATCCGGGAGTTGTACACGTTGCTCTCTGGCGATTACGAGATGGCGGGTCGCTTCTATGCGGAGCGGGTCAGTCTGGCGGCGGTCACGTCGTCCACGATGGCGCAACTGGTGGCAAACGCGCTGAATAAGCGCGTGATGAACTTGTACGCGCAGTATCCCAAGTGGTGGGCGAATGCTATCACTGAGGAGGACTTCAACAGTTTGCAGCAAGTGCGTTGGATTACTCTCGGCGGTGTGGGGGAACTGCCCACGGTGACGGAAGGGCAGGCGTACACCGAGATGACCTGGGATGACCTGGCGCAGCGGTCGAGCTTCGAGAAGAAAGGCGGCTATCTGGGGCTGACGATGGAAGCGATTGACAAGGATGATACGCGCCGGGTGCAGGCGGCGCCGGCGGCGCTGGCGCAGGCAGCCTGGTTGACGCTCGGTAAGAGTATCAGCAACATCTTCACCGCCAACTCTGGCGTTGGGCCTAACGTATACTATGACGATTCCAATCAGCGCGCGTTATTTCACGTATCCAACGGCAATCTTGGTTCGACCGCGCTCTCTATCAACGCCTGGCGCGCTACCAAGATCGCTATGATGAAACTCGCCGAGGTGAACTCCGGGGAACGGCTGGGGGCGCTGCTGCGGCCTAAGCTGTTGTGGGTGCCGGTGGACCTGGAAGATACCGCCGTGACGATCTTGGGCACTAACGATCAGCCGGGGACGGGTAACAACGATGTGAACGTAGATGCGGAAGGCGAAGCCCGCGAAGCCCGCCTGGCCAATGCGCGCGCGCGCGTCATCACCTGCCCGTTCTGGACGAACACGGCCAACTGGGCGGCGCAAGCTGACCCGCTGTTGTATCCCTCCATCGGGGTGGGGTATCGGTACGGACGGACGCCGGAAATCTTTAGCGTCGCGTCTCCGACGGCCGGCCTGATGTTCACCAATGATGTGCTGCCGGTGAAGGTCAGGTTCTTCTTTGCGGTGGGGCCGATTGATTACCGCGGCCTCTACAAGCATAACGTCTGAAGCACTCAGCACTCAGCACTCAGCACTTAGGAGGCTAACTATGGATATGCACACCCTGACCTTCACGATTCCCGGCACGCTGGCCGCGAATCATACGTTTACTGTCAAAATGCCGCGCCCGGCCCAAATCCTCAGCGTGAGCGCCGTTAACACGTCGGCCAACGCGGGCAAAGTCCAGGTCGGCACGTCTGCCGACGCTGATGGCTTTTTGACCGATCAGGATTTCGGCGTCTCTGGCACGCCCGCTGAATACGACAAAGACAACTTCGACGGCGCGCTGCTGGACAATCCCGGCAAGGAACTCCCGGCGCTGGAAGACGGCGACATTCTGAGCATTACCGTCACCGACCACGCCAGCCACATGGCAAACGTGTGTGTCGTCCTCTTCCTGGCTGGGTAACCGATGGCCGCCGACCTTGCCGACTTTGACCGCGCTCTGCAAGAGCTGGGCGAATCCGGCCCGGTCTATGCGTTTGAACGGGGGGAGGATGGAAAGATCACCTTCCACCTCCCCTCCAAAACCGTGACCTGGCTCGGCGCTCCCCCCTCACCCCTCACTCCTAACTCCTCACCCCTCACTCCTAACTCCGCCGACTTCACCGCCATCTCCGGCATCAACGCCGAAATCGCCACTGCCCTGCACAACGCCGGATTCCACACATTTGACGATCTCGTGCGCGCCAGCGATCCGGCGCTGCTCGACATCGCGGGCATCGGCCCGGCCACACTCCGGCGCATCCGCGCCTACCTCAAAGACCACTACCTATAAGTTCATAGGGGAACCTCCCCTTTAAACCACAAGGAGCCAATCATGTTCGAATTCAAATGCGCCAAACGCACCACCGACGCCCGCCTGAAAGCCATGCTCAACAGCGCCCGCGCCAAACTGCTCGAAGCCTACAACGCCATCACCGGCAGCCCGGCCGGCGACGTCGCCACCTACGAAGGCACCCACAACGGCGCGAGCGTCACCGTCCCCCAATCCGTCCACGGCATCAACGACATCTGCAACGCCGGCTGCGCCATCATCTGCGGCGACACCGCTAACACCACCGTCGCCCCCCACCATCCCGGCGTCACCATCAACGACGATGGCAGCGTCACCTTCCAGGCCCTCAACCCTGCCGGCAACGTCAGCACCGCCACCGGCCTGACCATCCAATACTGGATCGGCGGCATCTAATCTAACCCACAAGGAGCTTCCCCTATGAACCTCAAACCCGAATACAAACAACGCCTCGCCCAAGCCCTGCTCGCGCTCATCCTCATCATCCTCTCCGTGCTGGGCAGCATCGTCACCGACAGCCTGACCACCTGGGGCGAATCCCCCATCGCCACCCCCGCCCCCATCGTCCAACCCCTCAACCCATAAACTTACCGGCCAAAAGTTGGAAGTATCTCTGGAAGCACATCGAGATACTTCCAACCCCTCACCCCTAACTCCTCACTCCTCACTCCTCACTCCTCACTCCTCAGTCCTCAGTCTTCAGCACTCCTAACTCAAAATGACTTACACCTTAACCACCCTCCGCGATCAAGTCGAGCAGGTCTTAAACGACACCACCAACGCCGTCTTCACCACCGGCGAGATTGACGCCGCCATTCGCCGCGCCCTGGCCGACCTCACCGCCTACGCCCCCGCCCGCGCCATCGCCACCCTCACCCTTGCCGCCAGCGGGCGCGAAATTAACCTGGCGTCTCTCGCCACCCTGATCACCGTCGAGCGCGTCTGGTGGGAATATACCTCGGCATCGCCGGAGTATCCCCCCCGTTGGCGCGACTTCGAGCAATGGGCCGGGCCGCTCCTCTGGATCAACGACGGCGCAGAACCCGCCACCGGCGACGTGCTGCGCATCTTCTACACCGCCGCCCACACCCTCACCGGCCTCGATGCCGCCGCCGTCACCACCCTTCCCGACGACCAGGCGCAACTCGTTGTTACCGGCGCCGCTGGCTATGCCGCGCAAAGCCGGAGCCTGGAAGTTTCTGGCACGCTCAACGTGGATGGGTGGGTGGCGCAGCGCATCGCCGACTACGCCGATCTGACCCTCCGCGCTTTTTACGCCGGTCTCAAAGCTCTTGCCCGCCGCCACGCCGCCGCCGCCGCCGGCATCGCCCCCGCCCCCGCCCTCGACCGGTGGGACACAGGAGAATGGTAAGATGACCGTCAGAATCCTCACTTGGGACATGTCCCAATTCACCCGCGCCCAACGCTACCTCTACGAAAAACCCGGCGACTTCGCCGAGGCTTATGGCCTGTATCACGACGGCTATAGCCTGCGCCGCGCGCCTCAAATACCCGCCGAAACCACTACCGTGCTGAATACCACCGCCTGGAAGCAGGGCAACAACGGGAGCGTCACGCTGATCGGGGCGTATGACAGCAACCTGTACACGCTACAGTTAAGCAATGACGGAACCCAAAGCAGCCTGACGGCCATCAGCGCCGCCATCTCAACCGTAACGGGCATTGCCGGCCTGAACGTCGTCCCTGACGGGAACTACGTCTATCTGTTGGGGGGAGGCAAGCCCTACTACGGCAGTTTGACCACCGGCGTCGCCCTCTTCCAAGACCTCTCGCTCCTGGCCCTCGTCGCCGCCAACAACACGATTTACGGACTGACGGCCGCGGGCGACCTCTACAAACTCAATGCCGACGCGACCGCGTTTGAATCCTACCTCGACGCCACGCCAGGCTATCCGCCGGTCTACGCCGCGCCCTACAAGGGCAATCTCCTGGTGATGGGGGTAGACGGCCAGAAGAACACGTTTTTCAACTACATCAGCCTGGGCACTGTGCCAGGCGTTCGCACGGTTGCCAGCATCCCCGGCGCGCAAACCACCACCCCGCAACAAGTCGCCATCTACCGCGACGAACTGTATTTCACCCAGATTTACCTCGACACCGCCAAAATCACGATCCTGCTTTACAAATTCGACGGCTCAACCATTCGCGGGCCGTTGGGCCGCCTGGAAACTACGCGCAGCAGCGGTGAGAACTATCAGATCGGCCTGACCGTGTGGCGCGATACGCTGTTGTTGTGGCATTTCACCGTGTCTGAGGCCGACTTGCCCATTTACACGCAACGGCTGTATACCCTCTGCCCGGATGAGGGCCTGATTGAGTTTGCCTCTGGATCGTTGATGATGAGTGAGTCGGCCGGCGTCAGCCATCTCGTCATTCCCACCCCCAACAATATTCTCATCACCGCCGAAATCATCGAACCCGGCACGCCCACCCTCTATCTCCTCAAAGCCGAAACCTACGCCGTCACCCCCTACCTCATCACATCCTGGTTCGACGCCAACGCCGGGGGCAAACTGAAACAACTGCAAGAAATCGCCGTCCACCTGCAAGACGGCACGTCTGACACGACCTGCAACCTCTACTATCGGACGGTCAAAGGCGGGTGGACGCTGGCCGGGTCTGGCACGGGGCAATATGTGAGTGTGGCGGTGCAGAAGGATTTCTACGTACTGCAACTCAAGGTGGAGCTTTCCAATGCTACGAACAAAGACGTGCGGATTCAGGCTATCAGCGCGCGTTACTCGATGGACGTATGAGCGCCGATGATGATCTGGATTTATTTCCCCGGCGCAAACGCCGGATGCAGCCGGACCGCCCGCGTCGTCCCAATCTCAGGCCCACGTTTCAACCCGCTGCTGAGCCGGGGCGCGAGCGTCAGCGTCAGCGGCCAGCCGTCAGTACAGGAGCTACGACACAACGTATGGATCACAATCAACTGACCTCGATTGGCCGCAAATCGCACTACGACCTCGACGCCGCCGTGGACGAACTGGCCGCCCACGAAGCCGACTTCACCGCCCACGCCGCCGATGCCGCCGCCCATCACGCGCCCGTTACTCTCGCTGCCGGCAGCGATGCCGCGCTGACGCTCTCCGGCCAGGAGCTTACCCTCGCCGACGTCCTGACCCCCGCCGAACATACGGCCATCGGCGACAGCGCGCCGCATCACGCCCGCTACACCGACGCCGAGGCTCAGGCCGCCGTCCTTACCGGCATCCCTGAAGCCGTCATCGACGCCACCCTCACCGCCAACCTCGCCGCCGGCGAAGCTGTCTTTTGGCTCGGCACCGAGCACTACTACGAACGCGGCCACAGCGCCATCGTCAGCGTCCTGGTGGACGGCGTAGACAAAACCGCCGACCCCACCGTTTGGAGCGAAGGCGAGCAACGCATGCCCTTTGTACTAGACTCACCGGTAGGCATCGCCTGTCTGTCCGGCAAAGAACCATTGGTTAATCGCACTATGGAAAACAATGTCTGGTGGATTCGCCGCCTCGTCGCCACCACCGCCCAAACCTGGACCGTCACCGTCCGCGAGCGCAAAATCCTACTCAACCCCCTCCACATCACCGGCGTCCGCTGCTACCCCGCCCCCCCGGCCCTGGATACCATCGACTTTCGTCACTCCGGCGGACACAGCGACGCGGGCACCACCCTCTCAAACATAACCCACTACCTCATCTCCGGCTGCCCGGCAGGTTACGAAATCGAAATCTGGCGCTGGAAAACACGGTCGCGCTACAAAAACCGCCCACGCCGGGGCCGCCGCTGGCGGCCCTACCTGCGCTGCGCCCCGGACGCCAACGGCAACTACATCCTGCGGGCCAAACCAAAGCACGGCATCCTGGGAATCTGCCTCTACAACCCCACCACCGCCGCCCGCTCTACAATCCGCATGTTTGGCAGCAACAGCAGCAGCGGCTATGGTGGCCTATTAGAACGTGTAATTCGCATCTTCGCCTGATCCCACGTCCTGCGTTGAATCAGGTGATCGTTAATCGACCATCCTATCGGGTGGGCGTTAATCGATCATCCTATCGGGTGATCGTTCTCCGATCATCTGATTCAGCGCAAGACCCCCCGGCCTGCCCCCGGCGCAAAAAACGCGCAACGGGGCAGGCCCCCGCGCAAACAACAAAAAGGCCCGGCGTCTCCCCGACACCGGGCCTTTTTGTTCCCTCCCCTCCCCCACCGAGAGGGGATCGTCACTGTGTTTTACTGCTGTACACACAGCACACAGACACACAGTTACACAGTTACCACCGCTCAACCGCCTTCTTCCCGGCTGGCGTGATCCTCGTCGCCACCCGCTCGCGCGGCTTCTCCAAAATCCCCAACCGATGCAACTCCGTCAGCAACAACGAGGCGCGATCTCCTAACACCGGCGTAATCCCCCGCACACTGTACATCCCACCGAGCAGCATCTTCTTCACCGCCGCGATCTCCTCCCGCGTCAGCGCCACATCCACCCGCTGCCGTGACCCATCCGCTGCCACAAGAAACGTCCGCCCCAAATCCCGGCTCGCGCCTTCGGCGCCAGCCGGATCCGGATCCGGCGCGGGCATCCCCCCCACATACATCCGCTGCGTATAATCAATCAACGTCAGGCTCCCCATCAACAAACCACCCAACAACGCCAGCGGCAGCAACGCCAGCAGATCGGACAGATCGGCCACCCCCCACCAATGCGGCACCCACCATACAACCACAATCACCACTGACGCCAACCCCGTCACCCCTATCATCCAATTCGCCGCGTGCCGCCGCGTACTATCGCGCGGCGCGCGCTCAATGCGCTCAACCTCGCGTTCACCGGCCCACGTCGGCCACGCCCTCATCACACTGTTCTTCGCGCGCCACATCTTTCGCCTCCTCCATCTCCCGTTTCTTCTCTTCGTGTCTCCAAAACGCCGTATCATACCCTACCAACGTCGAAACCATCAACACAATTGCTGCTGCGACTGGCATTTCACACCCCCTGCGCCTGCTGCAAGCGCCGCAGCAGCAGTAACAACAGCGCGATCACAGCCAAAAGCAGCACGATCAGCAGCACAATCACCCCCACCAACACCCAGGGCAGCGCTTGACCCTGCGCAATCGTCACTTCCGCCGCGCGTGTCACCATATTCATTTGCCGCACCGCTGCATACGTGATCGCTGCGTCCGCCTCGGCTTTGATGCTGGCCGCGTGACTGGCGACCAGATTTTCAAGAAAGGTGACGACCAACAGATACAGCCCCCACGCGCCGCCCACTACCGCCGCCACTACTGCCCCAAATCCAATTCCCGCTTTCATTCCATCGCCGTCCATCGTTCAATTCCTCCCGTTTTGAGCTACAATCCCATCCCATCCAAATCGTCCAACCCATCGCCCGCGCCGCTGTTGGGCGCGTTCTGCTCCGGCGCGGCCAGCGCCACGCCGGAGCGCAACACTCGCAAAACCTCATCCAACTTATCATTCACCACCACGAGCGACCCGCCCCGGCCAGAAACGTGCTGCACCAACGCATCCCGAATCGCATCCGAGGCGTTAGCCTGCTCCTGGAGCCACAACTCCACCGCCAACTCCTCCGGCCTATCCGCCCGTAGCTTGAATGACCGCCTGAAAATCTGATCCATTTCGTCCTACCTTGTCTTACCTTTCGCGTCTTACTTTGTCTTACCTCACCCGCGCCCCGGCCATCATCAGCAACTCCACCGCCCCCCGAATCTCGGCATACTCCTCATACGCCTCCGGAATCCCCGCCACCGCAATCTCCTCCGGCGTAACCCCCGGCCGGTCGAGCTTCGCCAACTCCACCGTGATCCCCACGTACAAATCAATCATCCGATCCAACAGCGCCACCGGCCACGCCTCGCCCGCGCGAAGCTGCGCGTCTAACCGTTTGGCATAAGCCGCCGCGCCTGGGTAGAGCAATCCGCTCCGCCGTCAGACGCGCAAGGCGCGGTCGGGCTTGATGCGGTGTTAGGCTGCAAACGGGTGAGTATTTGCGTGCCTAGCCATTCCGTGTACGCTGGGGGTATTGCCTCACGGATTTCGTCCCAAGTCATCCTCCAATCTATACCCATAACTTCTGATGCTTCCTCAATCGAGTGCGCTACACGACACAAACGGTGCTGACGATATGAAACACGCCGCCCGTCAGGTCGCGCGCCATAAACCGCTATGGTGTACTCAGTGCGGAAATGACTACATCGAGGAGCACCAAGAAACAACCAGTTGCTTTCAAAGTGCCGATGACGTGCCAGGTGTTTCAATCCGAGTGATGCGCCACACAAAATGACCTGAGTCTGCAAAGGCGAATTTTGCACGTTCTCAATGATGTAAATTTTTCCCGTTGCTATCAACGTCGCGCGTGTTGCTGCAATCAGATCGGCATGCTCCGTTTTGCACGCGCCAAAGCGCGATTCAGTAATCCGACGCATACCCGTATAGTGCTGACAGGGCGGTGAGGCGTGTATCACATCGAACTCCGCGCCGTGCGCCGCGCAGAACTCTAGCGCATCCGCTTGGTGAAACTCAAACGGGTAGTGCGGCTGTGGGTTTATGTCCACTCCTACAACCTCGAAACCTGCACAGTGATAACCCATCCCCGCGCCACCTGCTCCACAAAACAAATCTAGTAGTATCATCTCTTTACCTCAGTTTGCGGCCTAACACCGCGCAACCCACCGCCACCCGCTGCTGCACTTGCTCACTCTCGCTCATTCCCGTTCCTCCTCGACAAATCTATGCACCCCATCCGGCGACCGCCAACAGTACGGCTCTGGATCATCATTGGCGCTTTCCAGGTCGCAGTAGATACAGACAAAAACCCGTGCTTCCTCATCGTCTAAAGTCTCCTCATAACTGCCACTCATTGCCCCGCTCCCTGCGCCGCCGCGATCCGCTTCCCGAACTTGAAATACCCCCGCGCGTTCCCAAACGAGGGATTTAACACGAGCTGCGCTTGCTTATACCGCCGCGCCAGGCGTGAGCCAATCAGCAACGACCCGCCCCCGCCAATGTAAATATTCTGATACCGCAGCGCGCCCCGGCCCCACAGGCTGACGATCTCCGCGTCCAACGTCTCCGCGAACTCATCCAGGATATACGCCGCATCCGCCCGCAGGTCTACCACGTCTCCCCCAACCGCCGCGACCCCACCCTGTAACACCTGCGCGACCTCGTGATCGTGCAGGCGCAGGCCGGGCGCTTTGGCTTCCAAGACCTTCCGCATCGCGTTAATCGCCCGCCAGCCGCCGATCTCCACACTCCGGCTCTCGCCCAGCACGCGCAGCCGTTGTGTAGCGACCAGATTCGTCGTCCCCCCGCCGATGTCAATCACGCCGAGCGGCGCGTCAAACAGCGTCTTCGCCGTCACCTGCCCGGCGTCATCCATCAGCGCGTCCATCGCAATGCCCACGCCCTGGGGGAGAACGCGCGCATCCACCACATGCACGGTCTGCCGATGCCGTCCGACGCGCTGGAAATGATGCTCGCCGAGGAGATGTTCGCGCACCGCGTCTTTATCCCCATACCACGAGACCGGCAACCCGGCCACCAACGTCACACTGCACGAGTTCCAGCACAATCCCGACAGCGCCCCCTTGAGTAAACTGTCCCAATCCTCCGTCTGCCACCAGAGCCGGTCTTGCTGCCGCCGCGCCCACGCCGAGAGACTCAACACACTCGCCCCCACCTGCACCTTGCGCGGCCATTCCAGAATGATGTCATCGTCCCCGTTGATACTAAACAACGCCGCCTCTGCCGTGCCGACGACTGCCGGAAAGCGCAACTCCCACCGCCCATTCAGCGCCTTCCACTCAAAGAACCCGCCATCTACCGCAAACACCGAAATCTCGCTCATTTGTTCTATTTCCTCCATTTTGTGCTATACTAAAACTGTTCTACGGGGCACGCCGCACCCCGTCCTCCATCAAAGCCCATCGGCTCCCCGCCGATGGGCTTCCCCTTTTCTCAACGCATCCTTCTGCCCTTGCTCGTCCACCAAACGCCACAACGTCGCTTTAATCTCTACATCGGCCTCCTCTTCAGTCTTCACCAACCCCCGCGCCCAGGCCCACGCCGGAGCCTCCTCGAACCACAACCACCGCTGCCCCGGCAAATACGTCGCCTGAATCCGCAAATGACACCGCTGGCACAACGCCACCAAATTACAGGGCGTACAATTGGACTTATTCCCGTCCAAATGATGCACCGTCAGCGTGTATCCTGCCTCCGGCTCGTGCGGATGCCCGCAGTGCTCACACCGCCACCCCGCCGCATCCTTCACCACCTGCGCAATCGCTTCCCAATTCTGCGGATAATGCCCCCTCATCCCGTCGCCACCCGGAGCAACTTCCGCAACGCCGCGACCTTCACCGCCACAATCGCCCTATCCGTCGCCCGCCGCACATACGCCGTGCTGAAATCATCGGAAAAATACCGAATCGTCCCGACGTTCCCCTTCCCCCACGCCACATAATCCCCGATAACAAACCCGACCATCATCGCACCTCCTCAGTGCTCGATTAAATCCGCATACTTACCGCTGATATACCGGCGCGGATCATCCGCCGCCAACGTCACCACCGGCGCCATCACCCGCTCGCGCACCTGATACGCCGCCATCGCCGCCGCCGAGCGCACTTTCTTCCGGCCCTCCGGCGTCTCGGCGTACTCTAGCCACCCCTCGACGCACTCCAAACACTGCGCCCCCGACCACCCCGCCGCCACCGCCGCCTCGACACTATCCCGCGCCCCCTTCCCCGAGGTCAACCGCTCCCTAATCCCCCGCCGCTGCAACAGCGTCACCGCCGCCTCCCCGTCATCGTCTAGCGAAGTGTTAACTTTTTTTACACTTGAGCTAGTAGCTGTTATTTCTAGCGGAGCTACGTTTAAACTACCATTATTTAAACTACTACTACTAGCTAGGGAAGTGTAAAAATTTTTTACACTTACCCCTGACACAGAACCATCTACCAATATCGGATCAGATTCTCCCAAAATAAATTGCCGCGCCTTCACCGTCAACGCCCACTGCCCTTGACTGCCGTTCCCGTGATTCTGCACCAGGCCGAGGGCCTCAAGCTGCTGCAACGCCGGGGCGATGCTTTGCCGCGACATCCCCAACACAGACGCCAGCGACGACGCCGCGACACTTTCCCGCGCCCAAATCAGGTAGAGCAGCACTTTGGCCGACGTGGGCTTTAACGCGCTGAAGAACATCGTTTGCTGTTGGATTGATTCAAGCACCTGATACTCCTTTCAAAATACTATTGAATTCAAACGTGCTACACTGAATAAGTAGGGCGAAGCCGGGATCAGCCCGGTCAGCCTTGCCCGGCCTCGCGGATTACACGGCCCCGTGCTATCCTTCACGGGTCTTAAAACCTTTGGAGGATACGAACGATGAAACGTTTCAAACTGACGCAGTCTCAGGCCGCGCGTCTGCCGCGCTTGCTCAGGATGGAGTACACCCTGAGAGAATTGGCTACAGAATTGGAGGTTGACTCACGCCATATCCGCCAGGCGTGTGACTCAGGTTGTCCACATCGGCAGGATGCGAAGAAACGGACGTGGATCAACGGAGAGGAATTCAAATCGTGGTATCTTGCCCTGGTCGCGGGGCGTAAGCAAAAGCTGGCGGAGGGTGAAGCGTACTGTCTGAGTTGTCGCGCGGCGGTGCAATTTACGGTGGAGCAAGTCATCACTCAGGATGACGGAGTAGGACGGGAGGAGGGAACATGTCCCCGTTGCGGACGGCGGATCAACCGCTTCCGGGGGAAGGCGGAATGAAGCGGCATTCAGACGCCGACATCAATCGGCGCAACTGGCTGCATACTCGCGCCTATCTCACTTACTGCGTGGAAGTCAAGCAGCTACAGGACATCAGCGCCCACCGCGCCGCCCTCGATCATTTGCTCCGCTGGGCGACTGACATTTCCCTGAGCAACGCTCCTGACATCCGCCCGACCTTTCCCGTCTACCTCAACGAAGCCACCCAGGGGCAACCGTCCTACATAAAAAAAATACTGGCCACCGTCCGGCGCTACTTCCTCTGGGCCAGAGACCGCTTTCCCGACCAATACGACCGCATCAACTACACCTACCTCGACACCCTCATCACCCGCAAACAACCCGGCCGAGTAGCAGAAAGAGAAGTTTTTGACGTGGAGGCGGTGCGCGCCATCGTGACGGCCATCCCCACCGAGCGGCGCATTGACCGGCGCGACCGCGCCGCCATTGCGTTCCTGTTCCTGTCGGGGATGCGCGCCTCGGCGTTTTGTAGTTTGCCGGTGAAGGCGGTTGATCTGAGCGTTAGCCCGGCCTTGATCCGCCAATGGCCGGATTGGGGAGTGCGGACGAAATTCGGGAAAGCCGCCAATACGACGCTCTTGCCTGAAGCGGAATTGCCCGATCTGTGGGCAATCGTCAGCGGATGGGATACCGAAGTGCGCGCGCAGGGTGACGCTATGATGTGGTTTGCGCTGCTCACACCCACCGGTGAATGGGACGCCGATCAGCATCCTGGAGAACATCGCGACGGAGACTTGAGACGTGACTTAGCCCGGTTGTGCAAAGCTGCGCGCGTGCCCTATCTCAGCCCTCACAAGCTGCGCCGGGGACATATCGTGTGGGCCAGCGAGCATTGTAGCACGACCGCGGATTATGTTGCCGTCCAGCAAAACGTGATGCACGAATCCGCGAGTATGACGCTCGCTTACAATCAACTGCCGGAGGCTGAGGCCCGGCGACGCATCGCGGGGCTGGTGAAGCAGGGCGAGGAATTGACCAAAGAAGAACTCGTGGAGCGGCTGACTGCCGCATTATTCGGGTCGCAGGTCGCGCGGGATAGGGCGTGAACCTATGTCCGTAAGGACGTAAGGTCGTGTCTTAGCCATATCTTCAGGAGGTCACAGGTTCGAGTCCTGTACCGCCCACTTTAACAGACGTGCGGCAAGAAAACTGTGCGTTTGTTAAGGTTCGGAGAAGCCAGATCGTTACTTTCGACGGCAGCGATCTGGCTTTTTTTGTTACTCGCGTTGAATCAACCCCAGGAACTCACCATCTTCACACGGTAAGGCGCAAAGCAACGCCAGGCCGAGCAGTGCTGCGACGGTTGGAATGATTCCTGACTCAAAGACCCAACTCAAGATCAACGCCGATCTCCTTTAACCAGGCATCGCCGCCTTCGCGGGATACGATCCAATCGCGTCCGACTTTCAGCCCGCCGTTGATCCGCTTGTTTGAGACGCGCCATCGTACATAGCGTGGCGCGTAGCCTGACGCGGCGGCTAGCAAGTCTATACTCCAAACTGTGTCGAGCACGGTCTTGACTTGCTCTGGCGTGGCGTTGATGGCCTCTGCCAGGTCTTTGAGTGTTACTGTTCGCGGTGCTTTCTTTGTCATGTTGTCCTCCCTGTGAACGTCCTCATACGGATAAAATCATAACCTCGTTTTTATGGCGCGTCAATAGCGGAGTGACAAATGACGCCGGAATAAGGATGAATGTCATATTGCCGGTAGGTTCGGCGGCGCAGTCCGTGCCCCCCGATCTCCTATTCTCCAAAGGGGGGTGCGGCAAGCCGCCGTCTGGCGCGCGGCAAGCCCGCCGGCATTGCGCCGGCGGGCTTATGTCTATCTCAGCAGCGCGCTTGGCTAACGGCGAGCCTGAGCCGTTGCAGGGCTGTTGGCCAGCCGTCCACGTTTGCAGATGTGGCGATAGTGGAGAAGGGAACGCGGTCTACAAACCCGGATTTGATAACTTCCGTTACGAGGGTGTTAAACTCCCTGCGGGCTGCGTTGGGGTCGGCGGGGAGGTCGGCGGCAGCCTGCGCTTGTACCTCTGGGCGCGGGAAGTATTCATCAAGCACGGCGACGGCTTTTTGCGCTTCGGCCTGGCGTGGCTCTGTGCGTGCGCCATTGGGACGTTTCCACATTTTTGTTGGGTCGTCTTGCGGGCTGGTGGGTGTTTGGCGGGCGTCTTTCTCTGGCTCGGCCTGAGCATCGGCGGCGGGTTCAAGGTTCCATCCGGGGCTGTTCTTTC
>MTKZ01002899.1_pt1 | contig 19250 bp, 23 predicted proteins | sample 1042781 | NCBI WGS metagenome assembly MTKZ01 (sample SAMN06212207, study PRJNA360539) | anaerobic digester metagenome | biome: Wastewater treatment plant; material: sludge; isolation source: anaerobic digester fed with sludge from wastewater treatment plant | place: Denmark: WWTP Viborg ... | reverse complement strand
AGAATAATCAGTAATACCGGACGACACAATTTCAACCGATCAGAATCAGTAAAAGACCGGCAAGCAGCGCTGCGCTGGCAGTGCACAAGAAATTTACCAAGTCGTTGTTCATCCATTTCCATCCGCGCAACAGCGTGGTAGGGGTCTGGCAGGTGTGCAACTTTGACTTTTCCGTTTCTTTTCTGCATTTCGGGCACCAGTAGATCGCCTGGAGGGTCGCGCCGAGCAAGCTGTCCGCCAGGCTGCCGATGAACCCCGCACCGGCGATGATCAGACCCAGCACAACCCGATCGACCATTAAAGTTTCCTTAATCGGCCAGAAGAGCAGCGCTGCCAGCGCGATCAACGAGGAGCCGCCGGCTGCTGCCAGCGAACCCGCCGGACTGATGGCGCCTGAAGTGCCGGGCATAACCCGCTGCCAGGAGCGGATGCTGCGTGGCCACGCGCGGTTGAACACACCGAGCTCGGTCGCCCAGGTATCGGCGTTGGCGGCCGCGAAAGCCGCTCCGAACAGCACCCACGGGATTACCGATTGCGGCCAGAATATCGATGTCAGCGCTGCCAGCCCGGCCAGCCCCCCATTCGCCGCTACCTGCCCAGCGTCGCGCCGCGACCCTTTGGCGAAATCCTGCTCCAGTTCCTCTTTCCTGTGCTTCAATACGCGGGAGAGTCCGCTGGAGGTGATAAAGAAGGTTAACAGCACCACCGCCCAGGGCAGTCCGCCAAACCCGAACACCACCACACCCAGCAGAAAAGCCGCCAGCGCGCCGCTGCGGTCAAGCGATCTCAACCGATAGGCCGCGTACGCCACCAGCGCTGCCAGCAGCGCACCCAGGAAAATTTGCGCAGGGTTGATCATATTTTGTGCCCTTTAGACCAGAAAGAGCAGCAGAACTGCGATTAAAAGAAGTACAGAGGTGAGAATCCCCGCCCCCCACAATAAATAAGCAATCAGGCGAGTCTCAATGCGCCGGTAGGCGAACAACCCGGTGATCAGGTCAAAGAAATTAAACACCAGCCCGATTATAGGAAGCAATAACAGACGGCTGGAACGCACTGGCTCAAGCGGCACACCGGAACGGTCGTATCCCAGGGACACCATCTGCCTGAAGGGCACCATGACACTGGTAGCTACCAGCAACAGCAAAGCGAGCCCAACCCCCAGCGGGATCAACACCCGTGACAGCCGGTCCTTGAAAACCTGGTTGAAGAAAGCGGTGGGCACCGCTGTGTGCGCGCCGATTGGAGAGAGACTGCCCATTTCGATCACGCGCTGGAAACGCCTAGTGAAATCCTCAGGGTCCTGTGGAGAGAGAATCAGAGTCTTATTGATCGCCGAAACGATCACCAGGTCAGCCGCACTGCTGGCGATGAACTCCACCCGTCCTAATTCGTCGTGGTGAGATGCACCCAGCAGGGCGCCTGGCATGGAAAAACGCGGCAGCTTCAAAGGCTGCACCAGATCCGCCGCCTGCCTGACCCAGATCACCTCGGTCATGGGCAGGTCCTCCGAGCGCAGCCCCCAACGCACGCGCAACCCGTCCCGTTCCAGGGTGTACACGGCATGCAATAGGGCGTATCCGCGATAAGCGACTATGGGCAGCAACACAGCCAATGCCAGCGCGCCAAGCAGGTACAGGATCAACGACCAACCCACCGGTTGTGAAAACGCCTGTATCACCAGAAGTGTGATCCCCGCCAATAAGACTAACAGGATCAACACATGCAGCGCGATCCCGGTGGTGCGTGGTGGGAGGAAAACCTGCTTTTCAGCCATACTTAAATTGAACTCAACTTTAAAGGCATTCAGCCAGAGTGCGGCATACCAGGTCCACCTGCTCTTCGCTCATCATTCCCGAGAAGGGCAGCGCCAGCCCGCGCCTGCCCAGGTCTTCGGTGACCGGAAAATCACCCGCCCTGTAAGCGAACTTTTCCACCATGTAAGGCTGCAAATGGATCGGCAGAAAGTACGGGCGTACAGGGATGCGCCGCTCCTCCAGCCGGGCTGCGATGGCGTCACGGTCCAGCCCCGGGGCCAGGCGGATCACATACACGAACCAGGAGACCCGCGTTGTATTAGGAACGACTACCGGTGCTTCCACACCAGCAATGTTTTTAAGTCGCACCGCGTACCAATCCGCCACCTGTTGACGTTTGTTGAGCAGTTCCTCGATGCGCCTGAGTTGTGTCAGACCCAAAGCCGCGCTCATCTCATCCAGACGGTAGTTGTACCCCAGGTGCGTGTGCTGCAGCCAGGTGTCACCGGGAGCGCGTCCCTGGTTGCGCAAGGCGCGCATGAATTGCGCCGCTTCCTTGTTATCGGTCACGATCATCCCCCCTTCACCTGTGGTGATCTGCTTATTGGGGTAAAAAGCGAACACACCGTAATCCCCCTGCACACCCACACGTTGAGAACGATACTCCGCGCCAAGTGCTTCGCAGCAGTCCTCGATCAATTTCAGGTGATGATTCCCTGCCAGCGGTCTTAATTGATCATAATCCGCCGGTTGACCAAATACATCGATCGCCAGGATGGCCTTTAAGTTCCCTGCGTTTTCAGCACCCCTGTGCGGCAGCCAGTGTTGGGCAGCCTTTCCGCCTTCCGCCAGGTCTCTCACCGCGCGTGCCGCCTGCGCAGTATCCATATTTCCGGTTTGCGGGTTCACATCCACGAACACCGGGATGGCTTTTTCATACAGGATCACGTTGGAGGATGCCACAAAGGAGAACGGTGTGGTGATCACCAGGTCACCCGGGCGAATATCCGCGGCCCGCACGCACAAGTGCAGCCCCGCGGTGCCTGAATTTACCCCGATCGCTTCGTTTACCCCGATGTAACGCGCAAATTCCTGTTCAAATTCGTTGATCTGAGGTCCCATGCTCAGGTTGGGGGTGTTCAACACGGACATTACCGCTTCGCGTTCAGCGGAAGTGAGATCCGGCAGGGACATGGGTACCAAAGGTTCGGGTTTTTTCATGAGTTTTGTTGTACTCTCTTTTTTTAATGTAATATGGGTTGATCTAAGTTTGTGACAGGAGATCGATCGAAGTGCGTACCTCCGTCACGACCTGGTCCAGCGGGATCACGCGCGACTGCGCAGCATCCCTTAATTTGAATTCCACACCGCCCTGTTTGAATGCGCGTTCACTAACTGTGAGACGCACCGGCAGCCCGATCAGGTCCGCGTCATTGAACTTGACCCCGGCGGATTCCTCACGGTCATCCACCAGCGGCTCAAGGTCAGCTGCGATCAACGCAGCCTCCACGCTCGCGGCGATCACACCCGTGTCCACCTCGCGGCCAGGCAGCACTACCATGTGCACCGGGTAGGGCGCGATCGCAGCAGGCCACATGAGCCCGCGCTCATCATGATGTTCCTCCGCCACGCAAGCCAGCAGTCGGCCCACGCCAATGCCGTAGGACCCCATGATCACCGGCAGGCTGCTACCGTTTTCATCCAGGTAAGTGCAATGCAGCGCGTCTGAATAGCGCGTTCCGAGTTTGAAGATGTTGCCCACTTCCACCCCGCGCGCCAGCCGCATCGGGGCTCCGCACTGCGGGCAGGTATCGCCATCCCGCACCGCGGCGATATCAGCCACAAGGTCAGCCGAATAATCGCGCAAGTAATTGACGTTGCGCAGGTGGTAACCCGCCAGATTGGCTCCGGCTACCAGGTTGGGTGACTGCGCGACCAGGTCATCCACGATGACCTTAACCCCCTTGAGGCCGACCGGTGAGGCATAACCTGGTACCGCGCCGCTCGCGCGGATCTCCTCATCCGTGGCGGGCCGCAACTCAGCAGCTTTCGCCATGTTGGCGACCTTGGTCTCGTTCACTTCCATATCCCCGCGCACAACGGTAAAGATCAACCCTTCACGTGCGCCATTTTCAGTCGGGAAGACGCCCATGAAAAAGACCGCTTTAGCCGTCTTCGCGGCAGGTATATTGAGGAAAGCTGCCAGTTCTTCTATGGAGGTTGTCCCGGGTGTAGCCACTTGCTCCAGTGGCAATGCTTCCTCCGGCTCTGGCAGTGGTTTACGCATGGCAGCTACCTGCCGGTTGGCCGAGTAACCGCAGGCATCACAGAACAGCAGGCTGTCTTCTCCGATCGGTGTGAGGTACATGTATTCATGCGCTTCCTTGCCGCCCATCATGCCTGAATCGGAGCGCACTGCCACAGTGCTCAGGCCGCAACGCTTGAAGATGCGGAAATAAGCATCATAATGCGCGTCGTACTGCCGGTCCAGGCCCCTCCAATCTGCATCGAGGCTGTAGGAATCCAGCATGATGAACTCACGCACACGGATCAACCCCGCGCGCGGACGTGGGTCATCGCGCCACTTGGTCTGCAGATGATAGATCAAAGCAGGCAGCTGGCGGTAAGAACGGATCGTATTTCGGACGAGATCTGCGACCACTTCCTCATGGGTCATCGCCAAAACCATCTCNNACCACGGGCATCAGGATCTCCTGCCCGCCCAGCGCGTTCATCTCCTCGCGCATGATCGTCATGATCTTACTGATCACACGGTGAGCCAGCGGAAGATAACTGAAAATACCGGTGCCCAACTGGCGGATAAAGCCGGCGCGGACCAGCAACTGATGGCTGACCACCTCGGCTTCAGAGGGAGTCTCCCGCAGAGTTTGACTGAAAAGACGGGAAAGATGCATGATTATCGTTCCATCAGGGGTTGTTTCAGATCAACATAAGCCAGGTGGCCGCTGCCCTCAACAGAACGGGCGCAGCCACGTGGTAGGTTTTGCGCATGATCCAACCGAGCAACAGACCCTGCACCAGCGCGATGACCAGCTGCGGCCATTCAGTGGCAAAAGAGGTGAACACGGCGTTGCCGGGTAATTGCCACAGCACGTACAAAAAAGTTGTCGCCAGCCAGCCCCAGGTTTGTCCCAGGAAGGACATCAGGCGTAATTGAATATAACCACGGAAGATCGTCTCCTCCGCCAGGCACCATACCAATACCACAAACAGCAGGCTGCCCTGTTCAGTTGATACTCCCTGCAGGAGGGTGATAAATTTGCCGCGCAGAAAGACGACCAAAAGTAGCAGCAACACACCCAGGGTGAGGCTGGTGCGTGTGTTCTCTTTGCTCCAGCCGGTGCTCTTGGGAGGCTGACCGCGCACAATGAGCAGAACGAGCAAAGGCAAAAGAGAGATGACCGCGATGAGCATGCGCTGCGCGACCTCTCCACCCTGTAATTCCCCGGCAAAGGAGCGCAGGAAATTAAATATGCGGTTGGAAAAGAATTGGAAAGCAAAGAAGAAAATCAACGCGAAAAGGATAAGCGCGAAGGTGGTCTCGCGGCGCGGAAAACGGAACTCAATGCGGCGGATCTTTTTAAATAACGGGCTCGTGCCCGCGATCATCACCACGGCGATCACACCCAGCCATTCGCTCAGGTAACCCAGCCAGAATTTGGTGTCGATAGGATTCATTCGCCCGCCACCTGCCTGCCTTTGAGTGGTTTTTGTTCTTCTTTGAACTCGGCTTCCGGCTCATTCTCGATAACCGTCGGTTCTTCCAGCTCAAGTTCCACCTGCTCTTCCATACGCACCTGACCGCGCAAAAATGCGCCTTCCTCGGTGGCAAAAGCGATCGTCACCACATCCCCCCACACCCGCCCGGTGGAACGGATCTCAAGTTTCTCCGCGGTCACGTTTCCACGCAGTGCGCCTGCTACAATGACGTTGTTAGCACGCAGGTGCTGGCAGGTCACCCGTCCGGTCTCACCGATCACCACCAGCCCGCGGATGCGAATATCCCCCTCAAAAGTCCCCTCAATGCGAATCCCTCCGCGGCCGCCAAGGTTGCCAGCCCAGTTAATACCGGGCCCTAACACCGATGTAACGCGCTCGACCGGTTCAGGTTGTTTTTGCACTTCGGGGGTTGATTTTTTAAACATGACCTGCCTCTGCGGGTTAACCAACTCCGCCCCGTGGCTACGAAGCGGTGGTTAATTTCGAATGATCAGCAAAATCGCTGTGTGTTTATTTTACCATTCACAATGCCCGCCCCGCGGCTGAATTCTACGTAACACCCTGTTTCAATCCGGCGGCCAGATCATACCCGCCCGCACGATACCGTTCTCCGGTACATCTTTTTTGACCACCGCGCTGTTTCCCACGCGCGCTCCGGCGCCGATGCGCACACCCAGGTTGACAGTCGCGCCCATACCGATCAACGCACGATCACCCACCAGCACCGCGCCCGCCAGGATCGCGCCCGGCGAGATATTCGTGTATTCTCCCAGCGTGCAATCATGCGAAATGATCGCGCCGGTGTTGATGATGGTACCGAACCCCACCCGCACATCGCTGCCAATATAGGCATTGAAGAACACCTGGCAGCCATCCGAAATGATCGCGTTTGGTTCAATGTAGGCACGCGGGTGGATCACCGTGACACAGGTAAATCCGGCGTCTCTAAGCCGGCTGTACACCGCCAACCGCGGGGTGATGCTGCCAATCCCACCAACCGCGTTTACCGCCTGGTAGATGCCTTCACGGCGCAGCACAGGTAGCAGTTCCCCACCGCCTGACACGGTCAGGTCCAGGATACGCGTCCCGGCGGGGATACCATCATCCAGGATCGCGGCGATCGTGTACTTACCAGCCGCCCGGATGAGATCGATCAACGATTTGGCGTGTCCGCCGCCGCCGTAAATGACCAGCGCAGCCGGGTCATCCTTATCCGCACCCGGAGCAAGCAGTTCGGTAATCATTTTTTCTGTAACCAGCCTGCCTTGGGGCAGTGAATTTAAGTCCAGTTGATGTTGGCGAGCCAGGGCTAACGCCGGCCGGGTAATGCGCAGATCTGCAGGGATTTCATCGGTGTTTCCAGCAGTTTTTTCAATTCCTGTTGCCTTCTCTTCCGGCAGTAATTGATCTACAGAAACGGTCAGATAGCATAACCGTTCACCAGCCTTGATCGTATCACCCGCCTTGAAGCGCAATCCGCGCACAAAACCATCCTGTTCCGCGGTCAGTTCAAAAGTGGATTTTGTGGTTTCAAAACTGGCTAGTACCTGGTCTTTGTTTACCTTCATTCCCTCGCGGATGGGCAGTTCCGCCAATAGGGATTCCGGTTCATTCGGATTGATCAGGGGTACCAGCACGGCTAAAATTTTATCGGTCATTTTCCAGCACCTTTCTCACTCCCAGCAGAATATCCTCCAGCTGAGGCAGAACCTCATTCTCAAGCGTTGGCGCAGCCGGCACCGGCAGGTCGCGCGCAGCGACCCGTCGCGCAGCCAGCCCGCGACCGGACAGGCATTCCTGCACACGGGCGATCACTTCGGCTCCCCATCCCAGCGTCAGGCTGCTCTCTTCCACTGTCACCAGTCGACAGGTTTGGTCAACCGAACGGTTGATGGCACCTGTTTCGAACGGAACCAGGCGGGTCGGGATGACCAGCTCTGTAAAGATCTCATCCTCGTACGCCAATTTGGTTTGAGCCTGGCGCGCCAGTTCGGCCATGTACCCGTAAGCGGCCAGTGTCACCTGCGGTGGCGGAGCACCTTTTATGTTAAGCACGTATGTTGGAATTTTAATTTCGCCCCCCGCGCTTTCCACTTCCACACGAACATCCAGGTCCGGCAGATCTTCAGGTGAATGGACATGCAGCAGATATTGCAGTTTGTTTTCAATGAACAGCACCGGATCATCGGTGTGCAAAATGATCGACTCCAGCAGGTCACCGGGTTCCTGGCGGAAGGTTTGCGCCACCAGGTTGACCGGCGCGAAGAGGGTCAGCCCCGGTACGCCCATGAACATTTTCTCCAGCGTTTGCGAGTGCGTGGGGCCATACCCGCGCCGCCCACCCATAGGCGTTCGAATAACCATGGGCAGGTTGACGGTGTTGTTGTACATCCAACGGAACTTGCTGACGTGATTGACCAGTTGATCGGCAGTGAGAGTCACGAAGTCACCGAACATGATCTCCAGCACTGGCCGCAGCCCGCGCAGCGCCATCCCCGCGCTCAACCCAGCCAACCCGGCTTCTGATATGGGTGTTGTGAACACCCGTTCAGGATACGCCGTGGAACAGCCGCGGGTCACTTTAAACGCGCCGCCGTAAGGATCTAGAATGTCCTCCCCCAACAGGTACACGCGTTCATCCTGCTGCAAGGCGGATAACAAGCCGGAGTTGAGGGATGCCAGCACGGTCTTATTCATTACGCCCGCCTTCCAACACCGCCGGCAGATCCCCCAGCGCCTGCGTGAACGCCCGGCTGACCTCCTGATCGACTTCTTCGTGTATCGTTGTGAGCGCTGAAGGTGAAAGCCTTTGGCCAAGTATTTTCAATGGATCGCGTTGATCCTGCAATGCGCGTAATTCGGCTTCATCACGCGTATCATCCCCCTTGGAGTGCGGGCCGAAACGAACGGTGTGCAGCAGCAGCGCGGACGGGAGCTGGTCGCGGCGTATGCTTTCCACCGCGTTCAATGCTGCCTTGTGGATCTCATCCACATCGCTGTTATCCAACTCATTGACCGGAATCTCAAAAGCGCGCATACGATCTGCCAGCTGACCCACCTGCACCTGGTCAGTGGGGGTGGTCTGGGCAATGTGGTTGTGCTCGACCACGATCAACAAAGGCAGCGACCATAGGCGCGCCATGTTGAACGCTTCATATATAATGCCTTCTCCAAAAGTACCATCACCGATGAAAACCGCCACGATCGCCCCGGATTTCTTTTGCTTTTCAGCCAGCGCCATGCCAGCTGCGATCGGAACGATGCCCCCCTGCACGCCGTTCGAGTAGAGGTTGCGCCAGTGAATATGCTGCGAACCTCCCCTTCCTCCGCACACGCCGCTCTCCCTGCCCATTAATTCGGCGAAAAGGGCGCGCATATCGCCCCCGTACGCCAGGAAGTGCCCGTGGCAGCGGTGGTTGGTGACAATGACATCATCTGCTTGCAGCGCGGAGATCACCCCGACGGCGTTGGCTTCCTGCCCGAGCGAGGTGTGTGTAGTGCCGGAGAATACACCACGCTTGAACTCCTGCAGCACAGTCTCTTCAAAGCGGCGGATGCGGTACATGGCGCGGTAGAACGCGAGCGGGTTTGCCATCAACCATGCCCCCACACGGTATTGGTCGTGTAACGCCAGGGTTTTGAGCGCCACGGTTCCGGCGCATAATTGATACCGACCCTCGGCGAAACGGTTACCGAAACATCATCCACTGCGTAGCCTTCTTCCATATAAATAGGGCTTTCCTGGTCGCATAACATTACACCGTTCAGCGCGCCATCAATGGCCAGGGCTTTGCACAAGCGCGCCGGACCTCTGCACCAGTCGACCGGTCTGACGCCTTTCCGCCGGGCTGAGATTAAATCCAACCCTTCCTGAGGATAAATAGCTCGCACCAGTACCGCCGCGGGGAACCCCTGCGGACCGCAGACCGCGTTCAGGCACCAGTGCATACCATAAGTAAAGTAAATATAAGCTCTGCCAGCCATACCGTACATCACCGCGTTGCGATTGGTTTTTCCGCTGCGAGCATGGCAGGCCAGATCCTCCTCCCCGCGGTAAGCTTCCGTCTCGGTGATAATGCCGGAAACGCGCTGACCCTCGACACAGCGCACCAGGCGCTTGCCCAACAGATCGCGCGCCACATCGGTCACTTCCCGCAGGAAGAAATCTTCATTCAAACAAGTCATAAGGGTATTATACCCAAACGGCATCCCTGCGTGACCGCAATCGGAGCCGTAAAAAAATGGCACCCAATGGGGTGCCGAAATCGTGAGATCAACTGCCGTTGAAGATCCTGGAGGGTGAAATATCGCGCTGCAATGTTCGGGTCAAACCCTCCACCAGCGGTACACGCGGCTCATAACCCAGTCGTTCCTGCGCCAGGTGGATATCGGCGCACAAACGGCTTAGCCCGCCTTCATTGCGCGGATTGTAGACCACTTCAGGATGCCCCCCTGTGACCTCAATGGCAAGACGGGCGAGTTCACGGATGCTGGTTTCGGTCCCGCTGCCCACATTAATGGTCAGGTTGTTCACATCCGGTGCGGTCGCCGCTGATACCATGGCAGCCACCACGTCATCCACATACACATAATCGCGCGTCTGGTTGCCGTCACCGTGCACAACGATGGTGCCATTCTCCCAGGCCTGCCGCAAAAAGCTGGGGATGACCGGAGTGTGAACAGGCGGGATATGCTGACCGGGTCCATAGGCATTGAAGACCCGCAGGCACACCGTCTCGATCCCCCACAGGTTGCCGATCGATTTGACGTAGTACTCCGCGGCGATCTTGGAGACAGCGTAAGGCACGCGTGGATTGGGAATGACGCCTTCGACCACCGGTTGCACCGGCTGGTTGCCGTAAACTGTGCCGGAAGAGATGAACACCACGCGCCGTACACCCACATCGCGCATGGCTTCCATAAGCGTCACAGTTCCGCCTACATTAACATGGTTGTATTCCCGTGGATAGAGCACAGACTCTGGTACGCTTACCTTGGCCGCGAGGTGATAGACGCAATCGACACCCTGCAACATCGACCATAATTTGGGCCGGTCGTTGACATCACCGCGCGAGAATTGCACAGCCGGGTCAAGCGCTTTCTGGTCGCCGGTGGAGAGATCATCCACACCCACCACTACATCGCCCCCCGCCGCAAGGCGGTTGGCTAATGCAGATCCTAAAAAACCGGCTGCCCCTGTGATCAGATATCTCATGACTGGTAATTCACTGCCTTTGTGATGTGCATTATAGCATTAACGCGGTTTCGCCAAAGCCTGGTGGCTGCCGGTCTTTTTCGACCTCAAGGCATTCTTTTCAGCTTCGGTCAGAAAAGCGGTGTTGAGCGCGTTCTCCTGCGCCTGCCTGATCATTTCGGGGGTCAACCCGGCTTTGGGCGCCGCCACTTCATATTCATAATGCAGATTTATCGCGCTGATACCCGGATCATCGGTGTTAATGGAAGCCAGGATGCCCTTTTCAAGGAACAGACGCAGAGGATGTGAGGGATAATTGGATACGGTACTGGTTTGCACGTTACTGGTCAGGTTGCACTCGATGCCGATCCCCTTGTCGCGCAGAAAATCCATCAGCCTGGCATCTTCAGGTGCGTGCACGCCGTGGCCGATACGCTCCGCGCCCAATTCGGTTACAGCCTGCCAGATCGACCTGGCTCCGGCGGCTTCTCCTGCGTGCGCAGTGATGTGCCAGCCGGCATCACGCGCCCTCTTGAAATGCTCTGTGTACCATTCGCCCGGGTAGCGCGCCTCGTCACCCGCCAGGTCCAGCCCGGCAAACTCATGCGCAAAACGCAGTTGCGCATCCAGTTCCTGCATGGCGATTTCCGGTCCGTAATGGCGGGAAAGTATGCCCAATTGATTAACTTTTATCGGAAAATTCCGCTCACCGGCGCGGATGCCATCCGTGACAGCCTCCACTACTCCTTCCGGCCGCAAGCGATGCGCCTCGGCCATGAACCAGGGGCTGTAGCGCAATTCGATGTAATCGATGCCCTCGTTGTATGCGTCTTCTACGTTTTCATACGCCACACGCCGGCACGCGTCATAATCCACCAACACGCCGGTCATCCATTCAAACTTTTCGATGAACTTCATCACGCCGGGCTGCGGGGTGGAGACCTGAACGTATGGGCGCAATCCCTCAAGAGTTCTTGCCGGCAGGGGGAGGTTGTGCTGCAGCCCCAGATCCAGAATCGTAGAAAGCCGGATGCTGCCATCCAGGTGTCGGTGCAATTCAACCAGTGGGATATCAGGAGAGATCATCTTTCACCATCCTTGATCAGGGGTTTTGCAGCGTGTGCAGTTGAATATCCAGTTCTTCAGCCCATTTAGTGATCTCTTTTACGGTCTCTGGCGGGGGATAGGAGAAATACAGCGCGTCCTCTTCCACCTGGCCGGTGAGATCGATCCCGCTCCAGAAGACCTCCGTACCCGCAGGTAAGCGACCCAGCAGGGTCTTAAGATCCTCCACATCGGTAACTGTGATCTTGATAAATTCATCCTCGTATTTGTTTTCGGTTGAGGTGATCTCTTCAAATGATTTGCTGCGGTTGGTACCGGTGGTCAATGTGAAGTTCCACTCCTCGTTTACCTGCCAGGAGTAGAGTTCATACCCCTTGAGAGAGGCGGGAAGTTGATCCGGGATCTTTTCCCAATCCGGTGTGGAGTAACCCGGACTTCCATTTGCGCACGAGCTCAGTAGGGTTACAATTACCACGCTCAGCAGGAAAATTTTCGCGTAATTACTCATAAAGCACACTTCCCGGCAGATTAAGTTCCCATACCGCGCGTCCTGATTGTTCGCTTATAAATTTGAATCCCGCTTTTTGAAATAAACTTGTAGGGCCTGTCCAAACTTCATTCGCGGATAAGCCGCTTTGCGTCTTTGGATAAGCCTGGATCTTCCTGATTCCCCGGTCCTGCAGGTCAACCAGCATCATCGCGAAGAAGCGACACGCCAAACCCATCCCGCGCATTTCCGGAATGATCATAAAACACCCGATGCACCACACATCCGCATCAGGATCGAATTTAAACGTGTTCACCAGGTTGGGCAACTCATCGCGCTGATAAACCTGGCACCACCCCACTGGCTGGTTATCCTTGTAAAGCAGATAGCCATCAGAAATTTTCCGGGAAAAAAGGTCTTCCCGTTGTGCGATCGCTTCCTGCTCGGTGCGCTCAGACCAGCCATCACTATTCGGAACCCACCAGTACCCGCACAGGCAAAAATCAGTGTATTCTCCAGCTCGATGGACGGCGTAAAAATCCTGCCGGTTTTCACTGGATAACTGTTTGATCGATAATTTAAAATCTAACATTCCGCTTCCAATATCACGCGATCAACATTCTTCGACATGAGCTCGATCTCAGGGCGTGTCACCCAGCCCTCCTGCTTCCAGAAGGCCAGTCCGACCTCATTCGTCCCATACACCATGATGTGGCATTTATGAATGTCCAGTTCGCGCAATTTGTTGAACACATATGCCACCAGGTCTCTGCCAATCCCACGGCGCCGGTAACCCGGGTCCACCGCCAGGTGATACAGGTAACCCCGCCGCCCATCGCTGCCGCACAGGCAGGTGCCGATGAGCAATTCGCCGTCCCGGGCGATGCAGCTCAACCCGGGGTTGCGTTCCAGGAAGCGCGACAGCGGAATTTGTTCATCCGCGTCACTCAATCCCATCCCGGGGCAGCGCTGCCACAATGCCAGCGCTTCCTCATAATCTCCAGCGGTCATCTCACTGATCTGGATGCTCATCTGTACTTTCATCGCTCACAAAGATCTTTGTCAGCGGGTCTTTTTTGGACTTTGCTTTTTCCGACACAGGGAAAGGACCCCAGTGCACACGTGCGGGATCGTATTGCGTGCGGGGTTCCTTTTCTTCAGCCGGGTAACCGAGATAGATCAGGTTCAAAGGGGTCACCCCATCCGGCAGGTTCAGGATCTCACTGACCTGGCGCTTGTACAGGTTGACCGGGTGGATCCCCACCCACACGGAGCCAAGCCCGAGCGCGGTTGCAGCCAACAGGATGTTTTCAGTCGCTGCGCTACAATCCTGCACCCAGAACTTCTCCCCCACCCTGCTCTTCTGCATGCGGGTGCTGCCTAAAACACAAATGGCCGCTGTGGCGTTCATCTTGCCAAACATGATCACACTGCGGAACTTGTCCATCACCTCTTTTTCTGTGATGACCACAAATTCCCACGGCTGCGCGTTCGTCGCGCTGGGTCCTGCCATGGCCGCTTGCAGCAGAAGGTTCAGTTTTTCCGGTTCCACCGGCTGATCCGTGAATTTACGGATGCTGCGGCGTTTTAGAATTACATCAATGAAATCACTCATTAGTTTCTCCGTAGAAAACTAGTTTTATTATTTCCGCCATTTATAAAATGGAGCAAGTAAGTCTTTCGTGATAAGGATGTTTATCGAAATAAAAGAACTGGTGCAAGGATAATAACATCCCAGGCGAACGGAAGATGCCTGGGATTATTATAAAGTTTTTTTGGCTTTGGTGCGATTGATGTAATTTGGAGTAAAATCGTCCATATATTATTTGAGGTCTTAAACATGCCCAAAAATTTTGACCGGGATTATCGTTTCGCTTTTCTATTGAGCCTCTTCACCATCCTCGCCAACCTGGTAGAAGGGGGATTTTCCACGATCCTGGGTCAGCGGGACGGCACCCTGGCGTTATTTGGTTTTGGCCTGGACAGCTTCATTGAAGTGATCTCCGCCGTGGGGATCTCGATCATGATCCTGCGTATCGCGCAGGAACCGGAATCACCCCGGTCCAAATTTGAGGTGACTGCGCTAAAGATCACGGGGGTCAGTTTTTACCTCCTCACCGCGGGGCTGGTTTTAACTGCGATATTGAACCTGATCACCCGGGCTAAACCTGAAACCTCTCTCAACGGATTGATCATTTCCCTCATTTCACTCAGCGTGATGATCTTCCTGTACAGGGCAAAACTGCATGTGGGTCGAAAGCTCAACTCCGACCCGATCATCGCCGATGCCAATTGCACCAAAACCTGCATTTACATGTCGGTCGTGCTGCTTGCCTCCAGCCTGGTCTACATGTTAACCGGCCTCGCTTTCATCGACACACTTGGCGCGATCGGTATCGCCTGGTTTGCGTTCGGCGAAGGACGCGAGGCGTTCGAAAAAGCAGCCGGTAAAGAAACCTGCGCCGCTTGCGGCTAATCAAGGTACGCTCTCCGGCATCAAGCCTTCATTTTATTCTGTTCCAAGCCCGCCTGTCCTCCTCCTTCTCCGGGTCAAGGTATAACGGATCAAGGTCCGGTTCGGTCAACCTCCCCTTGCTTTTCCACAAAGTAGCTGCCAGTATTGCGGGGTCGCTCCTGACCCCACGGGTGCCAAAGTACTCACAGGTTCGTTGCACATCACGAGCAAAAATACGGTAGGCATTGTGATTCTCATCCGGATTGATCGCCTGCGGAAAATCGATCAGCTTGATCCCGCCCTGCCAGTACAGGATGTTGTAGGCTGATAGATCGGCATGCACCCGGTTGAAGCGCAGCATCAATTCAATATTGAAAACCACACGTTCAAACAGCTGGCGCGCCTCAGTATGACTTAAAGTGACCGAGTTTAGCGCTGGTGCTGATTCGAATTCATCCCCGACAAAATCCATCAGGATGGCGTTATCAGAACTGGCGTAAGGTCGCGGCATATCCACCCCTGCATCCGCCAGCAGCTGCATGGTATGGTATTCNNATCGCGTGCAATGAACGATCATCCAGAATTACCCTTCCTGTTGCGTCCAGTTGATCGCGTCCTTCACGGTAAAGGTGATCTTTCTTTAAATTTCGAAACTGGCGCGGTCTGTAGATCTTGGCTGCCAGCAGATGTTGTGGCGCGGTTGCCGGCCTGGAACACAGATAGACCGTGGCTTCCTTTCCGCCATTTACCATCTTCAGGATGTCCTCGATCCAGTCCTGCTCGTAAAATTCGTTGATCGAGCTTAGCAGCCATTGCTTTTCGTGGCGTGAGGCGTGATAGGTAAAAGGGTAATCGGCTTCCTCGAATGGGGTTACCGTGCGCTCGATCTGCTGAGCGCCGCGTTGGGTCAACAGACGCTTTCCCTTTCTTCTTATTTCATTGTGGCGTACCTTGAGACCCGGTATTTTGGTAGTATCGGGGTCATCCAGGTCATTTATCATTTTGTAATTCATCTTTTCTTCTCTTCCATTTGTTTTAGCAAAATTTCCAGTTTAACAATCCGTTTTAAACAAAAAACCACAGGTGCGGCGCACCTGTGGCAGGTAAGGAAACAGGATCTAAAGCCGGTTCCCCACAGGAGGCACGCAAAGATACGATCGGTTTTCACGATTGGTTGATCTCATCATTTTTTGTCCTCCTTTCCTGCTTAAGATAATAATAGTCTACGCATTTTGACCTTTTTCGTCAAGTCACTATTAAAAGCAATCGGTTGTAATCGGTGTGGTCGAACCGGGCGGATTCATATATACTTCTACTTGATCATCCTGATGTCAACCTACAACCTGTCTCAAACCTTTGCATCACTCAAACACCCTAACTTCCGCCTGTGGTTCAGCGGTCAGGTCGTCTCTCTGATCGGCACGTGGATGCAGGCGACTGCGCAGGGGTACCTGGTGTATGAATTGACATCCTCGCCCATCATGCTGGGTATCGTGGGGTTTGCCAATGGCATACCGGTGTGGCTTTTCTCGTTATACGCCGGTCTCATCGCAGACAGGATCTCGCGTAAAAAATTGATCATGATCACCCAGGGCTCCATGATGATACTGGCATTCATTCTCGCCATATTGACATTCACTGATACCATCCAGGCATGGCACATCGTGATCATGGCGTTGCTGCTGGGCACTGCCAACGCCTTCGATGCCCCGGCGCGTCAATCCTTCGTGGTGGAAATGGTCCCGCGGGAGGATCTCACCAATGCCATCGCGCTGAACAGCTCCGTGTTCAACCTGGGTACCATCATTGGACCCTCCGTCGCGGGGTTGGTTTACGCCTGGCTCGGACCAGCCTGGTGTTTTACCATCAATGGGATATCGTTCATCGCAGTGTTGATCGCCCTGGCGCGCATGCGCATCGTACCGCGCACCCCGGTATTGACAGTCGAACGCTCGGTCAAGCGCGACCTCACTGAAGGTCTGCGCTACGCCTTTGGCGACCAAAACATCAGGGTATTACTGATCATGTTGACCGCCTCAGCCGTCTTCGGGTTCGGTTTACTGAACCTGATGCCCGCCTGGGCGACCCACGTGTTGGGCGGGGATGTACGCACCAACGGACTGCTGCTATCGGCACGCGGAGTTGGTTCGTTGATCGCTGCGTTAATGATCGCCTATTTGGGTGCGCGCATTGTGCGCGGAAAACTGTGGACGCTGGGCAGCATCGTGCTGCCGCTAACCCTGGCAGCCTTCGCGCTCTTCCGCACTCTGCCGGTCTCGCTGCTGATGCTGGTGGTGATGGGCTGGAGCCTGATGTCGGTGGTGAACCTCACCAACGCACTCATCCAGACCCACATCCCGGATGAATTACGCGGCAGGGTGATGAGCGTGTACATCCTGCTCTTCCAGGGCGGCTTTCCCATCGGCGCGTTGGTGGCGGGTTACCTGGCGGGTGTCACCAGCGAAGCGCTTACCGTGTTTGTCTTTGCCTGCTTGATTTTGGTAGTGGCGGTGGTCATCCAACTGCGGCAGCCATCCATCCGCAATTACAATTGACAGTACACAACTTCATTAATAAAATCAAAGTCTGCAGCCAAAGATTGTACAGGTGATGCTTTCTAATACAACTCTGAGAATGGTTCTTTATAATATGACTAAAAGTGTCAGATTATAATGAGGAACAATGACATCAAACCCTATTAACCCAAAAAAGGATCAAATCACACCGGAAAAACTCTTTTACTCCAGGCGAAAATTTTTACGGCTGGCGGCTATGTTTGGCACCGCTTATGCCCTGGCTGCGTGCGGTATTGCGGAAACCCCTATTGCTTTAACCGAAACACCCCCCTCAGCCACGCTGGAAATTCCTGCGGCGAACGCGCTGAACACCCCGTTGGAAAAGATCACCGGTTTTACCAATTTCTACGAGTTCTCCACAGATAAATTTGAGCCGGCTAAACTTGCCCAAAACCTGCAAACCTCCCCCTGGCCGATCAAGATCAGCGGGCTGGTGGAGAAGGAACAAACCGTAGACGCGGCGGAACTGATCAAAACCTACGGCGGAGAGGAACGGATCTACCGCATGCGTTGCGTGGAAGGCTGGAGCATGGTCATCCCGTGGTATGGATTCCCGCTGCAAAAACTGATCGCGGATCTAAAAGTGAAACCGGAAGCCAAGTACGTAAAGTTCACCACACTGTATGATCCTGAGCAAATGCCCGGTCAGAAATCCTATTATTATTTCACCTGGCCATACGCGGAAGGCTTACGACTGGATGAAGCGCTGAATAACCTGACCCTGCTTGCCTGGGGTCTTTACGGCAAGGAACTGACCAAACAAAACGGCGCTCCACTGAGATTGGTGGTGCCATGGAAGTATGGGTTCAAGAGCATCAAATCGATTTCTGCCATCGAATTTACTGCTGAGCAACCCGCCACCTTCTGGAATGTGACCGCCCCCGGCGAGTACGGTTTTTATGCCAACGTCAACCCGAACGTGGATCACCCGCGCTGGTCACAAGCTACCGAGTCACGCGTAGGAGAAACTGGCAATCGCCCCACGCAACTATTCAACGGATACGAAGAAGAGGTGGCGTACCTGTACGAGGGTATGGACCTGGCAAAGGATTATTAAACCGTGACGAAAAAAAATCTGAAATCAACAAAATTATCGCGCATTGTCAACGCGGGTTCCGCGGTGCTATTCCTCTTTGTGCTCACCGCGTACCTGGCTGACTGGCTGGGCGACTCCCCGATCCGTGCCGCACAGTTGTGGACCGGAAGGAGTGCATATCTCTTTTTACTGGCATCGCTCACGATCACCCCGCTGCGCACAGTGACCGGATGGTCCATCATCATCCCTCTGCGTAAAACGTTCGGGCTCAACGCATTTTACTGGGCAGCGGCGCATATGCTTGTATTCACGATGCTGAGCTATAATCTGAACTTTCCGACGATGGTCGAAGCCCTGTCATTCCGGCGATTCATCATCCCGGGGGCATTCGCTTTTCTGATCCTGCTTGTGCTGGCAGCCACAACGATCAATCCGGTGAAAAAAGCGGTCAAAAAGATCTGGCGCAAGATCCACTGGTGGGTGTACCCGGCGAATGTTCTGTTGCTGCTCCATTACAGCGGTGCGAGCTCCGCGGGCAGCGGGATCAAGCCGTTGGCGATCCTGGCGATTATATATGTGATGCTCCTGTTCACGTTGCGTTTGGAACCGGTGAAAAAAGCTGTCATCCGTCGGCGGCAGGCGGCATCGTAAATTGACACTGAGTTCAATTAGGGTATAATAACCCCCGAAACACGGTCCACTAGCTCAATGGCAGAGCAACTGACTCTTAATCAGTGGGTTCGGGGTTCAAGTCCCCGGTGGATCACTAGATATTCTCTTGTTAGGATGATTTACCTTTCATCATCCACCCTGCCCCCGAAACGTCCAATACAACGATACGGACTGCCTGAATGATACAGTTCTCTCATTCCTGCGCTCTTAACCCAAGGACTCAATCATCACCTACATCATGAAATCCACGGTCCAAAGCATCCACCA
>MTKZ01071278.1_pt1 | contig 19260 bp, 18 predicted proteins | sample 1042781 | NCBI WGS metagenome assembly MTKZ01 (sample SAMN06212207, study PRJNA360539) | anaerobic digester metagenome | biome: Wastewater treatment plant; material: sludge; isolation source: anaerobic digester fed with sludge from wastewater treatment plant | place: Denmark: WWTP Viborg ... | reverse complement strand
TGTCCAAGTGGTTGTTTGGACGTTTCTGGACGTATTTGGATCACCGATAACTTCAAATTGAGCCGATTTGGGACTGGTTTTGGACTTTGCGGTTTTGCCTCGTCAATGGCGAAGATCAAAAAGCCGCAACTGAAGTGACAAAACCCCAATCAGAAATGCATCGTCACCCTGATCTGCGTCTAATATCTGGACGTCAAAGTCCAAGTTAAATGGTTGCAAAATAACTCTGCTATTCTGGGGATCGAGGATGATCTTCTTGAGAGTGACCCCATCTCCTGCTCTTACCGCACCCACTTTTCCATTGGCATATTCCCAGTTGTAGGTTTGCATGAGCAGCACGATGTCCTCGTGCATGATATTGGGTTCCATGCTATGGCCGTTAACCCGGAAAGCCATGTATTTATCAGTGTTCCCGGGTACGAGGTTTCTCGGAATCTCCACGCTCTCGCCCAAACGCCGGAAGTCCTCGATGTGCTCTCTGGGTCCCGCGGAAATTTCGCCAAGAATACTGAAGTTCACTGTGCGGGTATAATCTATTGTAGGCGCTTCGATTAGCCCGGTCTTGCTATCCACGATCTTGAGCTTCTGCTCCAACCTCTCCTTCATCCAACCATCGAAATCCTTAACAATTTGCATGGTGCCCTCGCCTGTGAGCAACCAATTCACGTTCACCTGAGCCTTGGCTAAGGCGATTAAAAAGTTGGGTTCCGGGACCCTGAGGCCAGCTTTATAGCGGGATAAAGTAACGGGTGAGAGACTAAATTTTTCAGCAAATTCGTAGTTCTTTAACCTCATCATTTTCATTACTTTTAGCAGTCGATCTCCAATCTCCTTGGTGGCCATAATCACTCCATTTGTATAAGATTGTTATTGACAATTACCATACGGTTATCACAATAGCTACGGAACACGTTAAATGTTCCCCATAGATGTGTCAATGATAATTTTAAAGCAAGGTGATTCTCAATGGCATTCGTGCCGGCAAGATTGGAGCTCTCAAAATACTCGGCGGATTCTTCCGCCGGAGCGCAGAAAGAACTTCCCAAAAACTTGCTGGTATGGAAGTTAGCACCCTAACGATTACCGTTAAGGAGGTAAGAATGAGCCAGCCAAAGCGGATTCAAAGCAGCTGTTCAGACTGCACCGCGAAAAATGTCCAAGTGGTTTTATCAGACCAACCAGTTGGACATAACAGTCCCCGGCTCTGGCTGCGTATAGCTTCCGACCAGAATGTCACTGCACTTTGTGGATTTTTGTCCAAGTGCTCCGAAAATTGTCCAAGTGGTTCCCGAATTTGTCCAAGTGGTTTTGAGAATGGGACTGGGAATTGTCCAAGTGGTTTTTCGGTAAAATGTCCAAGTGGTTTTCTGAATCTGGAAGGTTACGCAATGGAGAAGGAAGTTCAAGTATTATGGTTACCCCTCGCCCGGGTAGCTGCCCTGTATGGCAAATCGGTTAAGACCATCAGGCGGATGGTCGCTGACGGATCGTTTATCGCAATCAAGCGCATTGTTGAGAGCGGCAGCTACCGCATCAGCAAGCTGTTTATCGCCTCAGGCCAGGAGTTGGCTGATCTGGATAAGACATACTGCCGCAAGCGTGGCGAACTGCCTGTCTATTTGGAAAAGGAGTGCATCCTGCTGGATGGCTGCCAGCCCAGTTGCCTGTTTGTGATCGCATATTCAAAAGATAAGAAGGTGGAGCATGGACAAGACTGACATCTATGATCAGATCGACTGGGACAACTATGCCAAGAACTATGGCGAGTTGTTCGCGGCAGTCAAAGCCGGCAGTCAGATCATGATCATCCCTCACGATTCCCTGACTGGAGAGCCGGTTCCTCTGGAACTGGTAACCAAGTTTAACAAGGAGAGCATCGAACTTCCCCTATATAAGGAAGAGGAGCCTCAAGCAATGGAACCGGTATCGATGGCTGAGCAGATCGAAGCTGCAGCAGCCCTCATCGAAACCGATGAACCTCAAACAGACCTGGATATGGCTCCCCAGGATAAGGAACTGCTCAGTTGTATGACTGAAGCGCAGTTGCTCTCCCAGTTCTGTGAAACAGCCATCTCGAGGGTAAACGATTCCGAGGCCAAGTTAGAAGCCTGGAATCACATCGCTATAGACTACAACCTGGGACTGCTGGTTCCGGAGCTATTCCAGATCAGGGGTAAACGCACAGAACGCTCCCTGCGTAAATGGGTGGATGCCTATCTGGAAAGTAACCGGGACATGTTCGCCTTGATCCACAAGAGCAAGAACCAGACTAGAGGCCGCAAGGTGACTTATCTGGAACAGCACTTCTTGATGAAGCTGCTGCTCTCGCCTCAGAAGATCAAGATCGGCTCGGCAGTGGCTACGGTGAAAGCTTTCGCCAGACTCGGTAATCTCGAGTCACCCAGTTCGGTGCCGACTCTGAAACGCTGGTGCAAGGACTATAAGACGAACAATCTGGCGGTCTGGACTCAGGCCCGGCATGGAAGCAAAGCAGTAGCCGAGGAGATCGTTAAAACGATCAAACGGGATAATGACCTGCTCAAGGTCGGCCAGGTCTGGGTAGCCGATGGACATACCCTGTCCTTCGATATTATCAGTCCCAAGACCGGGAAGCCGCAGCGGATGACCATGATCATGGTGATGGACTGGGCTTCGAGATATCCGGTGGGAGCCTCACTCGCCTATACCGAGGATAGCCAGCATATCCAACTGGCCTTCCGCAATGCCTTCCTCAATTATAAGGGAGTGCCCGAGGCTGTCTACCTGGATAATGGCAAGGCTTTCAGATCTAAACTATTCAATGAGAAGTGGGAAGGGCATGACCTCTCCAGTGAGTTATCGGGTATCTTCCCCAGGCTGGGTATCAATGTGGTCTTCGCCGAGAGCTACAATGCCAAAGCCAAGATCATCGAGCGTTTCTTCCGGACCTTCCAGGAACGCTTTGAACGCTTCATCAGCAGCTTCCGGGGAGCATCGGTGGCAGATAAACCCTCCACTCTGATGCGTAACGAAACCTGGGCTCGCAAGATGTATGAGTCCAAGCCGCCCACTCTGGAGGAAGCGATGCGGATGATCGGCTTCTATGTCCGCTACATGTATGGAGAAGAGCCTCACAGTGGACTGGGAGGCAAGACTCCCTGGCAGGTCTTCAGCTCCTCGCCGGTGCCTCTCGAGCGCAAGATCAAACCCGACCGCCTGAACTTCCTGATGCTGACGGCAGTACGCAAGACACTGCGTAACAATGGCATCGTACTCAATAAGATGCAGTACTGGAGCATGGAGTTGATCCAACACATGGGTAAGGAAATCCTGATCCGTTACGATCCCTCCGATGCGAGATGGGTACTGGTATATGACCTCCAAGACAACTACATCTGCCAGGCAGAGCTACGCAAGGCAGTCGATCCCTTCATCCATCTGGACCTGGAGAATCCGGTCTCGGTAGCCGAGGTCAAGAAAGAATACAAGGCGATCAAGCGGCATCAGCGGCTGATCGCCACCCGCACCAGATTAACCCTCAAACAGACCCAGGAAGTGGTCGATTCCTACATCAAACCACTGATGCTGGCACCCACCGAAGAGAATCCCATGTTCATCCAGCCGCCTGCCATCGAAGCACCCCAGCCGGGACCCGAGCAGGTGATGGAAGTGCTGGAGAAGCAAGCGATGCAAAACCTCCCCAACCGCCTCGAAGAGAACAATCCCAAACCAGAGGATGAGGATGATGACGGGGAGATCAAACCCAAAGTAAAGACCTATGAAGAGATGCTCAGATTCATAGGCATCAAATAATGGAGGATACCAATGAAACAGAACCAACTGATCAAGATCAGCAACGTAGTAGAAGCCGACCAGTGCATCAACTACCTCATCAACCGCCCCCAAACTGAAATGGTGGGCTTGGGTTTACTGTATGGCAGACCCGGCCTCGGCAAGACCGCCTTCGCTCAACGCATCGCCTTCCAGCGTGGTTACATCTATCTGAGACTGGAGGCCTTCACAACCGCCAAGACCTTCTCGGTCAAGCTGCTGACCACCTTATACGAGCACTTCAGCATCAATGATGTGGTCCCTACCGGAACAACCGACAATGTCTTCAAACTCTGCATAGAGATTCTGGAAGATCATCCTGAAACGGTGATCATCATCGATGAGATCGACTATGCCTACAAGCACCCTAAGCTCCTGGGCTCAATCAGGGATATAGTCGATGAGACTCTGGTGATCGTGATCCTGGTAGGCATGCAGAGTGCCCGGGATCACCTCTCCCGGCTCAATGAACACTACTTCGACCGCTGCAACGCCTTCGTGGAATTCAAGCCTGCCACCAAAAAGGACATCAGACTGATCGCCCATGAGATCATGGAAATCCCCGTCACCGACCTGATGGTCACCCAGATCTATGAGAACTGCAGGGGTAACCTGCGTAAGGCCATCAAGATGATGTACTCCCAGGAAACTAATCAGATGGGCATGGTGGATAAGCCAAGTAACGTGATCGACCTGGAGAAAGCGAAATGACGGCTCCGGAACTGATCCAGAACTTCGTGAGATATTATCGAAAGCCCTTCTCGACCGAGACAGTCGCCTCCTTCACCGCAGTGCAGGTGGAGGAGGTGCAGCCGGTACTGATAGAACTGGCCGGTAGCGGTATGATCAAAGAGCTCTGCGAAGGCATCTATGTCAAGGCTAACCGCCACAATCCCAATCTCTGCTATGGCCTCAAAGGTACCTGGAAGTTTAATCAACAAGCAGCCAAACAACTCTTGAATCTGATCGAGCAAGGCGGCTATACTTCGATCCGGAAAATCGCAGTAGATTTTCAGCGCAGCCGCCAGTGGGTCTTTGTCTATCTCGAAGCCCTGGCCTCCATAGATGTTATCGGCTACGAAAACGCCTATTACGTCAAATCCAGAGCCCAGCTCAAGGACCTGGGAAAGGTGATCAAGAAAGGCATCCTGGGAGAACTCAATCCCAGGCGCAAGTACCCCGACCGTCCAACTGCGGAAGAGAAGAAATCTGATGCTGCGGAACGCAGAAGGCTCAGACAGGAACGAGACGCTGCCTTGGCTAAAGCCAGAGCGGAGTTCAGAGCCTACAACGAAGCCAAAAAAGCCGAGTGGGAAAAGATACAGACTTTTCGTAAGCACGTCCTGGCCTTAAGCAAGATCATGGCGGAAGACTTCAGACAAAGATACTCCAACTAAGAAGAGAGGGCATTCTATGGATCAGGAACTGAGAGAACGAAAACTACGTCAACAAATCCACGCCATCCGGGTCAAGAAGTTCCACTGGCCCCTGGACGCCTTCAAGTTCATCATGAACGGCATGGGCTATGGCGATGCACTTTCAGCTCTATCCGAAGATAAGCTGCTCGAGTTCAAGGCCATCATGCTCAAGTATCGCAGACATGGCCGACCTCTCGAATACAACTACGATAAGCAGGGCAAATACATGCACGCCCTGATGAAACAAGCCGGCTGGACCGAGTCCCAGCTCCGGGCATTCATGATCAGTCACTATTCTAAAAGCCACTGGAACCTGCTGTCCAAGAAGGAGCGAAGGGCGGTTATCGCCATGTTCCAGTCCTACATCAAGAAACAAGAGATCAATCAATCACCAAATAAACAATGCGATCCTAAGGAGGATTCAAATGAGTAAAGCGAGCACACCAGTCAAAGAACGCACCTTAACCGATGCTCAAGGTAGGGAATTCCCAGTCAAGGTGCTGCACACCGAAATAGTGGAAAAAGACGCCGCAGTCAAGAAAGCGATGGACTGCGCCATCAAACTGCAAGAACGTATTATCTCCGACAAACAGAAGCTAATCCAGACCATCGAGAAGTATCTGAATGACGCGGCTCGCAGGAATAACCTCGAATGGAAGGGAAACGCCCTGCTCATCAGCTTTGATGAGAAGTACCGGGTCGAGATGCGTTTCCGGGAGAAGATTCAATTCGGCATTGAACTGCAACTCGCCAAGCAGAAGATAGATGAGTGCATCAAAGCCTGGTCAGCCGACTCCAATGACAACCTCAAGGCTATCGTCAACGATGCCTTCCAGTTGGACAAGCATGGTCAGCTTGCCCGCTATCGCATCTTCGCCTTGCGTCGCTTCAAGATCAAGGACCCTGTCTGGAAGGAAGCGATGGAACTGATCGATAAAGCTATCCTTGTCACTTCAACGAAGCAATACATCTCTTTCGCAGTGCGAGATGAAGCCGGTAACTACAACAAGATCGTGCTGAACTTCAGTGCTCTGTAATTCTGTCGCATCCTATACCAGCAGATTTTGACGGATGACAGGGGGCTGATATACTGACCGCAGAAATGATACAAGAGAACGAGGTAAACGTGGATAGTTTCAATGACCGCTACTATAGACCGGACGAGATAGCCGACATGCTAAATGTCGACCGCTCCACCGTCTATCGTATGATCAGAGACATAGCCGATCCTCTTCCTGCTTACCGCATCAATGACAAAGGCCCGCTCAGGGTTCATGGCAAAGACATCAACAAGTATCTGGAAAGTCACAAGGTAAGACCTGAATATGAGTAATGCACTGGAGTTCCGCATCAAGCGGGATAACTGCAAAGAAGCCTATCTGAACGGCAAGACTGAACCCACTGAGCTGGCTGTGATCTTCGGAGTCTCCGATATCACCGTACGCAAGTGGATCAAGTCTGGCAAGTGGGACGAGATGTTCAAGGAAGAGCGCAAACTTGACCATGAGATCAGCTTAGCCCGCAAGAAAGCACTCATCCAGGCACTTCGTGAGTATGCCAAGAACCCGGCAGACACTGCCCTACAAAGCCTTGTCTCACTCATCAAACAGAACCAGAAAGACTCCGAGCCTGCCAAGGAACTGAACGACTACATCGTACGCTTCCTGGATCAGGTGACCGACTTTATGATCGAGAAAGGACATGCAACCTTGCTTAAGCAGTTCCAGGGCGTTGTTCTTGATCTTGCAGAATACTTAAGAGTTAGAAATGGATAGATATACAGCCACGGACATGGTTGCCTCCAAACCTACACATCAGCCTACCCTCCAAACCCTCCAAGCAGCGGAGCCGTTGCCTCCGGCTCCGCTGAACCTTCCGGAATACCCACAGCCTCCAAGCCTACAGCCCGACATGGTCAGTCCTCCGACCTCCGGGTCCCCGACGTCCGTCCCCCTGGGCGTCGGGGGGTTACCCGGTTATGCCTAAGAAGTTCATTCAGCGGCATAACAAGGCTCTGACGGAGATCGCATCCAAAACGATCTCCGTCTTGCCTTTTATTGACGATAATCCTGAAGCCAAGGCTGAGCGGATAAGACGCACCACCGGATCAGGTTGGGATGCCTTCTCGTTCTTCTGCCATACCTATTTCCCACATATCTTCCCACTACCTTTTTGCCCAGCTCATAGGACCATGTTCGAGGAGTCCGAATTATGCACAGGGATCATCGCTATTACTGGTTTTCGTGGGCTGGGCAAAACGGTACTCATGGGAGTGGTCTATCCTATCTGGAGGATCATCAAAGGTGAGCGCTACGTGATCCATACTGCTGCAGACGTAGATCTGGCACAGGAGCGCACTGCCTTCACCTTGCATGAGCTGCAGAACAATAAGCGGCTTACTATGGACTATCCGGATTTACAGCCAGTGGATGCCTTTGATCTGGACTTCTATCTCAAGAACAAAGCCAGGATCAGAGCCAGAAGCATTAAACAGTCTCACCGGGGTACCATCAATCCCAAGACTGCCAAGCGACCTGGACTGATCGTTTGTGATGATATCGACAAAGAAGAGAACATGGGTAATCAGACCATTGGTAAGAGACGTATGGAGAAGATCACTCAGGAACTTGCAGGTGCATTATCACCTGAGGGAAACGGCAAGGTCGTTTGGCTCGGTAACCTGGTACATCCCAATTACTCCATCTGCCAGTTTCAGGAGCTCATATTAGGCGATTTACGGGCAGATAATCCGGATTTGGATACAAGATACCAGTCGGTACTGAAAACGCACCAGAAAGCGATATTGCGCTTCTCTCTCGAAGATATGCAGGGTAAATCCATCTGGGAGGAGCAGTACCCTACTGCCACACTGCCCAACCTGAGAGCTAAGTTCGGGCATACAGGTTATCAGAGGGAGATGCTTGGACAGCCGGTAATCGAAGGGAACATCTTCAAGAACCACTGGTTCACCAAGTATAGATCTCTGCCTGAGCCTTCCCAGATGAAGCGAGTCTGGCTCTATGCCGATCCTGCCTGGGGAGAGAAGGGCTGTTACAAGGCTGTCATCTCCATAGGCTATGATGGTAATAGGTTCTATGTGATCCACGTCTGGATACGCCAGACCGAGAACACCAAGTTCTTCAGATACTACTATGATGCCTATCAGGAGTTGGATCGCATCTACCGAGTTAAAGTCCGGGCAGCCTGTGAAACCACCTACGGTCAAGCACGTATCCTGGCCGACTTCGACAGGTGGGCTACTGACAACCATCTGCCTCCCATAAGTCACAGAATCAAGCGGATAGATAACAAAGATAACAAGAACCTCCGCATTGAAAGAACCGAGACCATCATTGAGACAGCCAAGGTGATCTTTCCGGAGGGACAGGATACTCCCACTCTCATAAGCCAGTTCCTCACTTACCCCGATGGCTATATCGATGGCTGTGATGCTTTGGCTGGCTGTCTGGAACGCTTCTCGGAATACGATATAGGCAGGAATAGAGTCAAGGTTAGGAGATTCAGCTTCTAATGAACTACTACGATAAACTCATGCTTGATTACTACCGGGTCCTCAACAATGCCTGGAGAACAGAGATCAGAGATGCAACCCGGCTTGCCATCCAGATGCTGAGTGACATGCCCCGAGCCGAGAAGATTAACGAGAAATCCATAGATAAGCTTATGGGCATCATCAATACTCAGTTGGGAGATAGGTCGCAGCACTGGTCAATGAGCCCACCAAGAGGGTAATAGACCGCTGTGTACGGCTCGGACTCAGAGACACCCAAGTGCAAGCCCCCACCAAGACCAGCATCGGACTCTGGGGCATCGAAGATCAGCACCTCTCCTCCACCATCCAGAAACAGCAGTTGTTCTGGATCGGGAACCACTTCGAAGCGGATGTCCGGCAGAACTTTGCAGATACCCTCTCCGATGCAATACAGAAAGGTTATACCAAAGAGATGCTTGCCGATACTCTCAAACAGCAGTTCGGTGATATCGCAGAGAAGTCATCCCACTACTGGCAAGGACTGGCAGAGCATACTGCACTCAGAATACGTGAGTTCGGAAGGTTACAGGGCTACAAGAAAGCCAAAGCCAGATACTACAAGCTTGTGGTGATCCTGGATGATCGCACTAGTGACATCTGCCGGGCATTGGCAGCCCAGGATAAGATATATCCCCTATACGATGCTCTCGAAGTGATGGATAACCTGATGGCTCTGGATACCAAGTCCAACAGCCTGGATGATGCCAGAGAGTACATCAAAGCCCTTGCTCCCTGGATCAAAGACGATCAGATAGAATACGACTCAGAGATGAACCCCATCGGAGTCTCCGGAGCGCATACTCCCTTTCCACCGTTTCATTGGAAGTGTAGGACCACAACTGAGATCATACAATGAGCCCGGATTAAATCCGGGCTCATATATCAGGTCAACAGCAAGCTTAAGGATATCTTACTTGATCACATCCAGCTGCTGAAATCCACTCTCCTGCAGCACTTGCTCCAGCTCACCATATTTCCATTCCCGCTTCTGTGCCACCAAGGACTGCATCCTTCCCATGTCACCACCGTAAGCGGTAACCACATAAAACAGCCTGTTTAAGGGTTGGAAATGCAGCGCCCACTGGTGGATGAACTCGTTGGTGAAAGAAATTGTGAGGAAATCAAAGTCGGTGATCGGCGAGGGATATTGGCTTTTGTAGATTACATAGCAGGTAGGGGTTCCCGGCAAGCCTGAAATGGTCTCAGTTACGGGGTCCCAGCTGAGATGGATGTCCCGGTTGTTGATGTTCTGGATCACCATGTTTTCAGGACTGAGGAATCTATTCAACGCCCCCATCACTGAATCTCCCTCCGCGCTGATATTGCCGACCCAATCCACCGCCCGAACCCTGTAATACTGATAGGTATCCACAAAATCCCCAAAGTCGCTATCCACATAGGCCAATTGAGTGGCTGGTACCGTGGCTTTCAATTGCCAAACCGTCTCATCGGCACCCCGGCGATAGATCTTGTAGGACACTACGCTGTCCGCAACCGCATTGGCAAACCAGGTGATGCCGATCTGGTCGTCATTGGTAGAAGCGGGATCGACTGCCAAGCCACTTACAGTCAGAGGCGGTGTGTAATCTACATTTACGGTGACGGGAAAAAACCAAGGACCTGCTCCACCTTCAGCGCTGATTTCAATTGATGTTGTATAAACACCATCAGATAAATGTGAACCACTGGCAGTCATTGAAACTGGCATGAAAGAATTGGTTTCAATAGTCCCCGTTATAGAGTCGAACGATAAGAACGAGAGAGGATTATCGAATTCTACCACATAGTTGAATAACCCCATATCATCGTCATTCCACATACCGGGATATAGTCCTTTCCACATAACTGCAGTATTTTCTACTCCCGAATAATTTGGTTCTCCTGGTCCCCAATTTGTATAGGAAAGAGGCTCTTCAGTAACCCACTCCCAAGATCCATTGATGTCAGTTTTGTGCAGTCCTATCCACGACTCGATAGTTATATTATTGAAGATGAAATCATTTTCGTTTCCATCTGATATTGTCGCTAGATGACCTCCATAATTCTCGCATTTAGTCTTAGCTTCAGACCAATGGCATAAGTCGTTTATGCTTCTATAATACCAATGTCCATTATAGATACCCATTGCTGTCAGACCACCCAATTCAGGCATTAATGATGGATCGCCAAAATCGTCTGTCCCAGAAAGGGAATAATCAAGTTTCCCCTGACCGACATTAGATAACTGGATCTGCGTTTCCCTGATTGGATTTGTAACATTGAGATTCAATATCAATGGCACTGGCGTTAGAACTGGATTCGGGGGCAAGACATTGGTTGTGATGATTATAGGGATGATTGGGTTTACGGAGTCATTAGTGTTGATGTATAGTGTGTCTATATAGCTTCCACACTCCATTCTTGTTGCATCATAAGTGATTTGCAATTCTGCTTGATCACTGCTTGGTATACTTCCACTATTAATGTTAACTGATATCGGACTTGTTTTAGGTGATTCCAAACTCCGCTGAACATTGTTGACTATCGTCGCATTTCTAGCATACTGGGATTCATCGTAGCATATGCTTCCGCTTTCTTCGTCGAATTTCCAGTAACCGTATGTATCTGAGTCTGGGACTATTTCAACATTAGGATCGAAATCCCCACTGTATCTTGCTACTGTCGAAATATGTAAGTCATCTATAAGTCCATTAAATGCTCGTCCACCTAATGCCCATTGCCCAAGACGCAAGAGAGGTGTCCTTGCATAATTTATCGATCCAAAGTAGTACGAACCTTGGCTTACTCCATTAACGTATGGAGTTACTGTACCTTCTGTTACCACAACTGCAACATGCTGCCAGACATTTTCAAGATATGGGAACATGAATCCCCACTGGTTCCAATTTGACGTATCTTGATATCTCTGCCAGCACCAATTGTATGTGCCGCTATGATTACAGTCTATAAGCATAGCCCAATCATTCACTTGTTGATTAGGTTTTATCCACATCGATATTGTATACGTATGCTGTTGACCAAAGTTTCCTAAATCGACATATGAAGATGGTGTGTTTACTCCGTTGAAAGAGAGAGAGCCTTTATTATCATCAGCCCCTGAGATACTGTAGTTTAAACCATAGTTACCGGAGTTCTGTATGGAAATCGATTGAGTTTGCTCGTACCCATACCCAACGTTGAACGTGATATTCTGAGGTATTACAGCAATCTGCGGCTGCAAATGAGCCATCAGTTCAGGCGAGAAGTCTGTTTCCACCGCTCCGGCCTGAACGGCTGTGATGCGGTAGTAGTAATCTGTATTGGGCTGCGCGGAGCTATCGGTGTAGTTTGATGCTGTTCCGGGCAGTTCCATCAGCAAGATGGAGGCAGGGGAAGCAGTATCCCGATAGATCCTGTAACTGAGGGCTTCCGGATAGGAAGCAGCGTTCCAACTGAGAGCGATGTCATTGAGGTTGCCTGAGACTGTGAATCCGCTGGGGGCAGCGCCATTGAAGAGCATGAAGTTGTCCACATATTGCACCGTGCTTGCCCCCAAGCCTCTGAAAGTGAAGCTGCTGAAGGATGATATGGCGTTACCGTCAATGTTTTCCGCAGCCAGGACATCATTGATCCAAACGCTGAAGAGATCGGCATCGAGGTCTATTTTCAGCCTGATGGTGGCATACATGCCCAGTCCAATGTTCTGCAGGATGGTTGGGGAGATCATGGTCCCATCCAAGTCATAGCTGAGGTTACCATCCCCATCGGTGGTTAGATGTGTGATCAAACCGGTGGGGAAGGCATCCGCGTACCAGCCTGTGGAGACCACCATCCAATCGTACTGGATGTAAACCACGCCACTGCTTACCGGGGTGAAATCGTGTTTGATGCCGGTGCCATTGGGGGAAACGATCTTCAGAGCATTGTTTTCGATGGCGGTAGTGGCTGTACCTATGTTTGTCCAGCTGTTGCCTACGGCACCATTCACTCGATTAAAGTTATCGTAAAAAAGCACTTCCGCAAACAGCGCCGATGCGCACAGGAAGAGCAGGACCCACAGAGTTGTTTTCATGATATACTCCTTTTAATTTGGATAATTTTTCTTACTTTCATAATTGATGTAGTTGAACCGACTGTTCAATCAAGCTCAGAACATGCGACAAATTGGTATCGTCTTTTATGATGATCTGATAGTCACCGTTGCCCCATTTCCCTTTACCTGATACATCCTGGGCTATATTTAGATTATCTATTAGCTTGCCTTTAGGTACGTTGAGTGTTAGTTTTAGCTGTGCTTTTTGGATTTCTATATCGACCACGTTAGTGCTTTTCTTAAAGGCAATATACAGTTTTTTCGGATCTATATTCAAATTCCACCTTTGTTGAATGGCGTCTTTCAGCGTCTCATAGAGTTCTTGAATATCTTCATTAGCTTTCTGCAGATGATCTTGTTCTGTGTATACCACCACCTCCTTTACCACATTCGTGATTATAGAATCAGTGGGAGCGAGCTTCTTGATGCTGGCCCCAGAACTACTGTGATCAATTCGCCGGAAAGATATGTGTCCATCCTTGTAAGACTTTACTTCCCAAAGCGAGATGGGCAGGTCATTGAAAATCAGGGAGCCGACCTGGTAAGTGTTGAAGGAAGTGGAAACGAAGAGGATTCTTGATTGAGCCCAGTCGATATCCTTGATCTGGTAACTCTTGTGTTTAAGATTGTTGTACTGCAGGACAAAATCAGCTTTGCGGTCCAACATCTTCCCCAAATAGGCATATCCCTGATCGATGACACTGCGGTTTTCACTCCGCTTGTACTCAATAATGACAAATGACTTTGTTTCGGGATCGAAGGCGAGCGTGTCCAAGCGATAATCCCCCACGGGAAACTCAGAACATATCAGTTCCAAACCAAAGATCAAGTTCAGGTTTTTCTCAGTTATTGCTTGCAGAATTTTCTCTTTGCCAAATTTGGCCTCGTTGATTTGGGATAATGTATTGTCGTGGTTTAGTTTGAACAACCGCATTCTAACTCCTAAAGTGTCACTCATTAGAGGATATGTAGGCCTTGTTGATAGATCGGGAGAACGGAATTGACATCGTATATACTGTCTGACCTAATCTATACTTGATGATTAAAGCCGATGGGCACGGTAAATCATCCGTACCAAGAAGTTCAACGGCAGAATCATAAGAACTGCGTTTAAGTTCAACGACACCAGATTCATTCTGATGATCAAATATTGATGCTATGAACGATTCAATTACGCTTAGGTCCAGATCATCTTGAAGGCCTGTATTCGGGTAAAAGTCAAACTCAGAGTCGTCTTTATGGCATGTGTAAATGCTTATGAATTCCATATTTCCTCAATTGTATCCCTGATCTCACCTTCGCAAGTCGAAATCTTCTGCATTAACAAATCGATTTCGTTTTGATACGCCTCTATAGCGTTTACCATCTCTTTTTGGACTGTCAAGGGTGGGAGTGGTATTTTTATATAATCAAATGTGCTTTTTGACACCTCTTTGTAGGTCCCGCCAGTACCAAGTGATTCGAGTTTAGATCTCATAGATCTCATTATATAAGCCAGGTATCTATAGTCTACTTTTTTAGGATCTCTGACAATCAGATTCTTGAAGCCTTGGTTTGTTGCTAAAGGCACTTTGTTTATAGCGACTCTGCCTATTGTAGCTCTGGATGAAACAAGAATTGAATTTACAGGTAGAATCTTTGCTGACGAATTTGCCAATCCAATATCCGATATTTTTCTTGTTGTGTCACGGATTGTAGAAACAAAGTCCAATGGTGGTAAATCAACCAATGTAGCCCAGTTTACCTCCCCCCCCCCAGTATTCCTGTTTTTCAGAATCTGGGGTTCCACCAGAAACAATGTCAACCAATTGTCGTAGCTCCACCATTTCCCACTTTGATAAACTTGATTGTTTATCGCATAGTCTCTCCACACTCAGACCATAATCACCATTCTCTGCAATCTTCGATTTATCCACAATTACAACATCTTTATCTACTACTTGATACACATTCCCCGATAGCACAGCTTCCTTGTAAGCCATTGCATTAGCAAAGGCGGCTGGCAGATCGTTGGCATCGATTGGCTTGCGCTGAGCTCCCAGGTCAAAGCCATCATTGTTGATGTTAAGAAAGATGATTTTATCCGACTTTTTTGCAAGGGCTTTATCGATCCAGAGGATTGATGTTTTTACCCCGGAATAGGGATTGAAGACTCCGCCCGGCAGTGAGATCACGCCCACCAGATGGTTCTCTTCCACCAAGAGTTTGCGCAGCTGTTTATAGGCGTTACCGCTCTGGAAGATGATCCCCTCGGGGACGATGATGCCTGCCTTACCATTATTGGTAAGGTGCTCCAGCATATAGTCCACAAAGAGTACTTCACTGCGCTTGGCCTGGATGGTAAATTTCTGATGGGGCCGGATGCCGCCCTTGGGTGTCATGAAGGGCGGATTGGCGAGGATCACATTGGCATATTCATTCCAGCGGTCGGTGCTGGTGAGCGTGTCATATTCATAGATCTGGGGTGTGTTGAAGCCATGCAGGTACATGTTGACCAGGGAGAGGCGCACCATCTCGAAGGCGATGTCGTAGCCCTTGATGTTATTATGCAGAAAAGCCCGCTGATCGGGAGTGAGTAGGTCACCACTATACTTCTTGCCGTTTTGGATCACCAGTTCCTCCAAAGGGGTCCCATGTGTGGCAAAGGTGTGTGGATCGTTGACGTTATCGTAATTGGAGCTGTTGGTCTTGATGATGTGTTTATAGGCCGAGATCAGGAACCCGGCGGTACCACAGGCAGGATCGAGGATGCTGTCTTCCTTTTGGGGGTCGATAAGTTCCACCATGAAGTCAATAATATGCCGGGGCGTCCTGAACTGTCCGGCATCGCCCTGCGAGCCCAGCACAGCCAGCAGGTATTCAAAGGCGTCGCCCAGTTTTTCGCTATGTTCGTAGGTGAATTCATCGAGGCACTTGAGGAACAGTTTCAGCGTTTCCGGGTCCCGATAAGGCAGGAAGGCGTTCTTGAAGATATCCCTGAACAGCGTGGGAATGGATGCGTTGTGGGGAATCTTCGCCAAGGCGTCCTGATAGAGCATTACCCGGCCTTCGCCGCTTAGCTTTTGGTCAAAGAGCTTGTTCCAGGCGTATTGGGCGAAATCTCCGGTGAAGTATTTGGGATTACCGCCTAATGATATGGATTCGTTATCCATGTCATACATGAATTTATAGATGAGGGCGATGGTGATCTGCTCCACCTGTGAGCTGGGTACGGGGACCTTGCCCACCAGGATGTCCCTGGCGGCGTCTATTTTGCGTTTGGTGACTGTATCTAACAAAGATGGGCTCCTACATGAATTTGTTCAGGACCACATAGTCCTTGATGTATTCGGGGATGGCATTGCGCCAGGTGTCTTTGACCGCCTTGAAATCTTTCATCCCGAAGCGTGGATAGGTGTTGAGCTCAGCGAAGTCCTTGCGGTCGATGATGTCTCTCAGCCGGTTGTCGGTCACATAGGCCTTGAAATAGTATTTGAGGGCTGGGATGTTGTCTGCATTTCCGGGCTTGAAGATGGAGATAAATTTGTCGAATTCGGAGTTGAGCAGTTCGTCTTTGGATTTGAAGCCGGGGATCAAGCCAAAGGCTTTCTCCACGATCTCTCGGAGGGTGAGGCGGCGGTCAAGTTGCAGGGAATGCCTCAGCTTTTCCAGGGTGAAGTGCTCTTCAGGCTTATCGATCATGTTTTGGTTGATATAATCCAACACAAAGTCCCATTTACCCTCGTCAACGCCTTGTTTGATGACAGGGTCCTGCTTGATCTTATCTTCAAACTTCTGGAAAAACATCCGGTCGATCTTCATTCCTTCTGCGGAGATAACTGTCTTAGCGATAGTTTTAAGCGGATCTGGGGTGTGGATTTCCACTCCATCAGCTGGAGGAGGTGGAGGCGGTGGAGGCGGATATACTGCTCCACCTTCTCTGGGAAGTTCTAAAACCTGATCATAGTTGAACTTATCTTCAAAGTATTCACAAACTGCAAAGAAATCAAAGAGGATATAGCCAGTTTTGACCTTGTCCTTATGTAGTTCCTTAAGGGCGGGATCGATGAACTGTTCGCAGAAGTCGTGACGTCTCGTACCCCTTCCTTTGATCTGGATAAACTCCGAAGGAGAGAATATCGGTCGCATCAGGGCGATATTGAGGATATCGGTGCAATCGTAGCCGGTGGTCATCATACCCACAGTCACGCAGACCCTGGTTTTGGAAGTACGGTAATCTGAAATGTAGTTGCCCCGACCAGAAAGGTTGTTGTTGGAGAAGTTGATGGACATCTGTTGTGAAGTGGGGATAATGGAGGTAACTTGCATGGCAAAGTCAGAGCTGTACTTACCCGGGAACATCTTATCGGCCATCACATTAAGGATCTGAGTGATCTTAGTGGCATGCCTTTGGCTAACAGTAAACACTATCGACTTGCCAACCTCGCCACTAATGGGATCATAAGCAGCATTTTCCAAAAAGGCACGGCAGAGAGTGACATTGGTATTCTCGGAAAAGAATCTCTTTTCAAAGTCTTTTTCTTCAAAGTAAGTTGTGGATTCCTCTCCCTTGGGGTCCTTTTCCACATAGGCATAGCCTTGGTCCGATAACAGTTGGGTGGTCACTTGGGAACGAGCATCGATTACGGTTGGGCTTACCAGATACCCATCTTTGACTCCATCGATAAGAGAATAGCGAAAGGTGGGTAGACCACTCTTACAGCCAAAGGTCTCATAAGTATCCAGAAGCAATCTGCGTTCATACTCCCGAGGGCTGTTTTCATTGGGTTTGGCATGCTTGAGATAATCCTTGGGAGTGGCGGTGAGGCCGAGTTTGTATCCTACAAAGTACTCAAATACCGCCCTGGCATTGCCTCCAATGGAGCGATGCGCCTCGTCTGAGATTACAAGATCAAAATCCGTGGGGCTGAACTTAGTTCGGTATTTATCACCAGACAAGAGGGACTGAACAGTAGTGATAACTATATCGGCCTTCATCCAGTCGTCCTTGTTCTCTTTGTAGATAAGGGAGTGAAAGTCCTTTTTCAGATACTTGACCATATTGCGCTGAGCCTGGTCTTCCAATTCCAGACGATCCACCAGGAACAACACTCTGTGGGCGTTCCCGGTCTTGAGAAAGAGCTTCATTACAGCAGCTGAGATCAAGGTTTTACCGGTGCCAGTGGCCATCTCGAACAGGAACCGACTATTACCCTTGCGAACAGCTTCCTGGATTGATTCCACCGCTTTCACTTGATACGGTCGGAGCAGGCTTAGGTTATGCTTCTTCAGATAATCTGCTTTGGTGTCATCGTTGTGGAAGTCAGGGCTTTGGTCGTAGTCGTGCTTTTGAGTGACGGCGATGTAACCCGAGGTTACGATCTCGTTCACCAAAGCGTCGGGATCGGGATTGTAATGCTCGTAGCCTTTCATCGATTCAGGTGATGGGAATCTGGTGATGATGTAGGGACTTCCTTGCTGTGTGTCCCAGAAATAGTGCAGATTGCCGTTCGAGAGCAGAATGAATCGGCAATTCTGGGAACGAGCATAGGCACGGGCTTGTTCCTTGCCTACCAGAGGATTGTGCTTTTCCGACTTGGCTTCCAAAACGATTATTGGATGGGAATGTTCATCTAACAGTAGAAAATCTATGAAGCCTCTGGTTGAAGACTCAAAATCTATACCAAACTCATCAATCGTCTGTTGAGTGATTTTTGTCTGGTTTTCGAGCACAACGTTGGCCTTTTTGCCTTTCTCATCAAAGAACCGCCAACCGGCCTCTTTCAGAAGCTCGTTAATCTTTACTCTTGCACTCGCTTCTTTACTCATCCAAATTCCTTCTGATTTGGATAGAAAGGAGATTTGCACCTTTCCACCACTTTTATTCCTTTATTGCAAGGATATGCGTCATCAAATTCTGTCAACCTCAAATTCTGTCTCATCCTTGCTCATCCGTATTTGTCAGCAAACAGGGGAGTGCTTTCCTGGCACCGGATCATTGATTACATCTGGTACAAGGAGATAGCATGACCGAGTCATTGTTGAATCGGATCAAAGCGCAGTTAGTCAGACATGAAGGTCTGAGGCTTAAGCCATACCGCTGCACTGCGGGCAAATTGACCATCGGCATCGGCCGCAATCTCGATGACCGGGGTATCTCCCAGAAAGAAGCTTATGCCATGCTGGAGCGGGATATCCTGGATTTCGAGCAGCAACTTCTGGACGAGATTCCCGATGTCTATACTGGGCTTGATGAGGTGCGCCAGTCGGTGCTGCTCAATATGTGCTTCAACCTTGGTATGAAGGGACTGCTGGAGTTTAAAAACACCTTGGGATTTGTAGCTGCCGGAGACTGGGAACGAGCAGCTAATGGCATGTTAGCCTCCAAGTGGGCGAAACAAGTGGGAATGAGAGCCATAGAACTCTCG
>MTKZ01000874.1_pt1 | contig 19276 bp, 10 predicted proteins | sample 1042781 | NCBI WGS metagenome assembly MTKZ01 (sample SAMN06212207, study PRJNA360539) | anaerobic digester metagenome | biome: Wastewater treatment plant; material: sludge; isolation source: anaerobic digester fed with sludge from wastewater treatment plant | place: Denmark: WWTP Viborg ... | reverse complement strand
TGCCGGAAGAAGAAATTGAAAAAATAAAAAAAGAACTGGAATCCGGAACTAACCCGATGCTAATTAAAAAACGCTTAGCCAGGGAAATTGTTACTTTATATCATAGCGCAGAAGAAGCAAAAGAAGCGGAATATGCCTTTGAAAAACAATTTTCCCTGAGAGAAGTGCCGAATGATATTCCTGAATTTGTGGTAAGCAAAAACAGCTGTAAACTGTCTAATTTATTGGTGGATAGCGGAATATGCTCTACAAACGGTGAAGCAAAACGTCTCATTCAAGGCGGAGCTGTCTCCCTAAACGGAGAGAAAATTACTGCTTTTGATGCTGTAGTTAATCTTAAAGATGGAGATATTATTCGTGCGGGAAAGCGTAATTACATAAAGATAAAGAAGATATGATCAGTCCCAATATTATAAAACTGCTGGTAAATGCTGTTATAATTTTTCTGGTTTTTTACAGCATTATTATTCATGAATTCAGCCACTCTTTAATGGCATACTGGCTGGGTGATGATTCTGCTAAAAGAGCCGGACGCTTAACTCTGAATCCATTAAAACATATTGACTGGTTTGGAACTGTAATTCTGCCGTTGTTTTTATATTTAACCTGCGGTTTTATATATGGTTATGCCAAGCCGGTGCCTTTCAATCCCTATAATTTTAAGAACTTAAAAAGGGATTCTGGCTTAACAGGATTAGCGGGACCTCTATCCAATTTTCTGGTGGCAATTTTCTTTGCCTTGATCTTTCATTTGTGCGGTTTTTCGGTTGTAATTAAATATATTTGTTTTTTTGTGATCTATCTCAATCTCTTGCTTGCCTTTTTTAACCTGATTCCGGTGCCCCCTTTAGACGGTTCCAAAGTTATAGGAATGTTTTTAACCGATCAGGCATATTATAAATGGACAATGCAAGAACGCAAAGGAATGATGTATTTGTTTGCGTTTATTATCATTACAACTTTGTTGGGTTGGAATATTATAGGGAAAATTATTATTCCGCCGGTAAATTTTGTAATGCAAATTATGGGGGTACGGATATAAAAGTTGACTCTCACTGACTATGCGGATTACGCAGATAAAAGATTATAATTTAGGGAAAGGTAAGTTAGGAGTTATTTACACCTTGATAACTTCTGATTGTGCAATAACTTTTATGGTATCTATGATTTATGACGAGCTTATATATATTTCAGATTGAAAATGCAGAAATATATTTTATCATATAGGGATTCCTGTTTTCGCAGGAATGATAAGTGGCTTATCTTTCAAAAAATGATATTAGTTGATTTAGTTATCTGTGTTTTATCTTTTTAAGTCGTTACGAGTCCTTAACTGCCAAATGAGTTTGTGGTAAGAGTAAAATTTGTTTCGGCAGTGACGACTCCTGACTTTACATAAATTAAAAATATAAAATTAAAATAATAAGGAGAACAAAATGGAATTGAAGGAATTACAACACCTTATTCTGGCAAATGAAGTAAAAGCCGTAGACCTGAAATATTGCGGTCTGGATGGTAAATGGTATCATATTACATTTCCGGCTCGTAATATTGCTGAAGTTATGGAAGTTGGAATACCTTTTGATGGTTCATCCATTCCTGGAATGAGAAGTGTGGAAAGTGGAGATATGGTTTTAATGCCAGATTCCAAAACAGCTCATCTGGAGTCCTTTTATGAGACCCCCACCCTGAGAATGATTTGTTCCATTTGCGATGCAGAAACCCGTTTAGGGGTAAAAAAAGACCCTCGCAGTGTTGCTCTTAGAGCGCATAACTATTTACTTTCAACAGGAATTGCAGATATGTCTACCTGGATTCCGGAACTGGAATTTCATCTTTTTGATTCAGTTCAGTATTGTTCCGATTCCTTTTCTGCTGGTTATAATATTACCTCCAGTGAATGTAAAGAAGCGCTTCCGGATGATAATGAAGACCCTGGTTCCTTAAGTTTACAAGGTGTTAAAGGGTATCATATAGATACACCTTTTGATCAATTTTACGAAATTCGGCAAAAAATTGTGGAATTGATTGAAGAACAGGATATTAAAGTTCGCTATCATCATCATGAAGTTGGTATTTCCGCTCAGGAAGAAATTGAAACAGAACTGCTTGCCTTTCCTAAAATTTGTGATGATGTAATGATTATGAAGGATATCATTCGTAAAACTGCTTTGCAATATGGACTTACAGCTACATTTATGCCCAAACCGGTTTTTGGACATGCAGGAAATGGAATGCATTTTCATATTATGTTGCATAAAAACGGGAAAAATTTGTTTTATAAAAAGGGTGGTTATGCAGATCTCTCCGAAGAAGCAATTTGGTTTATAGGGGGAATTTTAATTCACGGCCGTGCTTTAGTTGCTTTCACTAATCCTTCAACCAATAGTTTTAAACGCCTGCTTCCAGGTTTTGAAGCACCCGTAAAACTTTTTTATGGTCTTGCCAATCGTAGTGCCGCTATCCGAATTCCCAAATATGCTAATACTCCTGAAACAAAACGCTTTGAATTTAGAACCGGTGATGGAACCTGCAATCCTTATTTGGCAATGAGCGCAATTTTATTGGCTGGCTTGGATGGAATTAAAAAACAGATTGATCCAGCCAAATATAATCTGGGTCCTTTTGATGATAATGTTTTTGCCTGGAGTGAAGATAAAAAAGCACAGTTGCTCTCTATTCCAACTGATCTTAAAGAAGCAATGCAAGCTCTGAAAGAAGATCATCAATTTTTACTGGAAGGTGATGTTTTTAACGAGGAACTCATAGAAAGTCATATAGAGTTAAAACTCAAAGAAAATGAAGCAGTTTCTGCTCGTCCGCACCCTCACGAAATGCTGCTTTACTATAATCTTTGATTTTCTTTGGAATAATATTTGCTCTAATATATAGAAAACCATCCTACACATTATAAGGAAGTCCAATGAAGAGAAGTATTGCCTTAATACTCATATTATTAGCGGGTTGCATCGTTTTTGCTAATATTAATGATAATCTGCCGGCTAATCTAAATTCAGCTTTTACTTTGGGAGCTAAAAATAGTTCCTCTCTGCAAGTAAATTTTACTCTGCCAGAATATTCTATGCAGGAAGAAACTTACGGAGGAGCAGTTTATCATAAAATAATACTACCTCTTTCCGGAACTCTTATGGAAACAGGTATGCCTGAATTGCCTGTGGTTTGTACATCTATAGCCATTCCTCATACCGGAGGCGTAAATATTGAAGTGCTTTCTACCCAACAGACAGTTATTCCCAATTTTCTTCCCTATCCTGTGCAACAAGGTAATAGTTCGGAAAGCCCCAAGGGATTTATTATCAACAATGAATATTACAATAGCGGTAATAACTATCCGGAAATGCTGATTGAATATAGTGAACCAAGTATTTTAAGGGACTTTCGGATTATTACTATCCAGATAAATCCCTTTTCTTACAATGCTCAAACGGGTGAACTGACTGTAAATCATAATATTGAATTCCGCCTAAATTTTACTCAGGAACAGGGTATAAATGAATTGCCAAATGAACCTGCTAATATTTCTGCCAGCTTTGATAAAATATATGATTCAATGATCTTGAATTATGGTGATTATCGTGATGCCGTAGTAACCAATACTCCTCCCCGTTATTTAATAATTTATGGCACCAACAGTGATACTAATTTTACCAGTGCTTTGAATGAATATGTACTCTGGAAAAAACAGAAAGGCGCAGATGTAATGGTTGCCAGCACGGCTGCTAATGAAGCGGGAAATACAACTACCTCAATTAAAAATTACATTCAAACTAAATATAATAATCCCGAAACTCGTCCCGATTTTGTTGTTTTAATTGGTGATACATCAGGAAGTTATCCTATCCCTGCTTATTCTGCTGCTAATAGCGGAGTAACTGATTATAATTTTACTTTTTTAGCGGGAAACGATCAACTGGGCGATTGTTTTATCGGGCGTATTTCTGTTGAGAACTTATCGCAATTTTTGGTAGTTCTGAACAAAATTTATCTTTATGAACGCGATATTAATTTAGCTACTGCCAGCTGGCTGAATAAAATGATGCTTTCGGGAGATAATGCTCCTTCCGGAATTTCCACAATGTATATTCATAAATATATCAAAGAAATGAGTTTACTTACCAATCCCGATTATACTTTCACTGAGGACTATGGTGCTTCTCCCAACTACACAATTATTAATCAGGCACTTAACCAGGGAGTTGGTTTTTACAGTTTCAGGGGTTATATTGATTGGTCTCCTCCTGCAGAATCAGCTCTTTTTAATGGCTACAAACTGTTTCATACCGTAAATATAACCTGTGGAACTAATAATTACAGTGGTGCAGGAGAAGTGGAAGGAATGATCCGCTATGGAACAACAGCAGCTCCTAAAGGTGCCGTAACCGGAATAGGGATGTGTACTTCCAGCACCCATACTACTTTTAATAACGCTATCCATGGAGGAATTTTTGCCGGAATATTTGCTTCTGATATGCGAACTATGGGTGAAGCATTATTAAATGGACGCCTCTATCTACATCAACTCTTTGGGGTTTCTTCTCCAACAAATGCAACTAATTTTGCTGCTTGGTGTAATTTGATGGGTGATCCTACTATGGAGGTCTTTACAGGTATCCCCAATCACTTTGATGTTACTTCTGATATTTCAATTCCTTTGGGATTAAAATTATATGATGTTGCTGTTCAGGATAATTCGGGAAATCCTGTAGAAGGTGCTGCTGTAGTTTTAAATATGGGAGGGCTTATTTTAGCTCGTAATTACACAGGAGCAGATGGAACAGCTATTTTAGTGCTTCCTTCCGATATGCTTGCCGGAAATGCAACTTTAACGGTAAGCAAACACAATTTTAAACCTATTCAGACAACAATTTCTGTTGTAAATATGGCAACTCTGGTTCCTGGAACGATGGTGATTGATGATGATAATATAGCACCTTCGCAAGGCAATGAAAATGGACTTGCTAGTAGCGGAGAAACAATTGAACTTTTTTTGGGTTTAACCAATACGGGAACAGATATCATTACCGGAATTAACGGCAGTGTGATTTCAAACAGCCCATATATTACTATAACGAATTCTTCAGTTATCTATCCTGACATTTTAGGTGGAGAAACAGGAAATAATTCAGTTCCTATTATCATTCAAATTGCTCCAGATACTCCTCACCAAACAATGTTAAGGTTATATCTTAATCTTACGGATTCTAATTCCGTTTCCTACCATATTTCAGAATTTATTCCTGTGGAAGCACCTAATATAGAATTTGTTTCCTATTTGGTAATGGATAGTAATAATCAGCATCTTGATCCGGGAGAAGTGGCAGAATTCAGTATTACGGTTAAAAATACAGGAACTGTTGAAGCAGACAATGTTTTGGGCATTTTATATACTCAGAACGACTTAGTTGGCGTAAGTGATCCAAATGCTGAATTCGGCTCTTTGCCAACAGGAATTCTGGTAACCTGTGGAACTAATCGTTTTATCCTTTCTGCTAGAACTGAAGTTTTGCCCGGAATGCTAATTCCTATGCGATTAAAGCTTTATAATAGTGATGGTTTTGAGCAATTTGTGGATTTTACTTTTACCGTGGGTGTGGTAACTCAACAGGATCCTCTTGGTCCTGATACTTACGGTTATGTAATTTATGATTGGTCAGATACCAATTATGCCGAAGCCGCAGTTTATGACTGGATTGAGATTTCGCCTTTGGAAGGTGGTTTGGGAACTACCTTAGCTATTTCAGACGGTTATGCAAGTGGCAATGAAGGAGACCAGGTTGGTTCGGATGCCTTGGAAGTTGTGTCCTTACCTTTCCCTTTTCAGTTTTACGGCATCCTCTACAATCAAATAACCGTTTGTTCCAATGGTTTTATTGCGATGGGGGTTACTGCCAATGCGGAATTTAGAAATTACCGTCTTCCCGGACCTATGGGTCCCAATCCTATGATTGCTCCCTTCTGGGATGATTTGGCAACCGGAACAGGGAGTGGAATTTATACCTGGTTTGACCGAAATCATCATTCCTTTATAATAGAATGGTATAAACTGAAAAATGGCAATGGGGGAACCGCTTTAGAAACTTTCCAGTGTATTTTATATGACCAGGCAGCTTATCCTACAAGTTTTGGAGACGGACCTATTAAATTTCAGTATCAGACATTTAATAATATTGATTCTCAATCCGGAAACAAACATGGCAACTATTGCACTATCGGTATTGAAGATCATACGGGAAAAGTGGGCTTGGAATATACTTTCAATAATACCTATCCTACAGCTGCAGCCCCCTTAAGTAACGGTAAGGCATTATTTATTACTAATGTTCCCATATATCATTCTTCGGCTCATCTGCTTCTGGAAGCAACTTATGTAAATGATACAAATATGAATGGAATATGCGAACCAGCTGAAATAGTGGAATTAGGGGCTAAAATTCAGAATACAGGCAATCTGACAGCGGAAAATGTAATTGGACAGATTAGCACTGCAAGTGAATATGTAACAATCAATAATGCCACTGCTGAATATTATCCGATTGAACCTGGAATGAACGGTGTGAACAAAGAACCCTTTACTTTTACGATTGCGAATAACTGTCCTGATGGGGAAGTGCTGTATTTTGAACTGTTGATTACTTCCGGGGAATTGCAGTGGACAAGGAATTTCAGTTTGCAGGTATCTGCATCTTGTTTGCTCTATCATTCATTTTTTGTAGATGATCATCTAAATGATTTTGACGGTATGGTTAGCAGTGGTGAATTCTTTAATCTGATTGTTAATTTGGAAAATTTCGCCGCTGTTGACGCGACCAGTATTCAAGCAACTTTAAGCAGTCCATTGCAACAGCTGATTATTGAAGAACCGCTTCTCCAATTTGATAAAATTGGTCCTAACGATATTTATCAAATAAAATTCTCGATCAATACCTCTATGCTTGATGTTTCTGTTACTCAAATTCCCTTATTTTTTACTGCTACTGCTTCCAATGGTAGTTCAACAAATGCATCATTTAGTATCCCTTACAATAATCCTGTTGTCTTTCAAGATTTTGAATTAAATAATGGTTATTTCGTTTCCGAAACCGGTTGGGTTTGGGGAAATCCTTCTCAGGTAACACCTTTCTCCGGAGCCAAGGTTTGGGCAACTAACTTAAGTGGAAACTATCCTTCTTATGTAAATTATAATCTCTATACTCCCAAGTATTTATTGGAAACAAACAGTCAGCTTCAATTTAGGCATTATTATAGCTGTGAATATGGAAATGATGGCGGTAATGTTTCTATTTCTACAAATAATGGAGTTGTTTGGAATTTAATTTATCCTGTTAGCGGTTACAATGGATATTCCCTAAACGGTTTGAATGGAGATCCGGGCTGGACAGGAAATTCAGATGGGTGGCAATTAGCCATTTTTGATCTATCGCAATATGCAGGACAGTCGGTTATGTTTCGTTTCCGATTTGGCTCGGATGGAGAAATATCCGGTCCGGGATGGTTTATTGATGATTTTACCGTTAGTGGGGTAAATTTGAAAACCGGATATTTGTATGGAGTTGTTTATCCAAGTTCGGGTCTTGATCCTTCAATGGCAACTCTTAGGTCTAATCAGCGTTTTACCAGTCATCCTGATTCCGAGGGTAATTTTATTATTTTCCTGCCTAACGGGATTCATACTGTAACCGCTACTATGCCATATCATCAATCATCAACCTTAACTTCCATTATTATCAATCCGAGTAATCCTGTTCATTATACTGAATTTACCTTAATTGATTTGCCTCAACCACAAAGTATTAGTTATATTGGTAATAATGATACNNGGTTTTAAGGTATATCGGAAATTCAATACAGACCAGTTTTATTTGGTTCAGGATTCTCCAGAGATATCCTATCACGAAGTGCTCACTCTACCAGGACATTATAGATATTATATTGTAGTTAAATATTTAAACACTGATGGAACTCCAAGCCAGATACTTAATATTCCCTTTCCTTTTATACCGAACTCTGATTACGAAATTCCTGCCTTAGTAACTAAATTGAATAATAACTACCCCAATCCTTTTAATCCTACTACAACAATATCTTTTACTTTGGCTAAATCGGGAAAAACAACTTTAACAATTTATAACCTTAAAGGACAGCAGATAAAACGCTTAGTGAATGAAGAACTTCCTTCAGGAATGCATAATGTGGTCTGGAATGGAAAAGATGAAAAGGGACGTAATGTTGCCTCCGGAGTATATTTCTACCGTCTGCAAAGTGGAAACTATCAAGCAACCCAAAAAATGCTGCTGATGAAATAAAGTTTAGAAGGTTGAGAGGGTTTAAAAGGCAGAGAGCTTAGGGCAGAGAAAAAATAGGTATGGGATGAACAGGATGATTTGTGCAGAGGGCAGAGAGAAAATATGTATGGGATGAACAGGATAAAAGAGATTTATATGATTTGGAGTATCAGTTCCGTAGGAACGACAGATATTAACAACGGGTTTTAACCCGGCGAGTAAGAGGAGAATGAAAAAAAGGGCTCACGCAGATTTCGCAGATGACGCAGATTAAAAATGAGAATAGGTATAGGATGAACAGGATAAAAGGGATTTACAAGATTCCGAATATTAGTTCCGGAGGAATGATAGTTAGATAAGGACGGGTTTTAACCCGGTGCAAAAATGTAGCTATGAAAGAAAAAAGTTCCGTAGGAACGACAGGTACTAACAACGGGTTTTAACCCGGTGAAAAGAAAGCAAAAAGTCATTATCTCTTTTTCCGAGAAAAAGTTCCGTAGGAACGACAGATATTAGAGAAGGGTTTTAACCCTGGGAAGAAAAGATAAATTTAGCATTTTGTTTGCTGAATTCAGATTAGCTATAAATTGAGGACAGTTATTTTTCGTAGTTCTACGAATTTTTTAGCAAAGACAGAATTTGACAACCCATTTTCCTGCAGCTGCATTTTTTAGGTTAAATTCAATTTTTCATTCTACATTTTGCATTCACAATTATCCATTTATCCTCTTTTTCTCTTTGTAAAAAAATCCGGGACTATTCTGTTGTCAGGAAAGCGGACATTATTTTTACACCGATTTCCAGGCATTCATCCCGGGGTAAAAATTTATCCGAATGCAAAGGATAGGAACATCCGCTACCCAACCAAAAAAGCAATCCTGGATATAAAGTAGTAAAAAAACCAAAGTCCTCACCTGTCATAGAGGTCTGAGCAGGTATGTATTCAATATTTTGTTGACGGCAGATTTTCTGCAGGCGTTTTACTAATTCAGGATTATTGATTACGGGTTCGTAGGAAGCAAGAAATTTAACTTCACTTCGGGTATTGGTATCCCTGGCAATTAGCTCAGCTGTATCTTTAATAAGGATATTTATTTTTTGGCTGATTTTTGGGGAGAGAGAACGGTGAGTTCCTTCCAAAATACATTTATCAGCAATAACATTACGAATAGTTCCGGAACTCATTTTTCCGATGTGGAAGATGATTTTTTCCGTTTTTTTCAGTTCTGCCAATTTATCCTCAATATTATTCATAAACTTAATTCCTGCAGAGAGAGCGTCAATTCCTTTTTCCGGAAAGGCAATATGGCTGGCTTTGCCATAAAAAAGAACATCAAATTCCTGGGAAACAGCAAAAAATATACCTTCTTTAGTAGAAACAGAACCTACAGGAAGTTCACTGGCAATATGCAAAGCAAAAACAGAAGCAATTTCAAACTTTTGAATAATGCCTTCAGCAAGAATACTTTTTGCTCCTCCTTCACCTTCTTCGGCTGGCTGAAAAAGAAACAAAATGTTTCGTTGGGGTAAGGTATTTGCTACATATTGAATCAACCCCATTAAAATACTTAGATGTACATCATGTCCACAGCTGTGCATCAAATTAGGATGTTCCGAAGCAAAAGGAACTCCTGTTTTTTCTGCTATAGGTAAGCCATCCATATCAGCTCTAAATAACAGATAGTTTCCTTTTGCAGGAGAATATTCCAATAGCAAACCGGGACTGTTTTGAAAATAATGAAGATGCCACAAATTTTCCGGCTGGTTTTGTAAAAGACGCAAAATGTTTTCTTCCAGCATAGCTTTGGTCTTAAATTCATGAAAAGCAAGTTCCGGAATACGATGTAAACTATGACGCAGTTCAATAATATCAATCATTAGAGCCGACCTGAATATTTGGAATGGGTAATTAAAATATTAACTGCATTAGCTGCAGCTCCTAAACGTACATTATGTCCTACATTCCAAAAGGTTAGGGACTTTTCATCAGTTCCCAAACGCAATCTGCAGATATGGGTCTCATTGGAAGAACCTAAATCAAGCGGAGTTATATAAGTATTGGGATAGTAGACAATACGAGGTGAATTTTGTAATGTTTTTTCTACCTTAGGTATATCTACCTCATTTTCAAATTCTGCATAAACAGAAACGCTGTGACCATAAATAACAGGAACGCGAACAGTTGTGGCACTAACAAGTAATTCCCACTTATTAAGTATCTTACGACATTCAAAGTGCATTTTTTCTTCTTCCTGACAATATCCGCTATCCAAAAAACCTCCAATCTGAGGAATAACATTCAAATCAATTATATGCGGATAAATACCTTTATCTTTTTTCCCCTTGCGTTGATTTAATAAAGTTACAATTCCCTGATGACCGCTTCCGGAAACGGATTGATAGGTGGAAACAATCATTTTTTTGAGGTTGAAGAGTTTATCCAATACTGCTAAAGGCAAAATAATCTGAATAGTAGAACAATTAGGATTGGCAACTATGCCACTGTAACCCGTTAACAAGTAACCATTCACTTCCGGAACTACAAGTGGAATATTGGGTTCTTTTCTAAATCCGGAAGAGTTATCAATTACTACTTCAGATGTTTGAATAGCAATTGGAGCGAAAGTTTTGGCTACTCCGGCTCCGGCAGAAAACAAAACATAATCGTAATGTTTTAAAAGAGAATCCTGTTTCAATTCCTGAACTTTAATTGGTTGATCTGTATAATAGAGAACTGTGCCTGCAGACCTTGAGGAAGCAAATAAATCCAATTCGGAAATTTCCAAATTACTTTCTTCCAGGCAAGTGATCATCATCCTGCCAACTTCACCTGTGGCACCAACAATAGCTACTTTCATTTTTATCTGTTTTCCTTTATCAATTTGGCATAACATAATAGCTGCCAATTATTTTTCACACTTTTCCAGCAAGCATAGCTTGTCAATGTAAACTTGACAAAAAAGCTCTCTTTGCAGATTGGTAAATAAAAATGCGCCCCAGTAGCTCAGTGGATAGAGCAGCGGTTTCCTAAACCGTTGGTCGGATGTTCAAGTCATCTCTGGGGCGCCAAAAATAAATAATTGAGAAGGTTTGGTGAATATACCCTTGAATATTTATGTTGCCTATTTTGAGAAGGGGATTCTTAATTTTGGCTATGTAATTGCTCAAAATAATAATCGTCTTGAAGTTATTACTGAAACAGGAAATTATGTAGTTTTACCCGAATCCCGTATTATTCTGCAAAGCAAAGAAAAATACTTGGAGAGTGAACCGTATCAGGCATTGCCAAATTTTATAAACCAGGTTAATTTATTTGAGGAGCAATTTCAGGAATCCGATTTCCACTTTCTAAAAGAGAAAGAATGCACTCTTCAGGAAATTGCAACTAAACTAAATTTGCAAACAGATGTGCAGATTTTTGCACTTTTTAAATATTTACATAATCACCCCAAAGAGATACACTGTAAAAAAAATAAATATCGTCTGAAAACACCGGAGGAAATTACTCAATATCAACTCCAACTTCAACAACAAGAAGAAGAAAGGCAATTTTTACAGGATGTTAATGCCTTTTTTTCCGGTGCAGAATTAAGCAGAGAAAGTCAGCATAAGCTTTATAATGCTTTGCCCGAATTGCAGACGACTAAAAAACACAAAAAATTAAAAGAGCTTATTCTTTCCAAATATCCATTGCTTAGACCCGAAGAGGCAATTCTTGAATTTCGTAAATTTTGCGGTGAAACACCTGAATATATTGATCCTGTTATTGCCAATGCTGGAATTCCCATTGGTTTTTCTTCTTTATTGATTGAGGAAAAACTTCTGCCTTGGAAAGCAACAAAACCTCAAGCAATCGCTTTTTCCATTGATGATGAAAGTACAAAGGATTTTGATGATGCCATAAGTATTACCAAAGATGGCTCTTTTTGGCATCTAACTCTTTATGTTAGTTCCGTTTCGGAACGATTGAATTTAGAAGGTGCCTTATTTGCTGAAGCTAAAAAAAGGGTTAGTTCTCTTTATACAGCAAATGCAGTAATTCCCTTATTTCCTTTTAATCATTCCGAACAGGAACTTAGTTTAAAAAAAGATAGTGTGCGTCCGGTTCTTGCCTTAAATATATGGTTGGATGAAAATCTGGCAATTCAGCATTATGAACTAAGCAGAATGAATATTACCATTTCTGAGAATTACAGTTTTAACGAAATTGATCATCAAATAGAGCAGGAACCCTTTTCTACTTTATATCGGCTTAGTAAGTTACTGGCAGAAAAAAGAGGAGCCAATTCTTTTTCGGAAAAAGAGCGTTATTATTATTACATTTCTGCTGCGGAACAGGGTTTGGAAGTGAAATGTGTGGATACTCAAAGTCCAGCTAGAAAAATTGTTGAGGAATTGATGATTCTTTATAATTCTTACCTGGCTGATTATGCTGTAAAAAAAAATATACCTGTTATTTATCGCAATATCAATCAATTTGAAGACCCCAAGGATAATTTTTTATCCCTTCAAGCATATCTTTCCACGAAACCGGAATTTCATCCGGGAATTGGAGCAAATGCTTATTTACATACTACTTCACCTATCCGACGCTATGTAGATTTACTTAATCAATTACAAATTTCCGCAATCTTGCAAGGGAAAAATCCCCCTTTTAGCAAAGAAGAACTGGAAAAAGATATTCCCCTTTTGGAAAAACGAATATATGATATAAGAGAAATTGCTCATAAGAGCGAACGCTATTGGGTGCTGAAATTTTTACAAGAGAACTGCATAAATATTCCTCTGGAAACATATTTTAGAATAAGTATTGATGGCTATCTCAGTTTTGAACTTATACCCTGGGGATTTATTATTACTGCTAAAAGCGAAAGCTATCCGAAAACAGAAAGATGTAAGATTGTTATTTACAAAGTGGATCCGGAACAAGGTATTGTGTGGGTAGATATAATTTAACCCTAACGCCGTTAAAAAAACTCTCACAGATTACACAGATTTCGCAGATAAAAAATAGGAAGGGTAGTGTCTCAAAGGTTGGTGTAAATTCCAACGCTTTGTTTCTCAGTTCTTTGTTTTGTTTTAGCTCACAATTTTTGAATTCTAAACCTGTGAAAGTTCGGTTGTAAGTGTAATAATTAGTGGGTTGTGTATTCATTGAAGGCAGGTGAAAATTGTAAGCTAAAACATCCCAGGGAAACTTCGCAAATTTTACGAGGGGCTTATGCCCCCATCGCTATCATTGTGTCGCCTTGCGGGCTTTGAAAAAATCTCAACCTTCTAAACCTTCTCAACCTTCTAAACCTTCTCAACCTTCTAAACCTTCTCAACCTTTTTCAACGAGGGGCTTACACCACCATCGCTATCATTGTGTCGCCCTCCGGGCTTTTAGGCAGATAAATATGAATATTATAAAATCCTGGAAATCCCTTTTATCCTGTTCATCCCTTACCTATTCTCATTTTTAATCTGCGTCATCTGCGAAATCTGCGTGAACTCATTTTCTATCTTTAAAATCCTTATCATCCTGTTCATCCCCTACCTATTCTCATTTTTAATCTGCGTCATCTGCGAAATATGCGTGTTTATCTTTTATTCAATCGTTGATAATAGCTAGTTTTCCCTTTTTAATATTTCCAGCATCATCTGCTACCACAAAAAAGTAAATTCCGCTACTGCATTGTTTACCTGCGGCATTTTTCCCATCCCACTGAAAACGGCAAAGGGCATTTTCTTCCAGTTTAATTACTAAAGCACCGGCACTATCATAAATTCTACATTCTGCTTTTCCCGCAGGCATATTATCCGCAGGCATATTTACAATCTGCAAATAGGGCTGAACAGAAGGTCTGAAAGGATTGGGAAATGCCTTTAAATTCTGTAAAGTTGTAGGAATTTTAACCGTTCTTCCGATTTTTAAGGTATTATAACCATCCGGAGTTCCGATAATTAAGTCCCCAGCAACAGGATCAAACCCCAGACAAGTTATGTAATTGGAAATTAAAGGATAATTGGGATAAAAATAATTGGTAAACCTCTCTGTATAAGGATCATACAGAGAAAGTCCGTTTTCCATACTTCCCAGCCAGATACGATTTTGGGCATCCAGAAAAATACAGGTAGGGATAGTTCTTACTGAGCCAAAAAGACGTTCTTCATCTACATAATAGAGAAGATCGTTTTCCCATAAGTGGGAAAAAATGTTATATTTATATCTTTTTATCATAGTGTCATAGCGATACCAGTTAACTTCATTCCACATAAAAACACCTGTACTGGCTGCAATCCAATGCTGTCTTCCTTCATAAGGTGTATCAATTGTAACTACTCCATAAACAACACAACTGCTTAAATCCGCAGGGGGAGGAATTAGCCAATGCTCTCCTCCCGAAACAGGAAGAGAATTATGATTCCAAATAGTAAGTCCGCGATCGTCATTAGTTCCGATAAAATATTTCTCTCCGTTATAATAACCATAAAGGAGATGATTAAAAACTGTATTGGGAGGAGAAAAACGAGACACAATTTGGAAATTCATATCCAGAACATTTACTGCGCCATCATAACACATCACCATCATTAAAGAATCTCCGGCAGGATAAATACCTCCAATTGTGCTGGTGGTTAAACGATAGGAAGGATTAGGATTATATGCACCCCATGATTGTGTTTCATTATTATAATAGCGGATACCATCTTTAGTGATATGCACCCAGATATTATTTTCCTCATCCAAAACACTGAGACCTTTTTCCCAACCGGAAGGACTGTTTGTATTATCCCAGGTGGCAAACCATTTTCTGTTCAAAGGATCAACTGCAACACCTAAAATATTATCNNGGAAGGTTAGAAATATAACCACTGGCAAACCACAAGTTATAGTCATTATCAGTAACAACTTGAGCAATTCTGGGAAATCCAATACCGGTTGGATCATAATTACTCCAATAGTTTTCTTCCTGATGATAGATACCCTGTCCCCAGCTGCAAAGATAAATTTCACCGTTCAATTCTACTATTCTGCTGATTGGACTATAACCAAGTCCATTTGCTTCTTTTAAAAAATGGGTATAGTTATTATTTTCTATTAAGGTTAAAAGTGAATCGCTTGTATTTGTGTAACTTAATATTGCTTCATCCCAATCGGCATAAGAAATCCATAATCGCGATTGTGCATCCAACAGAACTGAAGAGACATTTTTTCCGGTTAGCATATTAGACACATTATAAGTTGTCCAGGAACCGCTATCCATATCCAAAGGATGCACATAGACCTCTTTATATATGCCAATTGCAATGTTCTCGGAATTGGCAGAAAGTTTTGGATTTCCACCACTTAGAAGAGGACTGCCAGGTCCACTAATAGTTTTCCAGGCAGAATCATTATCCAATTGCTCCAGTGGAATATAGCTAACTCCATTAGTTGTAGCCACAAAAAGAGTTCTTGTCTCGGTTAATAACATATCTACAATATTATCTCCTGCCAGACCTCCGGAAGTATTGGCAACAGTATATTGATGAAGCATCAAAGGAAAAGCAACACCTGGAAGATAATAGAAAACGGCAAGTCCAGATGAAGTTGCCACAAGAATTGTTGATTCGTGCTCAATGATCCTGGTTACCTTTAGTGAAGGCAATCCTAAAGCACTTCCCAGGTTCTGAATACCAAGTTGACTTAAAATAGAAATTCCGTTATCCGAAGAGCCCAGCCATAAACTTTCGGAAAAATCAATATAGGAAAGGGTTCTAATATCATTAGATACCAATCCGTTACCTTTATGGTAAATTTCTTTTTCGGTATAAGCACTTAAATTATTAGAATTATCTATGGGACTAATTTTTAGCACTCCACCCCAGGTAGCAACATAAAGATTATTATCCTTCATACATAAATCGTAAATATGATTTGTATTGGTAAATGTTTTCCAGTTCTGTGCAGGTAAAAAAACACTTATCAGTAAGGTTACAAGCAGAAAAAACCTTTTCATTTTTTTCGCTCCTGTCGCATAATTAAATAGGCAATTACTACCATCAATGCAAAAAGCCCTAAAAGTAAGGAAAAAACAATCTTTTTGGAGGAAAAAGAAAAGCCAATGGCAATAAGTCCAAAAAGCAAGGTTACTAAATATATTATAATCGCAATTGCTCTTTGAGAAAAACCAATATCCAACATCGTATGATGAATATGCTCTTTATCGGAATGAAACATATCCCGATAATGCAGACGCCGAAAAACAGCCAAAACAAAATCAATTAGAGGCACAGCCATAACTGCTAAAGGAACCATCAGGGTGATAGAAGTTATTCCCTTATATTGTGAAGTTCCAGCAGTGGAAATTGCAGCTATATTCAACCCGATAAATAAAGCACCGGTTTCACCCATAAATATCTTTGCCGGATAAAAATTATAGCGCAGGAAAGCTAAATTTCCTGCCAGCAAAAAAGAAGAAATGGCGATTACCAGTTCATTCTGTTCCTTGATGCCGATTACGATCAAAACGGCACTAACAATAATCGTTATGCCACACGCCAAACCATCCAGACCGTCTATAAAATTGATCGCATTGATTACTATTAAATACCATACAACAGTAACCGGAAAGGATAACCAACCCAAAATAAAATGTTCTCCGAATGGATTGGTCAGATACAAAACCCGGTAACCAAACAAATACATAATAACGCCTAAACAAATCTGCCACACGAGCTTATAAGGAGGAGGACTTTCAAAACGATCGTCCCAAACCCCGAAACATAATGCCAGAAATCCTACTCCGGAAAGTTCTAAAAGCATTTTACCCATCTCTGCATTTCCACTAAACAAACCAAAAGTTGCCTGTGCTAAAATAATTGGCAAAGCAAAACATAAGCCCCCTGCTTCTGGAATTGGTATTTTATGAATTTTGCGCTCACCTGGATAGGCAACGAGCTTCATTTTTTTAGAAATTTTCAAATTCAGCGGAAAAAGCAAATGGGTGCAGAGGTGAATCAACACCGCTTGAATTATTATTAGTAAGTATATATTTATCATTATGCTGCTCTGTTATTTTGCTGATAGATAAAGTTCTCTGTAAGCATTAACCATCTTCTCGTAAGAACAAATTTTGGCTATCTTTTTTGCCGCTTTTTTCCCTTTCTGATAAGGCATTTCAAAATCACTTGCTATTTCCCTAAAGGTCTGAATCAAATTAGCACTATCATCTAAAGGAACAATATAACCTGTTTCACTATCTACCAATTCTGAAAGAGAGGGCAGGTCTGAAACAATTACTGCCAGCCCTGAATGCATTGCTTCAATGATACTAAAAGGCATCGCTTCCCAACGGGAATATAAAATAAAGACATTAAAAACTTTTAGCCAAGGCAAAACATCTTTATCCCAACCCGGAAGTATAATGCGTTCTTCCAAACCGTAACTGTGAACGATTGCTTTACAAAGCTCAAAATATTCACCCTCACCCAGATAGATGAATTTTAATTTTGGCTCCTGCAAACAGGCATTACATGAAGCAATTATTAAATTGATTACATTTTTTTGGAGACAAAAACGCAAAGTAGAACCAATAATAATTTCTTNNTAGCCGATCGGAATTATTCACAAAAACATTGTAATCACCCAATCGGTTGCCTATCTTTTCCAAAGTGGTAAAAAACTTGTAGGTAACCAGCTTTTGATGTTCCAGAAAAGGAAAAGTATGTGTGGTATGAATAATTAAAGGAACTTTACCTAAACGAGCAGCTAAACGACCTAATAATCCAGGTTTGGAAGCATTGGTATGCACAATATCAAAATGGTGCTTTTTAATTAAGTAAAGCAAGTGAAAAAAGGTAAAAATATCCCAAACACATATCTGATGACGAAAAGTGGGTAAGGGTAAATAAAGATAACCCCTAACTTTTATTTCGTCCACAAATTCTCCACCTGGTTTGCAGGCAATCCAGATTTCAAATTCATTTCTATCCAAGCCATCCAAAAGATGCAAAGAAAATCTCTGCACCCCGGATAGTATTGGTAGCAACTGTATATGTAACACCTTTTTCATCTTTTAATCCCTGGAAAACAATTTCCCCGTCGTTATTATCTGTCGTTCCTCCGGAACTTATATTCTAAATCCTGTAAATCTCTTTCATCCTGTTCATCCCCTACCTATTATCATATTTTATCTGCGACATCAGCGAAATCTGCGTGAACCCTTCATTTTCCTTCCAACACTATCACCGCTATAGAATCCGCTTTAATATTAGAGAACTGTATCTGATTCCCTTTCACTTTTGCCGGCATTTCAGCCACCTCTTTAATTTTCGGATTTCCCAATAAAAACAGCGTAAAATTATCCAAATCATCCGGAAACATCAGTCCAATCTGATCTTCGCTTTCATTAATCGTTACCCGATTTCGTTTTTCCCACCAGTCAATTAATTCCCCTGCCGTAGTCAGATAAGTATTACTACTTTTAATCAGTGCCAGTAAATAAGGATAAAGTTTATTCATATAGCTGATATTGCTGAAACTGGCAATCGTGAAATCAGTGCTGAAGATACTATGAGTGCGCAAAGCATTTTGGAAGAACTTTTTCAGTTGGTGTTTAGCATCTTCCAGTTGCAGATAGTTATGTTTATTAATCTTCAAATATTCATCACGATAAATTGTAGGCAGTTCCCAATAATCCATTTTAGTTCCATTTACCCAAGGTTGCCAAGGTAAGGACATTCCATTTTTATATCCTGGAAGCGACTGAAAGGCAGTGCTTTGACTAAATGCCGGAGATATTTTGTTCTGCAATTCACGGATAGTATTATTGCTTTTATAGTTCAGTTGACGAATTCCCAGTTTTTCTTTACCCAACAGATGCAGGAGAATTTGTTTGCGGGTTAAATAATCGTCCTGCGTAAGTTTATCTGCAGTTGCCAATAGACCTATATCATTTCCGTTATGCAAAATTTTCTGAATTTCTTCCTGCAGATCAGGGTCTTCC
>MTKZ01001422.1_pt1 | contig 19294 bp, 15 predicted proteins | sample 1042781 | NCBI WGS metagenome assembly MTKZ01 (sample SAMN06212207, study PRJNA360539) | anaerobic digester metagenome | biome: Wastewater treatment plant; material: sludge; isolation source: anaerobic digester fed with sludge from wastewater treatment plant | place: Denmark: WWTP Viborg ... | reverse complement strand
GTACTCATGTCATGCTGCACAGTTATCGCCACCCACCCATCTGCCAAAGTTCCTGAAGGAATCCACATCGGGGATACCAGCCGGTTGGAAAGTTCAATAGACCGGATGGAGAGTGACCTGCCCGGATTGAAATCATTCATCCTTCCCGGAGGAAATAATCCCGCTGCAACAGCCAACCTTGCCCGTACCGTCTGCCGCCGTGCCGAACGGGCAATCCTCCGGCTCAATGAAACCGAGAAAACTGACCCTGACGTCATAAGATACCTCAACCGGCTGTCAGACTACCTCTTCGTCTTGTCCAGGCATCTTATGCATAGTATTGGCACAGAAGAAGTTAAGCGAATTTCTGATAAAAAAGTATAATAATCCATGTAAAAACCTGTCCGGGTCTTTTTTTATTCTAAATAATTTTATATTTGCGGACTCTTAGAGAAGGGTAATAAAATAATTTTCTTGATTATGTACTGGACACTTGAATTAGCATCAAAACTGGAAGACGCGCCTTGGCCCGCCACAAAAGACGAGCTTATTGACTATGCGATCAGGTCAGGTGCCCCCATGGAGGTAATCGAAAACCTTCAGGAAATAGAAGATGAGGGTGATATCTACGAAAGTATTGAAGATATCTGGCCTGACTACCCCTCAAAGGATGACTTCTTCTTCAACGAAGACGAGTACTAGCAGCTGTTGCTATAAGCACACTAAGTGCCTGGAACGGTCATTTCGACGGCAGTTCCGGGCACTTTGGCTTTTTCAGGCCCCGCTTCCTCTCCCGGGACTTCTTTTTGGGTTATCTCCGGACCTTATCCGGAACTACCATTAGTTACTCCCGGATCTCATCCCGGACATCCTCCTTTATCTCTTCCAGAGCCCCCTTCCGGACCTCCTCCGGGGCACGCTCCCGGACCTCTTCCAGAGCACCCTCCGGAGGCGGAGGGAACAACTCGTCAATACCCATCCCTTTACGGTCAGGCCGGAGATCAGGATGCCACCTGTATCCGTCAAGCCGCATCTCGGAGTCAGGTATCTCCAGGGGAGGATTGAGAACTCCGTCAGGACTCTGGTTCTGGATTATCTCCACAATCCTGCTCTCCTCAAACAGTATCTCAATGGTGGCGCTACGCGCCCGGTTGACACCAACAAGCTCCTCTCCATCAACTACATAGTAAATAGCCTCACCATTCCCGGTGACCTTTATCCTGGTCAGCTTGTTATCAGTGAAATAGCCTGAAAGATTCTTCCCGCTGATCTGGTCATAACGTGACGTGTCAATCTCACTGACCACAAATGCACTGTTGTACATATCCATACGGTCAGCCTTGCTGTTGACTGTAAACAGGGCTATGGAATCTGCCGTCATCTGGTAAGCCCTTGACCATACAACGGGATCATCATATAACCTGATGACCGAGTCGAGAAATGAGTAGGAAAGGGAGTCACACTTCCCCTGCATCTCACGGCTGAAGATCCTGCATCCATAAAATGCCTTGAGCAGCCTGTGGCTTACTCCTGCAGTGTCCTCAACGGGAATGGCCCTGAGAGTGTCAGCCCTCAGCGTGAGCGTGTCATCATCAGAAAACAATGTAAACCAGGGTGTGCCCGTCAGCAAAAACTGCTCCGGACGCTTTACGTACCAGGCATAATTACCTCCGCCGGTGATGTTGTCAGTGGTGTCTGTAATGGTTACCCTCCCGAAACCTTCACCTATGCCGCTCTTCTCATCATACCAGAGGGTGTCTCCGGTAATGCGCTGCTCACGGTTGTCAAGCACCGCATTCTTCATCAGCTGTGAAATATCATTGCGGGTGTCACTCCACCCATTCTCACAATAGAGATAAATGCTGTCACCGACTACCTCGGTGGGACCGGTAAACCAGGCTATCTCCCTGCTCGTGTCATAACGCATAGTGTCAGCCGTCATTACATAATCAGGATTGTCAATCCTGACGCTGTCACGGAAATGAAGCATCTTCCTGTCGGAGTAATAGATGCCCACCCTGCTGGTAAGGGTGTTGTCTCCGTTGAGGATACGTCCCCAGGTATCATAGTTGGCAACCTGGGTGTTCACGTCATAGTCAATCTTGTCTGTAAAGAGCTGCATCTCCTTGTCGTTGAGAACCACGTTGTCAGTCAGGAACGCCTTACGGGTGTTGCCGTCGTACGAAAGATACTCGCCGCGTATGTGGATGGTATCACCCTGCCAGATATGAATATTCCTGTAAGCCAGCACCTGGTTGGTGTCATCATAGTACCATGCACTGTCACAGTCCATGTACAGGTCATTGTGTTTCAGGCTGACATTGCCGTTCAGCCTGTTACGGGTGCGGCCGTCAGACTGCTCAAATTTCATTGAATCAGAGTGCAATATCTCTACCCTCCTGCGGCCGGGGGTATCCTGTGCCCGAAGCTGGCACGACAGAAGCAGGAAGAAAAGAGGCAAAATAATCCGGCCCGGGTAACGGAGATAGTGTATCCGTGAAAAGCTGCCTGCCATGCTCCCCGGATTTGTAAACGGCAATCTGTACCGGGATGCGTTTCCGGATATGAATCCTGATGTTATTTTCCTCTCTATTCTAACCATCCGGAATAGTGGAAGCTGCATCCGCGGAAGTCATCGCTGATACGGATGTACGTCCTCCTGATCTTGTCAACAATCCACTCCTCGTATTTCTGGCCCTGCTTTTTTCTGAGAGCTGCTTCGGAAAGATAGTTGTAGTCGTCCTGCATGTTGACCCTGTGGGCGGCTATCTCGTCGTCAAGCCTGACAATGCAATAGACGCTGTTATCTTTCGTATCTGTGGTACGGAACGGATCGGATATCTCTCCCAGTCTCATGTCTCTTACCACCAGGTTAATCTCCCTTGGCAACTCGTCAAGGGTGAGCCAGTTGACTCTTTCAGCCGGGTCCTGGCTAACCATTTTTCCGCCGTTGGCGCGAGTGGTCTTGTCGGATGAATACCTCATGGCAGCCATCGAAAAGGAGATACTGTCAGAGCGTACCATGTTGGCGATGCTGTCGAGCCTGAGGATGGCCCATTCGGTCTGTTCGGCCGAAAGCTTCGGCTTCAAAAGAATATGCCGCGAGTTGACCATGTCTCCCTTTCTTTCAATAAGCTGGATGATGTGAAACCCGAACTCACTCTCTACTATCTTCGAAACAGCGCCCTGCTTCAGGCTCCAGGCAGCTTCGGCGTATGGCTTGACCAGCTCTCCGCGGGTGTTGAAACCCAGTTCGCCTCCTCGCGGAGCTGATCCCATATCCTCGGAATATGCCATTGCCAGTGTGCTGAAGCTTTCACCGTTGATGATACGGCTCCTCAGGTCAAGGAGCCTCTGACGCACCTCTGCCTTGCTGGCTTCCATATCAGGCGGCTCAACCGTAATGATGCTCAGCTGTACCCTCCTTGGTACCAGTGGAAGCGAGTCACGTGCTATGGTGTTGTAAAATTTTTTCACCTCCTCGGGAGTGACTGCTATATCCTTGGCGATGGTACCCTGGGTCTCCTGAACGATGTACTGGTTAGTAAGCACCTCCCGCAAATCCTTGCGGATCTCTGCCATGCTCTTGTTGAAATAGTTCTCCAGGGCCTGCTCTGAACCGGCACGCCTTATATAGTCGTTAAGCCTGTTGTTCAGGTCTGACTCAACGTTCTCCGCCGAAACCTCTATGGAGTCAATCCTGGCCTGGTCAAGAAAAAGCTTCTGTATCAGCAGATCCTCAAAGATACGGCACCTGAGCTGCTCCACGGGCGTGGGATCACGCTCAGCCTTGAGCTGAACCACCTGCTCCTCGATGTCAGAAAGGTAGATCACCTCATTGCCCACAACAGCCACAACCGATTCAACTACCTGTTGTCCGGCTGCAACATAGACCGCCATTACTGCCAGCGCAAATGATAAAATGATATTCTTCTTCATCCTTTTCAATCCCTTCTAATAGAGTTTCAATGTATTGTTGCTCATAGCCTCATTGTAGATGCCGTCTTCGAGCTTCTGCAGGAAATCGTTCCTCCTGTTGTTGAGGATTATTGTTCTGATCTGTCCCCTAATATATTCAAACGGTGCCACGCTGTTCCTCAGCCTGTACTCCCTTATTGCCATGAAATAGGAAAACCTGTCATCCTTCAGCTCCACGGCGCTGTTCCTTGCCAGCCACTGCTCCTGGTCAACTGACTCGAACGGCACCTCCATAAGGAGCTGGGTGAAGGGAATCCATTCATCATTGTAATCTTCAAACCGCAGTCCGAACCGGGTGCAGATGTCTTCAAGCTCTTGGATATCATCTGATTCCTGTGACCTGTAAAGTTTCCTGATACGGTCAAGCTCTGACATTTCTTCCGGCACTTTGATGTAAAGCGCCCTCACGAGGTTCGATGTCAGGGTAAAGGTACTGAGGTTGCTGACGTAATAATCCTGCACTTCGTTGTCAGTCACGGTGGTATCCATTTTCTGGATAATCATCTGGTGCTGGTACTGATATATCAGGAGATTGTTCCTCATCTCATTGAGCTGCCTGTTGACCTCAGCCTTGTATTCGGGAGTTAGGCTCTCTTCGGCCCGCAGGGCCATAAGCTCTTTACGGGCCCACTGCCTGATATAGCTCTGTACGGCTGAGGTGCTGTCTTCCCGGCTCATGCCTTCCGCCAGAAGCCCTGACGGTATCTGGTCAAGATAGAGTACCCTGTCGCCGGCACGTGCCACAGCGGTTCGGGTCTCATCAGTGGCTGTATTGCGGCATGAGACAATCGCAAGGAGCAGGAGAGGGATGATAAGCCTGACCATTATCAGTATTCGTTTACCTTACGGCTGTAGTTGGGTGCCTCGCGGGTGATTGTCACATCATGGGGATGGCTCTCGGTGACGCCGGCGGTGGTTATCCTGACAAAAACCCCGTCACGCTTGAGTGTGGCTATGTCATGTGCCCCGCAGTAACCCATACCTGACCGCAGACCGCCCAGTAACTGGTATATCACCTCGGTGAGTGTGCCCTTGTAGGGAACACGTGCCGTGATACCCTCAGGAACAAGCTTGTGAATGTCATCTTCCATGTCCTGAAAGTACCTGTCCTTTGACCCCTTCTGCATTGCCTCCACCGAGCCCATGCCGCGATAGGACTTGAATTTCCTGCCGTTGTAGATGATGGTTTCACCGGGCGACTCCTCGACACCGGCAAAGAGTGAGCCTGCCATGATGCTGTCAGCTCCGGCGGCAATTGCCTTGACAATGTCACCTGAATACCTGATGCCGCCGTCAGCGATCACGGGAATTCCGCTGCCTTCTATGGCGCGTGCCACGTTGTATATCGCAGACAACTGAGGTACACCTACCCCTGCAACCACCCTCGTGGTACAGATGGAGCCGGGCCCGATACCCACCTTCACTGCATCAGCGCCCTCATCAACAAGCCTCCTGGCTGCTTCGGCGGTGCCGATATTACCGACAACAATCTCTGTACGGGGAAATACCTTCTTTATCTCCTTCAGAATTTCTATCACACTCTTCGTGTGCCCGTGAGCTGTGTCAATGGCTATGGCGTCAGCACCGGCACCTACCAGCGCCTCAACCCTGGAGAGGGTATTGGGTGCAATGCCCACTGCGGCTGCAACCCTCAGCCGGCCCTTGTCATCCTTGCATGCGTTGGGCCTGTCTTTTGCTTTTGTAATATCCTTGTAGGTCACCAGCCCTTTCAGCCTTCCCTGCTCATCAACAATGGGAAGCTTCTCTATCTTGTGCTTCTGAAGTATCTCCGCGGCAGCCGCCAGATCAGTCTGATGACTGAGGGTGACAAGCCTCTCAAGCGGAGTCATTATCTCACTGATACGACGCGAATAATTAGTCTCAAAACGAAGATCACGGTTGGTGACAATGCCTTCCAGCGCTCCGTCTTCATGAATTACCGGAATGCCGCCGATCTTGAATTCCTTCATCAGCGCCAGGGCATCAGCCACTGTGGCACTGTCAGAAATGGTGACAGGATCAAAGATCATAACACTCTCTGCACGCTTTACCTTCCGCACCTGGGCAGCCTGCTGACTGACTGACATATTCTTGTGAATTACGCCGATACCGCCCTCCCGGGCGATGGCTATCGCAAGCTCTGCCTCGGTGACGGTATCCATGGCCGCCGAAACAATGGGAGTATTGATGATGATGTTCCGTGTGAACTTTGACCGGAGATCAACATTGCGCGGTAAAACCTCCGAATAGGCCGGAAGGAGCAGCACATCATCGAAGGTCAGACCTTCAAACAAAAGTTTATCTTCAGAGAATGACATCGGACAAGTTTTTTTACCTGGGGCGAAAATTACAAAAAATTGCCAAGCTCCTGCATATCTTAAATGTCAATTAATGGTTAAAAGTAAGTTTGAGTTATTAAATTTGTATTAAACAGCCTGCAAAACCATGTTGCCGGATATCTACAGGGAGACTCTCGCACGGTACTGGGGATTCACCTCCTTCAGACCCATGCAGGAGGAGATCATTGAGTCAGTGATCTCCGGAACTGACGTGGTGGGCCTTCTCCCGACCGGCGGCGGCAAATCGGTAACCTACCAGTTGCCCCCCGTTGCCGGTGAGGGCCTTTGCCTGGTCATCACACCCCTGATAGCACTGATGAAAGACCAGGTGACAAGACTGAAGACAATGAATATCAAGGCAATGGCTATTCATAGCGGCATGACCCGCGAAGAAGTGGAGATATCCCTTGATAACTGCCTGTACGGCGATTACAGGCTGCTGTACGTCAGCCCCGAAAGACTTCAGACACAGCTGTTCCGGGCCCGCCTGCCAAGATTCAACTTTACCCTCGTGGCTGTTGACGAAGCGCACTGTATATCACAGTGGGGATATGATTTCAGGCCTTCATACCTCCATATAGCGGAAATACGGGATATGATGAATGAGGATGTCCCTTTCCTTGCCCTGACGGCCACTGCCACCCCGCGGGTCGTGGAGGACATCATCTCAAGACTGAGGATGAAGAACCCGAAGGTCTGCCGTACCAGCTTCCGGAGACCCAATATCACCTATATTGTGAGGGAGGTGGAGGACAAGAGTACATACGTCCTGCGAAGCCTCAAGAAGGAACAGGGCAGCGGAATAATCTATGTGAGCAGCCGGAAAAGGTCAAAGGAGGTGGCTGAGACTCTTGTGGCAAACAATATTAAGGCCGATTTCTACCATGCCGGGCTGCCACAGGAGATGCGTGACAGGAAACAGACTTCATGGAGCGCCGGAGAAACGCGCGTAATTGTTGCCACGAACGCCTTCGGAATGGGAATTGACAAGGCCGATGTCAGGTTCGTCATACACTGGGACTGCCCTGACTCAGTGGAGGCATATTACCAGGAATCAGGTCGGGCAGGACGTGACGGGAAACCTTCATTCTCCGTGCTGCTGTGGTCACAGGATGAAAAGAGAAAGCTGGCTGACTCGGTGCGCATAAAATTTCCCCCGGTTGATCGGATAAAGGATGTTTATGAAGCTATTGGCAACTTCTACCAGCTCGCGGTAGGCTCAGGCAGGAACAGTGTGCATGACTTCGACCTGTGGAAGTTCGTTTCGGCCTTCCGGTTCTCCGTGACTGAGACATACAACAGCCTCAATTTCCTCCAGAAGGAGGGATACCTTGAATTTACGGATGAGATAAACAATCCGTCACGGGTACATTTCGTGGTATCACGCGATGATCTTTACAAGTTCCAGGTGGCCAATGAAGAGTATGACAGGTTCATCAAACTGCTCCTCCGCACCTATAGCGGTATGTTCTCCGAATTTGTTCCGATCAATGAAGAAAACCTGGCTGCCAGGTCAGGACTTGCCCGTGAAGCTATTTACCAGTACCTTTTGAGGCTCTCATCACAGGGAATAATTCATTTTATCCCGGGGAAGAAGAGCCCGCTGGTCATTTTTACCGAGGAAAGGCTTGACCGAAGCCACCTCCGCATCTCACCCGAACACTACCTTAAGGTGAAGGAAAACTACATAGAACGGGTTGCACGCATCACTGACTATGCCGAAAACAAAACCCGTTGCCGGGTAGCTTTCCTGACCGCTTACTTCGGAGAGGAGACGGGCAGATGCGGACTGTGTGATACCTGCCAGGAGAGAAATGAACTTGAGCTGAGTAAGTACGAGTTCGATATGATCATTGATAAAATAAAGGAACTGCTTGCTGACAAACCCCTCAGGCCTGAGGAACTGGAAGAGCAGACTGACCTGCCACGGGAAAAAAGCGTTAAAGTCATCCGCTGGCTCCTTGACCACCAGAAGCTGGTCTATGACAACAATCACAGACTTACCTGGAAACGGTAACCTGCCTCCTTTTATCAACAAATCCCCCTCACCTGCAAAAGATAACCCGCCTCCTTTTATCAACAAATCCCCGGTTTTAAGACTGAAATGAATAATTTTGCCCCGGTGATATGTTCATTATGGAAAAAGAGGAAAAGGTTATTTATTCCCACCAGGTGGCTGAGTTTGCCGCTTCAGCCAATGAGTACTGCAAATACCTGGAGTCAACCCGTGATATCAGCGGTATTGAGATACTCAAGGTATTGCAGCGCCTCCTGCCGTATATATACCTGAGGGGATCACTGCTGCCACTGCTGGAACCGGTGCTTGAGGAACCCAACAAAAAAACCGTCACGGAATTCGACTGGACCCGGATGCATGAGAACCTGCTTTCAAAACTGGGCAGCAATGACCCGTTCCCGGTCATTGTCTCACTGGGTGACCCCGCCGACGGACTCTATACGGGAAGCATATCTGAAAACCTGAGCGATATATACCAGGACCTGAAAGATTTTATTGTCAGCTATAAAAGCGGTAATGAAGAGGTGATGCATGATGCCGTCTGGGAGGTGCTGATGAACTTCGAGGAATTCTGGGGAAAGAAACTGCTGAACGTGCTTACGGCGATCCATGACGTCCTCTATTCCGAAGATGACACGATTGCTGACAACGAACAGAATGAAGATGACGAAACAGTATAACAGTAGCATTACCGATGATGAACTGAGAAGATTGCCTCTGCTGCAGTTTGACGGAAAGGTGACCCTGGTTGACGATATGGAGAAGTTCCGCAGGGTTATGGACGAAATAGGCAGACCCTCATTGCTGGGATTTGATACGGAAACCAGGCCGGCATTCAAAAAGGGGAGGAGATACAAGGTGGCGCTCCTGCAGCTTGCCGATGCTGACCGGGCATGGCTCTTCAGACTGAACATGATCGGCCTTCCGCCTGAACTGGCATCGCTGCTCTCTGACGGGAATATCTTAAAAACCGGTGTTGCCATTCGCGATGACTTAAAAGCCCTTCGATTACTTGCTCCGTTTGAACCAGATGGATTCACTGATCTTCAAGGTATTGTGGCTGACTACGGGATAGAGGAGCTGGGCCTCAAGAAACTAACGGCCATCGTTCTCGGATACAATTTGTCAAAGTCGCAGCAGGTTTCAAACTGGGAGGCCCCGGAACTGACCGTGCAACAGCAACTCTACGCTGCCACGGATGCCTGGGCCTGCCGCAGCATTTACCTCGCCCTCAATGGGAACGAAACTCATCAATAAACCTCTTCGATGCCCGCAAATATCATCCTTAAGAAAGGCAAGGAACAGTCGGTACGCCGCTATCACCCCTGGATCTTCTCCGGAGCTGTAGCTTCAGTCAACGGAAACCCGTCAGAAGGCGATGTCGTTGATGTTTATGCATGGGATAAAACATTCCTGGCAACGGGGCACTGGGCTCCGGGGTCTATAGCAGTACGGATATTCTCCTTTACTGAATGCAATCCTGACCGCACGTTCTTCAGAAACCGGCTTGAGGAGGCCATGACGTTCAGGATCAATGCCGGTATTGCAGGCAGACCTGAAACCACCGTCTGGCGTCTTGTACACGGCGAAGGCGACGGGCTGCCGGGGCTGATTGTTGACATCTATGGCAGTGTGGCAGTCATGCAGGCTCACACCGCCGGATTCTGGAAAATCAGGGAGATGATTGCACAACTGCTGCCTGAGGTGACCGGCGGGCTGGTGACAGCAGTGTACGACAAGAGCGAGGGAACACTTCCGTTTATGGCAAGGCTGAATCCCTCAAACGGCTACCTTGTTGGCGAAAACAGTGAATCCGGTGCGGTTGTCACTGAAAACGGCTACAGATTCAGGGTCGACTGGAAGAAGGGGCAAAAGACAGGTTTCTTCATTGACCAGCGTGATAGTCGCTGCCTGCTGGGCCGGTACAGCAACGGCAGAAGGGTGCTGAATATGTTTGGCTATACCGGTGGCTTCTCGGTCTATGCAATGAAAAATGCTGAGCTTGTGCATACGGTCGACAGCTCTGCGGCGGCCACGGCCCTCGCGGATGAAAACGTGAAACTCAACTGTGGCGACGATCCACGCCACCGCTGCTATACCACTGACGCCTTCACCTTCCTGGCGGAAATGGAGTACGATTATGATCTTATCATCCTTGACCCTCCCGCCTTCGCCAAACACCAGACCGCCCTTAACCAGGCACTTCAGGGCTACAGGAGACTCAATGCACTGGCTATTAAGAAAATCAGGCCCGGCGGTCTGCTGTTTACCTTCTCCTGCTCCCAGGTGGTAAACCGCGATGACTTCCGCCGCTCGGTCTTCGTGGCCGCCGCCAACACCGGACGCAACGTGCGCATACTGCACCAGACCGGACAGCCGGCAGACCACCCCGTGAACATTTACCACCCCGAGAGCGAATACCTGAAAGGATTGATTCTTTACATTGAATAATGATCTATGGAGACTTTGGTACATATAAAAACTATAGCGCAAAAGTTCAGGCTGCACGACTGGCAGGTTGAGAATACTCTGAGACTCTTTGATGATGGCGCCACGATACCATTCATCAGCCGCTACCGCAAGGAGATGACGGGAAGTCTCAACGAGGTGCAGCTGACTGAGATACGTGATGAATATGAGAGGCTGAAGGAGCTTGAAAAGCGAAGGGAGGCAGTTATCAAATCAATAGAAGAGCAGGAAAAAATGACCCCTGAACTTCTGGCAAAGATCAATGCAGCTCTGACTATGTCACAGCTTGAGGATCTTTACCTGCCCTTCAGACCTAAAAGAAAAACCCGAGCCTCCGTTGCCCGCGCGAAAGGTCTCGAACCCCTGGCACTCTGGCTGCTTGAACAGAGCCAGGGTGACCCTGAAGCAGAGGCTGAAAAGTACGTGGGTGATAATGTGGAAGATACGACAGCTGCCCTGGCAGGCGCACGTGACATCATTGCCGAGATGGTCAGTGAGAATGAACAGGTTCGCGGATCACTAAGGCGTCTCTATGAACGTGATGCAGTCATAACCTCGAGGGTTGTAAAGGGAAAGGAACAGGAGGGAGCCAAGTTTAGCGATTATTTCGAATGGTCAGAGCCGCTGCGACGCTGCCCGTCACACAGGCTGCTTGCCATGCGCCGCGGCGAGGAGGAGGGGTTCCTCAGACTTGCCATTATGCCCTCTGAGGAAGAGGCGCTGAGCCTGGTTGAGAAACAGTTCGTGAAAGCAAACAACGATTCAGCCCGGCAGGTGCGCGAGGCGGTGGCTGACGGCTGGAGCAGGCTTCTGGCGCCGTCAATGGAGACGGAATTCAGAAAGACATCCAAGGAGAAAGCCGACGAGGAGGCCATACGCGTTTTCGCGGAGAACCTGCGGCAACTGCTGCTGGCGCCTCCACTGGGTGAGAAGAACGTACTGGCAATTGACCCGGGACAGAGAACGGGCTGCAAGCTGGTATGCCTTGACCGCCAGGGAGCTCTGCTGCACCATGACGTGATCTATCCGCATCCGCCACAGAACGAGACGGCACGCAGCGTAAGCAGGATGCTTTCACTTATTGACCAATTCAGCATTGAGGCTGTAGCTATCGGCAACGGAACCGCCAGTCGCGAGACCGAGCAGTTCGTCCGTTCATATCTCCCTCCTGAATCGGGAATTAAGGTCTTCATGGTGAGTGAGGCGGGTGCTTCAATATATTCAGCTTCAAAGACTGCCCGCGACGAGTTTCCCGATCATGACGTGACGGTGCGCGGAGCCGTGTCAATAGGCCGGCGCCTGATGGACCCGCTGGCTGAACTGGTTAAGATAGACCCCAAATCGATAGGGGTGGGGCAGTACCAGCATGATGTTGATCAGACACGCCTGCAGGCCAGCCTCGACGAGGTGGTGATGTCATGCGTCAATGCCGTGGGTGTGGAGGTGAACACCGCCAGCCCGCACCTTCTGACTTATGTCTCAGGCATTGGCCCGAAAATGGCTCAGAACATCGTCGATCACCGGACGGAGAACGGCCCGTTCCGCTCACGTGCCGAGCTGATGAAGGTGAAACGGATGGGTGAAAAGGCTTTTGAACAGGCTGCGGGATTCCTCAGGATACGAGGCGCTGCTAATCCGCTTGACGCCTCGGCCGTGCACCCGGAAAGCTACCATATCGTGGAGAGGATGGCCGCTGATCTGGGATGCTCCGTCTCTGATCTTATAAAGGATGAGATTAAACGAAAAACCATCAGGATAGAGAAATATGTTACTGCTGACGCAGGAGTGCCAACCCTGAAGGATATCATGCAGGAGCTTGCCAGACCGGGACGTGATCCGCGCCAGGCGATACAGGAATTCAGCTTTGCAGATATACACTCCATTGATGATGTCAGGGAGGGAATGGTGGTCCCGGGTATCGTGACCAACATCACCAGGTTCGGTGCATTTGTTGATATTGGCGTCAAGCAGGACGGTCTTGTGCATGTTTCACAGATGGCTGACCGATATGTTGATGATCCGGCAAAGATCGTTAAATTGCACCAGCATGTCACGGTCCGTGTCGTTACGGTTGACCGTACCAGGAACCGGATTCAGCTCAGCATGAAAGGAGTTGGCGGCGGTAAAAATTCCCGCATGAGATAAAGCATTGGCGTGGGGGTGGCTGCAGTGCGAAACGCATTATACCCGAATGAAACACAGATTGAGTGAAAACAGAAGCAAAGGCAAAGCTACGTGCGAAACGCATTATACCAGATAGAAACAATGTTATAACACTAATTATTAACCAATGAAAAGAACCTTATTAATCCTCACTGCCGTGATCATCGCCATGACATCATGCGGCAGGAAACCCCAGCCTCCTGTGGCTGAAAAAATTCCGTTCGTCGTTGAAAGCAACGGTAACGAACGAGTCGACAACTACTTCTGGATGCGCCTGAGCGATGAACAGAAAAATGCGGAAACACCTGATTCCCAGACCGTGAAGGTGCTTGACTGGCTCAACGCTGAGAATGATTATGCTGATGCAGTGATGAAACATACCGAACCCCTGCAGCAGAAACTCTTCGAAGAGCTCAAGGGCCGTATCAAACAGGATGATGAAACTGTCCCTTACCTCGACAATGGCTACTGGTACAATACCAAATACCTTCCGGGCAGGGAATACCCTGTACTCTACAGGAAAAAGGACNNACCAGTGTCAGCGGCGCCTCACCCTCGCCTGACAATAACCTCCTGGCTTACGGTATTGACCATGTCAGCCGCAGGCAGTACACGCTGCAGTTCAGGGATATGAACAGCGGCGAACTGCTCCCTGACAACATCCTCAACACCACCGGCCAGACAGTATGGGCAGCTGACAGTAAAACAGTGTTCTATATAAGTAAGGACCCTGAAACCCTGAGGGCAGCAACCGTCATGATGCATGTACTCGGTACCCCATCCTCGGAAGACAAGGTGGTGTACAATGAGGATGACGAAACATTCAGCGTTTATCTTGGAAAAACAAAGAGCAAAAAGTATATCACAATCGTCTCTGACCAGACGCTCACAACCGAGGTTCGCCTCATTGAGGCGGAAAACCCGGCAGGCACCGTGAAGGTATTCGAACCCCGCAGGGTTGACCATCTCTACTCCGTGGAACACCTGAACGGAACCTTCTATATTCAAACCAACGCCGATGGCGCGAAGAACTTCAAACTGATGTCGTGCCCCGAAAACAGGACAGGTATGGCATCATGGAAAGAGGTCATTCCCCATCGCCCGGATGTGCTGCTTCAAAACTTTGAGGTATTTGACAATTATATTGTTGCAAATGAGCGCATCAAAGGCCTTACAAACCTGAGGATCATAAGCCTGGCAGACAAATCAGAGCATTTCCTTGATTTCGGTGAAGAAACATATACGGCAGGCATCAGTATCAATCCGAATGCAAACACCACGCTGCTCCGCTACAGCTATTCATCCCTGACCACACCCAACTCGGTCTATGACTACGACATGGCTGCAAGGACAAAGACTCTGCTGAAACAGGATAGTGTACTGGGCGGTTTCGATAAAAACAACTATGAGACGAAGCGCCTATGGGCCACTGCTGCCGATGGCACACAGATTCCGGTCTCGCTGGTCTGCCGAAAGGGATTCACACAGGATGGTACAGCTCCGATGCTGCTCTATGCATATGGTTCATACGGCTCTTCCACCAATCCCTCATTCCGCTCAAACATCATAAGCCTTCTTGACAGGGGATTTGTCTATGCCATCGCCCACATCAGGGGTGGCAGCGAGATGGGCCGCCAATGGTATGAGGACGGCAAGCTGCTGAAGAAGATCAACACTTTTACCGACTTCAATGATTGTGCCCGTTTTCTGATAAATGAGAAGTATACCTCTGCCGAACATCTCTATGCAATGGGCGGAAGCGCAGGCGGATTGCTTATGGGTGCTGTCGCAAACATGGAACCCGAACTCTACAATGGCATCATTGCACAGGTTCCGTTTGTTGATGTGGTAAGCACCATGATTGATGAGACTATTCCGCTCACAACTTTCGAATGGGATGAATGGGGCGATCCCCGCAAGCAGGAGTACTATGATTACATGCTTTCATATTCACCTTATGATCAGGTGAAGGCTCAGGACTATCCCAACATGCTTGTCACAACCGGTTACTGGGATTCACAGGTGCAGTACTGGGAGCCCGCCAAGTGGGTTGCCAAACTCCGCGAGATGAAGACTGATGATAATATCCTAATACTGGATATTAACATGACTGCCGGTCACGGCGGCGCTTCAGGCAGGTTTGAAAGGTTGAAGACAACCGCACTGGAGTATGCCTTCATGCTTGACCTTGAAGGAATCAGGAAGTAAATGACCCGTCTCCGGCCCGGTGATAGCCGGGGACACACGTGCCCGTGCAATAAAAGAACAGAGGCTGGCCCTTTTCGCGGTCAGCCTCTGCTGTAACAAACAGAATTGAAAAACAAATTTCTTTATGTTTTCTGCAGATATTTTACTGCAGAACCTCCGGGTTTTTGCGGCTTCGTCAGAGGGACGCAGCTGCTTTTGTCCCGGGAAACTGCCACTGAGATCACCCTTGATACTGCCCCGGGGTTCGACCGGGATACGCCCGTGGAGATCCGGGGACACACGGATACTGCCCCGGGAATCAGAACCCGAAGAAGGGCATCCGTTGTTGATTCTCCATCTGGGGCTTGCGGGGCAGCAGCTGATCCTGCTGTGATGCGTTCCACGCCAGCCATGCCGTTATAATTGCATTATGCCTCAGATCAGGAACCAGGAGACGTTCACGGGTGTCAGCAAGTGTATGATAACCACGGCCATACTCAATCTCGTCCTGAATGAACTGGAACCCGGGGAGACCTGCGCCATCAAAGCTCTGATGGTCGGTGCCACCGGTGTTCCTGCTTGTTATTGTGGTGAATCCCATGTCTTTAACCGGCTCCATGCACTTCTCGAAGAATGATCTTGCAAGAATGTTCTCCTGGAGGTAGACACCGCGGTAACGACCGGTACCATTATCCATGTTGAAATATACGCTGAACTTGTCAAACCCGGGTTTCTTCTCGTTGTTTTCCCTGTCATACAGATACTTTGAGACATATCCCCTTGACCCGATAAGACCCTGTTCCTCACCACCCCAGAGAGCCACACGGATGGTCCTGCGCGGTTTGACATCAAGTGCCTTCAGTATGCGAAGTGCTTCCATCATCACTATGCAGCCCGATGCGTTGTCTGCAGCTCCTGTGCCGCCATGCCAGGAGTCGATATGCGCACCAAGAAGAACAACCTGATCCTTCAGCTTCGGATCGGTGCCGGGAATCTCGCCAATGACATTGTAAACTTTCCTGTTGNNAGCATTCTCTCCATTCTGCCATAGGCTTCCATCGGGATGCTTATCTCAGTCACCGGAGGTGTGCCTTTGCCATCATAGGATGAGCCTGATGATCTGGGGATGTTAAAGGCATTTCCCTGCGAGACCGAAAACAGAATATTCTCACTCCTGAGAAACTCGTTCACCTTGTTGCGCAGTTCACGCATCGCCAAAAAGTCACCCGGAATGAACCTTCTTCCCATACGGCCTCCGGCATCAGCCTTTGCAAGATTTTCCAGCTCCTCATCGGTATACCTGGATGCCAGTGGCTCAAAGCTGACCTCATACTGTGTAGTGGAGGGTGTCATGATGATCTTGCCATTCAGCTTGCCACGGTACTTCTCGATGTCGTCCGGGGTTTTGATGTCAACAAGCATAACCTCACCCCTTACAAGGCCGTTTGTCCCGGCTGTCCACGCCACCGGAGTAACGGCAAAATTGTTGTAGTAGGGAGCCACCATAGCTGCATACGCTTTAGTCAGGTTCCATCCGCCGCGATTGAAATCACTCACTTCCTCAATTCGTACGTTTGACAAACCATATTCTGCCAGCTTTGCCCGTGCAATCTCATTACCCCTGTCCATGCCGGCAGATCCTGTGAGCCTTGGCCCTGCAAGGTCAGTCATGATATAGGCAAGCTCTTCGATGTCAGAATTACGCTGACCCTCCTGTTTAATCTTGTATAACATTTCAAGGTCAATGGCAGCTTCCTGTCCGGAAGCCGGCATAACCACTGCAAGCAGGATGAGTGCAACAAGCATCCTTCTGATTTTTTCAATACGGATTCTCATCATGAAATAATTTTGATTTTATTAAGGTAAGAAGGAACCCACATGATTGAAAAAAAGTGTTTGTCTGTTTGATACATGTAGGTTTCATTTTATTTTGTGGTTAACGGGATTAAAGATAAATTCAGAAGTTTTATACCCGTGCAGTGTTAACATTAATTAACGTTACTTTTGTGAGGAGATGACCATCAGATGATCTATCCGGACACATACGAACTGAAGATTGGCTTTGACCGTATCAGGGAACAGCTCAACGGATGTTGCATCAGCCCTGCAGGAATCCGCAGGGTTGAAAAGATGCACCCCTCCTTTGCTGCAGCAGAGGTCAGGGACAGGCTTGCCCTTACGGCCGAGTTCCAGCAGATTCTTGTCTTCGGCGAACAGTTCCCTTCTGACAATTACAATGATCCATATGCAACCCTGGAAAAGCTTCGCGTGGAGGGTACTTTCCCGGAGATTGAAGAAGTGGTTGCCCTGCGGGGATCACTTGATACCATACGGCGAATCATAGGCTTTTTCCGTAACAGGAAGGACGGACGATACCCGCTGCTGACGGAAATGACACAAAGAGTGGTTTATTACCCGTTTGTTGCAGAGGCTATTGACCGCATTATTGACAAAGAGGGCAGGATACGTGACGGCGCCTCCCCGGCTCTTAAAACGATACGCGCCGAACTGGCTTCAAAGAACCTCGCGGCAGTGAGAAAACTGCACGCAGTATTGCGCCAGGCACAGGCCGATGGCATTGTTGACCGGGACGTGACGGTGGCAGTGCGCAACGGCAGGGGTGTGATACCCGTCAGCGCATCAAATAAAAGAGGAATAAGGGGATTCGTTCATGATGAGTCTGCAACAGGAAAAACAGTATTCATTGAGCCTTCAGAGGTTGTGGAACTAAACAATGAGATCACCGAGCTCGAACACGAGGAGAAGCGTGAGATAGTTCGTATCCTGACAGCCCTGGCTGACACCATCAGGCCATACATCGACGAACTGGAGGAGAATTGCAGCTTCCTGGCAGAGATCGACTTTATCAGGGCAAAAGCCATCTTTGGCAACAGGCTCAACTGCATCATGCCTTCAGTGGCTGATGCCCCACACATTAGATGGATCAATGTCCGCCATCCGCTGCTGACACTCTCTTTTGCCCGCACGGCGGGACGGGAGGTGGTGCCACTGACTATAACCATCAACAGCAGGGACAGAATACTTCTTATCTCCGGCCCCAACGCCGGAGGAAAATCAGTCTGCCTTAAAACCGTGGCACTCGTCCAGTACATGCTACAGTGCGGAATGACAATCCCGGCAGGCGAGGGCACCGAAGCTGGCCTGTTCGGCAGATTCTTTATCGATATAGGCGACGAGCAGAGTATTGAAAATGACCTCAGCACCTACAGCTCACACCTAATCAACATGAAACAGATGCTCAGGCATGCTGATGACTCCTCACTGGTCATGATCGATGAGTTTGGCACAGGTACCGAACCGGTTCTCGGCGGAGCCCTCGCGGAAGCAATCCTGGCAGAACTCAACAGGAGGGGCGCTTACGGGGTGATTACCACTCACTATACCAATCTCAAGCACTTCGCAACTTCACAGGAGGGAATCAGCAACGGGGCAATGGCTTTTGACAACCAGCTGATGCAGCCCCTCTTCCGCCTTGACCAGGGGAAGCCGGGGAGCTCATTCGCCTTCGAGATAGCCAAAAAAATAGGCCTTCCGCAGGAGATACTGGCAGATGCTGCGACAAGGGCAGGAGAGGGGAACGTTGACTTCGACAGGAATCTTCGCGAGATTGCCCGTGACAAGCGCTACTGGGAAAAGAAACGCGAGGCAGTGCGCCGCCACGAGAAACGGCTCGAGGAACTGATTGCAACCTACGAGACACAGCTCGGCGACATAAAGACCCGGAAAAAGGAGATTATTACCCAGGCTAAAAGCAAGGCGGAAGAGATGCTTCGCGACACCAACCGGATGATAGAAAACACTATCCGGACCATCCGCGAGGCACAGGCGGAGAAGGAGAAAACGAAAGAGGTACGCGAGGAGCTTGACTCATTCCGTGAACACCTTGACAGGGAAGAGAAACAGGTTGAGATACCTGTTCCGCCCAGACCCCGCATTGACACCCCCGCGGCCAGCATTGTGAAAAGAATCTCGGCAAGGAAGGAGACTCCGCAGCCGGTCAGAAAGAAGAAGGAAGCGCTTGCGCCCGGCGACTATGTCAGGATCTCCGGCACCGATACCGTGGTGCAGGTGACCGGGATACGCGGAAAGAAAGTGCAGGTTGTCTCCGGCAGCCTTAAGATGAATGTAGACGTCAGCATGA